>Ga0208250_1000012_pt1 | contig 85189 bp, 116 predicted proteins | sample CryBogCBE18Aug09_FD_184557 | JGI IMG/M metagenome (GOLD analysis project Ga0208250, IMG submission 184557) | Freshwater microbial communities from Crystal Bog, Wisconsin, USA - CBE18Aug09 (SPAdes) (version 2) | ecosystem: Environmental > Aquatic > Freshwater > Lake | place: Crystal Bog... | reverse complement strand
CTAGGGCTATTGAGGCTGAGGGCAGGGAGAACTTCCAGCGGGAGATTGTCCGGATCTGTTACAACCGATCCGAGTGCTCGTACTACGAATCCAAGCTGATTTTTGAGAACGACGCCATCCTGTCCGACGCATTCTACAACGATTGGATCTCGTGCAAAATCTCTTCGAGGCATGTCAACGCGATCAAAAAAAATCCAAAATAGTGCTTTACCTTTTTTCAAATTTAGGTTAGAATGAATTATAGTGATTGGAAGGAACTGATTATGAAGCTCGTGATTGACACCCAGATCGCTGAAAACTATGCCGCCCACAACGGCTTCACTGGCGAACATCGCTGGAAGTTCAAGGGTGGCAACACCTACGTGGTGGATAACATCACTCCCGCCCAGAAGGCTCGCATCGAAGCCGAGGGTACTCCTACCCTCGATGCCCTGATTAATGAGGATGGCGGCTCGTATCGCGAGTACATCATCTCGCATCGTATCGTGGAAGACACTGCGGAAGAAGGTGAACCCTGGGAAACTCCTTTCCGTCTCTCCTACATCGATGGTAAGTGGGTTGTTGCCCGCACCATCTACAACAAGGGCGAGTATGGTGGCTACATGCGCCCTGAGATCGCCACCAAGACGGAGACCTATGTAATGGGTCCTGCAGGTGAACGCCTCGATTATGAGGCTTCCTACGTTCTCGTTAACGGTCGCACTGCTCGCGACCAGCAGGAGCTCCAGTGTGAGCTTGATATGATGGAGGATGCATAATGGTTAATATCTACAAATACCCTCTTATGATTGGCTATAACTGCATGAATCTCCCAAGAGGAGCAAAGATTCTTCATGTTGCTGATCAATATGGTGTTCTGACCATGTGGGTTGAACAGCCAGCTGTTGTGGATTTGTTGGAAACACGTAACTTTGTGGTGCGTGCAACGGGCGAACAATTCCATAACCATAACGCAACCCATCTCGGAACTGCGATTTCCGATTCGTTTGTGTGGCATTTGTATGAGGTGTTTTAATGCTTGAGTACATGGAGATCAATGGAGTTTTACTCGATCTTCATGAGTGGGCAGGTGGTCTGACTATGAAACACAAAGAAGTTGCAAAAGCTCAGGCATCTAGACGCAGAGAAGTCAAAAAAGATTATGCAAAAATCGTAATTTTTACCTAAATAGAGCAAGAAAGTGCTTTACTTAATAACGTTTTTGAGGTAGAATGAATAATAGGAATTGAGTTTTCCCTGATAGCTCAGCGGTAGAGCCCTCGACTGTTAATCGAGTGGTCGTAGGTTCGAATCCTACTCAGGGAGCCATTTTTGTTAGGAGAAGCGATATGACTGAAGTCTTGGTATTCAAGTTTCCGGAACTTAACGATTCTAGCCGCACGGTGATCGAACGTCGTTTCTGCGAACTGATCAACGACTACCGTAATGGCGTGAAGTTGGCTCCTGAAGTCCTTGACTGGATGGATAGCGCCAATAACTTTCTCCTCACTGCGGAGAGTGCATAACTCTTATTGGTCCCGTAGCTCAGCTGGATAGAGCACGTGCCTTCTAAGCATGGGGTCACAGGTTCGAATCCTGTCGGGATCGCCATTTTGAATGAAAGGTTAATAATGTATATTGAAGAAATTGCTATGCCTGAAGATTGGACGAAATATCTTCCGACTCATGTGCCCAGCGTAGTCTTTAAGACTCGGGTTCGCGATGATTCGATCGAAGGTCCAAATCCCTATCGTTGGGAAGACGTTTCGACTTGGGATCTGTTTGCTGGCAAACGTGTAGTTCTTTTCTCGCTTCCTGGTGCTTTTACGCCGACATGCTCGACTTATCAGCTTCCTGGGTTTGAGTCCAGCTTTGCGGAGTTTAAGGCTCTCGGGATTAAGGATATCTACTGCATCTCGGTGAACGATGCGTTTGTCATGAATCAGTGGGCTAAGAGCCAGAAGCTGAAGAAGGTCAAGGTGATCCCTGATGGTTCTGGTGAGTTTACTGGTCGTATGAATATGACTGTTGCTAAGGATAATCTTGGCTTCGGTAATCGCTCTTGGCGCTATGCATGTGTTGTGAACAACGGCAAGATCGAGAAGTGGTTTATCGAGCCTGGCATGGCAAACAATTGCGAAACGGATCCATATGGTGAAACTTCGCCTGAGAATATTTTGAATTGGTTGAAGAATAACGGTTAATAGTCCTGTAGCTCAATTGGTTAGAGCTGATCGCTCATAACGGTTAGGTTGGGGGTTCGAGTCCCTCCGGGACTACCAAACGAGGCGATGGCGGAGTGGTCCAACGCACAGGTCTGCAAAACCTGACAGCCGTGGGTTCGAATCCCACTCGCTTCTCCAATTTACGTCCCCGTCGTCTACTGGCTAGGACACTGCCCTTTCAAGGCGGAGAAGGGGGATCGAAACCCCTCGGGGATACCAGTTTAATGCCCACGTAGCTCAAAGGTAGAGCACCGAGCTGATAACTCGGAGACGGTGGATCGATACCACTCGTGGGTACCAAATACGGACGTGTAGCTCAGTAGGTTAGAGCAGCCGACTCTTAATCGGCTTGTCGTGAGTTCGAATCTCACCTCGTCTACCAATTATGGACCCATAGCTCAATAGGTAGAGCACCGTTCTTTTAAATCGGTGGTTCCGCGTTCGAGTCGCGGTGGGTCCACCATTTTTTGAGAGTTGTAATGTCTAATCGTTTTGTAATCAGTGATACCCATTTCGGGCATACCAACAGCTGGGAAAAGTTCAAGCTGCCCAACGGTGATCCTCTGCGTCCGTTCACTTCAACCGAAGAGATGGATGAGACGATGGTTGAGCGTTGGAATGCCAAGGTTGGTCCTCATGATGTGGTTTACCATCTGGGTGATGTCGTTATCAACAAGAAGTCTCTGCATCATGTCAAGAGGCTGAATGGTAAGAAGCGTCTGGTTCGTGGCAATCACGATATCTTTAAGGATGCTGATTACCGTGAAGTTGGTTTTGATAGCCTGTATGGTGTTCGTGTGTTTGTGGATAAGTTCATCCTGAGCCATATTCCACTTTTTGAAAAGTGTGTGTCTGATAGGTTTGTTTGTAATGTGTCAGGTCATCTTCACGCAAACTATATCAACTCGCCACGCTATCTGACAGTATGTGTAGAACATACCGACTTCACGCCACTTTCGTTTGAAGAAGTTGAACAGAGGATTGCATCCAACAAAGAATCCTTTGAACGGACTGGATCAGTTATCAACTATGGTGGCGGGGTTGATATTACTTCGTTAAAGAGATTATGAGCTATTATAATGAACGCAACGGTTGGGTAGACAACGGCAAAAAGCTACATAACGATCCATGTCCTAATTGTGGTAGCGAAAACTTCCAAGAAACAGTGAGTCGTGAATACTGCCCTGATTGTAAGATGGAGTGCAACTATTGGGGCAGTGGTGCTAACGAAGTCTATGATAGTATGTGTAAGCGCAAATCTGCCGAGGAAGATCGCAGGCGTGAAGAAGACTTTCGTAGACAAATGCGCGAAGAATGGGGCGACCACAATGGATAACAGTATACCTTCCAAAGAAGAACAAATCTTGGAAATGTTCAAGTGGCTTGAAGAAAGTGCAGAAGCACTAGGTGGATGCTCTGACGGAAACTGCGTGATTCACAAACCAAAAGGTATGCACACTAACGGTGGATGCAGATGTGCATCTGATAGAAACAGAATTTATAGATACGTTCAATATGTTGCCTATTTTCGCAGCAAAGTTCGTAAAATACGGGATGAAAACTAATGAGGTGATGCGTACTGTTATGGTGACTAAGGACGTTGCAGTTCCGTGGCCACACGAGAAGACAGAGATTGATCCGCGATATCTGTGTGTCTCTGTCGAGCATACCAACTATGAGCCTCTGTCATTCGATGAAGTCGAAGCTCGGATCAAGGCTCGTTGGGAAGCAACTGGTTACGTCGGACCCGAGAAGGCTTGGGGTAATGGAAGTGGACCAAACTAAATAAAAAAATGGAAGGATGGGTGAGAGGTCTAAACCAGCTCACTGCTAACGAGTCGAACCGAAAGGTTCCGAGGGTTCGAATCCCTCTCCTTCCGCCATGGTGAATGTAGCTCAGAGGAAGAGCGCTCGGTTGTGATCCGAGAGGACGGGATTTCGAAATTCCTCATTCACCCCAGTTATACCCAGTTAGCTCAGCGGTAGAGCATCTCCTCGACATGGAGAAGGTCATTGGCTCGAATCCAATACTGGGTACCAAAATTAAGGAGTTAGTATGTGGCGTATTTGGGCAAAAGCATTGGGTGAGAAAGCATCACCTTGTTCTAACGAATCAGATAGAGTTGCTTGGATTAGAACCATTCTGATTTTGCAGGGTATAGTTGCTAATGTGTTCTTGATTGCTAATGCATTACACCACTGGTGAGTATGGGGGCATGGTGGAATAGGTAGACACTGCGGACTTAAAATTCGCTGCTTCGTGCGTGCAGGTTCGAGTCCTGTTGCCCCTACCAAAAAATGCATTTAGAGGCAAAAAAGTTCTTGCTTTATTATAAAAAATAGGTTAGACTGAATAATAAGTTGATTGAAGACGCCTAAATAAACGCTCTTTGAAACGTGAAGACTCTTTAGAAGAACACTGTTGACGTAATGTGAGAGTGGTACTTACACCCTGAAATGGGTTGTCCTAGCGTTGGTTCGAGTCCAACCAGTGTTCTTCTAAAGAGTTTTGCCCTTATAGCTCAGTTGGTAGAGCACCTGCCTTGTAAGCAGGGGGTCTGGGGTTCGAGTCCTCATGGGGGCACCATTATTATCTACTCGGTTCGAGTCCGAGCTAAACATAGGGTTGGCCACCTATGGTACAGAGGTGCTCACAGGGAGCGGATAACGCAGTTTATACCAGGATAGCTCAGCGGCAGAGCAGGAGGCTCATAACCTCAAGGTCGTTGGTTCGAGTCCAACTCTCTGGTACCAAAATATCTAGGTGTGGGAAAGTTGGAAATCCGCCTGCTTTGGAAGCAGGAGAGCGCTGGGTCGGGACCAGCCACCTAGACCAGTTTACTCCGCAGGTGTTAGGCACCGTAAGACGGCAGAATTATAGGAGAGTGTTTGTTTTGTATAAATCCTGCGATTTATAAATACTCCATAAGGAGATTTATATGTGGAAATGCAAACACTGCTCTCATGAATTTGATTTTAACAGAACTACAGAAAAAGCGAATCATTCTCGCCATTGTAATATGAATCCTACAAAAAAGAGTTCATATGAACAATTGAAAGTTGGACAACAAGCAAATGTTGAACGAAAATTGGGCAGGTTGCAGAATTATGATGTATCTTGCGAATGTTGCGGTAATACGTTTAGCGTAAAGGAAAGAGAAAAGCAATTTCCTAAACGCAAAAAATATTTTTGTTCTAGGTCTTGTGCCAATTCTTCTGGAGGAAAGGCTAAAGCGGTTAAATATCATCAAGACGAAGTTGCTCATTATACTACTGTTGCTTGGAGACACCACGACAAAAAATGTTTGGTTTGTGGTGAAGAAAATGTCGTTGCGGTTCATCATGTAAATGAAAATCATAACGATAATGATCCAAAGAATTTGGTTCCGTTATGTCCTACGCATCACCAATATATGCACAGCAGATATCGAGATTTAGTTCAAAGTCAAGTTGATGATTATATAAAAGTTAAATGGGGCACCTGAGTGGGTGCAGACTCTGCCCTTGCACGGCGGAAGATGGGGTTCGACTCCCCAGTGCTCCACCAATATAGACTTCCTCGGCTGAACCCGGGAAAGGATAGAGTTGTTGATACGTAGCAATAATTCTGTCTGGGAAGATACAGCGTCCGGACGTAATGTATCAAGGCACACTGTAGGAAGTCACTAAATTTGCGTCTATGGTGAAATTGGCAGACACGGCAGACTTAGAATCTGTTGCTTCGGCGTGGGGGTTCAAGTCCCTCTAGACGCACCAAGTTTTTTGCCTTTGTAGCTCAGTTGGTAGAGCGCTCGGTTGAAGCCCGAGGGTCTGGGGTTCGATTCCCTGCGAAGGCACCATAAATTATCCAGCATTCTAGACAGGCTGGAGAGACCTAGCAAGGGTAACAGTGGGGAAATCTTGCGAATATCGGATTGCTGACCACAAGGATCAAAGGGCTAAACCGATAAGGTGTAAGGAATTGGGAAGGTAAAGCTGTTCGGATACAGCAGTCAGACTGTAAATCTGATCCTTAACGGGGAGTGGTTCGAGTCCGCACCTTCCCACCAAGTTTTGGGGACGTAGCTCAATCGGGAGAGCACCAGCTTGTCACGCTGGAGGTAGTGGGATCGAAACCCATCGTCCTCGCCAACCCTAAATAAGTTTAATGCGGATATCGTATAATGGTATTATTACAGCCTTCCAAGCTGAAGACGCGAGTTCGATTCTCGCTATCCGCTCCATTTATTATCGCGGAGTAGAGGAGTCTGGTCGTCCTCGCCTGTCTCATAAGCAGGAAATCGTCGGTTCGAATCCGACTTCCGCAACCAAATATGCCCAAGTATCTTTGTCTATAAATTCGAACTTATATAAATAATTTGAGTTTATAGGAGGTTCGAATGAAGTGCGAAAACTGCGGAAATACACATATTGGATCATTTGGTTCTGGTAGATTTTGTTCCAAGTCTTGTTCTAGAAGTTATTCAACTAAATCTAAACGAGATGATATAAATAAAAGAGTCAAAGAAAAGTTAACTGGAAGAACTCTTAGCGAAGAGCATCGACAGAAACTTAAAGATTCTTGGAAATCAGGTTCGTATGCTGAACGATGTGTGAGAAAACCACAACCAATAGAAGAATTATTGGTAGAACAGGGATTTGTTTCTACCCAACACATAAAACGAAGATTGTTTAAAGAAGGTCTAAAAGTAAATATATGTGAAGATTGTGGAATAGGAGATGAATATAATGGGAAACCTATTGTCCATCAACTCCACCATATTAATGGAAATCCTAAAGATCATCGCATAACAAATTTGCAAATACTCTGCCCTAACTGTCATTCTCAGACAGATAATTGGTCAGGTAAAAAACATGCCCGAGTAGCTCAACTGGATTAGAGTGCTCGCCTACGAAGCGAAAGGTTGCAGGTTCGAATCCTGTCTTGGGCTCCAGAATAATATGTCCCACACCTCTGCCTTTGGTACGTGTGGGATCTCTACTCTCTACCTGTAGGAAAGTCTGGTAATCCGTCTGCTTTGGGTGCAGAAGATCGGGAGTTCGAATCTCTCCAGGTAGACCAGTTCTTGTCGGTGAAGCATTAAAGTGATGTGTCAGTCTCCAAAACTGAAGAACACGGGGCGGTACCGTGCACCTTCGCCAATTTTAATCAGGTGATTTATGTTTGATGAAGCAAAGCAAGCAATTATTGAATCGAGTCAGACTTCATCGGTTTATGTCGGTGCGGATAGTATTCGATATAAGAAGAACAAGGAATGGTGGGCAAAGTATTCTACCGTGATTATCCTTCACAAGGATTCCAAGCACGGTTGTCAGCTTTGGCACAACTCGGTTGATATGCGCGACTTTGGCAATCTTCGTCAGAGAATGATCACCGAAGCTGGGTTTGCTATTGAAGCAGCTTCAGAAATTATCGAGGTTATCGGAGATCGAAAGCTGGAAATTCACCTTGATATTAATCCTGATCCAAAGCACAAGTCTAGTATTGCCGTCAAGGAAGCCCTTGGCTACGTGAAGGGCAGTACTGGACTTGATGCTAAGATCAAGCCTGAAGCATTTGCTGCTACTCATGCTGCGGATCATATGGTAAGAAGTTAAGTGGTCGATTAGCTCAGCGGTAGAGCAACTTAAAAATATAAATAACTTAGTAATTGAGCTAAGGAGTTTATATGCATAAATGTGAAATTTGTGATAAAGAATTTGATAATTACCGCAAATTAAATGGCCACAAAAGCGTCCATCGCTCTGGTGGTAGATATTCGGTTTCTCGTAAAACTAATAAAGAATATTCTTGTTTATCTTGCGGGTCTTTCCCAGTCAAAGCGAAATATTGTAGTAATGCATGCCAAAGAGAATTTCAGTGGAAGCAGAATTATACTGCAATATCGAACGGAAAGGTTTTGTCTGAGGGGTTAATGCGCAGATATATTACTGAAGTTCGTGGATATATTTGTGAACACTGCAGCGTGGGCAATGAGTGGAATGGTAAATCGCTAACTCTACAACTAGATCATATAGACGGAAATAGTGATAACAACGAACTTTCTAATTTAAGATGGTTGTGTCCTAATTGCCACACCCAAACCCAAACTTGGTGCGGGAGAAATAAGAAAAACACTAAAAGGAATAGATATTTACGAAAATACAAAACAGGGGTCGTTAGTTAAATGGTATAACCTCGCTTTTACATAGCGATGTCGGCAGTTCAATCCCGTCATCCGGTACCAGAATTATGTGTCATCCTCTGGGTGAGATATAGGGCAGGCAGTTTTAGATGTGATTAAAGGTGAATTATGGAAGAGTCGCTAGAAGAGTTTCTTGAACGATGTAGGAAACGCAATCGTGAGTTCGTTCAATATGGTATTGATAACTTCTGGTGGGAAACATACAAGGTGACTAATGGGGGTTCATGGGAACCAGTTCCCTTCCCCTATGTGTTTGTAATGGATTGTCGTTGGCTTCGACAGATGAATAATGGTTTGTGGGAAACCATTGGTATTCTTGAGCCACATCAAAATACTATGGCACATGTTTTAGCGGCTTTTGATATTTTTGCAAGTGTATCTGAGGCAAAGAAAAACGGTTGGCATAAACCCATCACTCCTGGTGAATATCTGTTTAAGAAAACAGGTCGTAGATTGGTAGTTGAAGAAGAATAGATATCACTGCCGACGGGCGGTGTAAGAAGTGTGACTGAATAATCTCCTGCCAGAGGAGATAAAGTAGACTCGGGGAGTGGTTCTCCTGCTCAACCAGCTAACGGGTCGTGGCGGCGAAATAGATACAGAGGTATTTGGCTAGCTGCTTGAGGGTATATCCGAATCCCTTCACTTCGCCTTTATATAAATAGATGCATGAACTATAATGCTATCTTTCAGTTGATTGCCGATGTCGGCTTCCCCATCGCAGCTGCAATGCTCGGTGGGGTTTTCGTGTATTTTGTCATCAACTATATTCTGGAGAGCGTCTTGAAGGCGATCAAAGGAATGCAAGGTATTATCATGGGGTTAGATAACCGAGTGAAAACTATGAACCACGATATTATTCGTGTTGATACCGTAGTCAGTTCTGCTCTAGGTCTTCGCCCTGATATGGATCGTATTGCCCGAGCAGACGGAAAGAACGATGCTCGGAGGGATTGATGGATTTAAATGTTATTGCCCCTCTGATTAAACAATACGGATTTCCTATTGTTGCTTCGGTTGGTATGGGATACTTTGTATTTTTCATTTATAAATTTGTTACTGATAGACTTATGCCTCTTATTGGAGAGACGAATGGAATTTTGATTGCACTGATTGATCGCATTAGAATGTTAGACAATGATCTCATTAGGCTACAACAGAAAGTAAGTGTTGTGCTGCAGATTAAAGGGGAACATAATTATGCAGATAAATCTGAAGATCGAAATCCTTAAAGTCTTCACACTCGACTTCTCTTTCTGCTCAGAAAAGAAGGGGAAGAAAGATGAGAAAGCTATTTCTACTTCTGGCTCTGACAGCAAGTCAGGCTAACGCTAGCGAACAAGTATTTCAATTCAAGAATCCTTCTTTTGGTGGCGGACCAGGAGCGAGTGCTCAGTGGATAACGACAGAAAACGAGCAGCATGCAAGACAACAGGCTATTCAGGATAAGATTGACGCTGCTTCTGAGAAGGCACACGAACTGTTTCTAAATGCATATAGACTGGGAGCTTGGAAACGAGCATACGCTATGGCGGTCTCTATGAGAGGAATCTGGTCTGGACATCTTGCTGCGTATTATGATATGATGGCAGAAAGAATCAAAGATATTCAAGCTAATCCGCCACGCCCGAAAGAATGGGACGGAATTTACCGTGCCCAAACTAAATGAGTTTATAGGGCAACGGCTAAATAAGAATATGAAACATACCCATCATATCATACCTAAACACATGGGCGGGTCAGATGACCCGGAAAACTTAATAGAATTAACAATAAAAGAACATGCCGAAGCGCACCGAGTATTGTATGAACAACATGGAAAATGGCAAGACAAAGTAGCATGGCAAGGATTATTAGGGTTAATACCTCACGAGCAAATCATGAAAGAAATGTATGCTGCACGTCGAGGATCTGGAAATAATTTTTATGGAAAAAAACATACAGAAGAAACAAAAAAACTTATTAGCGAAAAAACCAAAGGAAAATTAAAAGGTATTCCAAAATCTGCTGAGACTCGTAAAAAGATGAGCGAAAATAATGGTAGATCTCAGTTAGGAAAAACCCCTTGGAATAAAGGTAAGACTAGTGTTCAGCTAAAAAGTTTAGAAACTAAAATGAAAGTTAGCAAACCTGTAAATTACAACGGAATTGAATATTATTCAATAAAAGAAGCAGCAATACAAAATAATACTACACCTTATTATATAAAAAAACACATAAAAGGAATCACAACTCTTAATAGGAAGTGTACTACTCGAAACCGAAGAACAAATAAATAATTCTATGAGAGCACATGAATTTATAGTTGAAATGCCACAAGGAATTAGTTTTAATCCTGATAACAAAACAACACAAGAAATTGCTAATCTGTATTCATTAGGATTTACACTAGCAGATATTGCTAAAGAATATCCGACATCGCAAACAGCATTGCTAAGAGTTCTAAAGTCACTTCCGTCATGGAATGATATTAAAACATCTAACAGAGAGTCAAGATCAAAGCAAGGGTTAGCAATCGGACGAAAAGGTACTACGCAAGAGAAACTTGAACAAATGTCTAGAATGTTTGCAACTGGAGGATTTAATCATGGCATTTTTATCTTTGGTTGCTGCATTTTATTTTGGTTATCTTGTTTGCGCCTTTTTCACTTTGGGTAGTTCCGATAGTGCTTGGGAACGTGGCTTTCGAGACGGCAAAAGGGCGAGTAAGATCGCTGGTCATGTGATTGCGAGAAACGATCCTATTGATGAGATTATGGTTGAGCATAATGGTGATATGGCTCGCTACCGGAGAGTTGTCGATTAATAAATAATCAATAACTCCAATAAAGGTAATTCCATATGTGCACAGTAGTTGCTAAACATTTTGACAAACTTGGATGGGTTATCGCTAAGAATCGCGACCAAGACTATGTTTCGGACATTTCCTTTGACGACAAAATCCACAAGAATGTCGGCGAAATTCTGATCCTCGATGACCATGATACTGGTTATAAAGAGGGAATGAATTACAAAGGTCTGACTATTATTACAGCCAGCCTCACTCCTAATCTTGATGACGAAACTGATCGCGCGGACGGAACCAAAATCTACGATGCTCTTAAGTTAGAGACACCAGAGAAAGCTGCCGACTATCTCGTTAAGCATAAGCTGACTGGGTTCTTGTTTATCGCTAACTCTGATAAGTTTGTTTTGGTTGAAGCTGGTAGAACCAACGATGACAAGGGTGGCTATCATAGCAAAGTCAGAGTTGTTCCCAAGACGGAAATCGTTGTAAGAACAAACCATGGTGTCGATCTTGCTTGGGCTGGGTTCCAATATGGAATTGATGAGCAGCAAGATATCTGGAGAAAGTCGAGCGAGTCAAGAAAGAAGCTCGCCGAAAAGGTCGCCAAGACAGCAAAAGATCCTGTTGCACTTCTGGACGGTCTCGCCAGCAAAATGGTTGACGACCTTCAGATGAACGTTTTCAGAATTGAGTCAAAGCCAAAGCAAATGAGAACTATCTTTCAGTGGGCTCTTATTCCTTCTAAAAATGTTGCCATCGTTCGACCAATTCAGTGCAAAATGAAAGTCAGAGTCAGTAAAGAAAAGATTAAGATTGACGTTCTTGACAATACTCTTATCAAGAAAACATATGACGGTAAAGTAAAGCATTTTTCGAAATTAAAGATTACGCAAAACAAAGATTATATTATGGCAGTGCAAGAGCAACTGTTGCGATTCAAGGAATTTATTGGAAATGACGTTTAAACAATGGCTAGATGAGCAAGAAGGTTTTGCTGGTCCTAGAATGTATAGGTTAATGGATGATATCAATTCTCCTGATCCTAAGTATAACGATATGATTTTGAAATGGCTTGAAGCCGCATGGCAGGTCGGTCATGACCATGCTGTGTATAAAATTGCGGATGATTTGAAATGAAAGCAAATATTGGACCATATCGATACGATATTATTCCCGTTCGTGGATGGGAACGTCGTTATGAAATGTGGCGAGGAGAAAGCTATTTCCTAAAGGAAGCTGATTATACTTGGTATGATAAGATCGTCTTTGAAATCTTCGACAAGCTAGAAAACCTTGTCCGACCAATCAATCATTGGTCATATCGTCGCAAACGCAAAATTAAAATCCAAATTGATCGCTATGATGTTTGGAGCGCAGATCACACTCTCGCGCTGATCATTCATCCTGTTCTTGTTGAGCTTAAGAAACAGAAACAGGGTTCGCCGAACGTTGACGATTCTGATGTTCCTGATTATCTGAAGTCAACTGCATCTCCGCCGAAAGAAAATGAATGGGATACTGACAATAACCATCATGCTCGTTGGGAATATGTTCTTGATGAAATGATCTGGGCATTTGAACAGCATACTCACGATGATTGCAACGATCATCAATTCCATCACAATTCTGATCAGCTTGAAATGCTGTTCGTTCCTACTGGAGATGATAAACTCGATAGCAAGGGTATGAAATCTATTGAATTCAATCACCAGAAAGATCCTACCAAGCCTGCATATTATGTTGATGAAGAAGGAAAGAAAGCACATTATGAACGAATCGCAAACGGAAGACGGCTCTTCGCCAAATATTATCAAGCTCTCTGGGATTGAAAAGGTAGAGATGCCAGAGCACTTGTTTACTGGTTTTATTACACTTGCACCACCAAAGAAATCTGATTGGTCCGCTCAAGTGCTAGGGAACATATTCTTTACCCCGGACATGGGGAAGGAACCGAATTGGTTCCATCGTAAAATGCAAGAAATTTGTTTTGGAATCCGCTGGAGGAAGAACCAAAATGCTAAATAAAACAGTGAAGGAGGGCTAATGCCAGTCTACGAATTTTATAACACCGATACCACAGAACAGTGGACTGATATCATGTCATACGATGACATGAAAGCCTTTCTTGCCGAAAATCCACATATCAATCCAGTCTATTCCATCAATATCGTTGGCGGACATGGCGATCGCGTAAAGACAGATGCTGGGATGGGCGATCTGCTTGGACGCATTGCTAGAGCAAATCCCACTTCACCATTAGCCGAAAAGCATGGTGATAAGGGTATAAGGGCGACCAAATCCCGTGAAGCGGTCAAGAAAGCCCAATCTCGTCATGGTATCTCAACTCAAACATCATAAGGAGGAATTTGCGACCAATTCCGTTTTCGTTATGATTAAGTGATTCCCATCAATCTCCTTTAATAAGGGGCAAAACATGAATCAAAACTTAATTTTCGATACAAATCCTGAAGATTATACGCCTACTCGCAAAGAAAGAAAAATGTCGAGAAAAGCCCAACAAAGGGCAAGGGCAAATAATGTAGTTCAATTTGACCGTGGTCGCCAACAACAAAGAGGTCTAGAACTAGAATCAATTAAACCAAAAACTGCCAATCAAAGAAAAACATTTAAGTTGTATGGAGAGAATAAAAATCTCCTGCTTCATGGAGTTCCTGGAAGTGGTAAGACCTTTATCAGTCTTTACCTCGCTCTGGATGAAATATTAAATCAAAATTCCGAAACATTAAATAAAGTCGTGATCATTAGAAGTGCCCAATCTTCTAAAGGAATTGGATTCCTTCCTGGCACAGCGAAACAAAAAATGGAAGTCTATGAGACTCCATATATCTCCGTCTGCTCTAAAATATTTGAGCGTGGAGATGCTTATCAATGCCTGAAAAACAAAGGCATTATCGAGTTCGAGTCTACATCGTTTCTCCGCGGCACAACGATTGACGATTCTATCATCATCGTAGATGAGGTCCAGAATCTTCTACATTCCGAATGGCTAACAGTTCTAACTCGCGTTGGAGAAAATTCCAGGCTTATTTTATGTGGAGACAGAAGGCAAGACGATCTAACATCAAAACGATACAACGAGGAATCTGGAATAGAAAGCCTAATGAAGGTCTGTTCCAAAATATCTTCAATGTCAACAATTCAATTTGAGGTCGATGATATTGTCAGAAGTGGTTTTGCCAAAGAAGTCATTATGGCAATGATAGAATGTGGAATGTGACATAACACTTCTCTTGAAAAGGTAAGTTTTATAAATAGTGCATAGGAGAGATTTTATGCACTATTTTTTTATATACAAAACAACAAATACTATAAACGGCAAATATTACATAGGCAAACACGAGACTGACAACATGGATGACGGATATCTTGGTTCGGGCATACAGTTGAATAGAGCCGTAAAAAAATATGGCAAAAAACAATTTGTGAGAGAAATATTATATTATTGTAATAACAGCGAAGAGTTGTCTTCACTCGAATCAAAAATCGTTGATGAAGAGATTGTTCTTGATCCTCTGTCTTATAATATTGCACTCGGAGGCAAAGGAGGATGCATTGTTCTAAAAGAACATCATCCACTTAGAGATGCAGTTCTAGATAAAATGAGAAAAACTGTTAGATCGGAAGAACACAGAAATAAACTATCAGAACAAACAAAAAAATTACACGAAACAAAACGTGTAGGAATGTACGGCAAAAAACAAACACAAAAACAAAAAGACACGGTTTCCGAAATGATGCGCGGAAAGAAAAAAACAACAGAAACCGTAGAAAAAATGAAAATGTCAATAAGCAAAACATTCGCAGATCCAAATTATGTGCATCCAAATAGAGGCAGACAGAGAGAAGATGCGAAGCAATTGGTCAAAAAAATACATTCAGAATCTCACGTTTGTCCTCACTGCGGAACTAATATGATAGGACCTAACTATTTTCGTTATCACGGCGATAAATGTAAAAAAATGGCTTGACAATATTAAGGGGAGTGTTATACTCCAGGTGTAGCTCAATGATATGGAATAATATGTTTAACCTTGACCTGATTGAATTCGCTCCCCTTAACCGAATCGACGGTGCTGACCGACTGTATGAGACCCCTGGTGGTTCTTATCCTTCGGTCACCACTGTCCTTGATAAGACCAAAACCTTTCTTATCAAGAACTCAAAACAGTACTGACTCGCGTTGGCGATAACTCAAGAATCGTGATTTGTGGAGACATAAATCAGGACGATTTGACGAGCACTAGATATAACGAGGAATCGGGACTGTCTTCTATTATGAAAGTTCTTGAAAGAATCCCTTCGATGGCTAAAGTTGACTTTGAGGTTCAGGACATTGTTCGTTCTGGATTCGTCAAAGAATTTATTATTGCGGAGTTGCAACTATAGCTTTACTTTTTATCCAAACTACGTTAGAATGATTTTATGTTTGAATTGAATCTGATTGAATTTGAAGAAATTACTGTCCAAGCTACGACCGAGGGGAGAAAATATACAACTCCGGAAGGAAATGTATACCCCTCGGTCACTAACGTTCTAAGCAAGACCAAGGACATGACTGGCTTGATGGAATGGCGAAAGGCTGTCGGAGACGAAGCTGCCAATCGTGAGATGAATCGCGCAGCCAGTCGAGGCAACGGTCTCCACCTTCTATGCGAACGATTCATTCAGAATGAAGAGATCGATCTTCGTCACGAACTGCCTGTGCCAGTCCAGCTGTTCACTCAGCTTCGCCCAATCCTAAAGCGATTTGTCAATAACATTCGAGGGATCGAGTCGCCTCTCTACTCGGATTTTCTAAAGGTCGCTGGTCGTGTTGACTTGATTGCCGACTTTGATGGCGTTCGTGCTATCGTTGACTACAAGTCAAGCAACAACCCCAAACAAAAAGATTGGATTGAAGATTATTTCATCCAGACATCGATGTATTCCGTCATGTTTGAGGAGCGAACCAAGCTCCCAGTCCCAAGGCTCGCCATCCTGATAGCCAACGAGACAGGCGGAAAGCCATCAGTCTTCGTTGAGAAGCGTGACAATTTTATCAACAAAGCGATCGATCGGATTCATGAATATAGCAGATTGTAGCAGAAAGTGCTTTCCTTTTTTTCAAATCTAGGGTAGAATGAATAATAAGGAATGGAGTTTCTTCGTGAAAGAAAATTTTGTCGTTAACTTCTTCGTGAACAAAGACGGTCTAAATAGCCGCATGACTCTTCAAGGCACTCGTTCTATCCATCTCTCTAACGCAACCTCGGATTTCGCTGTGCAGGCATACCTCCAGCGGACTTATCCTAATTCTACAATTACTATCAATGACATCCAATGGAGGTAATTATGGAAAATCGTAATCCTGTTGCTGGCAACGCTTGGCGCTACAACAAGCGTCAGATTATCCCGAACAAGAAAATTGAACCTAAGCAGAAGCACGCAAAGCGAGTGCTTGACGAACTAATGGAGTATTGAATGTCTTATGTGATTTACGGCAAGGAAAATTGCCCATTTTGCGAACGAGCCAAGCGTCTTCTTGACTCAAAGGGTCTTGAATATTCATACCTGACTCTGGGTGTGGACTACGATCGCGAGGAACTTCTCGAGATGGCTCCGAATGCCAGGACTGTGCCGCAGGTTTGGCAGATCGATCGTGCGACCGAGCATAGTGAAGAATGGACGTATGTTGGTGGTTTTGTAGAACTGGAAAGGTCTTTTATGAATGAAATTGAAGCTGTGCTTAACGAAGGTCACACCGTTCAGGTGACATTTACCAAGGCTGATGGCACCGAGCGCACTATGCTTTGCACCAAGGATCCTGAAGTCATCGCTGAGCATGTCACTCCTACTGAAAAGAAGACTGATCGCGTTTATACGCCAGCTGAGGGTGTTGTGTCTGTGTTTGATCTCGAGAAGCTCGGCTATCGCAGCTTCCGTCTTGACAGCGTCAAGCATTATTCTATTGTTGAGGAAGTTTAATGCTTCAGCCACTAACCCGATGGGAACACATTCGGGCAGTGATTGCCAAGTGGATTGTTGTTAATGTTGCTAGTCGAATCAGCGCCATGGCTGTTTTGGCTTTATGTTTAGAAGTTTCCAGAACTTATATGGAACAGATTGAGGTGCAAGATGACTAATTTTGAAATGGTTCGTGAGTTTATGTTGAAGTTCGGGCAAGAGGTTAAGACCAGCCCAGAACTGCCGAGCAAGGAAGTTCAACAGCTTCGTCTTGAGTTGATTGCTGAAGAGCTCAATGAGCTTTGGGATGCTCTTGAGGATAATGATATTGTTGAGGTGGCCGACGCTCTGACTGATATTCTTTATGTGACTTATGGCGCAGGTCTTGCTTTCGGCATTGACCTCGACAAGTGTTTCGCCGAAGTCCAGCGCAGCAATATGACCAAGCTGGGTGCTGATGGTAACCCGATCTATCGTGAAGATGGCAAGACCATCAAGGGACCGAACTACGAGCCGCCTAACCTGAAAGACATTATCAATGGCTAAGGCTCTTGTAACTGGCGCGAATGGATTTATCGGTCGAGTCCTGTGTGTCATTCTGAAAGAACATGGTTGGCAGGTTATTGCTAACGACATCAATGGTCCAGCTGAGGTTCCTTCTTGGCTGGACATCGATGCTGGTGATTATTTTCATATTGGCTCTTATGATCATCCTCGGCTGTATCTTGGCCAGAATTATGACGCCATCTTCCACCTTGGCGCAGACAGTCTTCTTGGTCCATCGGTAAAGAATCCTCTGAAATATTATCGTAACAACGTCGGCGAGATGGCCACCATGCTCGACAACGTAGTCAACTCAGGCTTCAAGGGTGCGTTCATCTTCGCTTCTTCGGCTGCGACCTATGGCGATCTTGAATCTAGGCATGGTCTGGAAGAATGGGAAGCTGGTGAGCCGATCAATCCATACGGTTCTACCAAGTGGGTTGGCGAGATGATGCTTCGCGAATCGTGTGCAGCTTATGGTCTGAAGGCATATGCAATGCGGTTCTTCAATGTCGCTGGTGCGTATAAGAATCGTGGTCAGAATCCTGATCAGCCGCATATTCTGACCAAAATGGCTATGGCTTCTTTGGCAGATGAGACGTTCTATATCAACGGAAACAAGTATCATACAACTGATGGCACTTGCGTTCGTGATTATATCCACGTGGCTGATGTTTGCTCTGCTCTGATCGCTGCAGCAGAAACACTATATAATAAGCCTGAAGGTGAATATGACACCTTCAATGTCTGCAGCGGCGACTCAATCTCAAACCAAGAACTGGCTGAATTGTTCGTCGAAAAATATCCTCTCAGATATGATTACAAAGATGGGCGTCCTGGTGATCCGGGATATCTCATTGGCGACGCATACAAGCTATCGCAGCTTTGGGTGGATGGTCCTCGCTTCGACATCAACGACATTATCACCGATCATTATGAATATATCAAAGGACAACTACAAAAATGAGCATTTGGGAACGTAACGAACAGAATGCCAACTCTCAGGGTGGCACAGAAAAGATGATGGAAGGGATTATTTCGCGACTTGATCCCAAGTATCACGATAAGTTTCAGATTATTCCTTCGCGAGTCCGCGAACTAGCTGACGATCGAATTCGAATCTATCACCTTCACGATCTTCCTTGGGATCCTGAGACAAGTCACCTTCAGGATGAAAACAGCCGCAATCGTTTTCATAAGATCGTTTACTGCGGAAATTGGCAGATGAATATGTATCAGCATATTCTGAAGATTCCACAGAACCAGAAGACTTGTGTGATCGATACGGCAATTGATCCATTCCCCGCTGAAGTTGTCAACAAGAGCGACCCGAAGGACGAAATCCGCTTGGTTTATACCAGCACTCCTCAGCGTGGTCTCTCGCTTCTTGTTCCTGTTTTTGAAGAGCTATGTAAGAAGCACGATAACCTTGTGCTTGACGTATTCTCGAGCTTCTCGATCTATGGTTGGCCAGACGCTGACAAGCAATTCGAGGAACTGTTTGATCGTTGCCGCGATAATCCGAATATCAACTATCATGGGTTTGCTCCGAACGAAGTTGTTCGCGAAACGGTCGGTAAGGCTCACATCTTCTCATATCCTTCGATTTGGCCAGAATGCAACAGCCGTTCGCTGATCGAAGCCATGTCGGCTGGTTGCCTTTGCGTCCACCCGAACTATGCTGGATTGACCGATACCTCGGGCAGCATCACTGGACAATATCAGTGGGATCAGGACGTCAACGTCCATGCAAACATGTTCTATACGGTTATGGATGACGCAATCACTCGTCTGCGTAGTGGTGTTGATATGGTGCCATATCTTCATTTTCAGAAAACATATGCTGACTATCGCTACAACTGGGATCGTATTGGCGCTCAGTGGAATGCACTGTGTGAATCTCTGCTGAATGAATATGAAGGAAAGAGTTTGGCAATTCCTGCCGCGAAATTTATCTATAGGACATAGTGATATGTATACCGTTAAACTTGATGGCGAACAGGTTAATCGCATTGTATTGAATGAGTTGAAGGATTCAAGAAAATCTTTCATCGTTGATCTTAATTCAGAAAATGCCAATATTTTCTATTGGGAAGAACCTGAAAAGGATAAGGCGGAGATTCAGCGCCACATCGATGCGCTTGATCTTCTTATTGAATGGTTTCATATTCCTGGAGAAGAATGATGGCATATTCGTTGCGTAGAACTCGTGATGGTGCTGGTGACTCTGGTCAAATGAGCAATGCTGTAACGTTTGTTCGAGATGAAAATGGAAGAGTGATCGATAAAACTGTCCACCATGATTCTGCACCAATGGTCGGAGCTGCAATGGTCGTTGGTTCGCATTATGCTCGCTCTTTCTCTGCGCAGGACTGGTGGCAGACTACGCCAATTACGGAAATTCTTGAGGAGCGAACTGACCCTGAGGATCCCAATTTCCTCTATGTTCGTTTCAAGACTGGCAACTCTGAATATGAATGGACAAGATTTTGATCTTAGCTAACAAATGTCCAACCTTTATGTTGCTTTTGCTTTCCTAGTATGACATACATTAATTCTTTTGATCCTACTCCAGAATATTGATTAGATAATTCTGATCGTTTGCCAATAAAGATTCCGTGTTTTTCATGGAAAAACTTGTATATGGTTTCGTCTCTAGAAGGATTATTCAATTTCTTTTGTTCTGAAAATTCTTTACGCCGATCATCAGTCCAACTCGCGCGCATAGCCGATTTTGTCGATTCGGATTTACGATTTCTGTTAATGGTCAAAGCTCTTTTTGCCTTTTCCTTATCAGATTGCGTCCTTCTTAGACCAAAGGTAGGAGAGAGTTCTCCGGACCTACCAAACATAGGGTTGCATTCTCCCGATCTATCGAAATGTTTTCTGTGGGGAAATTTCTTGCCTTTGGCGCAAGGAGGCATTCCGCCTCCAGCCACAATATTCCACCCAATATTATCGGTCGGTCTTAAATAAAATTCTAATTTTTTTGCTTGATCTTCTGACAAATTTTCTTGCACGATCTTCATCTCTGCGCCTCTTTTGAGCGCAGATTTAACTTTAAAATTAGACTTTGATTGTTTGTGTTCGATTAAACGACGAGTTGGATTTTTACTTATACCAACATAACCGTCAGTTTGAATATTTTCGTGTTCTGGATAATGTATCCAATATACGCTATAAATAGTCATAAGCTGGTGCTCCTCTTAGCATTAGAGTGGTTGGAAGCGGGAACTTCGCGAACCACAATCATCCTTTATTTATATAATTCTAACTTTGAACAGAAAGGAGAGACACCAATGATACTTGCAAAAGCACCCTTACGTGTCAGTTTTTTTCGGTGGTGGGTCGGATATTCCGGCTCACTACCTACAGTGGGGAGGCTCGACCATTTCGACAGCGATCGACAAGTATGTCTATGTCGCTGTAGGTAAGACTCCTCAAAACCACATCAAGGTCAACTACTCCAAGCAGGAACTGGTGACCAAGGTCGACGATCTTCAAAATGAGATTGTCAAAAATGCCCTGAAGTATTTTGGGATTAAGAACAATATCGAGATTACCACGTTTGCTGACATTCCTACGGTCGGAACAGGTCTAGCAGGTTCATCGGCATTCACCTGCGCATTGGTCGCTGCTCTTGCAGAATATTGCGGATTCTCTCGTTATAGCGAATATGAGCTAGCCGAGGCTGCTTGTCAAATTGAAATTCTAATGTGTGGTTGGAATATTGGAAAGCAGGATCAGTATGCTTCGGCTTTTGGTGGCATGAATTATATTCGCTACCTAAGCAGCGATAAGGTTAATGTCAGTAAGATGGATCCCAACGGAATTGATCACAACATGCTGCTGATTCCGACGAACATTCAGCGCCATGCTGCTGAGGTCTTGAATAAGATCGACTTCAACGACAAGACTCCAGTCATCAGAGAACTTTCTCACATGGCTGATCTCCAATATCGTTATGAACCTACTCTTGAGCTTTATGGTCCTCTGCTGAACGAAGCATGGAAATATAAGAAACAGATGGAAGGCGGTATCAGCAATCCAGAGATTGATGAGATGTATGAGCGTTGTAGAGAGGCTGGTGCGACTGGAGCGAAACTTCTTGGTGCAGGTGGTGGTGGCTATATGCTGGCTCTGACCGACAACAAGAATAAGATCAGAGCTGAATTCAACGATAGATGTTGCCTCGAAGTAAGAGTTGCTCTTGACGGAGCCAAGGTTGTTTACAAGGATTGACTATGACGAAGCCACTGATTAAATTTTCCGATTATACCGATGCTGTGTTTGACGCAATGGAGAGTGTAGATGAACATTCTCTTGCTCTTGTTTATCTAACTCTGAACGAAGCTCGAGTGAACGGAAGAACTATTTTCGTTTGCGGTAATGGTGGTTCGGCTGCTATTGCTAATCACCTTGTCTGCGACTGTATGAAGGGTGTTGCAGTAGATACTGGAAATCATATGCATGTGACTTCGCTGTCTTGTAACGTTCCTTTGATGACTGCCATCGCTAACGATATCGGCTATGAGGATGTGTTTGCAAAGCAGCTAGAATGGCAAGCTGTTCCTGGGGATGTTTTGATCGCGATTAGCTCTAGCGGCAACTCGCCCAATATCTATAACGCACTTCTTTCGGCCAAGGATGTTGGAGTTAAGACGATCGCGATTTCTGGATTTACTGGTGGACAGGCTTGTGCTATTGCTGACCACTCTGTCCATATTAAGTCAGATAACTATGGTGTGATCGAAGACGTATCTCAGTCGGTGATGCATTATATCGCCCAGTGTCTTCGTCGAAATCTTTCCAATAAGAAACCAGAGGACATCATATACTGATGAAGAAGATTGATCATGTTTTTCTCGATCTAGATGGGGTTGTGTTCGACTTCCATAGCGCAGTCGGCGATCAGCTCCACGATCGAGAAAAATGGTGGAACGAAGGATTCCCAAATTTTATCGAGGCTGGTGGCTTCGCTGATCTGCCTCTGCTGCCCGATGCCGAAGAGCTGATGAATTTTCTTAACGAAAACGTATGGGTCACAATCCTATCTTCAGCTGGCGGGACTCCTAGGTTTGACGAGATCGTTGATCAGAAACTTGAAGCTCTGCACAGGAACGGAATCGAATATCCAGCGATCATCGTCCCTTCCAAGGGAGTCAAGAAAGATTTTGCGGGCGAGGGTCGCCTCCTGATTGACGACCATCCTGAGAATTGCCAAAACTTCATCGAGGCTGGTGGTGAGGCTATCGTCCACATCGACGCTGCAACCACGATAGCTCACATCAAAAAACATTACGAATTTTCAAATTAGTGCTTTACCTTTTTTCAAATCTAGGTTAGAATGAATTATAAGGTTGATTGAAAGGAAGTTTGAAATGATCGTCCAAGTTTTCCACTCTGATCGTGAAATCGGTGGTTTCGTGCATGTCGCTGATATCGATGCCCCTGAGCATTATGATGCGACTCGTGCCCTCGAGTATGCTTTCCGTCGTACTCAGAACATCGAAGGTTCTTGGTCGATGGGTGAAACCATCGAGTTTGATGGTGACACGATTCCTAACATGGACTATGATGCCAGCATCACTGTCGTCCAACCTCTCCGGACTTGGTCTGACGGTCGTGTGATGGGTCATCGTTCTTCGATGATGTATGACCGCATGATTGTTGATGGTGAAAACTACGAAGTCGATGCTTTCGGCTTCCGGAAGCTGGAGGCTTGATTATGACTAAGATTGTTTACAATGCCTGCTTTGGTGGCTTCGGGCTCTCGCATGAAGCTGTTATGCGTTATGCCGAGATCAAGGGCATCACTCTTTATGTTAATGAGCAGAAGTGGGGTGGTAATGCCTACGCGACTGTTCCTTGGGATGAATATGATCGTATTCACGCTGAGTGCAAAAAGGAACGCAACTATCTTCGTGCGAATGAGCTGTATTTCAGCTATAATGATATTGAACGCACCGATCCTGCGCTGGTTCAGGTCGTAGAGGAACTTGGCGATGCGGCTAATGGTGCGCATGCTAAGCTGCGTATCAAGGAGCTTTCGCCTGGTACTCTTTACCGCATCGATGAGTATGATGGAAGTGAGTCGGTGATGACTCAGGATAACTATGATTGGAGTGTTGCGTGAACTACGAATTTCCTAACATCTACAACATCGATGACGTACTGTGGGCTATCGAAGGTCGCGATGAGTTCGTCGTTGCCGAGAAGGAAGGATACACTGTCATCAACTACAACGTGATGATGGCTGATACGTTTCCTGATGTGATCATTGATGCTGATCCTTATGATCAAGCTTCTGGTGTGGTTGAGCAGCAGGACTATAACGCAGCAATTCGCCGTGAATGTAGAGGTCTGATATTCGACTCGAAGACTGGTGAAATCCTTCGTCGCCCTTTCCACAAGTTCTTCAATGTGAATGAGCGCGAAGAGACTCAGGATCATGTCATTAATCTGTCGCGTCCTCATGCTATCCAGAAGAAGTGCAGGTTGCTATTCCTGTATTTCGCGTTGGTCAAATGGGTCCACTAAGCACCGTTCCGGTGGAACATATTCATCTTGGAATTGACTGGGACAGCAATACCCTGTTTATTACTCCAAAAGGAGACGAATTGCGCGAAATCAATGTAGACGAGATTTCAGCTATCATGAAAAAGTATGACGAACTTTGCTGGACTGAATACAAGATTTCCAAGATCAAGCGTGAAAACGAAGCTCTAAAGAAGAAGTTGAAGGAACTTGAAAATGATTAACTTTGATATTCTTGGTAAGGCTATTAAAGATGTTGCCGGGTATGCTGCAATTGGAGTTGGAGCCGCTTTGGCAGGGATCACATTTGGTGGTTTGCTTATATACCTTGCAAGCAAATTTGGATTTATAGTTTTCCCAATCATTTGTTGTTTGTTTTTTCTTGGGATGGGCATCGTCTCTCGTTACGAACATCATACTAGATTGGATCAGGAATCCAAGAAAAAGATGATGGAAGTTTTGACACGATGAGTTTCCAGCTTCCGCCCGTAAGATGGGAACCTGTAAAAATACCGAACGGTGGAAAAACCACGTTTGATGAAATGCGTGAGGGACTGAGTGAGGAACTTTACCGTCAAGGTGATGCCATTCTTGTTTGGGTAAACGAGGGAGACATACTATGGCATACGCTTGCAAAATGACTAAGGATTAACAATGGAACTACTTAAAGAAAATAGCCACGACCTATCAGAAGTTTCCGCAGAACGTGATAGACATATGGCCACATTAGATATATGGTCGCTTGCACGAAAGAGACAGGAACTTGAAAATGACTGAAGATCGGGCAACAGTTCTCCTTAATGCTGTTTTGGAAATCCTTAACAAGTGCGACGAAGGTCCATATGTTAAGGAATTCTTTGGTGAAACTGCTTTTTATGATGGTACTGATTGTGATGGATATTGTCTAAAAGACGATATCGAACATTTTTTGGAGTATGGTGATGCCTAAGTGCACAATTCTTGTTGGTGTTCCTGGTTCTGGTAAGTCCACGTGGCTCCAGCAACAGAACGTCGATCGTGGTGTAGTTGCCTCGACCGATAATGTCATTCAGTATCTGGGTGATCATTTCGGATTTGAATACAACGAAATCTTCAGCGAGACTATCCGTTTTGCTGACATGGTCATGGTTCGGCGTATGATCTATAATGCTGAATGCGGTCGAGACATCTATGTCGATCGTACCAATATGTCGGAGAAATCTCGTCGTCAGTTTATCAACAAGCTGAAGAAGTATGGCTACGAGTTTGAGTGTGTGGTATTTCCGACTCCTGAACCTGAGGAATGGCAGCGTCGACTGAATTCGCGTCCTGGCAAGACCATTCCTCAGGAAGCTATCGATCGTATGGTCAACAGCTATGAGATCCCTCTTGAGTCTGAAGGGTTCTCAAAAATTACGGTGATCAAATGAATAAGCAAAGAGTCGACATAGACAACTCCTTTGATTTTGGCTTCAGCACAGTTTCTGAAATTGATCTGAAAAACCGAGAAAATGCTGTAGCCAAGCAGGTTCACGAGCAGGTCTCTAAGAATGCTCAGAGCAAGGTGGATCGGATGTATAAGATGATTATGCCACTGCTCGAGAATCTGAAAAAGGATTCGGAAACGAATGAGTATATCTATTGGCCGAAACGTGCCGAGATCATCGATCAGTTTATCGACAAGCTCGATGATCTGATTGCTGAATGAAAAAGGGGAGCCAAGAGCTCCCCTTTCTTATGGTCGACCTTGACCGCGATATGGCTTGAATGTCGCTCTCTTGCGTTTGTTCATAGAGCTGGTCTTTGGGTGTTTAATGTCTTGGGAAGTTTTCTTCGGGATCCGCTCGTGCTTGACGACGATCTGTTTGGGTGCCTTTGCCATAATTTTCTCCGTATTTTTCAAAAAATAATGCTTTACCTTTTTTCAAATCTAAGGTAGAATGTATTTATAGTGATTGAAAGGGAAAAATGATATGGCTGCTCCTAAGACCGTCCTCCTCGGTGATCGCGTCCGTTACGAATCTGCTGCTGGTACGATCCGTGGTGAAGTGATCCGCATCCGCCGTGCAATGAATGCTGCGAATCAGCTGATCAACTGGATTTACGTTGAATATCACAACGAAAAATCGCCTTCCAAGAAGTCGATTGCTGTTCTCGCTGAGACTGCCCTCGAGATGATGAAGTTTGTGGTGACGTTCCGCGACATCGACATTCAGATCGCTCGCGGCGAGAAGGCTGCATAATTTTTCAAAAAAGTGCTTTTCTTTTTTTCAAATTTAGGTTAGAATGAATTATAGCTTGAAAGGAAACATTGGAATGGAAAAGTCTTTTACCACTGGCGAACTGATCGCTCGTCTCTACGATAATCTTCGGATTATGGCTCCTCAGGGTGCTGAGAATTCCTACATCGCTGGCTACCTTCAGGGTGTTCTGGCTGATGTCGCTGAACGTGGTATGGATGAGCTGGTTAACTACGTTGACTGGACTAACCAGCGTGTTGAAGCCAAGGCTAAGGGAGTTGCTTGAAATGACCTATGAAGAATTTGACAACATGTATGACGCCTCCTATGATCTCCAGGATGAGCATATGGAGTATATCATGGAAAACTGCCACGGTGAGCGTGCGATCTGCAATGGCGACAGTCTGATTGAGGCTCAGGAAGATGGCTACCTTTATGAGGATTTCCGCGACCACTATATTGAAAAGTGGGTCATGGTGAACGCATAAAGTGCTTTCCTTATTTTCAAATTTAGGTTAGAATGAATTATTGGATTGAAAGGATTTGTTATGCTTCGCAATATTCATGAATTGAGCAACCAAACTTTCTCTGACGTCCAGAGCGATTATTTTGTTGCAAGAAAGATTTTGGGCTATATGACCAGCGGTCAGATTTTGGTTGAAGACCCGATGACTCGAGAACTCCTCACCAGCGGTCAAAACCAATATGGCTTTGAAAAGCTCTTTGAGCTTCTGGCTCGTCTCGGTATGTTTCATGCAGGCAATATGGGCGAGATTATCTATTGCCTGGAAAACAAAGATTCTTTGGCCAAGCGGAATCATTCTCCGTGTGACACGGTCAAAGGTGCTGAAGTCAAGACTTCCAAGAGCATTCGGAAGCACACGAATCCAAAAACTGGAAAGTTTTCATATTATTTTCGAATTTCCGGTCTGGAGAAGAAAGATCGATCGAAGGTCGCTGTCGGAATCAACTATGGCGGTATGCGCCAAACTGCGATTCTCGATCTGACGGGTCACACCGGAAAGCACCTGAATATTCCCTGCAACGCACATGGCGTGATCAAGAAGAACACCAAGTGGGGTCAGTTTTTTGAAATGAAATCTATCGCAGCATAAAATAATGCTTTACCTTTTTTCAAATTTAGGTTAGAATGAATTATAGCTTGAAAGGAACTGATATGACAAATTTTGACCGTGCCACCCTCAAGGCTCTCCGCTCGGAAATGGCGGCTGTCCTCGAAAAGTTCGGCATGTCTCGATCGCTCTTCACCGATGCCTATGGGAGCTTGATCAGTAAGCTGATTGCGGCGCGAATGGCTGCAGGGCTAAGGCAGACCGATGTTGCTAAGCGCCTCGGGAAGCCGCAGTCGTTCGTTTCGAAGGTTGAAACAGGCGAGCGGCGATTGGACGTCATCGAGTTCGTTGTCGTAATGCGTGCGGTGGGTGCGGACCCAGTGTCCGTCATGCGGGAGGTTGCGGAGACGGTAACCAGCGACCTAAAAATCTAACAGACGACCGTCGCTTGCGCCCAACGTATTATAAAACTTAGGTTTCATAATGACCGCCACCTAAGCGACTGATCCAGAGTCGTTTTCCTCAAGCGTATGATTTTGCTTTCTTTATTTTCAAATTTAGGTTAGAATGAATAATAGGAAAGGGAATGGTTCCCTCTCCTCTCTTAAAGGAATTATATTATGGCTCATGAACTCGAAATGATCGGTGATCGCGCTTCGATGGCTTATGCTGGCGATCTCCCTTGGCACGGTCTCGGCACCAAGGTGTCGAATGACCTGACTCCCGACCAAATGATGAAGGCTGCTGGTCTCGACTGGACGGTCGACAAGGTTCCCGTCTACGCCGATGTCTATGGCAAGCAGGTCGACGTTGGTCGTCAGGCTCTCGTTCGCTCGTCGGATCATAAGGTCCTCGACATTATCAGCGACGGCTGGAATCCCGTCCAGAACCACGAGGCTTTCGAATTCTTCAATGATTTCGTTGCCGCTGGCGATATGGAGATGCATACTGCAGGCTCGCTGAAGGGTGGGCTGAAGGTCTGGGCGCTCGCCAAGGTCAATGAGTCCTTCGAGATCAATGGTGGTGATCAGGTTGATGGCTACCTTCTCTTCTCCAACCCTCACCAGTACGGTGCTAGCGTCGATGTGCGCTTCACTCCGATCCGTGTGGTTTGCAATAACACGCTGACCATGGCTCTCGGTAGCAAGGCTGAAAAGATGTTCCGCCTTAACCACCGTCGTCAGTTTGACGCCGACATGGCCAAGGAGGTCCTGGGCGTTTCTAAGGACAAGCTGGCTCGCTACAAGGAAATGGCGGCTTACCTGTCGACCAAGCGTTTCACCAACGAGTCGATCGTCGAGTACTTCAACCGAGTGTTCCCGATGACTAACGGCGAGAAGGCTAAGACTGGCGAGCTCGGTTCGCGTGCAGCGAATCAGGCTTTTGATGTCCTCGAGAGCCAGCCTGGTGCTGAATATGCTCGTGGCAGCTGGTGGCAGGCTTTCAATGCCGTCACCTACTCGACTGATCACCTGCTGGGTCGTTCGACGGATACCCGCCTGACCTCGGCTTGGTATGGTGTGAATCAGCGCCGTAAGATCGAGGCTGGTAACCTCGCTCTGGAGATGGCTGGTGCAGCCTAAGATAGCCTACCTGATCGATGAGAATGCTGAGGCTGAGGCTCGTGCCAAGATCGCTACGGCTGAGGGTGATGCTAAGGCTACCCAGATTGAAGCCAATGCTATCTCGTCTAACCCCCAGATCCTTACCCAGCGTATGATCGAAAAGTGGGACGGTCACTATCCTCAGTACGTTGGTGGCGGCTTGCCTCTGCCGACCCTCGCGATCAAGAAGTAACTCCCGACTGTGAGGGAATCTTTTTTGGGTTCCCTCACTTTTTTGCTTTCTTTATTTTCAAATCTAGGTTAGAATGAATAATAGGAAAGGGAGTTTGCTATGAAGTATGTCTTGATTATCGGTGGTATCCTTCTTATGGCTGGCGCTGCTGGGTCTTCGGACTTCTATGACCAGTGCAAGGCTGCGGCTGACTGTGTTGCGGGCGATCCCCCGAGCACTCTCCGAATCATTCTCCAGAGCCTCGCTGGTCTGGCGATGCTGTTTATCGGTGTCGCTAAGTCTCTTCAAGATGACGCTTGATTCATTCTTTGAACCAGAAATGGTGAACGAAGTCCAGACGCTGGATGAGAAGATCAAACAGCGTAGGACGCAAATGCTGATACATTCCTATCGGTATTATGTCCTAGACGACCCTGTGATCACTGACGAAAAGTGGCAACAGTGGGCTGATGAGTTGGTCGAGCTTCAAAAGCGAAAGCTGAAGATTGGCTTCTACGATAAAGAATTCTCTGACTGGACTGGTGCTACTGGAATGCATCTTCCATTCGATAAGTGGATTAGAGACAAGGTAAAATACCTAAATAAAATATCAGTTGTTGACAATCAACAATAAAGGCGGAAAGACTGGGGTTCGACTCCCCACACCTCCACCATCATTCATTACCTTTGTGGTGCCTGCTGGGCAGCAATGGCTTTCTCGGTTACTCGTAAGTGATCATAACGGTAACTGTGGATAGTGAAAAGGTCTCCTAGCGCAAGGAGATACCCAACGTGATGGATGATGATGGGGGTGAACTGGGATCGATTTTCGTGTAATAGGGCGATCGAGACTGATTCGGTGGTCGAGCGACCAAAAACAATAAATGCTAACGATAACGAAAGCATTGCTCTAGCTGCATAAGCTAGACTAGGGTTCGGTGGGTACCTCGTAACAGAAACCCACCACTTATTCCCCTGTCGTCTAACGGTAGGACATCTAAATATTTTGATAAATAAAACATAAGGATAAGATATGTTTTATACAATATATTCGATAACAAATTTATCAGATGGCAAAATATATATCGGAAAGCATAAAACCAATAATTTAGATGATGGTTATATGGGTTCTGGTACACTGATTCGTAGAGCCATTTCTAAACATGGTATCGAAAACTTTAAAAAAGAAATTTTATTCGTTTTCGATAACAAAAACGAAATGGACTTAAAAGAAAAAGAATTAGTCAATGAAAATTTTGTTTTGTCTACGTTAACCTACAACTTATCTTTAGGTGGAAAAGGTGGGTGGAATCCTAGTAAATCTAAAGTCGCATTTCTTGGAAAAAAGCATTCCGAAGAAAGTAGAAAACGAATAGGTGAAGCTAGTAGGAATAGAATTCATTCACCAGAATCCAAAAAGAAAATGAGTGATTCTCGTAGGGGTGTCTCAAAACCCAATACATCTATTTCTCTTAAAGGAAAAATGAAAACAGATGAACATAAAAAGAAAATAAGTGAATCGCTGAAAAATAGAGATCCTAAAAAAGTTCCTAAGGGTTATAAAAGAAAATCTAAACAGATATGGATCAATAACGGAGAATATTCTACCAGAATTAACTCAGAGTTGTTGATTCCAAACGGATTCATCAAAGGAAGATTAAAGAAATAGTTGCTCTCTGGTGCAATTGGCAGCACGTCTGACTCTGACTCAGAAGGTTCCAGGTTCGACCCCTGGGAGAGCATCCAATTTTTTAGTTGACATCACAGTCAACACCGTGTATAATACGAAAACAATTTACATTGCCCCTTCCTCTAATGGTAAGAGAGCGGACTTTGAATCCGTCAATCTTGGTTCGAATCCAGTCGGGGGATCCACGTTTAACCGTTCTCAAAGCACGGTAGACCGTTTTCCATAACCCCTCTAGATGACCTAAATACTATTGTTAATACTGGAGGAAACTGCCTCCATTGACTCTTACACCAGCTTCAAGTCCTTATGTGGCTAAGAAAGCGATAAAGATTTCGGTCTTTATCACCGACGAAAACACTAATGATTTTGCATTCTCAGTAAGAGGAGAATGGATGTAGAAGATACCTCTATAATTAATCTCGTTTCTGTATCTTCTCATAGCGTTATTGCCCCTGAATTGTTTTATACAGGCAATAATTAGCCAAGTCATTAAATTGATGAGGATACAAATGAGACTCTTCGAACATAGAAAAGATTTTCCTTTTATAAGATGGGCTGAGGGATTCTTGCTCGGCGCTATCGCGATAATTGTAATTATAAGTCTGATTCCACACAATCAGCCAAAACCAGTAATCATTGAGAAACCTATCATTAAGGTTATTGAGAAACCAACTATCGTCAAAGTCCCAGTCCGATTGACTGCCCATGACCAGCAACAAATCCAGTGCCTCGCCGAAAACACATATTTCGAGGCTGGTAACCAATCAACAAAAGGCAAAATTGCCGTCAACAATGTTGTTATGAATAGAGTAAAGGATCCTTCCCACCGATTCGGTAAGACTGCTTGCGCCGTGGTTGCTCAAAAGACCAAAGGCACCTGCCAGTTCTCGTGGAAGTGTATGAGATTGAAAATTCATAGCCATGAACAATTCGCTGAAAGCAAGCGAGTTGCTGAACAAGTTTATCTTGGTAACGTCGGAGACGTTACAGGAGGCGCAAAATTTTATCACGCTAACTACGTAAATCCACACTGGAATTTGCATAGATTAATCCAGATCGGTGCACATATTTTTTACGCTTGATGAAGGAACACTATATAATGAGTATGACTAAGATTAAAGAGTTGTGCGAAGTGATTGAAGAACTGGTTTGGAAGCACGATATTCCTTACATGGACGCGATCGTTTTATATTGCGAAACGAATAACATCGAAATTGAAACGATCGCCAAGTTTGTTAAGAATAATGATATGCTGAAAGCAAGGGTTCAGATTGAAGCTGAAGGTCTCAATTATCTTCCGAAGTCGTCTACCCTTCCTATTGATTGAATAAGGAATCATAATGTCTACAAAGTTGAATTTTAATATTGGTGGTCTCCCTATCCATCTTGGTGGTCACGAAAACGAGACCCACCTAGATGAAGGTGCTCTTGATTATATCATCAATACCTTTGGAGTTAAGTCGATGGTAGACATCGGCTGTGGTCCGGCTGGTATGGTCGAGCTGGCTCGCTCCAAGGGTATTGAAGTTCTGGGCGTTGATGGCGACTTTATTGTCGATCGCGCTGTTACTGATATTGTCATTCATGATTATCAGGTTGCTCCCTATGTCCCCGAAAAGAACTATGACCTTGCTTGGACTGTCGAATTCGTCGAGCATATCGAGGAAGGTTATATGCGCAATTTCATCTCAACGATGGATAAGTGCAAGTATGTGCTGATGACTCATGCGCTTCCTGGTCAGCCAGGACACCACCATGTTAATTGTCAGACTGTCGAATACTGGATTCACATGATGAATGCATTCGGCTTTACTACTGATGTGGAACACACGAATGCTATTCGTGCTGCTTCTACTATGAAGGAACGCTATATCCGCGAACAGTCTCTGTTCCTCGTGAATAGAAATTATACCGGATAAGCAAATAGTGCTTTACTTTAAAAGAAAAGTAGAGTATAAATATAACTGTGATTATGAATAACGTGAAACAAAACTGTCTATACACTGTAACACAAGGAAATAATACGTATGTCAAACTTTGCATCTCTTAAGAATTCGAGCCAAGATTCTCTCCGTAAGCTGACCGAACAGGTTAGCAAGATGACCTCCCCATCGGGCGGTAAGGAAGAAGAAGCCAACAAGTTCTGGAAGGCTACCGTCGATAAGACTGGTAACGGCTCGGCAATCCTTCGCTTTCTCCCTGCACCTGACGGTGAAGATGTTCCTTTCGTTCGTTTCTGGGACCATGGTTTCCAGGGACCAACCGGAAAGTGGTATATCGAGAAGTCGCGCACTTCGCTCGGCGAGAAGGATCCTGTAGCTGAATACAACTCGAAGCTGTGGCGCGAATCTGATAATGATGATTCTCCGCAGCGCAAGCAGGCTCGCAAGCAGAAGCGTCGCGAGCATTTCGTTGCCAATATTCTCGTTGTCAAGGATCCTGCTAATCCTGAAAACAACGGCAAGGTCTTCCTCTACGATTTCGGTAAGAAGATTTTCAATAAGCTCAACGAACTGATGCATCCGATCGATGACGGTATCGAAGAAGTTAAGGCGATCGATCCATTTAATATGTGGTCGGGTGCTGACTTCTACCTTCGCATTCGTAACGTCGATGGCTACCGTAACTACGACAAGTCGAGCTTCGGTGATCAGAAGGCAATCAGTGATGACGATGACGCTCTTGAAGCTATCTGGAAGTCTGAGCATTCGCTGAAGGATTTCGTTGACCCTAAGAACTACAAGTCGTTCGAGGATCTCGAAAAGCGTCTGAACGAAGTTCTTGACCTCAATACTCATATCCGTCGCACTGATGAGCCTATGGCTCGTGCTGAGGCTCCTGTCCAAAAGACAGCCCAGCCAGCTGCTTCTACCTTTGACGTTGAAGAAGATGATGTTCCTTGGAGCAACTCTAGTGCAGCTACGACCGAAGAAGACGATGACATGTCGTTTTTTCGCCGACTAGCCGAGGAAGATTGATTTAGTCTAACTGGGATAGATGTTTATTTGATTTTAGATGTCTATCCCAGTTCATACTACCTTTAATAGACCTTGCACAAACTTTACAATGATTAACAACCCTATTTTTTGCGGACTCTGATAATTTTTTCTTTGTTGCTTCTGAATGTTTAATTCCAACCGTTCTTTTTAGGTTCTCATGAACAGGCTTGCCTTTCAATCTATTTGATCTTTCTTTCTTGGCCTGTTCTGAGTGTTTACATCCTTTTGGTTTTCCTTTTATCATTGGCAAACCAAGGACGAGTCTCACTTCGTTTGTCATGCCCTTTGTGTGGCTCCAAGAACCGTGGCCTCCAACTGTCATGTTATACGTGTCATCTCTGCGTATAAAGGCATCATTGACAATCTGAGATTCTTTCAGATACATATCTTCTTCGGAATCCAAATAAAATAGTATTGTTTTTGTGAAAGATTCTACACCATATTTTTTTATAGCGGACTTTATTGCGGTTCCTGAACCCATATATCTATCTTGTGGATTATGCGTTTTATGTGAACCTACATATATTTTATCATTGACTTTATTTTTGACTTCATATACAGTATAATAAATAGGCATGCTGATTCTCCTACCATAGAGTTAGAGTGACTGGATACAGGAATATCGCGAGTCACATAAAATTATTTAGTAAAACAAGACTAAATAACGAGCTAGTCGGGGAGGAAACCTTTCTTCCTTTCAAATCCTCCCCGACGAACAACTAACGGAGGTGTGGCAGAGCTTGGTTTATTGCACCTGACTTGAAATCAGACGTACTGAAAGGTACCGTGGGTTCGAATCCTACCACCTCCGCCATCTATTTTAATAATATTAATAATTTTATTGCCCTTTCGTCTAGCGGTAGGACCTCGCACTTTGACTGCGAAGACCGAGGTTCGAATCCTCGCGGGGCATCCATTTTAGGAGTTTATCATGGCAAAAGCAATTCTTGAAGAAATTGAATTCAAAAACGATCTTGGTCAGACCATCAAGCCTGGAGACGAAGTCGTAATTGTTACCACTGGCTATAGCCATAGCGTTTCGACCAACAAGGGAACATATGTTGGCATGGTCAATGGTGGCGCATCTATTGTAAAGCAGGTCAAGACTTCTTACTATGCATTTAAGAGTAATGGCGAGAGGGTTCCACGCTCTTGGTGGAATGAAATGTATGCTGAACAGCGTGCCTTGGTATCAGATGGACGCAATGCTGATAAAAACTATCGCTACTGGGCTGATCCTCAATATAAGGAAATTCAAGAGAAGCGTTATGCTCTTATCGAAAAGAAGTATGAAATCTTCCCACGGAAGACGACTCTGAAACTGAACCGAGCATATAAGCTCGCAGCCTAAAGGAAATTATATTATGACTGATGCAACTGCAACTGATGACCGCCTCCGCCTTCTGATCGAACGCATTGAGCGACTCAATGAAGAGAAGAAGGGTATTTCTGACGATATCCGTGATGTCTATAACGAAGGTGCTGCTACTGGATACGACAAGAAGATTATGCGAAAGATGATTAGAATCCGCAAGCAGAATCGTGATGATCGTTTGAACGAAGAAGCTATGACCGAAACATATAAGGCAGCACTGGGGATTGAATAATGACAATGATTAAGGAATACTACGGGAACCAGCCTTTTGGTACTCGAACCTCGTCTGTCCATGACGACGTTAAGGGATATGTGGTTTCGTTTCTGGACAACAACCAAGTCTTGAATCGAATTATCTATCCCGAACTATCTCTGGCTGAAGATGCAGCCTCTGGTTGGTGTAATGGTCGAGGTGGACCGACGGTCTTGAATGGATAAAAGAAAGGGGAGCCAAGAGCTCCCCTTTTAGTTTTGAGATTCACCCATATTATGCTCGGGTTTCGATCTCAGTAATTATATTTAGTTGTTGTCGTCGGTAGGTGCTTTTGGAGCAAACTTCTCCACTCCAGTAATACCCATGCCGCCAATGACGATATACATGATTGCATTAAACATAAATTCTTCAACAGTAAACTTCCAGAACAGATTAGCAATGAAAGCAGTTGCCATAAGAACTGTGCAAAGAAGAACGACCAGTCTCTTTGACGATGGCGACCCATTAGGATCTTCCATGATACCTTTGATATAGCTAACGATTCCACCCATTTGTTTTCTCCTTAATATGCGAAATAGAATGTATCGAGCGAGTTGCGAACACCAGCAGTTGACGACGCTGGGCTAATTGACCCACCTCCGCCACCACCGCCATTGTTCACGACAGTGCTACTCATAATATTCCCTTGTTGCTTTTGATCCTTCTCAGCTTCCTTCATTTCTTTCTTTTCGGAAGCTGCTTTGGTCTGAGCAACGAGATCGTTTGACTGTTTTGATACAGGTGGCTTTGCTTGCTGTGCAGGTTGCTTTGGCTGTTCAGTAACTTTCTTTTCAGGAGTGGCTTGCTTATCATCTCCGCCACCGAATAGCTTATATGCTCCGTAGCCAATGCCGCCGACAACTGCCGCAGCGCCAAGACCAGCAAGGATTTCAGGAGCAGCAGCCAAGGCAGAAGCTCCCATACCTATTCCCTCTGCGGCTCCAGCTAGCCCTGCAACTCCCTCTGCAGCCCCAGCCAGACCTGCGGCACCTTCAGCTAGCCCTGCAGCTCCCTCTGCAGCCCCAGCCAGACCTGCGGCACCTTCAGCTGCGCCAGCTGCACCCTCGGCAGCGCCAACTGCTTCACCAGCCGCACCTTCAGCTGCAGCTGGGTTTGGAGTTTCGATAGGCTTACCCTTCTTTGAGAATTTTTCTTTCAGCTTATCGAAGAGTTTGGATTTACCCTTTGACTTGTTTTCTTCTGGCTGAGCCTCAGCATCCTCAGGAGTTTCTTCTGGCTCTTCAGCTTCTTTCTTCTTGCCGAATGGGTTTGGAAGATATTTGAGCATACGCAGCATTGGCATATCTTCAGCCATTCTACTACCAATTGCTGAACCGAGATCTTGACCGAGATCGCTTTCAGAAAATCTCTTTAGCAGACCCTTCTTCTTTGGAGCTGCTTCTTCTTGCTTTTCTTCTTCCTGTTCTCTCAGCTCTTCCTCAATTTCCTTTTTGGATAGAACCTTGCCGTCTTTGCGGTAGGAGAAATCTTTTTCTGAAGCAGGAGCGATGCCCTTCTTCTTCAGCTTCTCAATTTCTTCAGGAGTTAGCTCGCTGAGTTTCTTATCAGCAGTGAAGCCTTGTTTTTCCTTTTCTTTTTTGGCATCTTCTTTCTTCTGCTCTTCTTCTACTTTTTCAGCATCTTTTTTCTTAGCCTCATCATCTTCAGCTTTATCTTCTTGTTTTTTCTTTTCGGTCTCGTCTTTTTCTTTCGCTGGCTTTTCTGCCTTGGTTCCCAGCAAGAAGTTTAGAATTGACTTCAGCGTTTCATCAATTGAAGTAAACAGACCCATTGAGCTTGACGATTCTTTGCCAACACCAGTCGCGTCATCTTTTTCAGTTTTTGGTTCTGACCATCTCTTAAGATAAGAAGGCGATTGTTTGTCAATTTGATTCTTGAATGCGTCAGAAAACGAAGAGAAGAAAGTTGGCTGCTCACCATTCTTCTTTTTCTTTCCGTTGGAAGTTATCTCGGAAATTGGTCTTGCTGGCTCAGGAACAGCTTGTTTTGCAGGCTTGGAAGGCTCTGGCTTTTCCTTTGCATTCTTAACTTTTTCTTCTTCAGCAGTTTCTGGAGAAGGAAGGGCAGATTCCCTTTCGTTTTCTCCTTCAGTGTTACGAATTTCTTCATCTTCTCGCTGCTCGTCTTCATCAGTGTCTCTTTGAGCTTGTGTTGGCTCTTGATTCTTTTCAGTTTGGTCTCTGCCTTCAGAGGTAGTTGTCTTAGTGCCAACGAATGCAGTTTTTTCTGCGCCTTGATCTTGGTCGGCCATTTTCTCGAAAATACCATCGAGCATGATGGAAGTGACATTGCTGGCTTCCTTTTTGCCAGACATCCACTTTTGTTTCTTTTCGTCGTAGGTGTATGTTTCACCACCGATATTGACTGGCTCTCTTTTGATACCCACTGCTTTTCCTTAGTTCTTGGCTAATTCATCCTGTATCATTTTCTGTAATAGTCCAACGTAGATGTCTCTTTCAAACGGGAACATCGACTCTATTTCATTAATTGAATATTTATGGTGCTGAGCCAAATTGAATATCAGATAATAGTAATTCAAAAGGCTAGTATGACTCAGCCCTATTGAAAAAAATCGCGATAACCCTCCAGCTTGATAAGTCTATTGTTGCCCTTCTCGTTTACGTACTTAATGTCGTATGTGAGTTTTGGCATCTTGTCAAGGAAATCGTTAACGATTTCTTCATATTGCTTCGAATTCAGATTATTTATGAATTCAACCTTTTCCTCCTGAGAGAAGTCAGCTCCAATATAAGTTTCTTCACCATCAACAATAACGTCAATACAAGCCGCAACCATCTCGATAGCTGAGTCAACATTTGTTACATTGAGCTTGTTGATAGTTAATAGAGTTTCAAGAGTAGGAAAGTTTAGAGAAATAGCAATCTTATCGCTGATCTGGAATGACTTCTTTTGTTCAGGATTAAAAGCAGGAACGATGGTGTCCAAATCGACATCAAAATCGCGAACAATGCCATCCTCTTTGTCTCTATAACGCAGATTCGAAACGTTATTGACCGATCGTGCTCTCAGCTGAAGGAAGAAATACTCAACATCAAACAACGGAAGGGTGCTTACGTTAATATCCGAAATGCAGCAATTCTGAAGAACCTGACCGAGTGCGTTAATAACTTCTCGTTCTTCTCCACTTTCTTCAGCGATAAGGAAGATCTTTTCTTCTCTCACTGTAAACTGTCTGAACCTGACAGGATTCGCCACGGAAAGCAGTTTAATTTCAAATGTTGGCATATCCAACACTGGTAACTTAGCCATAGTTTAATTCCCTCGCTTTAAGTAATTTTTGGTGGCACTCCAGGAACATATGGTGGAATATTTCCTGGGTTATTCACTGGGGTTGTTTCGTTTTGTAATTGTCCAGTAATTGGAGCTGGTGTCTGTCTAGGAGTTGCGTCCTGAACACCAGAGACAGCTCCAACAGTTTCTGTATAGTAGAAGTATGCAAACGTGACAGGAATAGAGATCATGCTGTTTCTAGCTGCCCAGCTGAAAGGTACTGAGCCGATCGTTTCAGGAAACGCCAAAGAAAAATGCCAGTTCGCGATCTTTCTGCCATACGTATCGTACTGAATCAAATCCATATCTGATGAGTAGTTGGTTCTATATTGGACTTGCTGAAGATTTTTACCGTGTGTGTCAAACAGAAGATCAGCCCAAGAATTGAGTAGCTTCAGATTGTCTGCTCTCGCATCGCAGTAAACAGAAACGTTCAGTCTCTCGAATCTAGCGCCAACAACATATGGCTGTCTGAAGCCTTGACCTAGACGAGCAATCTCGACAGTCTCTGCGCTTCTTGAAGGTAGAGTGGCAGAGTGGCAAAGCAGCGATAGCTTTTTGCCGTCTCCTTTGAGGATGCTAGGAAGCGTGATCAGTAATTCAAAGTGAGCTTCTCTTGCGAATCCCTCAACATTATTCTGAATAAATTCGTTGATATTAAAAGCCACTTCTTGAATCCTTCCAAACGGTGCTCGTTGATGCTTTCTGGAATTTCTGCGTTGGTAGAAACAAAGCAGTGTCCCAATCTTTCGGTTCCACATAAATGAACCTAGACTTAACTTGATTGGTCAAATAATGTTTAAAGCATGGCTTAAACAGAGCCAAATTCGAAGCACCTTTCAAAGTCTGGTAGCTGATATTTAGTTTGGTTGAGTCATCATATTTTTGATTATTCGTTACAGTGTATAACGCATCCATAAGACGAGCTCTTAATACTGGCTGGAGGTAATGTAGGTTCAGACCATAGAACCCATTATCCGCTGGACCAACCATAAAGATTAGAGGGAAAGCGTCCCAGTATGGTAGTTTCTCTTTGTGTTTGGCATCATAGACATACATATACATACGTCCAGGAAGAACCTTGTCCGAGAGAGTCGCACCCTCAAAGAACTTATTCTGTTGGAGTCTTGGTCCTCTGTAATCAGCAGCTTTTCTACGGAACCAATCTCGAGCATCTTTCGTTTTGTTTGGCACAATGTTCTGCGCAGCCGCACGTTTGAGCACGCTGCTATAGACATATTGTTCGGTTGTTTGTGCCACAAATATTCCTTTTTATAAATAGATGGTAGTCGCGGATGGCGGTCCCACTACCACTAATACTAACTGGAGTATCAGCTATGATATATTTATATATTAAACAACACCAAAAAACTGGTCTGAAATATTTCGGAAAAACCGTAAAAGCCAATCCATTCAAATATAATGGTTCAGGCAGTTATTGGTATAAACATCTAAAAGAACATGGAAAACACATTAGAACCATAGAAATATGGGGGTTCGATGACCAACAGTTGTGCACACAATTTGCTTTAAAATTTTCTAAAGACAATAATATAGTAGAATCTAAAGAATGGGCGAATTTAGTCCCTGAAGATGGTATAAGTGGAGGCAGCATCGGTAGCCGTAAAGGAAGAAAATTATCAGAACAAACAAAAGCAAAAATGTCTAAAACTAGAAAAGGATACAAATATGGTCCTGAGTTTGCAGAAAGATTTAGACAAAGATTATTAGGTGTTCCTAAAACTGAAGAACAAAAACGCAAAATGCGCTTGGCAAAATTAGGCAAACCTCAATCCGAAGAACACAAAATGAAACGATCGGAAGCTATGAAACGAGCACACGCTATTAAAAAGTTATCCCTAAATCTTTCTCAGTTACGATCTTAAACTGCCAGCCTCTGTCGTCACAGAATCTTTTAGCGGCATCCCATTTTGCTTGATTTATAAGATATGTGCTAACCTCGGTCAAATACCTTCTGGTTTGTCTCGCTTTCTTTGCTGGTGGTCTTGTCTGAGCGTCAGGCTTAATTTCAAAAACGAATCTATCACCATTAACGTTCTCAGCATAAATATCAGGAAAGTATCTATGCAGTTTGTTATCAATAGGACTTAGGTATGGAATAGAGAATTCTTCTGATGCCCAGCGAGTTATATTCGGGTCGGCATCAAGACGAACGAATAGCCTCTGTTCCCAACTACTCCTATAAATAATGTTGTTAGGATTCCCAATATACTTCTCAGGATTCTTTGGGATAAATCGTCCTTTGTATGTTTTGAACATGTATAGAAAACTCTAAATAATATAATAGATCCTTCTTATTTAGGTATAGAACGAATGGGCCAAACACCGCAACAAAAGACTGGAGCTGCTAAGAAAGCTGCATCAGGAACAACACCATTAACTTACCCACCAGCCCTCGGTGAAGCTCCTATTAAGTTTGGGATTACTCTGAGAGATTACGGTAGTTTTAAGATTGGTCCAGGAGCAGTTACCGCATCAATTTACCTCCCAATGCCAACAGCTGGTCTAGTTGATAACTTCCCTGTTGAGTTTGATACAAAATCCATGGGAGCTTTGGGCGGCATCGTCAGCAGCGGTATTGACGCTGTCCAATCAGGCGGACAGAGCGTTGGTGATGGTCTATGGGCTGGACTGAAAGCGATCGGCAGAAACGTCGGTCAATCTGTTGTTGCTGGTCTTGGCGACGTTGCGGGTGTTGGTGGAGATGTTGCGAAAGCTCAAGGCGAGCTTGCAACAGGTCTTGTCAATAACCCAAACTACGCCGTTCTATTCAAGGGTGTGAAGCCAAGAACGTTTAGCTTCACTTGGAGACTTGTGGCTGTTAGCCCTCAAGAATCAGGAACGATTACCAATATCATAACTGCATTAAAGAAAGCAGCACTCCCAGCCACTTCCGGAACTGCTGACCATTTTACTCTCACTTATCCTAACATTGCTTACCTAAGCGTCCTTGGTCCTGAGAAGAATGCCATGCTGACGTTTAGTAAGAAAGGCGCATTTATTGAAGACGTCAATGTAAAATATGATGGTCCTGGTCACGCTGCATTCTTCGTTGGAACGAAAGCGCCAGTTCAAATTGATCTTACAATTTCTGTTCGCGAGAGAGGCATCGTCACTCGTGAGGATATTGGCGTTTCACATTATGGAAATCCGGAGTAACCAATGTCTAGTTATTTTGTCAATTTCCCAAGAATCAAATATTTCAACACGGTCGCTAAGAATATCACTCTTCGCGCTGGCTTCGTCAAGAAGCTAAAGGAAGATTCTTCTGCGTTCTATCCATACCAAATCGGAGAAGGCGAGAGAGCTGACACCGTCGCGGCGATGTATTATGACAATCCTGATTTTGATTGGTTGGTGTATCTAGCTAACGACATCGTCGACCCATACACTCAATGGCCAAAGAGTCAGCAAGAGTTTAACGACTATATTGTAAAGAAGTATGGATCACAACAGGCTGCACGTTCTCAGGTAGCTTTCTATAGAAAGAACCCAGACATTGCATATGTTAAGAATGACGGAACTGATTATTCGACTTCAGCCACTTCTGACGGAACTTATACTATTTCGGTAACAAATGAAGACATTCGGATTACTGCAGACACTTATGCTTTGATTAGCGATAAATCAAACTACTATCCTGTATATGCATATGATTATGAAATTGAGCTAAATGAAGAAAAGAGAAACATTGTTCTGATCGACGAAGATTATGCGAATAGAACATGGATGCAATTGAGAGATCTATTAAATGGCTGAGAATGCATCTGGAAGTGCTGTAGATACTCTTGGGTTCATGAAGCGTTTTGTTGTAACGCTCGTTAGCCCAGACAATAAACAAAGAAAAGTTATTACTCGAATGGTCGATACACTGACGATCACCGAGGACATCTTCAAAAATAGTTTGTATGGCGCTGTTAGAATTATTGACGCTGTCGACCTCCTTGGCGGCGGACCATTTGACGCAAAGTCAAAGGACGCTGCAGTTTTTCCTATCATCGGAGAAGAGTTTTTAGAAATTGAAATTCTATTGGACGGAAAGCCACCAGTCAAACTTCGTTTCGCCATCTATCGCATTTCCGATATTATCTACAAAGATAACAACACCAAGAAAGAATATACTCTTGAGTTCTGCAGCGAAGAGCATCTGATTGATGCCACGACTGCGATCATGAAGTCATACAATCAGCCAAATAGTGACACTGCTAAGGCGATTCTTAAAGACTACCTCAAGAATGAATCGACAGATAACGGCAAATTCAAAAAGAATATCGTTAACCTGCAGCCAACCAAAGGACCACAGAAAGTGGTTATCCCTAGACTGAGCCCATTCCAGGCAATGGAGTTTCTGGCTCGTCGTTCTATCGCTCAGGATACGTTTGAGTCAGGTTCTTATCTGTTCTTCGAGAACTTCGATGGGTTCAGTTTCTGTGATGTCGAATACCTTATCAAGAAGGGTGTCGACAAAGCCAAAGCAAACAAGAAAGATTATGAATATTTCTACGAATCAACTCTGACTGCCAATCAGAAGAAAGAAGATCCGCAGAGACAATTCAAAACTATCACCACGATGCAACATACAGTATCTTTCGATACAATCCAAAAACTCAAATTTGGTATGTATGAGTCTGACGTTATTCTGTATGACTTCATCAATCACAAAACAATTCCGACAAGATTTAGATTCGCAAATAATGACACGAGAGACAATAACAAAACATTGACCCTCGGCAATAAAGAAGATAAGTCATATCCCGAAAACAGTCTTACCTTTTTGAAGAGCTATATCTCCAATGATGATAAGGATGTGAAATATACTCGCAAATTCTTTATCGCAAAAGACACATCATCCACCACTCTTGATAACTACTTGGATAATGTTTATCCAGCCAGAGCTTCATACTTCACAAGACTAGCTCAGAACATGTATACCATCAATACATTTGGTGATACAACTATCAGAGCTGGCGATGTAATCATGTTAAACATCCCAGAAAGTCAAGGCGAGAATAACGACGGCGGTATCGACAAATATCAATCAGGATATTATTTGATTGGAACAATTCGCCATATCTTCTCAGCCACTACATATATGACAAAGATGGACATTTACAAGAATGCTATTGGCGCTCAGTTGACGAATACTGAAGAAGCTAAGAATACCAAGGTTAAGCCAACCGACAATAAAGCGATTGCCGAGCAGGCTCCAGCTGATCAGTCTCCTGAAGCTGTAGAAGCGGCGGATCCCGAGGACCCTAACCAGAAAAATTCAAGCCCATCAGTTGTTGGATTCTTGAAAGGACTATTATGATTGGAAGAACTGAACATCTTATAAACGATCCGCACTTTATCGGCGTAGATAAGTTCGTACTCTTTTTCGGTGTTGTTGAAGATAGAGATGATCCTCTACAGCTAGGTAGAGTCCGTATTAGAATTTTCGGCGTCCATCCAGACGACAAGTCATTAGTTGCAACGGAAGATCTTCCATGGTCGTTCCCTATTATGCCAATTACTGCGCCTCAATACGGTGGCGTAGGTTCTGGTCCAGTTGGAATTATGCCAGGTTCAACAGTCGTTGGATTCTTTGCTGATGGTTTAGACAGACAGATTCCTATGCATTTTGGCACTATGTCTGGCGGCACTGGACACTTTGCTGCAGGAGCGAATGGCGACGCTGCTAATATGGATCCGGCGACTCCATATAATCCTGACGGTATTTCTGGCTCTATTGATCCAAAATCCTCAATGGTTGTTAAGGGTGTTCAGCTCGGAAAGATTCTTCTAAGCAATTTCGCCTCTCAAGGTCTTAAGCCACATCATGCTGCTGCTATCTGCGGTAATCTAGGAGAAGAATCTGGCGGGTTCCCTGTGCCTGCTATTCATGAAAGAGGTAAAGGTGTTGGCGGTAGCCCAAGCACTCCACCGTCACGTAGCTCTGTTGGTGTTGGTTATGGTTGGGGACAATGGACAAACAACAATCGACTGACCAAGTTCCTCGATTGGTGCGACAAATATCACCTTGAGCCATCCGATCAGCAAACTCAAATTAAGTACTTCACATATGAAATCACCACTGTCCCACCATACAGCAAACACTTTCAGACTTTGATGAAGGGCGGAACAGCAACCATTAATAATACTAGATTCACCAAGCCAAATGGTACTTACAATCTAGATGACGTTGATCAGGCGACTGCTTGGTGGATGTGGGTATATGAAGTGCCAGGAGCTCCTAATCTTGCAGCAAGACAGAAGATCGCTAGATCAATTCGCGATCAGTTAGTGGGCGGATCCGCTGGATCTTCAGTAAGAACAAACGGCAAACCTGAGAAATAGGATATAACATGGTCGCATCGAGTAATACAATTCCAGTCGCTCCACCTTCTCCAACCCAACCAGGAGCAGATCAGCCTGTAATCAAGTCAGGCGAATCTCATTATGACGTTGATATTGGAGTTAGTTGGGCGCCAACATCAAACACAGTAGCTGGTGGTGGCGTCGGCGTTTCTCCTCCACCATATCCATCATACACAACTGTCAACAGACCGCCTGATCCGCCATCAAATGCACTTGATCCATTACAAGCTCTTGGCGCACCACCTTCACCTCTTGTCAAATTAATCGGTAATACAAAAATTACCACCATGCTTGATGTTGCAACAAACAAGCTGGTGACTACGGTTATTGATACAACAACAAATCAGCTTCTTGGTGCGATGTCTGGATTAGGTTCTGATCCTACTGCGCTTGTATCTCAGCTGACTCAGAATTCAACTGGCGCAAAAAATGCACTATCGGTAGCCGAAACTTCTCTTGCAAGTGCTCAATCTATTCTTGCTGATCCAAATGCAACTGATGCACAGAAAGCTCTGGCTCAGGTAAATATTGATTCAGCAAACAAAACGATCGCATCATTATCATCACAGACCACAGCTCTTACAGAAGCTGCGGCTCATTTAACTGATAATTTCTCTTTTGACGTATCCCAAATTACTGATTTTGCTTCTAAAATTGATAGCATAGCAAATTCATTGGCCAGCGGAATTGATCCTGTTTCTCTTGCTCTAAAGCAAGGCGAAGAAATATACAATCAAGCTGCATCTATCTTTGGCAGCACTCAAGGAACTGGCAGCTCATTACCTTTCCTAGAGCAAGTCAAGACTCTTGATACATCTTCTGTAGAGATTATTCCGTTCACAAAACGAACAAACATCAACACAGTTTCTAGTATCGACAATGGCGGTAATGATAAGGCATATTTCCCTACCGTTCCTGCGGCGAACAATATCGTTAACCCAGGAGCAAACAGTGTCGCTAATCCAAGCGATCGTGTTACTAATACAATCGCCAATGAACCTGTTAGAGAATTCGAAGGGTTATATCCATACAATAAATCAAACAAGAGCGAAAGCGGACATCTTCTTGAAGTTGATGACACTCCTGGCAAAGAAAGAATCCTAACTGAACATAAGAGTGGCACCTATCATGAAATGACTGAGCATGGTGACTTGATCACTAAAGTGGTTAATGATAATTATTTGATCATTGCCGAGAACGAAATCGTTACCATTCAAGGCAAAGCCAACCTACGTATTCTAGGCGATGTTAACGTCAAGATCGGTGGTGCTATGATTATTAACCCTGATGGTGGTGTTTATGTCGCCACGAAGGGAGACTTCAGAGTCCATGCTAGGTCTATTCATATGGAAGCTGATTCAGGAGACGTCAACGTCAAGGCATCAGGCAAGACTAGAATTACGTCAGGCGACGAGCTTCATGTAAATTCAAAGAACAATATTATTGAATCCTCAGGCAAGACATCTATGAAGTCTGGTGGCACGAATACGATTCAAGCGGCAGGAATTAACTTCAACTCAAGCAAGGATGTTAATCTTCGTGCGGATGGCATTATCGCTTCCGCTTCGACCGGAGACACTACTATCAACAGTGCTGGAAACTTGAACGCGAAGGCTGCTGGATCAATCAACCAGAAGAGTGCGGGAAGTAATTATATCACTGCGTCTTCTCTTGAGCTCAATGCAACTCTTAATGCAAAGGCAACCACTAATCTTCAAGGAACAGACCCTCAAGGTGGAATTGTTACTCCAATCAATGGCTCTGGTGCTGCTGACGCTGGCGAAGGAACTGCTGCTGGTGTATTCGTTGCTGATGATGCAGATACGGCAAAGGGTTCAGGTATCACTCACTCGGTCAACGTTGATGACTTCCTACAGAATCTAGACGATGAGGATGACGTAACGAGAGCAGCAGCGATTAAACATGCTGTGGAAACTGGAGTCATTAGTCAGGCTGACGCAGACAAGATGAATGCACCTCCTGGGACACCATCAGCGAGCGATACATCAGGAGCAGGAAACGTTTCGCCTAGCGTATCAAAGGCTACTGTTGGTGATCTTGGTAGCCATGCGCCAGCCGACAATCTCAAATTGTCAAAATATTTTACTGTTGCTATGTTGAGCAGTCACTGTGAAGCTGGTAGCCATGTCATTGGACCGCAGCTTGGATTGTCTGTGACAGATATTACTGGCAACCTACAGCTACTGGCCCAGAACTGTCTCGATAAGATCAAGGATCAATATCCTGATATGAGAATCAGCTCTGGTTTCAGAGATCTAGCTTCAAATAACAGAACTGCTGGCGCATCTAAGACTTCTCAGCACTTGAAGGGTGAAGCTGTTGATATCAAATTCAGTCACGCTGATAAAGCTCAGTCCCAATACTATGAAATAGCCAAATGGATCAAGAACAATATCCCATTTGACCAGCTAATTTTGGAGTATGGTATGCCTTCAACCGACCGTCCATGGATTCACATTTCGTTTACAACTGGACAAAAGCATAGTCCAAGAGTGTCAACGAAAGTTCACGGCAAGACGGTCGGCGAAGGTTTACATCAGATGAGGTAATTAGAAAGAGTGCTTGAACGCAAGTCCAATAGCATCTGAACGAGTCGTTCCGGTAGTACGGTAGTACTGAACACCAAGGTTATTACCATGGCCGATCGAAAGACCGAGACCACCATTCAGCTCATTTTCATCAAGACGACGAGTCAGAGTGAATGAGCCACGATGACTATAGCCAACGTTAGCAACAACTGGACCAGCAATCTTATGTGAGGTAGTCACGCCAGCACCCCAAAATCCGTAGTCGTCACCAAGACCCAGCGACTCACCAGCTTCGGCATATGCTGCGGTCTTGAAGCCAAGAACGGTAGGAAGGGCAGGACCAACGCGAGCCGACACCTTCGAGGTAAGAGGACCAGCGCCATTCTTCTGCTTTACTTCAATTTCAGCGCCATAATTCAGAAGCGAATTCAGTGGAGCAGTATACTGAACGTTGTATTCAGTCGAGTCGGGCTTCGTGCCACCACGAACGTCTCCAAGGCGAACTTCAGCCTGAATAGTGCCTGCCATAGCAGGAGCAGAAACGGCAGAAAGAGTTACCGCAGTAAGAGCAAAAATTGTATTCTTCATATTTTAATTACTTTCTTTGATTCGACAACGAAGCTCAGAAGAGCTATAGTTGTGCTTTCGTTTACAAAAATAAACAGGAATGTCTAAACCATATCCTGTATACGATTTACTGTCGAGATAATCTTCGCCCAAGAATCGGATGTCGATTTGAGTATTCGCCAGCAAATTTAGTAAGTCCTCTTCGGTATCGTAGGGGACAATATCATCTACAACCTGCAGTGCTTTGAGTTGTAGATATCTTTCGAATGTAGATTGAATAGGAACATTCTTATCTTTTCGATCAATGCTTGGATCGGTATGGAGACCAACAACCAAACGGTCACACTTTGATTTAGCTTCTGCTAACATAAGGATATGTCCAGGATGCAGAAGATCAAAGGCACCAGCAACAAAACCAATTTTCATAATAAATCAAATCCTAATTAACGCGGCGCTTGCCTCGACACAGTAGTTGAATGTATCTTTTGCGCCTTAAAGTATTTTTGAAATATATCCTGAACCAAATCAGAATCGTATGGCTTACAAGAAAATATATCTACATAAGCAGAATTTCTATCTGCAGGACAAAAATGAGCTGATACATTAGAGTCTTGCAGAAGCTGATAGATAGAATAGCCTATTTTATTTGGATCGTTCGTATCACACCAGATAATATTAAGATTCCCAATTTTAACCATTTCAATAGATTCCAAAAGATCATCAACAAAGGTCTGAAATACTTGTTTGTCCATAATAGCAGATGAATCACATTCTGCGGCATCAATCATTGTAATCCAACCCCATGGCTTGCTCATTATTAGAATCCTTTTTACCTAAATAAAAGTGGTTCGCGATGTACCACCATCCAACCACACTAACGTCACTGGAGACAATCAGCATGATTATTTATCTTTATGTAAAACGCCATAAAATTACTGGTCTGAAATATTTTGGTAAAACCATACAAAATCCATGGATTTATCCTGGATCGGGCAAATATTGGAACCGACATCTAAAAGTCCACGAAAACAATGTTGAGACTATAGAAGTTTGGGGATTTGACGATCAAATTTTATGTTGTGAGTTTGCGCAAAAATATTCAAAATTACATAATATCGTTGAATCCAAAGATTGGGCCAACCTCATTCCGGAAACAGGAACTGATGGAGGATTTACTACATCTAGAGAACAACAAAAGAAAATTTGGGAAAATTCAGCTTTGCGCGAAAAACACCATAACAGCATAAAACGCTCATGGACTGAAAAACGAAAAGTGATCGCTTCAAATAATACATCAGAACAATGGAAACGTCAGGATAAATCTTTAATAGCAGAAAAAATGGTCAAAACCAAAAAAGAAAAATACCCTGACGGTAATCCAAATGTGGGCGTTTATGTAAGAACGGAAGAAATTAAACACAAAATGAAACTTGCGGCTAAAGAACGAGATTTAATCAAGATAGTTTGCGAACAATGTTCGAAAGAATCTAATAGATCTAATTATGCTCGCTGGCACGGATCTAATTGCAAAACTTTACGCTAGTAGTCCTGATCATCGTCGTATAAACTTTCTATATCCAGTTTGCGTAGAGCACTATTTATTCTTTTTTCGTAGCGGTGATTCCGCCTTTCCTTCAGTGCTCTATATTCACCACCGTCTTCATCATCATACAATTTAGAAGTATTACGGCGATAATCGTTACGGCTCTTAGACATATTCCCTGCGCTGCTATACAATTGAGTTATTCTTCTGGTTCTTCTTCGTGCTCGTCAGTTGACGAGCCATCCGGATGATTCCTCGCTATGTGTTGGGCGAGTGGTCCTGGTAAGAATAGCCCATCCTCTGCGGTAGATACGCACCCAAAAGGGCAGGGAACTGCGTTTTTTCTCTTGGCACGCTTTTCTTCTTCAGTAAGCTCAGGAGGCTCAGGAAGGAAGTTAGGGAATGTCTTCTTCACTAGCTCATAGGTGATGCTAGGATAGAGAGACTTCTTGTCCTTCATAGCCAGAATCAGATCAGCATCGTCAGGGTCAAGCGACTCGAGAAGCTGAACGAAAAGCGACTGGCGCTTCAGGTCGTGCATAGGAGGAGCAATACCTTCAATGAAATACTTGAGGGTCTTAGCTTCGCGGTAGAGAGTACCCTGAGCATCCTGGCTCTTCTCGAGCTTCTTGAAAGGAGGAGCGCCTTCAGGCAGAAGGAACTTTACCTCAGGATGGAAGGTAGCGTGCAGAACCTGCATCAATGGTTGAATTTCAACACATGTGCCGAGAGCGTTCTGTCGTTCTTGGAAATTCTTAATACCAGAGATCGTCTTAAGAATCTCTGCAATGCCTTGTCTGTTCACTGTTCATTCGCCTTTAGAAATTGTTTAAACTCAGCAACTATATCAACGAAACGACGAACAGGATCATCGCTGCCTTTACTTCGCTTTGCATTGTATATATTTGCACCTCTATATAGTAATGAATAGAGTTTCGCTGCTTCAGCTTGTTCGCGAGTACGATCAGTCATTGACAAACTCCTGAATTACAAATTCACCACCATCGACAGTAACTCTAGCAGTCGGACACATATTGGTTCGTGTATAATCACGACCACCATCGATCATAGCACCCTTCTTAGCTACGTAGTCATGACGATAGCGAGAAACGATGACCTCGCCATCCGCACACACCGAACCAACGATAGGCTCAGAGAAACAAGACTCAGCGTTGGTGATATAGATAGAATCGTTTTGAATGAACATACCAAAATAGTTGGAATGGCCAGCGTCACGGTTCGGATTCTCGACATAGAACACATCGACTGGTCGTTCGTTCCATGAATTACCATCCAGCCTCTTAGTGCACCAGTAACCCATATACTTGGCTTCCTTCAGGGCTTCAATTTTACGAATTTGAGATTCGGTGAAGTGATAGCCATCCTTCGGTAACTCAATAAACATCAGAAGTCTCCAACGGATTCCATAAGGTTCTTCATCTTATTCTCGATGAAATAGCTGAACAGCTTAGAGCGATTGCCCCATTCCTGACCATCAAACTGCTCGATCACCTGAGCTTCGATGTAGTCAGGAATGCAGTCAAAGTCGATCAGCTGCTTATTGCGGAGGAAGTTGCGCTTCACCTCGCCGTCAAGGGCATCGGGGTTAGCCATAATCTCGTCAATGCGCTTAGTAGTGACAGGCTTCTGGCGCAGACCCATGACGAACGTATTGTCCGCTGACAGGCAGTTGGGCACACCGTCCCCGCCATCCCCCCGAATGATATGCTCTAGGAGATATTGCTTGGGGTTAGCGCAAACGATTTCCTTCTTAAGGATCGGGCTGTATTGCTTCACCATAGGATAAGCCTGCAGCTGCTGGTAGTCCTTATCAGAGGAGGCGATAAGGATGCCCTCAGCATGATAGTGCTTAGTGAGGACAGCGATGATATCGTCAGCCTCAGCGTGCGGGACTTGGATCACCTTGTAGGGGAAATTCTCACGCAGCTCAATCTTAAACTTATCGAGGCAACCGAAGATCATGTTCCAATCCATATCGGATTCTTCACGAGCCTTCTTGCGGTGAGCCTTGTAGTAAGGGAAGATTTGCTTGCGCCAATAGTTCTTGTCATCACAAGCGATGACGACGTCACCATAATCCTTATACTTCATTTTCATAGAACGAATGCTGTTAAGGAGAATATGACGAAGCAAGTTCTCCTCAACAGGCAGGTTCTTCTGACCTCCCATCTGCGCGAACACAGAAGAGATCAGGAATTGAGAGAGGTCAATAATAATCATTTCGAAAGCCTTGCTTGAATTTCAAGATAGAACTGGTTGTATTTAGCCAGCCGAGCGATATCCTTTTCGGTGATACCCTTCAGCCGACGGATGTCGGTGTTATGACGAAGGTCAGCCAGCTTCACACGCATCGCGTCTTCATTGGCGAACACACCCTGCTTATATTGCTCATAGCTTTGGCCAGGCATCTTGGTGAGGGCAGCGACAGCCTCAAGGATACGAACGGTACAACCGATATCGGCGAGGTCAGCCCATGTCGTCTTAGTGTCTTCAACCACATCGTGGAGGAGAGCGATGCACTGGAGTTCCTCATCGTCAGACTTGAGGTAGTGCATTACCTTCATCGGGTGGAGAATGTAGGGGTTGCCGCCACGGTCGAATTGACCAGCGTGAGCGTTAGTGGCGAGAACGAGGACTTTGCCGAGGAGTTCGCCTTTTTTCATATAAAATTCCCTTTCCTTATTATTCATTCTAACCTAGATTTGAAAATAAGGAAAGCACTTTCTTACTGAATCGTGAGCCCAGTGGTCTGCTTGAGGTATTGGCCAGCCACCATCTTATCGGTCGGGAAGTGGCAGATCACCACGGTCGCCGGAAACTCAATCGTTATGTCCTGAGGCGCAGAGAAGGCGAACGGAACGAGACCCAGCCCCTGTGCACCCATCATGAAGGTCACTGGCTTCTTGAGCCGGACGGTTCCCTCATCGCTAGGTTCGAACCGACCGATAACCTCCTCGCCGGAGGTCAGCTTGATCGTGATTGTATCATTCAACTTATAATTCATTTTATTCCTCATCGTTATCAGGATTGTCGATCATCAATTCAATTTCAATTTCTTCGTCTTTGATAATCTGTTTAGCAAGTTCTTGAAAGGGATGCTCGACACCAAGGCATGAGCAAATAAATGACTCCATAGCCTCGAGAAAGAGAATCATCTCTGGTGTTTCCATCATATGCGATGGATCAATACCCATGTCATCTAAATCATTAACAATATCGTTAGCAAAATCGCAAGTCAATTGGTGAGCATAATCAGTGTTATTAAAAGCGAGGGTTGCTTCTTTCTCTTTCTTCTTTGAGACAAAATCAACCACATTGTTTGCCATTAGGTCACCTTCAGGAGAATAGTTTCAGAATTAATCCTACCGTTCAAAGGAGAACCAGCAGTCTTCACTGTATCTAGGAACTTTCTGAGACCTACCTTACCCAAGCCAAAGAATTCCTTCAGCTGCTCCTCCGGCTTGCGCAGGGTCTTGCTGATAGACAGCTCAGGGTCGAAGCCAGTGACCGAAGTCCCCTTGACCATGAATCCCTTTGGCGCATTGCTCTGATAGAAGCCGATGCGTCGGGTCTTGGTGTTATAGACCCATAGCTGGGTTGCCCCGATGATCGACTGAGGATTGACCGAGGCGAGCTTCAGAGCCGAGTCAGTGGGCTGATACTTGAGCCACTTGACCAGATCGGCGGCTGGCTTAATCTTGATCGCCTTTGGCGCACGAACCTTGACCACCTTCTTATTATTGAGGTAGCGATCAAAGTCATGCATCATATCGCCATAGACTTTTTGCCAAAATTTGAGAGTCTTGCCGTAGCTTTCCTTGACCTGCTCATCACCAGACATAACTTCGTCATATGACCGCTTGTAGAAGTCTCGAAGAGTGTTAGCAGCCTGAACCGAAGCCTGCTTAGCTGTAAGGAAGTTATACATGCTAAACTCTGCGTTCTTGTCGAGTTCTTCTTCAGCATCACAGATCATATTGTCGATGTTACGCTTAATGCGATCCTGGATCGAGATGACGTTGGTCTTGACGGTCGGCTTGACTTCCTTGACGCCATGGCGAGCAAGCTCAGCGACCCTCTCGTTGAAGCGAGCCATGTAGGCTTCATTGAAGGTAGTCCCGTTAAGCATCATACGAGCCATCCAGCAGGTGGTCGTCGGAGTCCGCCACTCAATGGCAGAACGGATGTCGCGGATCAACTGAGGGTCGCGCCCATCCTTCTTGAGATATTCGATGAGCCAGCTCTTGCCCTTAGTCATGTCGGACATGTAGTTATACCAGTTGAAGGCATCCATCAACTGGGATTCGGTCGCCGAGCCGACGATGATAGGTTCGTCGCCATAATGTTTCTGGTCAAAGCTCTTGACCTGAGTTCTGGTTTTGATTTTCTTAGCTGCTTTGGCCATTTAAAGTCTCCATTCCTTATTATTCATTCTAACCTAGATTTGAAAATAAGGCAAGTGAAAAATTCTTTTGATATAAATATGAATGTGGTTCGCGATGCGTCAACATCCAACCACTCTAACGCTTACAAGGAGCATCAGCCATGGCTATTTATAGAAAAATCTACGAACGACATTTTGGACCAATCCCTAAAGAAGAAAACGGTCGCACTTTCGAGATACACCATATAGATGGGGATCGGACTAATAACAGCATCAATAACCTTAGATGCGTTTCCATTGAAGAACATTATAATATTCATTACGCCCAACAAGATTGGGGTGCATGCGGGGCGATCGCACAAAGAATGAATTTGTCGTTGGACAAAATTTCCAATCTAAGAAGCAAACATGCATTAGCAAGAGTAGCCGACGGAACAAATCCATTCTTAATCCTAAGTAAAATTAGATCTGAAAATGGAACTCATAATTGGATGACTGAACAACATTCAGAAAAAACAAGAGAGCGCCAAATTTCTAGATTAGAACTCGGGGATCACGAATTTTGTAAACGATCTGTTTGCCCTTACTGTGATAAGGAAGGGCAGTATGCCGTAATGGCCAGATGGCATTTCAATAATTGTAAATTGAATCCAAACTACACATCAAAACCCAAAAGAAAATATAAAAAGAAACGGCTGAATCAGACCACCTAGGGAATTTACTTCTCATTTAAGAGAAACCCAATATACGAACGTCCATTCGAGATTCAGCCGCTCAGTAAACTCATTCTAACCTAGAATTTTAATTAAGTAAAGCATTAATATGCCAGCTCATAGAAGCGAAGACCACAAGCCACACGCGAACGGAGCAGCTTGGCGCGGAATACAATAGGACTAAGCACCCTCGCCTACGAACCAAGGCTTAGTGGGATCGTGGCGAGTAAGCCACTTCTGATAGAGCCCTACTTCCATGCCATATGCGATAATCTCCCAAGGGCTGTCAAAATAGTGGTCCTCATTGCGCTTGGGCTTCCAGATCTCGCCCATCCAACGGCTGGTCATCTTCAGCCCACCCTTGGTGGGGATCATGATGCCTCCCTGCAGCTCATTCTTAGCATGCTGCTTCACATGAACCATCTCGTGACCGAGGGTCTTGATCATTTCCTCAATGTCCTGCTTGCGCAGCCCGATGGTGAACCAGCGAGGGTTGCGGGTGCCTTCCTCGTCGACGCACTCGCCCATAACATCAAGGGTCTTGCTCACCTCAATGTCGATATTGAGATTGCGGACCAAACGTGGATCCATGAGCTGAGCTGCAAAGAAGCGAGCAGCCTCCTCCAGCTTTGCCTTATCGCGCTTGCCGAGACCAGTGACCGTGAGATTCATATCAGACTCCATTCCCATTCCTCATTCTAACCTAGATTGGAAAAAAAGGAAAGCATTATCTTTGGTACAAATCAGTGAGTTAGGCTATCGCAGTAACAAAGGTGTTGTTTGCGGTTCCGTCCAGACAAAAATACTTGACATACATTGTGTTATGAGAACTGAGATAGAACGACGATCCGCCTGTGGCTTGTGTTGAGGCAACACCATGATTAAACTGCTGAGTTCCGCCAACATTATTGAAGATAAACAGTTCAACAGATTTTCCGGCAGTCAGGTTTTGGAGATTGGCAGTAACTGTGCCTTGGTTTGTGTGAATATGAACAAAGTTATCTGTCGAGAAATCGATCAATACTGTGTTCGAAACTACGTTAGCAATTCTAACATTAGGAGCTTTGTATGCTGTATTTTGGTGAGAACCATCAGTAAAAGTAATGCCAGCATTTGAATTTGGGTTATTAACAAAACTCATTCCATTCGCATAAAATGCAACTGTTTCGTTTTGTATGGTGTTGGAACCTGTAGGCGTCAACTGGAAAGTAATTTTTGTTCCTGTATTGGCAGTATAAAAATCTTCGGCTGCCATCATATTGATGCGTCCAATAGAACCAGCGTATGTGTTACCGTCGGCTGTCCATCCTTGCATACTCATACGAATAATCGTGTCGTTTGCTTGAGTTTGTGTAGGCGAAACAACAGTTCCGCGTGCTCCGCGCCCAGCAATTGCTGCGTAAGTGTTTGGGCCAAACGCATCAATACTGATACGAGCGGGTTGACCATCTTGCGCCGTTGCTTGTAATAATGTGCCATTATAGTTGCGCGGTTGCGCTACGCCAGAATTTGATCCAACAATAGATAGAGCAGAGTTCGTAGTTAATATTGTATTTGGAGTATGAATCTGCACTTGACCGGTTCTATCGACAGCAAATGTGGGATTAGAATTTGTTCCTGTAGAATAAACAACAATAGGTCTATTGATAACAAGATTACCAGTAGCAGCAGTAGAACCAATATAGAATACTGCATTCGAATCTGTAAGACCAATAAAATTGTTTTGTAGTAAGAAATTACCTACTCTAAATCCAGCATTTGATTGTTCTGAAGTATTTGCTGATGTTGAGATGAAAAATACACCATTTGATACAGTCAATCTTTGATCTGGATAAGATGTATTTTGATCAGAGAAAATAATTGAATTTGAGCCAACCCACATCGATTCCCAACGATTTGTTGTGTTGCCAAGAGAATATACTCCATTTGTGCTAGGAATAATACTTGATGGGACATGCAGCCAGTCAACAGTAGTGGTAACATTCGCGAATTCAAATTTCTTTACGTCAGTATTATAACGCAGAAACATATTGTTTGCGATACTGTTTCTGTCAACGTCATCAAGATATCTCAGCTTGACTTCACCACCACCAGCAACGACTCCTGAAGCATTGCGGGCAAACCTATGCAGGTCAGCCAGAGTCTTCTTCATTAGGTCTATTTCTTTTCGAATACTATTCGGAATAGAATCGGTCTTGGCTACATATTCATCACGAGGAATCTTGGACAGAAGTTCAACTGACTTGGTGATTATATCTTTCTGTGGAAACTGTGGCATTGGCTGAGCACCAAGAGGAATAGCAACAGGCTCCTCGAGGATGATAGGTTCGACAAACTCATCCATTGATTCAACCAGAGCTTCGTGTAGGGATTCACTCTGCTGCTCTGTGATAATGGCTTTTTCTAGCTGTATCTCTTCGGGAGTGGGAAGTGCATCATTACGTTTGAGGTATTGTTCCAGTGCACTGGCAGTCTGCCTGCGTTGTTGATCCGCAAGCATCTTTTCCTCATGCTTCTGTCTCGCAGCTCTGATACTTTCTAGGAAGATGTTATCTTTCATATCAATTCCTTTAGGGGATATCCGGTCTATTTATAATTCCCCAGCACAAACCTAAATATAAGAAACTGCGGAGACATGAATGGCCAATTCACCGATTCAACAACAGACATTCTACTCGGATTTTCTCTTTGACTTCAAGAGGAATCCTGCCACTCATGACATCCTTACTGTAACAAATGAGCAGTCTGTTATTAACTCTATCAAGAAGATTCTCCGCACAAACAATTATGAAGTGCCATACAATCCTCGCTTCGGTGCCAATATTTACCATTATCTTTTTGAGCCATTTACAGAGTTTACACAGGATGCGTTAGAGAAAGAAATTACATATGCAATCGAGGCATATGAACCAAGGGCGAATCTAATCAGTGTAACTGTTACTGGCAGTCCTGACGAGAACAGTATCGACATCACCATTGTTGTGTCGGTAATAAATAATCCAAACCCAATAACAGTTACAACAACACTCAGCAGGATTCGCTAAACCTGCGTTTCTGAGACTCTCTCATTTTGAGTTTGGTCTCTTCAGTATGCGGCTTACGTTTCTTACCTTTTTGTGATTCAGATATTTTCTTTCTGGTGTATTCAGAGTGTTTACACCCAGTGCGAGAATTTCTCATCTTATTTCTTGTCTCTTTAGAAACAATTTTGTTTTTTTGTGATTCTGAATTTTTGAGTTTAGATTCTTCAGACACAGGAGCTCTAGTTTCCCAAGCTATGCGCATTTTGAATTTTGTTTCCTCAGAGCGTTTCTTTCCTGTTGCCGATTCTCTTATTTTTCTTCTGTGGTCCTCGGATAGTATTGTTCCATTTGGAGTGCCACTCAACCCATTTTCTTCTATCATATTAGCCCATTCGTCGGACTCAACAATATTGTTCTGTTTTGAGAAATTTAAAGCAAACTCTGTACATTTTTCTTGTTCATCAAACTCATACAATTCAATTGTGTTGATGTGTTCAATTCCATATTTCTTAACGTGCCTAAGCCAATACTTACCCGACCCTGTGTAAGTATATGGATTCTCTCTAATAGTTTTGCCAAAATACTTCAGACCCGTTATGGCATGCTGCTTAACGTACAGATAAATAATCATAGCTGGTTCTCCTTACTGGGCTAGAGGTAGTGGGTTTCTTGCCGGTCACCGCGACTACCAGTTATTTATATAAATACAAATATTAACAGAGAGGCAATGAGGATCCAAAATGGCCAATAATGTATTAGCAGTTACACAACTAGACTTTACAGGTATTAAAGATAGCCTCAAGACGTTTCTACGCAATTATCCACAGTTCATGGACTATGACTTTGAAGGTAGCAACCTAGGAACATTGCTTGATGTGTTAAGCTACAACACATATCTGAATTCGTTCTACACGAACCAAGCAATTAACGAAATGTTCCTTGATACTGCTGTATTAAGAGACTCTGTTGTGTCACATGCCAAGGAACTTAACTATCTCCCTCGCTCTGCTCGTTCTGCCGAGGCAAAGATCGACCTGACTATCTATCCTACAGACTCTCCTGCAACCATTACGATTCCGTCAGGAACAAAATTCACTGGCTCATCTGGCCAGTCTGTATATACATTTCAGACTAACGAAGCGATTGTCATCACTCCATACAACAATACATACACAGCTAATGCAGTGTCAATCTTTGAGGGAACGACAGTAACAGAAAATTTCATTGTGAATACTGCTATTACTGACCAGAGATATATTCTATCCAATCCTAACATCGACACGACTTCACTAATCATCTCTGTATCCAACTCAACAGGCTCATCTGAGACATGGACTTTCTCTCCGAGTCTGTTAAATGTAACCACAACATCAAAGATATACTTCCTACAAGCCACTGCTGACAAATATGAAGTCCTGTTTGGTGATAATATCGCTGGTCTGTATCCTCCTAACAACGGAACAATCACTGCTACCTATAGAACATGCAACCAAGACTCGCCAAATGGCATTAAAGCATTCAAAGCTGCACAGAATCTTGGTGGATATTCTAACTTCTTTGTGACTACGAGCAAGGATGCGAATAATCTAATTATCTCGGCTACAGGTGGAGCTAGTCCTGAAAGTGTAGGTAGTATTAAGCTAAATGCTCCTCGTGCGTTCCAGACGCTTGAAAGAGCCGTGACAGCGAATGATTATAAAAACATTCTTTTTAATGCATATCCGGAAATCAGAGCGATCAATGTCTATGGTGGCGAGGAATTGTCTCCTCCACAATATGGCAGAGTGTATATCTCCGTTGATGTGACGAATGTGGTTGGTCTGTCTGATACTGAGAAGAATAAGATCCAGAGCTTCATCTCCACTCGTACACCAATCTCTATCTCTCCTGTGGTGGTGGCGCCTGACTATACGTTTGCCAGTGTGGTGACTGATGTGCAGTATAACTACAATACCAGCACACTGTCTCCTGCTGACATTCAGTCTGCTGTGCTGTCTGCCATCTCTGCGTATAACAATGCGAGTCTGATTAACTTCAATACCAAGCTGAGATACTCAAAGCTGGTCGCTGCCATTGATGGTGCTGATGTGTCTATCACACAGAGCAATACCAGAGTGATGATCTTCAAGAAGATTAATCCTACTCTGTCTACGAATTACTCTGTTGCTCTAGACTACCAGAATACTCTCGTCGCTGGGACTGTGACATCTTCTGGCTTCACATATGCTGGTGTGGCTGCAACATTCCGTGATGATGGTGCTGGCAAGATTCAGATCATTACCACACTGAACAATGTGGTGACTGTGCTGAATAACAGTGTTGGGACGATTGATTATACCACTGGCATTATCAACCTCGTGAATCTCAATGTCTCTGAGTATGTGGGTAATGCCATTAATATCTTTGCAGAGACAGATCTGTCTGACTTCTCTGCAGTGAGAAACACAATCCTTGAGATTGATGCCAATGAAGTAACCATTAACGTAACAGGGGTTCGCCAGTAATGTTCGACAAGACTATCTCGACTGCTGTTGCTTACCACTTCCCTGAGTTCTATAGAGCTGAGGGTGCCAACTTCGTTCAGTTTGTCAAGGCATACTACGAGTGGATGGAGCAGAGTGGCTATGAGATTGACGCATCTAAGTCTCTTCTAGACTACAAAGACATCGACACAACTGTTGATCAGTTCGCTGATCGTTTCAAGAATGAGTTTCTGGTTAACTTCCCTGCCATTACTCCTGCCAATAGAAATATCCTCGTCAAGAGAGTCAAAGACTTCTATACCAGTAAGGGTAGCACACAGGGTCTTCAATTGCTGTTTCGTCTTCTCTATGATGATGACATTACTGTATATGATCCTGGCACAGATATTCTCAAGCCATCTGATGGTATCTGGAAGGTTCCACAGTATATCGAAGTAGAATCAAATCCCAAGAGCAAGACCTTCACCAATCAGGTGGTGACAGGTGCCATCAGTGGTGCCACTGCGTTTGTTGATTCAGTCTACTCTACCACTATCAAGCAGAGATTCATTGACGTTCTCCGAGTGAGTGATGTCATGGGGAATTTTATCTATGGAGAACTGATTACTGTTGATGGTAATCTTACTGATGCACCAAAGGTGACAGGATCTCTCACCTCTATTAATGTTGTAAATGGTGGTGCCAATAATACAATTGGTGATCTATTCAATATCACAAGTTCTACCTATGGCAAGTTAGGATCAGCTCGTGTTGTTTCTACTACTGATGGTAGCGGCAGAGTTAATTTCCAGCTCGTAGATGGTGGCTCTGGCTTTACTACTGATGCTGCTCAGGTGCATGTGTCGAGCAATGTTCTCTATGTTTCCAAGTTCACACAGAGTAATGCACAAAGAAGTGCATTGGTTACTGACTTTGAATATGTCAACCAGCCACTTACTACTCTCAGCTACTCTGTCACGGTTCCTGTCACTGTCAATGCAGCTTCGGTTGCAGGCTCTAATGTCTATGGCTATGATGCTACCAACACTCTGGTGGCGAATGGTGTTGTGGTTGCGACGAATGCTGCCAGTAATGGTGTCACGATTAGTGTTCTCAGTGGAGACTTCACCCTCGCAGCGAATGTGACGACCACTGGGAACTCAGTAGTCTTTGATGGGTTCAGCACCGCCGATGCTACAGCTAGAGGCATTGTCACAGGATCTAATGCGACTCACGTTGGTCTTCACTCTGTCACCAACAAGTTCTATGCCAATGCCATGACATATGGTGAGACGAGCAACACCTTCTTAACTGTCACTGCACTTTCGACCGGAAGTGGTGCTACGTTTGGTATTTCTTTCCTAACCAACACTGAAGTCGTTTCTGTTTATAACGATGTCATTGGTGGCAATAATGTCAATGGTATTCCCTACCTGAATATGGTGATCTCTGGTAGTAATTCCAACACTGGACTTCTGCCTGCCACTGGGTCTATCACCTGCAACAGTGCTACCAGCAACGTGACAGGTGTGGGAAGTCTATTTACGACCGAGCTGGCAGTTGGTGGTGGTCTTTATACCACTGGGAATGTCTTTATTGGCACGGTGAATGCTATCACTAATGCTACTGCACTTCAGCTTAGTGCAGTAGCCAAGGCGAACGTCTCGAGCTCCTTATACAAATACAACACTGGACAGCTTGGCTTTACCAAGACACCTACTGCAACATATAACAGCTTCCTGTTCGATATTCTTTCATACAGTAATTATACAATTGGTAGTATCGCTCAGCTTGGTAGCATCAACCCAGGAATGAATTACAATATTAATCCATTCGTGGCAGTTCGTAACGATGTGATTGCAGCGTATAATAGAAAGAATCTCATTCTGTCACTTGCGAATAAGACAGGTGTTTTCGCAATTGGTGACGTTGTAAGTCAGAATGTGGTGACTTCATATACGACCGTGCAGTTTAATGCTAACACTGCAGGATTCATTTCTGGCGAACCTGTCACACAGAGCAATGGCACTTCTAACTCATATGCGACGGTCTCTTCGATCAATGGTTACTACCTGACACTTACTGATGTCAAGGGCACTTTCTCAGGAAACAGCCTTGGTGGACAGGCAATCAAGGGAATCAGCTCGACCGCAACTGCCAACGTGCTGGCTGTCAGCTCACCTTCGTCTAACTCTATTGCCAAGGGTATTATTACCAGACAGATTGATTCATTCACATACGAGGTCAAGAGAACATCGTTCAACACGACTTATGTGACAGGTGTTGGTATTACGACCACTTCAGGTGGTACGGCGAATATTGTTTCTGTGACACAGAATACAGCATCAAGACCAATGGGCTTCAATGCTTCCCTTACTGCGAACGTGTCTACTGCCAAGGGAATTGCCGCTACACTGCAGGTTCTGGATTCGGGTCATGGTTACTTCCCAGGTGAGACGGTGACTCTGACAAGCTCGAACGTGAATAATCAGTTCGTGATCACTGGCACAGCGAATGTTTTCTATAATGGTGTTGGAACAGGTTACTGGGAAAACAACCAAGGCAAGCTCAGCTCAGACAAGTATATCCAGGATAACTACTACTACCAAGACTTCGCATATGAAGTACAGTCTAAGCTGTCATTAGATAAATACTCTGAAGTCTTAAAACAACTCGCCCACGTTGCTGGAACAAAGATGTTCGGTAGAGTTAATGTTGGATCCAAGTCCATCATGAACTTTGCGCCTGTTTCGGCTATCGTTGTATTGGTTGACAATGAGATAAGACAGAGAAATAATAATCTGACCACCGATCGTGCTGGCACCGTAATTCAATTAAGAGGTTAATTCTATGGCAAATACCTATATCTACCAAATGACCGACACGTGGAATTCGCTTGCGTCGGATTACGTCGGCATTGGTCTAGATGTTACTGACACGTCTTCCACTTCCAACTCAGCTCTGATGAACCTTTCGGTTGGTGGCGCGAATCAGTTTACTGTGTTTAAGTCGGGAGACGTTTTCGCAACTGGTGGTTTAGCTGCCAATGCTATCAATACGTTAAAGCTGGCTGATGGTATCATCGTCGACTACTCAGCTGCGGCTAGTATGGGTCGTATTATGGTAGGTCTGGGAGATGGCTTTACCTTCTATTCAGGTAACAGCACTGCAGTTGGTGCTAACGTTGTCATGATGACTATTAGCAACACTGGTGTGGCTCAGCTTGGTAACTCCTCTGCGAACGTGCAGCTTGGTGGTACGACCGTTCTTGGCACTCCAGCTGTGGCTGTTGGCTATGGTAACTCGAACTCGTCAGTAGACATCGTTGTCACGAATTCTAATACTGGTGGTAACACCTCGGCTGACTTTGCGGCTTATGATGGTAGCGGTCTCAGTGGTGTCAACTTCATTGACATGGGTATTAATGGCAATACTTGGTCAAATTCTTCATGGACGATCAATGGTCCATCGGATGGCTATCTCTATACAGGTAACACGAACCTCTCAATTGGTACTGCAGGTGGTGCTGTCACCAATGGCTATATTAACTTCTTCACCGCAGGCACATTAGCTGCCAACGAAAGAATGCGTATCACTCCAGGTGGTAACGTTGGTATTGGCAATACTGCACCTGATGCGACGTTCAAGGTGACAGGAACTGCAAATATCTCGGGTAACGTAGTTCTTAGCTCTAATAGCCTTCTTCTAGGAACAGGTGGCACAGCTGCGGCTCAGTCGGCTAATGGTTGGACAATGCTTCCTAATGGTATGAAGGCGAACTATGGCTGGATCGCTGCGAATAGCTCTGTTGCGAATGCTACCTTTACTAGCCCATTCACTACAGCTTGCCTTCATGTATTCCTGACTTCTGTTAGTGCCACTGCCACTGGTCCATATTTGATCCAGCCAGCGAATACGACTGTTGCTCCTATTAGAACAACTTCAGCTACTGCCGCTAACGTCGCCTACTATGCAATAGGATATTAATAGATGAGTCTGAATAACACGATCAATTTTACCCTTCGTAGGAATTTGTGGATTATCACGAATGATGCTGCGAGTGGTCGTTTCTATACCTTTGCAGCTAAGGCAAGTGCATGGCCAGATGATACACAGCCACCTAGCCTTGACAACTCTGTGGGACTCAACGACTACCAGATCAATAATGAAATTCTTTTTGGGAAATATGTCGATCCAGTAAGTGGTGTTAAGAGCCTAGCCAAAAGAGCTGACTGGACTTCAGGTACTGTCTATGCACAGTATGATGATCAGGATCCTCTTCTATTCGACAAGAACTTCTTTGTAGTTGCACCTGAAGGTGGCTCTTACCATGTATTCAAGTGTCTCTCAAATAATAACGGTGCGCCATCAACTTTCCAACCAAGATTTTCTGAGACGGCTGCTGATGACGTTTTCTATGCCACGGCGGATGGCTATCAGTGGAAATATCTCTATACCATTGACAGCACAGATTTTACGAACTTCTCCACGACAGATTATATTCCGGTCATTGCCAATACTTCGGTAACAGCGAATGCTGTTCCTGGTGCACTTGAGACCTTCATTATCACTTCTCCTGGTGGTAACTATAACTCATTCACCAATGGTTACTTCACCGATACTGCTATTGGTGGTAATACTTTGTATTATGGACTTCAGGGACCAGATACGACTATTCTTGTCACATCGTCGGCGAATGCGTTTAACGTTGGTGAGTTGATCTCTCAGTCGACCTATGGTGGTTCAGGCGTCCTTGCCACACAAACTCTGGCAGCGAATGGTTCAGCTCGAATCCTTACTCTTCGTAACGTTCAGAATTACTTCAGTCCCACAGGTGCAGCTCTTACTGGTAACGTTTCTACCAACACTGCTTCGGTTACAGACGTTTCTTCTGCTCAGATTTCATCGAATGCGAATTTCTATAGTGGCTCTTCTCTGTATATCTCGTCAGGTACTGGTGCAGGGCAGATTGCTACTATTGACCAGTATTATGTCACTGGTAATGCAAGACGTGTTCTTCTTAATACTCCATTTGGTACGACTCCTGATCTTACCTCGAAATATGTGATTACACCTCGTGTTTATATCACTGGAGATGGCACAGGAGCTTCTGCTATTGCCACTGTTGATCAGGCATCAAGAACTATTACTCAAATTCAGGTAATCAATCGCGGGTCAGGATATACCTATGCCAACGTGTTTATCTATGGTAACACAGGATCGACATCGCTTGCTTCTAATAATGCTGTAGTTCGTGCAATTATTCCTCCTCGTGGTGGTCATGGTGCTGATCTTGGTTCAGAACTGAGCGCGACGACTCTTGGCTTCTCGACTACCTTTAATAACACTGAGAGTGGTCTTATTCCTGGAGCTGGTACGAAATATCGTCGAGTTGGTATTATTGTTGATCCAAAGTGGGCAAACGTTGCACTGACCTATAGCTATAGCAGTGTTCCAACCTTCCCAGTTGCAGCCAATACACTGGTTCGTGGCTCGGTGTCTAATGCCTATGGATATGTGATTTCGACTTCAGGTGGTACGAATACCGTCACACTGTCCAATGTCTCTGGTGTTTTCTCGACCAGCGATGTTCTTACAGCGACATATTCAAACGGAGCGACTGCTGTTGCTGCTTCGGCGAATGTTGTGGTGCTTTCTTCTACAGGTCAGGGTAATGCCTTTGATCAGAGAACTCTTCTGATTTGCCCAGCGTCAACTCTTTCAGGTACTCTGTTTAGTGCAGGTGAAAAGGTTGTTCAGACTGACCTTGTTATTGATGGTGCTTTTGGTGTTGTCGAGTCAGTTTCTCTTATTAGCGGAAACTACTATATTTACATTACAGAATCAAAAAATACATGGCAGTCGTCAGACCTTCCGTCATCTTCTTATAAATACATATATGATGACGCAACAAGACAAAGAAGACTTCGTGTGGATACTGTAAATCCTCCAAAGATGGTACCATATACTGGTGACATTCTATATACAGAGAATATCCAACCGATCACTAGAAGCGGCACTCAGTCGGAAACAGTTAAACTTATACTTGGGTTCAGTTAAGGAATAAAAATGGGAATCGAAACTGATCTAAACGTATCGCCTTATTATGACGATGCAAATAATGCTATTAATGAAAATTATCATCGGATCCTTTTCCGACCATCAGTTGCAGTGCAGGCTCGTGAGCTAACTCAACTTCAGGATATCCTACAGAACCAGATTGAGCGTTTTGGCGATAATATTTTCGTTTCAGGTACGATCCTCAAAGGATGCAACTTTAACTTCGATACCCAGTATAACTACGTTAACATCCTAGACAATAGACCTATTGACACAATTCCTGTCACCGCATCAAGCTATGTCAATCTTGTTGGTTATGAATCAACTTCTAATCTCTATGCTATCTGCGTCAATTATCAGGATGGCTATGAGTCTCAGGCTCCCAACCTCAAGACTCTATACTTCAAGTATCTAAACACTGGTGTTGCTGGTCAGAGTGCGTTTTCTCCAGGAAGCCAAATTAAGTTCTATTCGACAACTGAAATTGCTGGGGCGAATGCTTCAACGCTAGTGGCAAATGGCGACGTTACTGTTGCTTCTGTTTCTAATGCTGTCGGCATCGGCTATGCTATGTCTGTTTCTTCTGGTGTAATTTTCCAGAAGGGTCACTTTATTCAGGTAGCCAACAATTCGACTGCTATTGTGTCGAAATACACCAATGCACCGAACAATGCTGTCACTGGTTTCTATATTCAAGAGAATATCGTTACTGAGCTGAGCGACACGAATCTCTACGATCCAGCTTCAGGTTCAACAAACTTCAATGCTCCTGGCGCTCATCGCCTTCAGCTTACTCCAGTTCTTACCACATATCCAGCTGATTCGGCTCCGTCGAATAACTTCCTGGCTCTGGTTGAGTGGGAAAATGGAAATATCGTTCGTTCGTTCCAACAGACTCAATACAGCGGTCTGGGTAACGAACTTGCTCGCCGTACCAAAGAAGAATCAGGCGATTACTTCATTAAGCCATTCAAACTCCATATGGAGAATGTGAACACGACTCACAACTATATCGTGTCGTCGGCTGGTCTGGCTTATATTGACGGTCACCGTGTCGAGCAACTCAGCAATATCAAGACAAATGTCCGCAAGGGTACCGACGTCAAGAACGTCAAGAATCAAATCCTCAACACCTCATACGATAACTCTATCGTTGTTAAGGAATATGTTGGTAACATTCCATCGAACGTTGGTGCTACTATTTCTCTCACTGACTCGGCTGGCGCAAAGGTAACTGCTGGTGGTGGTTCTATTACCGTTTCTGGTAACGTAATCGGTACAGCCAAGGTTCTTTCGGTTCAATTTGATTCTGGTATTGTCGGAACTCCAACTGCTCAATATCGTATCTACCTTTCAGATGTCCGTATGAATTCGGGCAACAACTTTAAAGACTCTAAGGGTGTATACTACAGCGGATCGGCTAAGGGATTTGCTGATGTTATCACAGCTCTAGACAAAACCACAAACACCCAGATTGTTGAGCTGTCTCAGCCTTCAAAGGGTCCTCTGATTTTCAAGACAGCAAAGAGCGGTCTTCAAAATCTAAACAGTGCTGGTGTTCTTCCTGACTACACCTATAGTACTGTTTCAAACGTTGCATTCAACACTACTGCTGCTGGTAATACTAACTCTATTACTCTAAGCGGTTCAACCATTTTCCCATATGGATATGGCGCTCTAAGCACGGATCAAGAAAGATCTATCGTTGTAACTCCGATCTCGTTTGTCAGCGGTGCTAATAGCGCAAACGTCACTCTGACAAAGAGCGGCACTATTCAGTACTTCTCATCCAATGCTGTTGTGAACGGCACTTCTACTGCGTTTACTTCTGAATATCAGGTTGGCGACTTTATCTGCATTGACACTATCGTAAAGCAGATTACAGCCATCGGTAATAATACCTCAATGACTCTGAGCAATACATTTGCTACAGCAAATAGCGGTGCGCACCACCATAAGTGCTACCAGCTGAATGTTCCTATTAACTTTGCTGAACGTCAATCTTCGATGACAGTTACTGACGCTGCTCAGCAAAACATGGTAATGTCTCTTATTGCAGCAAATGGTTCATATGAAGTTCTGACTACAAACGCTGTATTCTCGGTTTATCATAATGCATTGATTCCAACTGATGCTGATAAGGGTCTTCAGGCAAACACTGTTACGGTAAGAATTAACGTCGGCAATAATGCTGCGAATTCTCCTTATGGTCCATTCTGCCTTGGTATTCCTTACGCTTATAATCTTCGCAGTGTTTATAGCTCTTCTAATTCGTTCAGCTTCCAAGCAAACACTACTGCATCAAGCAACCAAATTGCAACTGATACAACAGCCCATAGCTTTGTTGTCGGTGGCGTAATCAGCGGTGCATGGTCAAATGCTTTCCCAACCACTGCTACAGTGACTGCTGTTGGCGCAAACACTGTTAACGTCGACACTGCAGCATCTAGCACTCTAGCAAACACTCAAATGCTTCTAAGCTATTATGCAACAGGAAGCACTGATGGTATTGATGTCACTTCTCAGTATACGATCGATACTAACCAGAAAGATGGTATTATTGATCTGTCATATCTAAAACTGAAGCAAACTCCATATGGTTGGGGAACTCGTGCTGGCGGTAGCGATCTTCTGACAGTTACGTTTGATGCTATGATGCCAACAAATACTGGTAAGGGTTACATTTCGGTTGACTCATACTATTCTCTGGTTTCTGCCGGAACTATTAACTGGGAAGATATCCCATCATATACTTCTCCTGCAGGCACAACTTATGAGCTAAGAGATTCTATCGACTTCCGTCCGTTTGTATCAAACACGGCTGCATATACCAGCACTCTTGCTAGCACAACGGTAAATCCTTCTAATACTTCAGCATTGCCTGCAAGCGAAAATTACATTGTTGCTCCAAATCAAACGTTCAAGTATAATCTAAACTACTATGTCGGTCGTATTGACAAACTGCTGATCAATACTTACGGTGCATATTCTGTAATCGAAGGTTCTCCTTCAGAAACACCAGCAGCGCCAGCTGATAAACTTGGCTCAATGACTCTGGCGACAATCAATGTTCCGCCTCTGCCATCTTTAGCCAATACAACCAATGTATCAAACACTGCTCAGAAATATCTTGTAACTTTTGTTGGCGCTAACCAAAATCGTGGTTATACCATGAAAGATATTGGTAAACTTGACCAGCGTCTGAATCAAGTTGAGTATTATACAGCACTTAACCTGCTAGAGCAAAAGACTAGCCAGCTGACAGTTGTTTCGTCAGTTACTGGTGCAAATCGCTTTAAGAATGGTATTTTTGTTGACGGATTTGATAATCTGGATAGCACTGACTATACCAACCCAGAATTCCGTGCAGCTATTTCTTCTAGCGAATCTGCTATTGTTCCAATGTATACGCAAGACAGAATTGCTCTGCGTTTTGCGAACTCAACGAATGGAGCTGTTCAAGGCAGATATATCACTCTGGCTAACACCACTCCAACAGTAGCATTGAGTCAGAAATTTGCGACAACAACTCATACTTGCACAGATATAACTTATAGCTATACAGGTCAAGCTGTTGCTGTTGTCAATTATGTTGACACTCCAGACACTGACACTAAGAAGCCAGCAGCAAACACAACTCTGCCAGCTAATACGACATATACTGCAAACGTAACTCCTCCAGTGCAGCCAACTCCTGATCCTGTTCCGCCGCTATATTCATACGGTCAGCTGGTGGTAGACATCTATCAGCACTCTACAGGAACTCGTCTATTCCACGGATATAGCGGAACTGGTGCTGCTCCTGGTGGCTTTGTTCAAATTCCAAACATGAGCGAATCAGCTGCTGCTTCTCTGATCAGCAGATATTTCAATCTGACCACTGCTGTTCCTACATATCCATCAATACTTGGTCTTGGTGTCCTTGGCGGCATTTTCGGGTCCGGCACCACTACTACAGCTACTACTCAGGTAAGCTATACAATTGCTGGTGCTTTTGATATGCATCAGTATGGATTCTTTATTCCAACTTACACTGGAACTCATACGTTTACAAGTTTCCACGATGATGCTTGGTGTCTGTGGGTCAATGGATCTATTCTGGCTAACCAGTCAGGCGACTTTTCTTATGCTTCTACTACTTCTAGCGGAATTTATCTCGAAAAGGGCAGAATGTATCCATTCTGGTCTACTCTGTATGCTAACGGTCGTGGAACAACAGCATGGACATTAACTTACACTGTTAACGGACTAACGTATACTCCTGATTCATCAAACTTTGCTCGTTCAAATGATGCGAATTATGTATACTCTCAGTATAATAGCTTGGCTGCTGCCGATAATGCTGCGAATACAGCAACAATCAATTATGACGTTGGTTTGTATGGATATAATATTTGGACTGGAGGAGTTTATAGCTATTCAGCAATTCCTTCTCTAAATCCAACGATTACGACAACATCCCCATACACAGCCAATGCCCCAACTACTGTTTCTACAATTAACTTGAATGGTGCTATGTATAGTGTGCCACTTAGCATTAATACTGCTGCAATATCAGCCGCTTCTCCGGTTACTGCTTCAGCGTATAATGTAGTTCCTATTGTAAAGGATATTGCCATTGCTGGTGGGGGTAAAATATTATGGTAAGTAATATTACAGATAGTCTTAACGTTAAATTAGTATAATAAGGAAATTACCTAATGGCACTCACATATGTTCCTGATTCTACTGGAGCTGCTGCAGACGGAAACCAACCAACGGTTGATATTGTAGGTCAGTATGCTGACTCTACTCAAACCAACAAATATCTATTGGATAGATATATTCCTGAAATGGTAATTCCGATTATTGTGAATGGATTGAGACCAAATACTAGAGTTAGCGTTTTCTGCGAAAAGACGAACGTAACACATTTCTGCGCTCCAGCCAATTATGACAAATCTATCTTGAGTCCAAAAGTTACTGACTTCTATGCTCAAGGTGCTGCTGGTACTGCCATATTTACTGATGCCTTTGGCTCGGTCGTACATCTGTTTTATGTTCCTGCAAAAACTTTCAGACTGACAACTCAAGATCTGACTATTGTTGATTGGACAAACGCACAAGACGATTATGACACAAAGATGAGCAATAAGACAATGGTTGCTCGCACCAAAGTTAATGCATTCAATCATGATAGCACTGACTATACTGATCCTGCTGTAATTTCAACAACACCTTCAAGAAACACATCAAACGGAACCACTACAACTGCTGGTTCAGGAACTGCAACTTTTGCTGATCCTAATAATCCACGTTTTGATCCTATGTGTCAATCGTTCTACATTGGCTCGGATCTGACGCAGGGTGCTGATGGTATGTATCTTAAGTCGGTTGATCTATATTTCTCAGCAAAGTCAAACACGCAGCCTGTCACTATTGACATTAGAACTATGGAAAATGGTATTCCTACAACAAAGGTTATCCCAAACTCTGTAGTCACGCTTCCTTCTTCTAATGTAACTACTTCAAACACTGCAGCTTCGGCAACGACTTTTGTTTTCGAAACACCAATTTATGTCCGTGCTGGATACGAATATGCTATGTCAGTTATTCCTGGTGGCGGTTCTCCTGACTATTCAGTTTGGACTGCTAAGGTGGGAACTGCTGATATTGCTAATGGCTCAACTGTTCCTATTTGGGGACAAGGAATCCTATTCACCTCAGCTACAGGAACTACTTGGACTCCAATTCAAAACGAATCTCTGAAGTTTACTGTTAATCGTGCAGATTTTGCGAATTATGCTTCTGGCGCGAATACAGTTCTGGTTAACGATGACCTTGAGTTTATTTCCTATGCTGACATGTCTACCATTCCTTTCAAGGTCGGCGAATATGTCTATCAACAGCCAAGCCCACTTCCAGGATTTGTTTCGGTAACTTCTACTAATGCTGTGGTCACATATAATACTACTGCTTCCGGTAGCTTGTTCGCTAACCTGTATAACGAATTTGCTGTAAACGATCATATTCTTGTTGTTGGCTCTCTTCCAACTTCATCAGACACTTATCGTAGATTTAACCACAACATTTTCGCTAATGCTGTCACATTGAAGGTTTCTTCAATTGAACAGACAAACAATAACATCGTTTTCTCTTATGCAAACGGTTCTCCTGCGAATACGACTACCGGAACTCCTTGGACGAACACAGCTTGTTATTTCTTTAAGCCATACAAGGGTCACGTTCAGATTCAATCAGGCAATCCCGTCGTTGTTGGAACAGGGACTCGATTTGACCAAGACGTAAACACTCTTACTGGGGATGATGATGTCCGTCGTCCAGTAATTATTCGTCACGGCAACAGCACTGTTGTTGGCCACCATGTTCTGCACCCAAACAATGTGTCAAATTCGACATATATGACTGTGCGCAATCCACCAACGCTATCAAACACCCAAGCGTTCCCAATTGGTGCTCCAACAGCTCGCGTCGTTTCTGTTGACTTTGATAGACAGATTATCACTCTTGATCGTTCTACTGCAAATGCACAAAGCAGCACTACTGCTTGGATCAATGCTTATGCAAGCCCAAGCTATTTTGCTCCTGGTCGTGTTCTTATTGGCAGTGAATCAAATGCTACTGCGATCATTAGATCAATCAATGATATTGTGATTCATTCTGCTCAGCCAAACTTTTATCAAACAACGGTTCAGGGAACTGATATTACGTATTCTATTAATGCTACTGCAAAAGCTGTAGACGGCAATGGTAACATTACATACGCAAATACAACTTTCCCTTCTCTGCCAATTTCTCAGACTACATACTTCAACACTGACGTTGTTGTTTCTTCTAAGTCAAATGAAATTATCAATAACGGTGGTGCGAAGTCTCTGAGAGTTTATGCGAATATGTCATCGACATCTTCTCTTCTCTCTCCTGCTGTTGATAGAAACCACATCAGCCTAATCGCAAAAAGAAATATCATTAGCGATTTCGCTGCTGGTGAAACTACAAACCAAGGTACTGCTTTGGCTAAGACAGTTTCAAAGATCGTTACTCTTAGCGACGGCAATGACGCTGAAGACCTTAATGTATATCTGACTGCTTATAAACCAGCAGGAACTGATATTCAGGTTTATGCTAAAATTCTTAACGCGAACGATCCTGAAACGTTTACCAATAAAGCATGGTCGCCACTCCTTCAGGTTACTGATCCTAACCTCTTCTCTGATATCACAAATCAGCAAGACTACAAGGAATTCCAGTATACGTTCCCACCAAATCCTGTAACCATTGATATGGCTGACGATCTTGTAACCACAAACAATACAACAGTCATTAAGTCAACCAACGGCAATACTGTTTGGCAGTCTGTGTTTACCAATAACCAGCTGATCGCTGTTTATTCGGATGTCTATAAAACGAACTTTGAAGTTAAGGCAATTGCTTCTGTCGATAGCAATACTCAGATTACTTTTTCGACAAACGTAACTCTGTCAAATACTTCTTCTGCGTTTATCAGTTCTCTGGTTTATCCAAATGCTGGTTATAAGAACTCAGGAAACAATAACGTTGTTAGATACTACAGCAACGATGGCGTTCCTCACGATACGTATAAGCAATATGCTATTAAAATCGTAATGCTGTCGAATACTGGATATGTTGTGCCAAAAATTAACGATATGCGTACTATTGCTCTATCGGTGTAATATGAAACTTGTTCCCACAGATAATTCTAACTTTCTGCGTGATCTTTCTACTGGCGCACTAATAAATAGAAATATGGGAGAGCTTGAAGTCCTTAAAGCGCAGAGAGCAAAACTTACAAAACAAGACAACGAAATAGAAATGCTGAAAATGCAAATTGAAGAACTAAAAAAGATTGTATCGGCTAGGAGCGATAGTTAATGTCAAAGTCAACATATGTTAGCGCAAATATCACTCCAACGTACGATACGTTCGCTGGGTGGCTAACAAAAACGAACCAGATTATTTTCGATATGGGCACTTATGTCCTTACCACTAGTAACACGGTTGATGCTGACGTAACTACAGGTAATGCCTTTGTTAATGGCCAGTTTGGTTCAAACACTGTCTTTGTTGGATCTGCCCTTCGTGGTGGTAATAATACAACCTCAGCTAACCTTTCTATTACTTCTGGTCTTATCCTTACTGGCGCTACTCTTAATGTTTCTTCAAATGCTCTATTCACTGGCAACACCTTTGGTATCACTAGCTCTGCTCTGACGGTTTCGGCTAACGCTGGTTTTTCTGGTGCTCAGACTTATTTCAGCTCAAACACTAACTTCCTTGCAGCTAACGTAACTCTTGGCGGCGGTTCGTTTACCATCACTTCAAATATTGTTTCTTCTGCAGCAAACAATAACTTCGCTGGTTATTTCTATATCGCGAACAACTTCGCTGCTACAGGAAATATCAATGGCGCTTATGTTATTGGTGGCACAGTTATTGCCAATACGGCAGCAAATATTGGTAATACTACAGCGAATGTTGTAGTCACTTCTTCTTCTGTCACGGTTCAGAATGCGACAGCTACTTCTACTGTTGGTCTTTCAGGCGTAACGTTTACTAACCCTAGCGCCCAAGTATTGTTTGGGAATACAACAGCAAACTCTGTTGCTAATGCTACTGTATTTTCTGTTGCTAATGCTACAGCATATACTAACGTAGGATTGGCTTCTATCACAACTTCTGCTGGCACTCTAAATGTCGGCAATACGGCAGCAAACTCTGTCGTTAACTCAACGATTGTTACAGTCGCTAACTCAACAGCTTATACCAATGTCAGCTTGTCTGCGATTGCTTCTACTAACGCAGCATTGAATCTTGGTAATACAGCTGCTAATCTTGTTGCAACCCAAACATCGGTATATCTGTCAGTAAACTCAACTGCCAACTCTCTGGTCAATTCAACCAGCGTTTCGGTTGCAAACTCTACGGCATATACTAACGTTGGTCTGGCTGCTATTACGACGACTTCTGGTCAGCTGTTCTTAGGCAATAGCTCAACAAACACTGTTGCAAACACTACAACTTTAGTAATACAATCTGCCCCAGCAATTGGCCAATTCCAAGCTAACTCAACCGCATACAGTGTCGGTAACTCAACAGTTAACGTTTCGACTAACTCGACTCACTTCTTTGCTGGTAACTCAACTTCATATGGATTTGGTAACTCGACTGTTGAAGCTGTTGTGACTGCCAATACCACAGCAAATATCAGCGTCTATACTATCAACTCAACTTCGGCGAATGTTGGTAACACGACAGTTTATGGTTTTGGTAACTCGACTGTTGAATTGCTTTATACGACAACTTCTCAGACTGCTGTTACTGCTACAAATATCGGTATCGGCAATACGACAGCTAATGCTTCGTTTAGTGCGACTGGTTCTCAATACAGCAATACTACAGCATACACTGCGGTCAATCTTTCAACTGGATTTACTACAACTGCTGGTACATTGAATGTTGGTAATACTGCTGCTAATATTGTTGCTAACACGACAGTTCTAACTGTAGCAGCCAATACGACAGATAAGCTGTTTGTCAATAGCACTACTTTCTTTACTGGTAATGCTACTGTATTCAATACCGTTAACTCAACAGCGTTTTCTGGCACAGCAAATAACTCAACGAACTTCGGCGGAATTTCTCTTGCAACTATTCAAGGGCAAATTACTGGCAATGCTGCAACTGCTTATACCAATGCTGTTGCCAACGCTGTTGCGATTGGTTCGGCAGCTTATGCTAATGCTGTTGCTAATACCACTTACCAGTCAGGCGTCGCCTATACAAACGCTATCGCTATTGCTAATTCTTCTGTGGCTAACGGCTACTGGGTTGCTGCAAATGCGCTTTATGCCAACAATGCTGGTGGTGTAGGTGGTATTGTTGTAAACGCGACATCTCCTTCAGACGGTTATATTCTTGCGTATGATGTTACAACTACTAAAATCATTTTCAAGAACCCATCCAATATCTCAACAGCTCTAAACTCTAATACGATTGTTGCTAATTCCCAGCTACAGGCTGGCTCAAATGGCGTTGGTTATGTTCTGAATGCTTATTCTAACTCGACCAGCTCTAACTTGGTCATGCGAGCAAACAATATTACTCTGACTGTTGATTCAGGTTCAGTTTCTATCAATAGCTCTGCCAATATCAACGGCAATATGACTATTGGTGTGATCAATGCTACTTCGGTTGGATTGCTGGCAAATAGCACTGTCCTGACAATTGGTAATAATAGCGTTAATACTACTATCAATGCAACTTCATTCTCAGGTACGGCTGCAAACGCTACTGCTCTAGGCAGCGTAACTCTTGCAACTCTACAAAGCCAGATTACTAGCAACGCAGCTACTGCATATTCTAATGCTGTCGCCAATGCCGCAGCTCTATATCAAACGACTGCTGGTCTAGCAGCCAACGTTCTAGTTCTGACTGCCAATGCTGCCAATTATCTTGGCAACTCTTCAGGAACAATTGCTAACGTTGCTTCATGGATTACAGGCAACGCTACTTCTGCTGCTGCGACTGCATACTCAAACGCAGTAGCAAATGCCGCAGCTCTGTATCAGACGACTGCTGGTCTATCGGCTAACGTAGCAACTCTGACTGCATTGAATTCCACTCAGCTTGGTGGAGCTGCTGCTTCGGTTTATGTCAATACATCAGCCGCATTTACTCTTGGTGGTGTCCAAACCTTCAACTCAAACGTTGTTCTTGCTGGTAATGCCACTTCGCAGCTGGTAATTTCGACTATTAATGCTACCTCAAATGGTATTACGGCTAATGGCTCAACGATTACTGTCGGTAATAGTTCGGTAAGCGTAACCATCAATCCTACTACATTTAGTGGAACAGCTGCCAACGCAACTCTGTTTGCTGGTCAAACTCTTGGAACAATTCAAAGCCAAATCACTGGTAACGCTGCAACTGCTTATTCAAATGCAGTTGCAAATGCTGCTGCTCTTTATCAGACAACAGCAGGTCTGGCGGCAAACGTTCTGGTTCTTCCTGCAAACTCTGCCACTTATCTTGGCAACTCGTCAGGCACAATCGCTAACGTCGCTTCATGGATTAGTGGTAACGCTGCTACTGCGTTCTCGAATGCCATCGCTAATGCTGCGTCCAATGCTGCATCGCTTTATCTGCCTCTGGCTGGTGGTACCATTTCCGGTGCACTCACTGTTACTGGTAACCTGACAATTGCTGGTGCGACCACTTTTGTCAACACCTCGGTTATCACTACAACAGATAAGACAATTTATCTGACGCATGGTTCAAGTGGCGCTGCTGCTTCGGATGGATCAGGTCTGGTCGTTAACAGCGCAGCGACTTGGTTGTTTAATAATGCCAATACTTCTTGGCAGTCAAATGTCAGCATTACTCCTACCTCAAATCTTGCATTGAATCTTGGTAGTGGCACTTCTTACTGGCAGAACGTTTATGCAAATACCGTTAACCTGACTGGTGGCGCAACTCTGAACGCTACTTCTTATAGCGGCACGGCTGCAAATGCTACTGCTCTAGGTAGCACTACTCTTGCTACGATACAGAGTCAGATTACAGGCAATGCCGCTACTGCATATTCTAATGCTATTGCTGTGGCAGCAACTTATGTTACAACTAATGCTGCTGCTGCTTATGCTAACGCTGTGGCTAATGCCGCTGCGCTTTATCAAACAACTGCTGGGTTGTCAGCTAACGTTCTGACATTGACTGCTGGATTCCTGGGTAACTCTTCAGGAACTATTGCTAACGTAGCTTCATGGGTCACTGGTAATGCTGCAACAGCTTATTCTAACGCTGTTGCGAATACAACTTATCAAGCTGGTGTAGCATATACAAATGCTACTGCCTTTGCTGCTAATGCTAGCAACCTAGGAAACGGAACAGTTCCTACTGCAAGACTTGGTTCGGGCACAGCTAACTCAACCACTGTTCTATATGGTAACAATGTTTGGGCTGCTATTGTTGGTGGTGCGACTCTTACCGCAAATAATACAGACACTCAGACGTTCTATCTGCCAATGGCAAATACGACATCTGGCGCATGGGCGAACGCTGTAGTTTCTACGACGAAACTTTCGTTTGTTCCATCTACTGGCGTTTTAACAGCAACTTCGTTCACTGGCGCTGGTACTGGTCTAACAGGAACTGCTGCATCTCTGACCGCTGGTTCTGCTTCGGCGTTAGGAACATCGACTGGCTATCAGGTTGGTTCCCTCGGCGTCGGGACTGCATCTTCTGGTACTGCTGGTGAAATTCGTGCAACAAACAATATTACTGCATATTACTCAGATAAACGTCTAAAAGAAAATATCATACCAATTTCTGATGCTCTAAGTAAAGTTATGCAAATTTCTGGTGTCACGTTTAATTCTAATGAAACTGCTGCTAAATTTGGATATACAGATAAGAAATCGCAAGTTGGTGTTGTTGCTCAAGAAATTGAAGCCGTTCTTCCGCAAATTGTTGTTCCTGCTCCATTCGATATTGGTCAGGATGATGATGGAAATGAGTATTCAATCAGTGGCGAAAACTACAAGACTGTTCATTACGATAAGCTAGTTCCTCTTTTGATTGAAGCTATTAAGCAGCTCAAGTCTGAATTGGATGAAGTTAAGGGTAGAAAATAATGTCACTACCAGCAAATAGTACTGCGATAACAATTCAAAATATTAATTTTGAGTTAGGAGCATCCAACACTCAACCAAGATCCCTTAATGATCAGAGTGTGCGATTGATCACCGCAGGAACAGGTAAAACCATTAATACAACTTCTGCTGGTAATATTTCTTTTAATGATCTTTCAACAGGGTATATTCCTGAATATAATTTGACAGCACTCTCAAATGGTAGTATTGCCGCAGCTGCGGTAGATAGTAATGGCTCTATAGGACTTCTTACAGTGCCCACTGGAACCAACACTCCAGTATTATCCAGGCATTATCCTTCTGGACAAAGAGCATTTAATGGATATCAATTAGCCTTTGGTGGATCAAATGGCGTAAGTAATGCGACCGCAGTAAGTTATTATCCTGGAACAATTAGATTTGATTCATATAATAATATGTATTATTTGTATTCTTTAACATATACTGCAAAATATACATATTCATATTTCCAAGTTCTTAAAATAGATAGCTCTGGGACTTTTGCTTGGTCTAGTAATGTGCTCTCCACAATAGCAGTCTTGGTATTGTTCACCGGTCCACCAGTAGTTACAACTATGGGTGTTGATACTGCAGGAAAAGTATACTTTTATTCATCTGGCAAAAATGGTAGCAATAATGTCGTTAATATACTTGACGGAACCACAGGAGCTCTTTCTTCCAATATATCTCACAATTTTTCGGGGTTGGGGATAACTCAAGTTGGTCTTGCAAATTATGTCAACAGTCCTGACTCAGCTTATGTTTATGCTGTAGGGACTATGGCAAATTCTACTAATACTTATCCGCTTATTGCTAGTATTAACACCACAAGCGGAAATGCTATATGGGGATCCGTGCTAGCGAACGCTAGTTTTATAGTTACGACAAATCCTTCTTCCGTGTATTCTAATGGATCTATTGTTGTTCCTGCCGGCGCTGGTGCAAATGTCGCATTATTTAAATTATCTACAAGTGGAGCTCTTGATACCACAAACTGGCCAAAAACTATTACATACAGTAACACTACATCAGGAATACTAGGAACAGCATTTTCAGCTATAGATAATTCAGATAATTTTTATTTTGGGTTTCAGTCGGGTAATACGTCAGGTATTAACAGAGTGCACACTGTTGTTGTTTCTTTAGACAGTACAGGAGCAAAAAGGTGGGAACGATCGTTTTATGCAGCAAACACAACAACCAGTGGTGGATTCAATAGCATGACTGTTTCTGGTAATAAAATATTAATATCGATGAGTGCAGGGAACACTGCAGGTAGCGTTCCGACTATTCTTGTTGTTTCTAATTCTGCTGGACCCAAAACTGGAACATTTACGAGTAGTAATGGTTATGCATCATATATTATATCCACTACTACAGAAGTAACAATAACAAATAGCGTTTCTGGAGTAACCGCCTCACAGAGTTTGACTCCCTTGGCGTCAACAGGTGTAAATGCCACTTATTATAATTATATAACCACTTCGGCGAATAATTACGCTAACCACACCATATCTAATATGTAAAGGATAAATTATGGAAAATTTAGAAACAGTTGATTTGGGAACGAATCCTACATTAGAATCTCATCCCGACCCAATCGTTGTGGTTCTGAATAATGCGGAAAATACCTCGGCGGCTGGTGCAGAAGTAGAAGTATATAATAACCCAAGAGAATTATAATGAAAATCAAATCGCTTTTTTATAAACCATTTTTGTATTCTAGATGCACAGTAGCTGATGGTGAGACTGTCACATTCAACGAAAACGAAATAAAAGACAGTATGGGCGTAGCTCATGTAAAGGGCGAATTGACATGTATTGACTGCGATGTTCCTGAGTATATCGGCACAATTCATTCCGTTGCAATTAATGGTAATGAGATTTTACAAACTACTAAAATGAAGGGTCAGACTTGGGTTGCAAACGGCGAAACCGAATGGGTCTGTTTTCAAACAACTCCAGATATTAGAGCAACAAGAAATCTTGTAACACAAACTGTTTCTGGAGAATACACACTACCATCAGGCACAGGATTTCTTGTATTATCTGGATCAGTTACGGCTGATGGAATGACCGCAAACCAAGATGATTATTTCAGAGCAAGAAACGCAGATCTTCTTGTATCTGGCAATGGAGTTATTATCCTTGTTACTTAAAAATTTTGACAAAAGATACATTCTAACGTCTTTTCAGCTTTTTGGCACTCCTATTGCTATTTGGGCAGCTCTTACGTACGGAACTGCCCAGTTATTGGCTTTTTCTTTATTGATGTTCTTTCTATACAAATGCGTCGGCGTTGTTGTCACGTATCATAGAATATTGTGTCACAGAGCTGGAAAAATGAACCCTGTGATTCAATTTATTTGCACGGCTTTTGGATTTTACGGTAGCTTTCTTTCGCCAATGACTTGGTCGGGCGTACACATCAATCACCACAAATATGTCGACACAGATAAAGATCCTCATAGTCCAACACATATTGGGTGGAAAGGTTGGTTTAGTGTTTTTTGGGTAGACAGCGTTGATCTTAAAGTTATGGCAAGAATCAAAAGAGACAAAATCAGCAACTTCTTTCATGAATATTATTATTCATTGTTGTTGATTCCTGTGGTCGGCTTAATTTTATTCCCTATCCCGTTTCTGTTTGGCTGGCTTATTCCTGCGAATCTAAGTCTTTGGTCACATCATTTAAGCGTCTATAATCACGACGAAACTGGCGCTAAAGAAATGGGTAAACTATTTGGGTTCTTGACAATGGGCGAGCACCACCACAAGTGGCATCATGATCATCCTAACGATACTTCGGGCGAAGGATGGATCCACTATATCACCAAAGCACTAACATATGCAGATTCAAGATAATTTTCTAACCGATCAGGAGCTAAAAGACTTTCAAGAGCTAATCAAAACCAACCAATATATGGTTAGCCCATATGAAGAATTTGATATTGTTTCTAGAAAGATTATGAACTTCGCAAAACAATTCTATGATTTCTCAGAAATGCATAGCTGCGAAATGTGGGTTAACTATAATCAAGTATCTCAGATATTACATACAGATCATGATATGAAACATTTTGTTTTGACGAGAGAAGAGAAATATCCAATCTGCACAATTGTATTTTATCCCGAAACAACATGCACTGCTGATGGATGGCTAGAGGTTCAAGGGCAAATTGTGCGACCAGTTACGAACAGGATCGTTTGTTTTGGACCAGCAATTCCTCATATTGTTAGACCTTTTACCGGAACTCGTATTTCTGTTGTGTATAATCCTTGGGAGTACGACATTAGATAAATATTGTTTTATTGATAGGAACATCAAGTGCACACTTTTAGAGAATTCGTAGAGCAACTGAACCAGAACACCGTAAAAGGTGTGCTGGATTTATTTGTGCCATTCGTGAAAAAAGAACTTGGTGTTCACGATCTGCCTCCGATCAAAATGGTTTCTGGCAAAGAATCACAAGAGATGAAATCATTCGGTTGTTGGGATGGCGAAACGATTACTTTGAATCCTGACGGTCGTCATCCTATGGATGTCATGAGAACATTGGCCCATGAAATTATTCATGCTACTCATGGACACACTAACGGCGAAGATGGCAGCGATGATGAAAATGAAGCCAACGCTAAGGCTGGCGTGATTATGCGTAGATTTGCCAAGGCTCATCCAGACCTGTTTTAATAAATAGAATAAATTACTGGAGGATGACATGGCAGTCAGAGCAAACATCGTTTTAGACCAAAGAACTACATTCACCACAGCCATCGATCTAAATGATGCTAACGGCAATCCAATCGACCTCTCTTCATATAGTATTCTGGCACAGGTAAGAAAGTCACCAACATCAACAAATGCAGTTAGCTTTACCGCAACAGGAAATTCCTCTGGAATCATTCTTCTTTCGATGAATGCTGCCACAACTTCGACTCTTTCTGCAGGTAGATACGTATATGATGTTCTAGTAACCGATGTTCTTGGTCAAGCTACTCGAGTCGTAGAAGGTCAAGTCACAGTAAGCCCAGCGGTGTCTAGATGACTATAACAAACTCTGGCGTATTGTTCAATAATGCAAATGGCTCGATCATAGTCACTTTACCCAACAACAGCGTCATAACTGCAAATACTTCAGCTCTGACTAATACTACTCCAAAGGTATTGGCTAATCTTGTTGTTCTTGCAGGAAAGTCTAAGTTCTCACAGCTTGAAGACGTAAACACAGCAGGAGAAACCACAGGCGATACTGTGGTGTATAACCAGACAACCAATACCTACAACGTCCAGACCTTTTCTTTGGATTCTGGAGAATTTTAAAACTAAATATAAAGTTGATATTGGTGGCTATATAGCTGCGTGAATCCTGAATAGATATTCGACACGGAGAGCCATATGGCTGGTAATACTCACCAATATCAGATGAAGCGCACCTCCGTAGCAGGTCGACTTGCTAATACAACAGACCCAGCAAATACTTCATACATCCCTGCTGGTGGCCTCGCAGTAAACTTTGCAGACAGATTAGTATATACGTCAGACGGATCAAATCTATTTGTCATTGGTGGCGGAGATGCTAATAATGCAAATTATCTCGGCGGAGCTTCTCTAGCCAATATTCAAAGTCAGATCGCAGGCAATTCAGCCACCGCATATTCTAATGCTGTAGCTAATGCTGCCTATCAAGCAGGTGTTGCTTACTCTAATGCTATAGCCGTCGCAGCCGCTGACGCTACGTCCAAAGCTGCTACTGCTTATGCCAATGCAGTGGCTAATGCTGCAGCTCTCATCACAGGAAATGCTGCTACTGCATACTCAAACGCGGTATCAAACACAACCTATCAGGTTGGCGTTGCTTACACAAATGCTGTGGCTAATACGACCTATCAATCCGGTGTTGCTTATGCAAATGCTGTATCAAATGCAACTTATCAAGCCTCTACTGCCTATGCAAATGCTGTAGCAATTGCCGCTACCGATGCTACTTCTAAAGCCGGCATTGCCTACTCTAATGCCACATCTTTTGCGTCTAATGCCACAAATATCACATCAGGCACCCTGTCTGCTACGCGATTACCATATACACTGAATCAAAATGTTGGATCGACCGACTCTCCAAATTTCTTAAATCTGACACTTGCTGGCAATCTCAGTGTTGGTGGTTCTGTAACAACAATAAGCGCGAACAATCTTGCTATCACAGATAATATGCTTTATCTGAATAATGGCGTATTGGCAAACGTCACAGGATTGACAGCAAACGGGTCAACCGTTGTTTTTGCTGCAAACAACAATTTTGCACCCACTTGGTCAGTCACAACACTTAGTATTACTCCTGCATCATATAACAATACTTATACAATCACCGCAGCCAACTCAACCACATTTACCGTAGCAAGTACGGTAACAGATGCTTTTGTATCTGGTGGTACTGCCCGTGGTAAGTCAAGTTCAAATCCTGATATTGGTTTTGCTGCTGGTTATAATGATGGAACATATCACCACACAGGCTTCTTCAGAGATCATGCCACTGGAGTTTGGAAAGTCTTTGATGGATATCTACCTGAGCCGGACAACAGTGTTTATATTGATCAGACAAACTCTTCATTCAATGTTGCTAACTTTATGGCAGGAACATTGTATGCAGGTAACAATAGCGTATCAGCAACGGTCAATAGTACATTCTATTCAGCAACATCAAATAACTCGACCAATTTTGGTGGTCTATCACTAACTACTGTTCAAAGTCAGATAACTGGAAATGCTGCAACAGCATATTCTAATGCTGTAGCTAATGCTGCCTATCAAGCAGGTGTTGCTTACTCTAATGCTATAGCCGTCGCAGCCGCTGACGCTACGTCCAAAGCTGCTACTGCTTATGCCAATGCAGTGGCTAATG
>Ga0208250_1000010_pt1 | contig 100324 bp, 150 predicted proteins | sample CryBogCBE18Aug09_FD_184557 | JGI IMG/M metagenome (GOLD analysis project Ga0208250, IMG submission 184557) | Freshwater microbial communities from Crystal Bog, Wisconsin, USA - CBE18Aug09 (SPAdes) (version 2) | ecosystem: Environmental > Aquatic > Freshwater > Lake | place: Crystal Bog... | reverse complement strand
TCGCGGTACACAAGGTACCCAAGGAACTCAGGGATCAGGATCTCAAGGATTACAAGGTTCGCAAGGAACACTTGGTGTTCAAGGACCTGCTGGTACTTCAGTAACAATTCTTGGATCTTATGCTTCTGAAGCAGACTTAATTGCAGCACATCCAACAGGTAATCCAGGAGATGCTTATGTTGTTGGACTTAATCTTTATGTTTGGAATTCTACTTCTTGGGAAAATGTAGGTCCAATTGTTGGTCCTCAAGGTGTACAGGGTTCTCAAGGCCTTACTGGGTCAGGAACTCAGGGAACTACTGGTGCACAGGGAGCCACTGGTACACAAGGTGTACAGGGTGTACAAGGTTTAACTGGTGCTGGTACTCAAGGTACTCAAGGTGTTCAAGGTTCTGTTGGAACACAAGGCGCACAAGGTCTTCAAGGACACACTGGATCAGGAACACAAGGAACAACTGGTGCTCAAGGCGCTGGTGGTACTCAAGGTATCCAAGGTGTACAGGGATCTACAGGCAGTGGAACACAGGGTGTACAAGGTGCCCAAGGAGAACCTGGTACTCAAGGTATCTCTGGAACATCACTAGGAACTACAGATGACTTATCTGAAGGTGTAACAAACCTATACTTTACTCCACAAAGAGTGGCATATGTTCACACCCAAGGGGTAGCAAATAGTACGTGGGTTATCACCCACAATTTGCATTTTTACCCTAACATTACAGTGCAAGATTCGGCTGGTAATATAGTCGAAGGCGAGATCACATACACTAATTCGGACTCCTTAACAGTCACATTTGCAACAGCGTTTTCAGGCGAAGCCTACTTATCTTAAGGAGATAACCGAATGGCAAGAAAATTTTTGACTCCAATAGACCTTGGAAAACTTGAACTTCAGAATGCTCGCATTCAAAACCTTTCAACTGCCAGCCAACCAACAAACCCTGTCGAAGGTCAGATTTACTATGACACAACCGACAAGTACATTAAGCAATGGAATGGAACTGCGTGGATTGCATTTGGTCCTCAAGGTACACAAGGCACACAAGGTACTGATGGTGTTCAAGGTACACAAGGAACCGCAGGTTATGTAGGTGCTGATGGTGCTCAAGGTACACAGGGAACTCAGGGAACCCACGGAACTCAAGGCACTCAGGGAACACAGGGAACTCAGGGCACACAAGGTACTGACGGCACACAGGGTACACAGGGCACCGATGGTACCCAAGGTACACAGGGAACAGACGGTACCCAGGGAACACAGGGAACTGATGGTACTCAGGGTACCCAAGGAACTGATGGCACCCAAGGTACTCAAGGCACAGACGGTCAGCAAGGAACTCAGGGAACCGATGGCACACAAGGAACTCAAGGCACAGATGGTACCCAAGGAACTCAGGGTACTGATGGCGCACAGGGTACACAAGGTACCGATGGTGCTCAAGGTACAGACGGTCACTCTGACCGCTATAAGACAACCTCTAATACCGCAAATGATATTGCAGTAGCAGATGGCGTAGTCTTCTATGTAAATGACGAAAATCTTTCTTACTCAGTAGGTCAAGATGTCGTTGTTGCTTACGACATTAATAATTACATGACTGGAACTGTTGCTTACTACGAGACAGTGCCATCTGATTACATCCAAATAAATATTCATACCATTGTTGGTTCTGGAAACTACTCTTCATGGACAATTAACCTTGATGGAGCAACAGGTGTACAAGGTACAACTGGCTCTCAAGGTACCCAGGGCACACAAGGTACTGATGGTACTCAAGGAACGCAAGGTACAGACGGCCAACAAGGAACACAGGGTACCGATGGACAACAAGGTACTCAGGGAACCCAAGGTACTGATGGAACCCAAGGTACAACAGGTACCTCATTTACATGGCAAGGTACATGGGATTCAGCGCCTCTATACAATGTCAATGATGTAGTTCAATACAACGGCTCTTCATACATCGCTACAGCAGATAACCAAGCAGAACAACCTTATGGCTCTGGCTTCTGGGCACTTCTTGCTGCACAAGGTGTAGACGGTACACAAGGAACCGATGGACAACAGGGAACCCAAGGTGTTGACGGTGCTCAAGGTACCCAAGGTACCCAAGGAACCGATGGAACCCAAGGCACACAGGGTACACAGGGTACACAGGGTACGCAAGGAACTGACGGTACACAAGGTGCTCAAGGTACAGAAGGTCAACAAGGTACACAAGGTACTCAGGGTGTTGACGGTCAGCAAGGTACAACTGGTGCACAGGGTACTGATGGACACTCTGATCGCTATAAGACAACTTCTAGCACAGACTTTGTACTAGGTTCTTCAACAACACCAGTCTTTGCTGTTAACGATGGAGATCTAGCCTACTCTGTTGGACAAGATGTTGTTATTGCCTACGATTCCAGCAACCTTATCCACGCAACAGTCGCAAGTTTTGATGGGGAAAACCTCGCAGTAATCGTTAAGGATTACACAGGTACTGGAGATTACTCAACTTGGACAATCAACCTTGATGGTGCAACTGGTGTTCAAGGAACAACTGGTGCTCAAGGTACCCAAGGTACACAAGGCGTACAAGGCACTCAAGGTGTAGATGGTACCCAAGGTGCACAGGGCACACAAGGAACCCAAGGAACTCAAGGAACTGATGGCACACAAGGTGCACAAGGTACTGTAGGTTCACAAGGTACCCAAGGTACCCAAGGTGTAGATGGTCAACAAGGAACCCAAGGCACAGATGGTACACAGGGAACTGATGGTACCCAGGGTACACAAGGAACTCAGGGTACACAAGGTACTCACGGTACACAGGGTACCGATGGTACGCAGGGCACACAAGGAACACAGGGAACCCAAGGTACCGATGGCACACAAGGCACACAGGGAACTGATGGAACGCAAGGCACCCAAGGTACCGATGGAACTCAAGGAGTTCAAGGTACACAAGGTGTAGATGGCGCCCAAGGAACTGATGGACACTCTGACCGTTACCGCACAACCTCTACAACTTCTTACACTTTGGGTTCTGACTCAAACCACACATTCGTACTTGATGATGCAAATCTTTCTTACTCAGTTGGTCAAGATGTAGTTATTGCTGCTGATACTGCAAATCTTATCCACGCTAGAGTAGTTTCTTATAACAGCGGAACAAATGAACTTAACGTTGATATTAAGGATTACATTGGCGGAGGTACTGGTGGGTCCTGGTCAGTAAACCTTGACGGTGCGACTGGTGTACAGGGAACCACTGGTGCCCAAGGTACCCAGGGAACACAAGGTGTACAAGGTCTTGACGGTATCCAAGGTATCCAAGGTACATCTGGTCAACTTGGAACTTACGCAGAAACAATTACAGGTGATTCAACCGATGGTGGAATGACTGGAACTACACAGTTCACAATCAACCACAACCTTGGAACTGAAGACATCATGGTTACAGTCTGGGATACAGCGACCAAGATGGAAGTTGTTACAGACGTAGCGTATGTAACTACATCATCAGTAACTGTAGGATTTGCAGTTGCACCAGTTACATCTAAGTCTTACCGAGTAGTAGTAAAGGCATAATACTCACTTTACGTAAGGCAATATTTCAGTACTAAGTGAGGAGTTTTACAGATGGCCCGTAGTTACGTCGTACCGCTAGGTCTTTTGCACCTAACAAGCGACCCTACGGGCCATTCTGCTGGAGACACTTACTACAACACGGTCTTTAAAAAGATTCGTATTTTTGATGGAACTAACTGGAATGATTCTGGTGTATCTGCTGAGGAAGTCTCTACCGCTATTTCAGGGGCGGCTTTAGGGTCTACTGACGATCTTCCAGAAGGTGTTCAAAATCTATATTCAACTCCTGAACATGTGTATAACGCCATAACAAGCGGAACACAAACCAACATTTCGTTTACTTACCACTCTACAAACAAGACAATTGATGTAGATGTTCCTACAGTTCAAGGTACCCAGGGTACACAAGGAACTGCTATTCAAGGTACACAGGGAGTTCAGGGTACTCAAGGCGTATTTGGTACTCAAGGCTATAATGGTGCACAAGGCGTTCAAGGTACCCAAGGAACTCAGGGTGTCCAGGGAACACTTGGTGCTCAGGGAGCGCAAGGAACTCAGGGTGTCCAAGGAGTTCAAGGCGTACAAGGTTTACAGGGTACGCAAGGAACCGCTGGTTCACAAGGAACGCTCGGTGCTCAAGGAGCACAAGGAACCCAAGGCACACAAGGTGTGCAAGGAACGGTTGGTTCAACAGGAGCACAAGGTGTACAGGGTCTTCAAGGCGTACAAGGTCTTCAAGGTGTACAGGGAACACAAGGTGTTCAGGGCACGCAAGGTGTTCAGGGAACACAAGGTATTCAAGGTGCTGTAGGACCTGTATCTTCACAGAATGCTCACCAATCTGTAGAGGCAATTCAAACAACGCCCCTTGATAACTCTTGTACATACTATGCTGGATCTGCTGATGCCGAAAATGGAACTGGTGTAGGCGCTTACATTCAGGCTGGAACTAACGCCGTACTTTCTGTAGACGGGTACACAACACCAAATCTGGCTGTTGGTGACCGTCTCCTCATTGCAGGTCAGGCTGACCAAAAGCAAAATGGTGTTTACACAGTAACTGATACTGGTAAGAACAACCCTGGTGGTAGACCTTGGAAGATTACCCGCGCCACTGACTATGACAACCATGTTGTTGGTCAGGTTGAAGAGGGCGACTACATCTTTGTAACTGATGGAAATACATATGGACAAACTGTATGGATTGAAATTGGTAATGGATCAAACTCAGATGGTTCAATCCGTATTGGTACAGATAGCATTGTTTTTGCCCAAACATCTGGTGTAGGTGCACAAGGAGCAACTGGTGCCACTGGTGCTGGTGGCGTTATCTCTAACTATGGTTCTTTTTACTCAACTGCAGATCAAAGCGCCACAACTGGCGGAGCAGCAGTTATTTTTGACACTACCAATATCAATAACGGTGTAACTCTTGTTACGAATGGAACGCACCTTACTCGTGTAACAATGCCTGTAACTGGCACATACATGATTGACTTTGCTGGTCAACTTGCGTTAACTGGCCCAGGAAATCACACAGCAAACTTTTGGTTAGTTAAGAACGGTGCCACTGCAGCATCTACAGCCTTTGACTCTGAGGTAACTAACACCAACCCAACATTGACTAACTGGGTGTGGCAAGTTAATGCAACTGCTGGCGATTACTACGAAGTTTACTGGAACGCAGATTCCACGAGCGTATATTTAAATTATGCAGCAGCAGCATCTCCAGTTCCTGCGTCTGCTGGAGCGTTTGTTCGCGTCACTCAAGTTAACTACCAAGGTATCCAAGGTACACAGGGCGTTCAAGGAGTCCAAGGAGTCCAAGGCGTCCAAGGCACTCAGGGCGTTCAAGGAACACAAGGTGTACAAGGCGTACAGGGTGTTCAGGGAACTCTTGGTAGCCAAGGAGCAACTGGTGCCCAAGGTGTTCAAGGTTTGCAAGGCACACAGGGTGTCCAAGGCACGCTAGGTGCGCAGGGTGCCCAAGGAACACTTGGTGCACAAGGATTTACTGGTGCAACTGGAGCGCAAGGTACGCAGGGAGTTCAAGGTTCTCAGGGAACTACTGGTTCTCAAGGTGTGCAGGGATCTCAAGGAACTCAGGGCGTACAAGGCGTACAGGGTGTTCAGGGTATTCAAGGTGTACAGAGTCCATCTATTCAAGGTACACAGGGTCTACAAGGCGTACAGGGCACACAGGGTGTCCAGGGCGTTCAAGGTATTCAGGGTGTGCAAAGTCCTTCTATCCAAGGAACACAAGGTTTACAAGGCACGCAGGGTGTGCAGGGCGTTCAAGGCACTACTGGTGCGCAAGGCGCCCAAGGAACACAGGGTACTCAAGGTCTTCAAGGAACATTTGGTTCACAAGGAACAGCAGGAGATAAGTACCAAACATCTTCTATAACTTCGATTACTCTTCCAGCGTCTGGTTCTCAAAGTCTTACAGTTGCAACTAACCTTTCTTACTCAGTAGGTCAGTCAGTAATTATTGCCAACACTATCTCTAACATCATCTACGGAGATGTTACTGCGTATAACTCTGGCACAGGCTCATTGACAGTCAACGTCACCCGCAGCCTAGGTTCTGGAACCTTTACATCATGGACCGTTAACCTTGATGGTGCAATTGGTATTCAAGGTAATACAGGTGCACAAGGAACGTTAGGTTCTCAAGGTGTACAGGGTACGACTGGTGCTCAAGGAACACAGGGTGTACAAAGCCTGTCTATCCAAGGAACTCAAGGACTTCAAGGTACGCAGGGTACACAGGGGGTTCAGGGTACTCAAGGCGTACAGAGCCTATCTATTCAAGGCACGCAAGGACTTCAAGGTACGCAAGGTGTACAGGGTACGCAGGGTACGCAGGGCGTTCAGGGCACCCAAGGAACACAGGGTGTGCAGGGTGTTATGGGACAAGTCTCAGCAGATCCAACAGTTACAGCGTTGCTTTTTGGTGGAATGTAACTAGTTTAGTAGTTCTGTAGTTCCGTTATGAATCTGTGTGTATTCTGCTGCGCCTTTTAGAAAGTTTACTGGGCGATAGTTTCCTGGCTTAAGTGTGTAGGTATAGAACGTCTTTTGGTTATCTTCTTTTTTCATTCGAAAGTTAAAGATGTACCAATCTACTGGGCAGTTAATTCCTCGTGACTCTACGTCCTCTACAGCCTTTCGTGCACCTTCTCGGCTTACCATGTAGCCAGCACATGACCACTGCTGATACGAAATACAAACGTTTTCCGCCCCAATAGTGTGCTGGTCTTCGTTGTACGCAAACAGGGAATCATCAGGAACAAAGAAAGAAAAGAAATCCCAATCAACGGGAAGTTGACGCATGTACATCTCAATAACTAGTTGAAAGTTTTTACTGATAGTAATGTCATCCTCAAAAAAGATAAGTGTGTCGTAATCGGACTGTAAGAACTTTTTGTAAGCCATGTAGTTACTTGCCCAAACGCCTACAACTCCTGCACTAGGAGGAAAGGTTTCTCCTGGCTGGCAGTAGTCTTCTACTGTATTAACTTTAAATTCTGGATGAAGGTTGACAAAGTTTTCTACCTTATCAGCAGTATTTAGGTACATAGTCAGAGAACCAAGCCTAGGCAAAAATGACATTTGCTTAAGGATTGACTCATAAGATTTGTTGCGAAGTGGGTTACCCGTATCTGTGTGGAATACCTCAAAGCATGCATTTTCTAGCATTTGGTTACCCAGATTTGATATCCAGTTTCTAGGATCTGAATCTCTCCCTCACAGATAGAAAGAAACGCATCAATTCCTCTTTTTGGCTCTAGAAAAGGCTTTCCACCCTCACGCCATTCGTAGTCATCAAACGCCATAACCCCACCTGGCTCTAAGACTTTAAATGCATTTAGACCATCAAGTGCGGTTTGTAAAGCGGTATGGCTACCATCAATATAAATAAAATTAAATGTTTTTGTGTTTTGATTAAAAAACTCATCACTAGTCATTTTGTTTTTAATGACTTTGGATTGGTTTTTAAATCGAGAATCGTAGTATTGCTCAACTGACGAAAAGTCTAAAGAATCATGCTGGTCTTCTTCACTTCCAGCCCAAGTATCCACATCATCAATAGTAATGATATTACGGTTGATAAGCAACCATTCAGTGGCGTCTCCTGTGTAAGTGCCAATCTGCAACGCTCTTAAAGGAACGTCAGGACATTTACGATCAAAAAATGGTGAGGTATATTGAAACCAATTAGGAAACATTAGAACAACCTTAAGTTATTGATACATCCGCTTACGTACTCTTGTGACATTTCTACGTTATCTAAAAGGTGGTTGAATAGTTCTTTGCTTTCTTCTTTGCGCCCCAACCACCAACCTGCAACAGCCTTTTCAAACATTAGCACATATGGTCCGTTGTACTCTACATACACAGGTAGAGGCTGATTGAAGGTAGCAATTGTGTGTGCAAGCCCAAGTTCTGCAAACGTGTAGGCTTTTTGCCATTCTTTATTTCGCTCATGAATGCGTGCTAAGAGGAAATATGCCTCTGGTCTACCAGGTATCAATGTCAAAGCCTGCAAGGTGTTTTGATAGACGGTGGCATTTCTGTCTTCCTGCTTACTGAAGCACAAAGACATTCGTAGAAGAGAAGAATACGCAATTATAGGATGAGTCTTGTACCCTCTATCTGCAGCACGTAGATAGAACCCAGCAGCAGAGGCATACTGACCTGCATCATAGTATGCGTTAGCAAGAGCAAAGTTCTTCTCAGGATTAAAAGAGTCAAATGCAACGTCTGTTGCTAACTTGTTAATTGACATATGTTTTTGCCTCTTCAATCATTTCATCTACAATTGCGTGTGGAACTTCTAACACAAATGCTGAGTTATCTTGAACGCCAAAACTTACCAATAGATTGTCGTTTATGATGGCGGCTCCAACACAGAACTCAATAGGAGTGCTCATAAAAGCAAACTCTTTGCTTAAACCAACAAAGTTAAACTCTTTGTCCCAAACAATCAACCTATGGCGGTAAGTTGAGTCTTTTTGGTTTAGGTAATTTCTCCAGAGTTTGACCTCGTGGGTAATGCAGATGTAGTAATCGCCCCAAGAAACAACGTGAGATCCTCCTCGTTGATCAATTGGAGGCCGTGGAACATTGTCGTTAATTACGGTCTGCTTACACTCAGGAGAATTAGGATTTGCCCAAACTACCTCGGTAGGCATAGCCCACTTAACAAAGTGATAAGGGTTATCTAGGATAGGCATCCAGTTTTTTTCACAGTACGAAGTGTCATCATGTAGTGGGGCAGGTACTCGAACTCGTTGAACTTCTTTGACAGTCCAATTCTCTTTGTCAATTTCTACCTTACTGTATTCCATGCGACCTTGGCCGTTGGTTGTGGTATCACGACGAACACCGATCATGTAGTAATCGCCATCCCACTGAACAACGCGAGCATCTTCAAGGCCAACAAACTCCCAGATAGGAGTATGAAGATTGAGCATCTCTACCTTGGTGTAGTTGATGACGTTATAGTCTTTATCAAGACGGCAGAGGAAGTTATTAGTGACTAGACGTTGGTCTTTTTCTGGATGAAGGTAGGTTAAAGGACCCCAAGGACTAAAGAATCTTTTATCATTTTCAGAGATATAGAGAGTATAGTTCACCTGGCGAAGGTTGACCAAGATGTCTCCATCATCGTCGATATAGACAGATGGGTTCATAAGGCCCAAACCATTGCTCAAAAAATTGGGGATGATAATTGGGGCCAGTTTTCCGCCCTGAGAAATAGACTTTTGTACCAAGTTCATGGGGTCACTCTATTTACCCTTTTAGAGTTTAACAGTACAAACTAACCCTTATTCTCTACCCTTTCTTTATCACCTTCTAAAGGAGTCATCTTGGCAACTTCCTACCTTCAACTTGGACAGGCGCAGGCAGGCACATCTGCCACTCTTCTCTACGCCGTACCATCAGGATATTCTGCAGTTGTATCGAGCATCGTGCTCTGCAACACAACCAACGCAGCGGCAACAGTCAGCGTGTTTTGTAACAAAGCAGGAACAACAAATACTGCTGCTACAGCCCTTGTCTACAACATGACAGTCCCAGCGTACACAACCCAAACCTTTACTCTAGGTATCACAATGGCGTACAGCACAGCAGCCGATACTTTGTATGTCCAAGGCGGCACAAACAACGCCATTACTGCAACAGCATTCGGAAGTCAGATCCAGTAAGATGGCCCAAAATAACCCAGTCGGTACACACATCGTCACTGACGGTGCCGTTGGTACCCGCGTATTCGTAGGTAACACCACACCGTCTTACCCAACCACTGGTGACCTTTGGATTGACAACACCGCAGGATCTGCCCCTAACCAGACCTTCTTCTCATACACAGCAACAGGTGGAGAAACATCTGTATCAGTCACCTACACAGTAGGAACTGAAAGCGTATTCCTCAACGGAACTAAACTCCTTCGTGGAACAGACTATGTTGCTACCTCAGGAACAGCCATCACAGGACTCACTGCGCTATCTGCAGGAGATATCGTAGAGGTTGTTTGGTTTACTTCTTTCTTAGTTAATGGCTCATTGCCACTGTCAACAGTAACAACTGCTGGTGATTTAATCGTCGGCACAGGCGCTAGTACAGTAAGTCGTTTGGGCATTGGAACAAATGGACAGTTGCTTCAATCAAACGGCACAACCGCTACATGGGCAACAATCTCAACTTCCCCATGGACATCTTCAGCAATCTCAGGGGCAACTACTGCAGCAACTCGGTACCAGTATTTCTGTGATACTACTTCTGCAGCATTTACCTTAACACTGCCTTCGTCCCCTAACCAAGGTGATGAGATTCGCGTATTTGATGCTAAGGGAAGCGCTGCTACAAACAACATTACAGTTGCTCCAGCAGGAACTACTGGATATAACTACATCCAAGGCTCTAACCAAAACTTTGTAGTTAACGTAAACTATGGCTCTGCCACTCTTGTTTTTACTGGCACCACTTATGGATGGAAGGTCGCTTAAATGACAGTCACATTATCTTCTTTGGGATCAAAATCCCAGTATGTTCAGGAGTTTTTATCTACTGGTACTTTTACCGTACCTTCTAACTGCCAAACTGTTGAAGTATTTATGGTAGGCGGAGGCGGAGGTGGCGGAGGTGGGTACTACGCAGGCCCTGTTGGTGGAGGCGGAGGCGGTGGAGGAGGAGTAGTTTGGAAAACTATTTCCGTAACTCCTGGACAGGCTTATGCTGTAACAGTAGGTAATGGCGGCTCTGGAGGTGCGGCCTCTTCAAATGGAAGTGCGGGATCAAATACCACTTTTGGTTCATTAGCAACTGCATACGGAGGAGGTTACGGTGGTGGAGGAAACAACGTCACTGGCGGTAATGGTGGTTCAGGAGGCGGTGCTGGTGGCTCTGCGTTTCCTGGTTTAGGCTCTCAAGGTGGTTCAGGTGTAGAAGGTTGGTATCAAGGCGGTGGAGGCGGAGGAGGCGCAGGAGGAATTCCTTTAGCAAGTCCTGGCACTACATACAACGGCTCAGCAACATCTTGGATGGGCGGTGGCGGAATAGGAATTAATGGATTTGGTGGCGGTGGTGGAGGCGGTATTGGCTACCAAGGCCTTGCAAGCCCTGGCTCTAGCGGTGGTGGTGCTGGTGGCCCATATGGAACTGCTGGTGGAACTGCAACCGCTAATACAGGCTCTGGTGGTGGTGGAGGTGCAGGTACAGGTGCATCTGCCGCTTCTGCTGGCGGTGGTGGTGGAACTGGCTACGCTCGTGTTACTTACTGGTCTTAAGGAGATTTTAAATGGCATGTAATCCAACTACTCACATTGAATACTGTCCTCACGCTTTTATTAAAAACGGAGTGGTAACAGATATTGCTACTTTTAAAGAAGATGACCATGGTCAAGAGATCCTTGATCTAGTAAAGGCTGATAAGCAATCAGATACAGTAGTCTGCCTTTGCGATCACGGATCAGTTCCTCATCGGTACTCCACATGGGATGGAACGAGTTTTACAGCACCTACTCTTGATTACTTGTACAGCATCGGTGTTTCTAGAGAAAACCAAGCAATGTACGATGCGCGTATTGCCGCTGAAGAAGCCGCTAAGTAAAGGAAGCATAAATGACAAGAGCCAGAACTAACGCCTACGGTACTACTACCCTTGGTTCTACAGCCCTTGCTTTGGGCTCTACTACCACATCTGTATCTGGTCTTACTCTTTCTTCTCCATCATTAAACGGCGCCGTTTTTAACTGGCCTGTAGAGTCTTGGTACATTAACTCAACAGCATTTGCTGGATACACAGCCTACCTACAAACAAACGGCGCTGTGCATTACCTTACAACTGCATCAACAAGCAACGGTACACTCAACATTACAGCGGCCTCTGGAACAACGCTTAACTCAGTAATGACAACAGGCCAAGCAATTACATTCTCGCTCCTGATCACAAATACAACTGCTTATTATGCAAACGCATATCAAGTAGATGGAACTACATCAGGTGTCACTGTTAAGTGGTCAGGTGGAACTGCCCCTTCAGCAGGTAACGCATCTGCCGTTGATATCTATCAATTTACAGTCCTTAAGACTGGCTCTGCAGCATTCACAGTATTTGCTGCTGGCCCAATTAAGTATGCGTAGTCTGGAGACTATCTAATGCCATTTTTTGCGCCCGTATCTGCTGGTGGAATCGGTAAAGCAACAGTTACCGCTACCACTGGTTCTCCTACCATTGATACAACTTCTCGTGCTGGTAAGACTATTTACAAGTTTACTGGTTCTGGATCTATCACCATTGGTGTTGGTGGAACTTGCGAAATCTTGATGGTAGGTGGCGGTGGCGGTGGCGGATATGGCACAAACTCAACTTATGGTGGAGGAGGTGGCGGCGCTGGTGGATATATTTACAACACATCTTTTTATCTTGCCGCAGGAACTCAAACCGTAACTGTTGGAGGTGGCGGTAGTAACTCTGGCTATCCTTATCAAAGAAACGGCAGTTCCTCAATTCTTGCAAATGTTATTGCACTTGGTGGCGGAGGTGGCGCTCAGGGTAACGCCGCGACTGCTGGTAGAGATGATGGCGCTACTGGTGGTTCAGGTGGAGGAGGTTCTGCAAGTGGAATTGGAGCAGGTTCTGGAATAACAAATCAGGGAAATGCTGGCGGAACTGGTGGAGCATCTGGTACTGGTTCAGGCGGCGGTGGCGGCGCTGGAGCAGTTGGAGGAAACTATTCTGGAACAACTGCTGGTGTTGGCGGGGTTGGATTGTCAAACACAATAGTAGGCGGTTCAGCAGTATTTTATGCAGGCGGTGGCGGTGGTGGTGGTGCAGTTACTGGTGGAACTGGAAACTCTGGAGGTAATGGCGGTGGGGCTGCTGGAAATGCCACAGGCGGCTCAATTCCTTCTCCTGCTACCGCTAATACTGGCGGCGGTGGTGGTGGTGGTGGCGCTCAAGGCGGCACTGGCGGTTCTGGATACGTTGTAGTGGTGATTGGATAAAACATGGCACATTTTGCAAAAGTAAACTCAGATAACATTGTTGAACAAGTAACAGTGATCTCTAATTGCGCTATTGGTTCCTGCATTGGTCCAGACCATTGGGATTATCAAGAAGAGTATCACTCTGAACATACAGGAAATACAGACTTTCCAGAACAAGAAGCGCTAGGTCAAGCAGTACTAGCAGAGTCTGGCTTTGAAGGAACTTGGAAGCAAACTTCATACAATGGAAAGTTTCGTGGTCGCTTTGCTGGCGTAGGAATGATCTACGACCCAGTTAAGGATGAATTCACAGTACCTTCTGCAGAGTAAAGCGCCCCAAACATTCAAAGAACTGAGAGAATAACAATATGTCAGTAAAGAGATGGAACGGCACTGGGTGGGACATCTATGCAGGCGCTGGTCTGCAAGGTGTTCAGGGTGTACAAGGTACCCAGGGTACCGCTATTCAAGGTACTCAGGGTGTTCAGGGTACTGCTGGATCTAACGGTACTCAAGGAACCACAGGAGCATCGGGCCAATTTCCTGCTACTGCAGTTTCATCAAATATTACTTTGGCCGCATTTAACGCCTACATGGTGGATACAACAGCAGCCCGCACATTGACTCTTCCTTCATCTCCTACACTAGGAAATGAAATTCATATTTTTGACGCCACAGGATCAGCGGCAACTAATAATATTACCGTTAACAACGGTGGAACAAACATCAATGGTGTATCTCAGAACTTGTCAATAGATAAAAACTATGCAGGAGCAGTTCTAGTTTATGTAGGTGCGTCCTACGGATGGAGAGTGTCATAATGGCTCTTAGTTATTCTTCTTTAGGTGGAGCAAACACAATTGCCCAAACTCTAACTGCTGCTTCAGCAAACACTTTATACGAGTCAGCATTAGTACTTACTCCAGGAACATACAGTATTGTTACCACTCAGCCTGGTTCTCTACTTCTTTTTAGCGGATCTACGCTATTGTCTACAATTTCTTTTTCAAGTGGAACAACTACAGTCAACATTGGAACAACCACAACAAGCCAAAAGTATTACGTAACATCAGGCTCTTCTGTGTTGATTAATATCACTCTGACAGGTCAAAGTGTTGCCAATACAACAGGCACTTTAACTACTTACACTTCATCGCAAACAATTACGCAGACTGGATACGCCTGGGTAGTACTTGTTGGAGGTGGCGGCGGTGGCGGCGGCGGTCACGGATCGTTCTACGGCGGAGGTGGCGGTGGATCTGGCGGAATAACAGGCGGAGCAATGACTCTAACTGGGTCAATGCCGTTAGTTATCGGCAACGGCTCTAGCGGTGGAACGTACCCTAATGGCGGCGGTGGATCTGGTGGAACCACAACTTTTGGTGGCCTCAGTGCTTCAGGAGGTACTGGCGGTGGAGCAGGTTATCAGTGCGGTTGGGGCGGAGGCGGTGGTGCTGGTAGTCCAAATGGAGTAACTGGAGCCTGCGGTAACGGTACTGTTGGTAAAACTACTATTAACTCAAACTCAATTTTTCCATGTTTAACTGTGGGAACCACAGGCTCAGGCGGAAGTGGTAACGGTAGTGGAGGCGGTAGTGGCATTGGAACAGGTGGAACTGGAAACGGTGGTTCTGCTTCTGGTTATGGTGCTGGCGGCGGCGGTGGCCAAGTTAGCACAGCAGGTGGCGCTGGTACACAGGGCGTACTTTACGTTCTAATCTAAGGAGAAACAATGAACTTTGCAGTAATTGAAAGTGGAGTTGTAACAAACATCATTGTTGCAGACTCTCTAGATATCGCACAAGAAGTAACAGGTCAAACATGTGTAGAGTATCCTGATGGAACTCTGGTGTACATCGGAGGCCCTTATGACGCGACTACAAATACTTTTGGTGCCCCTACTGCTTCTGCTAGTAGCAACTAAAGAAGGTTATTCTTTATCTCCTGTAGCACAAGGTCATTAGTTCTAGAGGCTCTAAACTTTCTGTAACGGTCTACCAAAGGTGTTCCTCTACCCATCCAATCAGTAGACTTTGTGCAGTGGTCTATGATGGCAATAAGGTTTGAAGTCATTTTAAACCTCTTTAGTGTGACTTCTCGATCTGTATTGACATCTATGTAGAACAAAGGTTCGTCATCTTCTAAAGTAAGGGTTCCCTTACTATCCCATAGTTGCATCTCCAATGTGTAAGGCCTAAACCAACTTCCTATATCCATTTTGCCAGGCACTACAGAAGCGTATTGAAAATACTTTGGTTTGCTAAAAATAGGTGGGGTAAAAGTTGCGGTGACTGGCTCTTCAGCAAAAAACACGTACTTTAATTTAAAGTCAATGGTTGGCCCAGTAAGAACGGCAGGAGGCCTAGTCAACTCACATGATAGGTAAGTTGACGACGTTGGCTGCATGTATTCAGCACCAGGCTGTGTGAAGTCGTATGAATATATTGACTCTAAAGCGTTTTTAAATACAAATGTATTTTTAAATTGGTGAACTGCCGCAGGGCATGAGGTGTAAGTAGTAGAACCTCTTGCTGGGTTTTTATCCTTCATTATAGATTCCCATAATCGAGTAGGTTCTGGATAAAGCATATTCCACTCCCCGTCTTCAGAAGAAGAAATGACGGGAGCCCAATAGACTACGAGTGGTGGCAATTTTGCCATAAAAGGAGATCCTCTCAACAGGCTGATATAGTCAGACTCTACACACTGCTATTTTCAAAAGCAAGTGCACGTTCGAGTACATAGCCATGCTACAGTGGTGCCCTAACTAAGGAGCATTAGATGGAGATCATCTTTACCGACACTCACAACCCAGACGGCGTATTAGAGAAGCCTAAGCCAGCAACTGAATACATACCTCAATGGTATAAAGAAGCAGCGTCTTACCTCTCGGCTAGTGGAAAAAAAGAACCAATGCTAGACGGATCTCCTACAGCCACTATCAAACGCTGCATGCCACTGTGGGACATGATGACGGCTGGATACATCATGGAAACTCCGTATGACATTTACGTGCGACAAACCTCTGATGGGCCTTACTTTCAATGGGGCAATAATGAGGCAATTGCATTTCAACGCATGGGGCAATTTCAAAACCATCCGTACTCACGAGATATTAACTACGCAGTAAGAATCGTCATACCTTGGTCTATCAAAACACCTAAAGGATATTCGATCATGGTCATGGAGCCTCAACACCATGAGCCTTCTCCTATAGTTTGTGCGTCTGGAATTGTAGACACTGACGATTTTTCTATCCCATTTAATATGTTTCTCAAATTACGTGACCCTAACTTTGAAGGAATGATTCCTGCTGGAACACCATTTTTGCAGGTTATTCCATTTAAGCGTGATTCTTGGTCTTCCTCTTTAGGGGGAGATGCAGAACGAAAGAAATACAACGCTGATATGCGTAAATTTAACCGTGTCTTATTTGATCGATATAAGAAATTCTTTTGGAACAAGAAGACGTATATTTAAAGGCTCCCAAGTAAATCCTTTTTTCCAGGGTAAGATAAAGGATAATAGGTTCCATGCGTGGAACCCAGGTACAGGGACGATTCAAAATCCCATTTGAAATTGCCTCTAACGATGAGGGAATTGTAGATGAACTACGTTCTCCTGTAGGAACGACGGTTCAATGGTGGACATTTGACCCTAACGCCTTGGCCTCTAACTTAGACACGTGGGTAGACCCTATCTACGACGTCTCAAGCCAAACTCCAGGACATGGCGTTCGTTGGAACGACCCATTTGATATGCCTGTCATTATGGCTCAACACGTTCGTGGCGACTCTTCTCCTAACGAGCGAGGCTTCTACACCACGGACACATTTAAGATCGTGGTAGCCGTGGCCGATCTCAATCGTATGCTCCCAGACATGATTGCCAACCCAACCAACCATGTCAAAGACCACGTAGTGTTTAACCAAATTGTATTTCGCCCTATGCAAGTTAACCCTCTTGGACGGTACGCCGAACGGTATAGTGTGGTACAGATCGACTGCAATCAGATTAACCCTGAGGAGTTGGTCAACTACCCTCAATTCCAAGACTATGCAAACTAGAAAGGCGTGACATGTCAGACGACACAACAACACCTGCAGTTGATACAACAGCCGCTCCAGCAGCGGATGCAACTGCGACAGACGCAACAACTGCTCCAGCAGATGCAACAACCACTGATGCTTCAGCAGCAGCCGCACCAGTAACAACTGACGCTCCTGCAGCAACCGATGCAGCACCTGCAGATGCAACAACCACTGATGCTTCAGCAGCAGCCGCACCAGTAACAACTGACGCTCCTGCAGTAACCGATGCAGCACCTGCAGATGCAACTGCTCCTGCAGCCGATGCACCAGCAGCAGACGCAACAGCAGATGCAGCACCAGCAGATGAGTCAGATGCAGACGATGCTGATGCCTCAGATGATGAAGACGATTTTGACTTCGACGACTTCGATGACGAAGACGACGAGGATGACGACGAAGACGACGCTGAATAAATAAACAGAAAGGCTGATCATGGCTAAGAAGGCTGCCCCTAATAAGGGCAAGGTGGAAAAAGTTATGGCTGAATACAAGGCTGGAACTTTGCACTCTGGATCAAAGACTGGACCAGTAGTTACATCTCGAAAGCAAGCCTTGGCGATCGGCATCAGCGAAGCAAGAAAAATCAATAAGTAAGTGGCGTTGCACAAACTAGAACCAGCGCCACTTATTTACCCTAATGGAGGTGGATTAAAAGCCATGGCAGGTAAGCAGCCAGAATCTCACAGGTTAGAGGTAGAAGCCCTTGCTAAAAAGCATGAGGCTGAGATGGCCAAACTCAAAGAAAAGCACGCTAAGATGACTGCACCTATGGGGGCGAAAAAGAATGGCTAAGACCATTAAGATTAAAGGCGAAGGCCATACAATTAAGAAGAACAAAAAGGGCGATGTCATTGTTGACCATGCAGGCAACAAGGGCAAGTACGACAAGATTGACTTAACCAAGAAGACAAAAGGAAAAGTCAAGACCATCGACCAAGGCGTAAAAGCCACTAAAGATTGGCATAAGAAAAATGGCTAAAGCAAAGTTAGGTTCAGGAGCACGCTTCAAGAAGGTTGAAGAAGAAGCAAAGAAGTCTGGCGCTAAAAATCCTGCTGCAGTTGCAGCGGCTGCTGGTATGAAGAAGTACGGCAAAGCCAAGATGGAAAAGATGGCTCAAGCAGGTAAGAAGAAATAACATGGCATCAGAAGCATGGCAAACCTCAAAAGGTAAAAACAAAAAAGGTGGCCTCAATGAAACAGGCCGTAAGTCCTACGAAAAGTCTCATCCTGGGTCTGATCTTAAGGCTCCAGTAAAGAAGGGCGACAACCCTCGTCGTGCATCATTCCTTGCACGAATGGGTGGAATGCCAGGACCTGAGCATAAGCCAAATGGTGAGCCAACAAGATTGCTATTGTCACTTCAGGCATGGGGTGCGTCTTCAAAGGCTGATGCCAAGAAAAAGGCTGCCGCTATTTCCAAGAAAAACAAAGGCAAGAAATAATGGCTAAAGAAGTTTGGAATACCAAAAATCCAAAGAAAAAGTCTACACCTCTGTCATCATCGGCAAAGAGTGCGGCAAAGGCACGAGCAGCAAAGGCTGGTCGTCCATACCCAAACTTGATCGATAACATGTGGGCTTCAAAACAATCGAAAGGTAAGTAACTATGTGCGTTAAGTGTGGTTGTGGTTGCAAGGCTGGAAAGCCAGCAAAAGGATGTAAGTGCACCTGTGCATCATGCAAGGCTGCTCGTGCTAAGAAGGCCAAGTAATGGCTGACGGTCTCTCTCCTAAGCAAAAGAAGATTGCTGCCATGGGCGGTAATCCAAAGAAGATCGATGCTGCAGACTTTGCTGCCCTTCGTAAGGGTAAGAAAGCATCATCGGCTAAAAACCCAAAGGTCATTACAAACCGTAAGAAGGGCATGTAATGGCTAAGAAGGAGTCTGACGCAAAACAAGACGCCAAACTTATGGAAGACATGACTCCAAAACAAAAGAAGGCGTTTAAAAAGGCTGACAAGAAGATGGATAAGAAGAAACCATCTCGTGCAGAGGATAAAGAGATGGACAAGGCTTTAGCCAAGAAAGTCAAAAAAGAAAAGAAGTAAGACTTAGCCCCACGAAAGTGGGGCTTTTTCTTTATCCTTAGAGCATCAGGCTTACATGCGTAACCTGACTACAGTTCCCACTGGTTGCGATAAAGGGGTTGTGATGGCACATGTACCTTGGTATACACAAGTTGCTGAAATGAACAATCAGCATGAACGTGAAGAGTTCATGCGTGGTGTGTTCGGCTTTCGTCCTAAAGAAAAACAGCCAATCTTCGCAGCACTACTCGCAGGCTACATCGGCGGTAAAGTTGCGAAGGGCAAGAAGAAGTGACCAGCCCACACCATATCGCAGTTCACCGTTCAGCCCACGACACAACCCGCTACATGTCAGCACAACTTCGTGCAGAGGCACGAGCATCAGGCTGGCCTCATAACATCGTTCGTGGACTACACGTCCGCTACAGCCCTACAGGTGGCTTTACTACCCACGTTCATCCAGCCCATTTTGATGAGGCGCAAGACTTAGAGTTCGGTACTCCAGGAACTCGACCAACCTACGCCATTCGCCGATTTTCAAACCGCATGAGTGAGGCCGAAGAGTTTCTTACTGGACGCCTATTAGCACACCTAGGAGGCGGACTATGACATTTCTTCTTTCAGAGGATGAGGCTCTTCGCAATCTTCTTTTGGGCATGAAGGTAACAGACCAACGCTCCAACGCAAGCGGCGATTCAACCAGAAATGTTGGCGTGTGGTTTGGTCAGCCTTCCCAGGAAATTAGAGACCAAAACTACCCATACATCACTATCGATATGGTAGATATCTCGGAAGACTTTAGTCGTGCTATGCGTGGTCTTGTTAAGCCTACATACCTACAGGATCCAACAAAACTTCCTGATGGAACTACAGATTTTAACTCGGATACAAACGACTGGTATATCCACGAACCTATCCCAGTAAACATTGACTACCAAGTCACAACCTATGCACGTGAACCTCGCCATGACCGCGAGATCATCGCGCAATTAATGTACACCCGACTACCACTGCGGTTTGGTGTGCTACAACCTAACGACAACACAGTTCGTCGTCTTGATGTTCTGGATGTCTCAAAGAGAGATATCACAGAAGCAGGAAAGCGTTTATTTGTAAACGCATTCACGGTACGTATCTCCAGTGAGATCGTGCCAGAACTCTATACGGCAGTCTACAAGGCACTTGAAGTCAATATGACAGGCTATCAGGATGAAGTTCGAGGAGGAACACATCCTAACTTTACGCCTATTCATCCGATCACAATAACCTCATAATACGGAACCTACCAACAACAAGACAGGAGAAAGAATGACTTACGGTCGTGCAGGTGTCTACCTAACAGAGACACTACTTCCAGCACCTCTCGCTCAAGGAGTTGCTACAAGTGCTGCTGGTGCAATCGCTGCCCCATTTGCACAAGGTCCTGAGATTGTGACTCGCGTTCAATCTTGGACAGAATTTACTTCAAAGTTTGGTGGCTACAGCACTACATTCCCTGCAGTGTTTGGCGTCGCTCAATTCTTTAATAACGGAGGACGCGAACTTTACGTAAAGCGTATCCTTCACAGTGACGCAGCCGCTGCAACAGTTGATGTTGAGACATCAGGAAACGTTGTAGTCGCTACATTCACAGCAAAGAACCGTGGTGCTGACGGTAACAACCTACGCATCAACGTTAAGGCTGGATCAGTATCTAGCACATACACAGTGGAAGTTTACAAAGAAGGTGTATCAGGAGACGTTCTTCTTGAGCGCTATGAAAACCTTGTATTTGGTGACTCAACATCATCTAGTTATGCTGGAACAGTTATCAACAACACTGCTGCATCTGTAATCAAAGTTAGTAATCTTGCTTCAGGAACACCTGTTCTTGCAGTTTACCCACTAACAGGTGGATCAGATGGATCAGCAGTTGTTGGTGGGGATTACACCTCTTATGCATCAACAAGCGCATCTGTTTGGAACGAATTCTCATCTCTAAACCGTGCCCTTGTCATGTTTATCCCTAACATCAATGACATCCTTGCTTCTGGCGTTGTCAGCGTAATCAACGACGCAATTGCTTGGGCAGCAGCAAACAATGGTTTCTTTGTTGCAGAAACTCCTGCAGGAGAGACTGTTGATGCTGCGATCACCTACTCACAGGGATTGACTGCAAGCAGCCATACCGCAGTGTACTACCCACACACCTACATCAGCGATCCTGTTGGACGTGGTAGTGGTGCAATCCGTTTGGTCGGTCCATCAGCAGCAGTTGCTGGTCTGTATCTTGCTACAGACGCCACAAAGAGTGTATCTAAGGCTCCAGCAGGTTTGAACTTCCCACTTACTGGCGTTATTTCACTAGAGCGTGCGTTTACCTCTACTGAACTTGACAACCTTAACTTGGGACTTCCATCAGCAGGAACTGGTTCAGTTGCTCCAGTAAACGCTATTCGCCAAATTCCTGGTGCTGGCGTTGTAGTCATGGGTGCTCGTACTCTCCTACAAGATGGAACAGCCAACCGATATGTAAACATGCGCCGTTCACTTATTTACATTGAGCAAAACCTAAAGAGTATTGCTCAAATCGCATTGTTTGAGAACAACGATGAGCGCCTATGGTCTCGTATCACAAACGCGTTTACCTCATTCTTAAACGACTATCGTAACCAAGGTGGACTTCGTGGTGGAACACCAGCCCAAGCCTTTTACGTGCTCTGCGATGCAACAAACAACACAGCATCGTCAATTCAAAATGGCATTGTCAACATCCAAGTTGGCGTTGCCCTTGAGTACCCTGCTGAGTTTGTAGTACTTAACCTCAGTCAAATGACCCTGGCGTAATCCGAAGGAGATAACAGATGCCAACAATCAACAATAACCGATCATCGCTTGCGACTGATCCGTTACGCAACTTTAGGTACCTCGTTACCTTCACACCACTTCCAAACGCTGGTGGAGCAAACGCTAATACGGCTATGACTCACCTTGCTACTCCTCCCGTTACATTTGGATTTACCTCAATCTCAGGAATGTCAATCACTACAGACTCCATTCCTTACCGTGAGGGTGGATACAACACCACTGTTCACCAGATCCCTGGACAAACAACGTTTGCTCCAATCACCTTCCAACGCGGTGTAATCCTTGGAACAAGCACAAACTGGGATTGGATGAAGACCCTTTTTGCAACAGTTCAAGGTGGTGGATCTTCACGCGCTGCGGGAGACAACTTCCGTTGTGATGTTGAGATTAAGGTTCTTGCACACCCAATTCCACAGGGTGCTCAAACCGCTGATGGAACTGCTGCGGCTACTGACTCATCCACAGACGTAGTTGCTATGCGCTTTATGGTTTACAACGCATGGCCAACCTCAGTCTCATACTCTGACCTTAACGCTGGTGACAACGCCCTTCTCGTAGAACAGATGTCTTTGGTTCACGAAGGATTTGACATCTCATGGGGATCAGATGTAGCAACAAGCGCTCCTGCATTTACTGCAGCGGGCGGTTCTTCAGCAGCAACTGGCGCACACTAACAACTAGCAAAGGAACATAATGTCGAACACAATTAGTGCAGTCTCTAACCCAGACTTGGCAAACAACTTAATTAAGGATGCTCTTAAAGAGTCTCCTAAAGATATCAACCCAACAATAATTGCTCCTTCAGATACGACTGTACAACTTCCTGGCGGTTACATTTCAACCGCTGGGGAGTTGCTACAGACCGCAGAGGTACGTGAGTTGAACGGTCGAGATGAAGAAGTTATTTCAAAGGCTGCAAATGTTGGCAAGGCTCTTCTAACTATCTTAGAACGAGGAACTGTCAAAGTTGGAGACCTAAAGGCTGACGATAAGATCCTTGATCACATGTTGACAGGAGATCGAGATGCAATTCTTCTTGGTATCTTGAAAGCAACATTTGGTTCAACAACAGATATGTCTATCTTTTGTTCAGGCTGTAATGACTTTAAAAATGTAACAGTAGATATTAACGAAGATATTAAGACAAAGATTCTTACAGATCCTGTGGGAGACAGAGTCTTTACTGTTAGTGGTAAGGCTGGAGAGATTGAAGTACAACTTCCAACTGGTATTGCTCAAAAAGAATTGATCAATAATGCAGATAAAACTCCTGCAGAAATGAACACGATTCTTCTTGAGAAGACAGTGTTAAAGATTAACGGTTCACCTGTATACAGCAAACTCCAAGTTCAAAATCTTCCAATTGTAGATCGTAAAAAGATCATTTCAGAAATTAACAAACGAGTACCTGGTCCACAGTTTGATGATGTAACCATGGAATGCCCTGATTGCGGAAGTGAGGTAACGATATCCATTAATTTGGGTACGTTGTTTCAATTCTAATATCATTCCATACGTTCAGTTATTCGCTGAATGGGCGGCTATATCAGAGATATACGGAAGTTGGAATCTCACAGAGATAAAAGAGATGTCCTCTAGAGAAAGAAAGAATTGGCTAGAACTAGCCAAGGCAAAAGCGATAAGGAGTCCAGATGGCTAGTATGGTGACGAGCGTTAAGTCACTTAATGACGCCCTTAAGGACACGCTTAAAACTCTTAGCGAGATCAATGACACGATCAAACACATCTCTGCACCTGCCCAAACAGCGGCTGACACAATGCGTAAGACCATTACAAAAAATGGTCAAAAGAATCTTACCAAAGGTACAAAAGTTAATCTTGGTACAGACGGTGCTAACTTTACAACAGCAGGTAATGGCGTGGCTGAGAACATGGTTCCAGCCTCGCAACCTCAATCTGCAGCACAACAGCAACGTGCAAGCGCTACCGCTATGCCGTGGATGTCTCCGACTGTGGCAAAGTTCTCAATCCTTGGTGGCGCTGCTCAAGTTGCTGGAGGAGTTGCAGGTGCTGCTTATTCACTAGGACCTGATCTAGGTGCCACAATTGCTCGTGCGTCTAACTACTACGCCGTCTCACAATACTCAACCACTGGTCTTGGATATAAGCAATTACAGACCTCAACCCTTAGCGCAATTAGCGGAGGATTTGGAAGAGGTGTTTCAGGTATTGGGGATGATGCAGCCGCTGCTGCCATCCTTACTCAGCAGTACGGGTATGCTCCAGGAAGCAGTCCATACCTACAAAGCATAAGAGAAGTTGGTGGAGCATACCGACAATTTAATATGAGCAATGCAGCCGCTGCTACCGCTATTGGTGGATTACAGACTGGCGCTATGGGAGCAAACCTTTATCAGTATGGAATATCCCAGTTTGATCAACAGGGAAATCCACTTTCTGAATCTCAAATTGCAAGTCAACTTTTTAATCGCATCTTTCAAGGACGTGGAAAAGGCAACGTAAATGCCGTTCAACAGTCTTTGCAATACGGTCTTGCTGGCGCAGATTTAAACGCCCTTAACTTATCCCCAGACCAACAACAACTTTTTAAAGCACAGTTCTTGCTATTAGCACAAGGAAAGAACGCAGATCTAGCAACGCTATCTGGAGCAGGAAACCCTAACGCTGCAGGGCAACAAATAACAACATCTCAAACAAACTTAATGCAGGCTTCTCAAGACTCTATGATCAAGGGGTACCAAGCCGCTGCAACTACTATTACAGATGTAAATCAAAAGATGGCGCAGTTTGGCCAGTCAGTAATTGAAGCAAAAGCCTATCTTCAAGGATTGGGTCAAACTGGGTTAGGCTCAGCCCTTACCTCACTTATTGGCGGATTTACGATGGGCATTAAAAATATTGCAGAAGGTATGGTTGCCCTTGCTGCTGCAGAGAAACTAGGAATACCAATAGGCAGCAGTGGTTCATCAGTTCTTAGTGCTGGAAGAATAGCATCAACTAGTGCAGGCGTTCTTGGGCGAGTAGCGGGAGGTGCAACAACGGCTGCTGGTGCGGGATACCTTATGGGCCAAGGCGGAAAAGAACTTGGAAATGCAACAGGGTTAAACAAAACAAGTACTGGTAGAGATGTAGTTCGTGGGGGAAGTATTGCCGCTAGTGCTGGTGCTGGTGCTTTAATTGGTGCAAGTATTGGTGCTGGATTCTTTGGCGTAGGTGCTGCTCCTGGCGCTGTTATCGGTACCGTGATCGGTGGAGTTGCTGGATTTTTTGGTTCTGGTGGAAGTTCTTATGGTGGATTTGGAGCATCGTTTGGTGCTAAAGGTGGAGCGTATTCTCAAGCGCAAGCAACACCAGGACAATACTCATCTCCAGCAGCAAACACGGGTGCTCTTCACCCATACTCAGGTCAAAGCACAAAACAAACATTAAATTCTCCAATTCCTGGAGTTGCACCTACCACAATGTATGGAGCAAAAGATCCAGGCATGTGGAATGGAGCAAAGAACTACCACACAGGTGATGACTATGCAGTTCCTGTAGGAACGTCTGTAAAGGCTGTTGCTGATGGAATTGTCTTTGATGATTCTCCTGGCGCAGATTTTGGTGTGTATGTTCAAATTGATCACGGTAACGGCTACCAAACACTGTACGGTCACCTACAAAGTAAGTCAGTAAAAATTGGACAAACAGTAGTTGCTGGTCAAGAAATTGGTAAGTCTGGACAATCGGGTAACGTCACTGGGCCTCACCTTCACTTTGAAGTTCGTAAAGGACACAACAACCCAGTTGATCCAGCAGCATTTTTAACAGGAACAGGCGGAACTCCACAAACAGTTTCTGGAAGTAGCGTAAACGCTCCAGGAACAATCCTTGCTACTGGCAGCAAATTAGATTGGGCAAAACAATTTCTTACTAACCTAGGAAAACCAGTTACACAACAAAATATTGCTGCTATTACTACGTGGATGGCGTACGAAGGTGGGCAGTGGAATAACTCTGCACATTACAATCCTCTAAACACAACACAACCAGAAGCAGGGGCCGTACCTATCAACAGTGTTGGTGTTGAATCGTACGTAAGTTTTAATCAGGGAATGCAGGCAACCATTGACACAATTAACAATGGACGTTACAAGTCCATTTTAAGTGCTCTATCTACAGGTAACAACACTGCTGGAGTTCTTAGTGCAGTTAACCATTCTCCATGGGGAACACAAATACCTGGTTATGGCGGTGGAACTTCTGGATTTGGCGCTTCAATGCCTTCTTCTGGAGGAGGGGGAGGATCAACTAATGTTCAGATAACAGTGAACATTGCACAGGCTTCCCAAGACGAAGCAGTTAGGTTTGCTAAAAAAGTGCAGAGCATTCTTGAAGAGAATAACAGCATCTCCATGATGGGAAGTAGATAATGGGTACTAAAAAAGTAAGTCCTAACACTACAAGACCAGGAGCAAATACTGGGTTATCTTCTGCTCAACTTGCTGCAAATCAACAAATCCTTAATAATGATTTTCAAGCAGTCATAACGCAAAAGACTACGTACGATGCTGCTGTTAAAAAAGTAAGTGATTTAGTTAGCAAACTAGACGATGAAAACACGTATGCACAAACAGAGTACAACTTGTACCTTGGTTTGTTACACGAGTACAACATCTCTGAACCTGTAAACAATCCAAAAGGAACTGTAGATATAACTACTTTAAGTAGCAGTATCCAAACATCAGTACAAGCAGCGTACAACAAATGGCAAGCAGTAGTAAAAGAAGCACAACAAACCACCTCAGATTTAACAAGTGCTAACCAAGCCGAACAAACTGCAAAAACTACTTTAAAAATAGATCAAGATGCATTGGCTAAAGCAACGGCTGCAAACGCTGCAGGAAAACCTGCACCCGCAGTAACTAGTGCTGGGGCTGGTGGACCTGGAGGAACGCCCCCACCAGCAGTTGTGGGTGATCCAAAGCCTTACACATACAACGCTCCAATGACTTCATCTTCGTACTTGAAGTTTGGACCTCAAGTATTGTCCGCAAAAAATGACATGCTTATCACTAATCCAGGAGCCTGGGACCATGCACAGTTGGCCTGGCAACCAGACAAAGATGGTAAGTTCAAAGGAGCCAAAGGCGTCATTCAAATGAGCCAAAATTTGGCTGCTGATGCCAGCGTACTTACCAAAGGAACTGCGGCATCTGGGTTACCTGCTGATACAACTCCGTATGGATTTAAGTTTCTTTACAACCCAACCTCTGTGGGAATGTCTTGGGGAATTGTAGAAAGTTTTTCTCCTCAGTTTGAGCAGTCTGGTGCGGATATTGCTACAGCAATTGGTAATGGACTTCTTGCCAGCACAGTTACATTCTCTTTAATACTCAACCGTATCGAAGACATGATGTACATAAAAGACAAAACTGGTGAGTTTTTGACTGGAAATACTTCCCCGTATCCACAAACTGTGTCGGCTTCTGAACGAGGTCTGATCTATGAGCGTGGAACTATGTATGACCTTGAGTATTTATTTAAGGCTACAGGAGGATATAACTCACAATACAAATCGAGTGTAGGCAACATCATTACAGCGGACAAAGGTTGGTTAATGCCAATTCCAGTAGAGTTACACTTGGGAGCAAACCTTCGTTACCTTGTTCGAGTATCTTCTTTGGACATAAACCATGCTATCTTTAACGAGAGAATGGTTCCAATATTTACTACTGTAAACATTACATGCACTCGTTACTACGACAACTCAGTACTTTATAACGCAGCATCTACAGCAGCAGCAGGTGGAAAATGACAATTTACGCAGATAGCCGATACGCCAACCCTGTAACAAACGCTGATGGAACTATACCTAAAGCATGGGATGAACATCGACAGGCATACCATGTAATGATCTTGCGTAATTGGCCAGTGTACGCTACTAAGTTTTATACATATGAATGGGTAGATGGAGATCGCTTAGATACTCTGGCTAATAAGTTCTTAGGAAATCCACAGTTGTGGTGGAAAATTATGGATTTAAATCCAGAAATAATTGACCCAACATCTATTGCTCCAGGAACTTTGTTGAGGTTGCCAAGTGCGTGATCCGCAACGTCAAGGTAAATTTGCTAATAACTATTCAGTGTCATTTCCTGACTACCCTAGTTTTAACACTCAACCTCGTAAAATTACTTTAACACAGAACATCAATAGCCATGATGTTATGGTTCTTAGGTTTCAATACTTTAGTACGCTAATTGTTGAGTCTTTTAAAACAGGAACACCAGTTCAAGTTTCTTGGAGAAACGACAAAGTAAATAAAAATTTTATAGGGTATGTTTCCCACATTCAATACCCAACAACACAGGTTTTAAATAGGTATGTAGAGATTGTTTGTGTAGGTGGTTCATACCCTTTTAAAGAGGAGGCAACAAAGATATGGACAAACACAACTGCTTCTCAAGTTGCTACAGACATTGCTAAAAAGTTTTACTTAAAACCTGTAGTAACACCAAGCACAGTTAAGTTTAGCCAGATCTCAATGAGCGGCCATACATATTGGGAAAAACTTGTAGAACTTGCAAATAAAATTGGATATGGAGTTCAAGTATTAGGTACAGAACTTCACTTTCACCCTATTGACACGATGATTGATCAGTTCATGACTACTATCCCGATACTGGCATTTCTAGACCCATTTACTAACTCTAACTCTGTATTTGACGTTCAAACCCTTGACGCTTTTGAATCTAAACTTGGAGACTATGTAGAAAAGAAAGCAAATAACAGAAGTAATAAAATAGTTTCTGGAGTAGACCCAGTTACAGGAAAAATATACACATCAAAATCCTCTCCACACCAGGTGGGAGCGCCTATACGCCAAAACGTAAAGGCTCCTTTGTTCTCTAAAGTTGAGTCTGGTGTAGTGGCTAACAGCGATGCTATGGCTAAGGCTTTAGCAGATGGAAAAGCCCATTTATCTAGACTTTCAATTCCTGGAAAAGGTTCTGCTCAAGGGGATCCACGGGTATCTCCATGGGGAACTATTGAGGTTAGATACACAGGCACAAGTTCTGATGGTTTTTGGATAGTCACTTCGTCTAAACATGAGATGACTATCGATGGAAAATACACGGTTGAATTTTCTTGTGCTACTGATGGAGTGGGAACAAACCAGCCAAGTGCTACACGCCCATCGTCTGCAGGGACTGTTCCTGCAGTAAACCTTAATTACCCTACATCAGGAACCAACCCATCTAATTCCTATACACTGAGCACCGCAACCGCGTTAATTGACCAGACCAATACTGGTTTTAATATTGTTCCAAGAAGATGGGTAGGTAAATAATGGCTAATGAAGTTGCCGTAACCCTTCCTTTTACGATTGATTACTCTGGACGGGTTGCTTTTACCCAAAGTCAAGAAGTTATGTGGGCAGATAGAGTTAAGTCGGTTGTTGGGACAGCGGTTCGTGAAAGAGTGATGCGCCCTACGTTTGGAACATTAATTCCTTATGCGTTGTTTGATGCTGAAGACGATGCTGCATCAGAAATTAAGATTGAGATTGAAAAGGCTTTTAATTCTCAATTGCCAACTTTGCTACTAACTGACGTAACTATAGATGTAGATACCTACACAAATGTTGTTACAGCAAATATCAGTTATCAATTACCAAATAGCACACCAGTAACAACTACTCTTGGCGTTCTCTCATTAGCAGGATCTAACCCACCATACGAGGAGATATTGTGACCACACAAATTTCTACCATACCAGTATCCGTTGACTACACCTCGAGAGATTACTACTCTATTAGAGAGAAGTTAATTGCACGAATTCAAGCCCGTATCCCAAATTGGACTGCTGCTGATCCTGCTGATTTTGGTGTTGCTTTTGTAGAAGCCATGGCTTATATGGGCGATCTTATTTCTTATTACATTGACCGTAACGCTAACGAAAACTCTATTTACACTGCGACTCAACGAAATAGTGTTCTTAACATTGCTCAAACTTTTGGGTACAACCCAGCGGGCTATCGTCAGGCTTTGGTTAACCTTACATTTACTAACTCTGGAAGCACAGACCAACTATTGGGTCAAGGAACAGTGGTATCAGGTCAAGTTACAACAGGAGATGTTGTACAAACACTTTACTTTACAACTACTGCAGATGTAACTGTAGTAAGTGGAACTTCAAATACTGTTCTTGCAAAAGAAGGTCAATTAATAACTCTAGTTTCTCCATCTGCCGTACCTACATATGGAGAACTTATCGGTACTTCAGATGGTTCTCCAAATCAATCGTACATGCTTTTACACTCACCAGTTGTTGATGGAAGTATTACAGTGTTTGTACAGGATGGAGACATTTACTCTCAGTGGACTGAGGTACAACATATTACTGACTACGGGTCATCAGATCTTGTATACACAACTTCTTTTGATCAAAACAACAACATCATTGTAAGTTTTGGTGACGGTGTAGCGGGCGCTATTCCTGTTCCTTACTCTCAAATCAGAGCCGCGTATACAGTTGGTGGGGGAGATATTGGAAACATTGGTACAAATATTGCTACAAATATTAGTTATGTTCCTGGACTTACAGACACACAAGTCACTGCACTTAAGGGAACTATCACAGTAACCAACACATCTGCTGCTATTGCTGGTTCAGATCCAGAAAGCACAGACCAAATTCGCATCTCTGCACCAGCATCTTTGCGTGCTGCTAACCGTGCTGTTACCAAAAAAGATTATGCTGACCTTGCTTTAAGCGTAAACAACGTAGGAAAAGCAAACGCAAATGCTGCGGTATGGTCATCAGTAACTCTGTACATTGCACCCACACGAAATGCTGGAACTACAGATCTACAGCCAGGATTAAATCCTGATGGAACTACTTCTTCTGAATACACTACATTGGCAAGTAACGTATCTGCATACATGGCAGACAAACTACTAATTGGCAGTTCTCTTAGTGTTCAACCACCAACGTATGTAGATGTTGTTCTTTCTTTAACATATGCTCTTGATCCCAAGTACAAAGCCTCAGATGTAACTTCTTTAATCCTTTCAACGCTATCTGTAGTTTACGGTTATAACGGATTGTCATTTCAACAAACCATCTACCCTCAAGATATTGAGGCAGTAGTAAATTCGTTACCTGGAGTAAAGACTGCACGAGTAACAGGGCTATACCGTTATGGTGTACCTATTACATCTGCTGCTGCTTCTGGGACATCAATAACCTACACAACCAGCGCTCCACATGGTTTAAGTGCTGGATCAACGGTTACAGTTACTGGCTTTAGTCCTAGTGGGTATAACGTGACAGCAGTCCCAGTAACAACAGTTGCAGATTCAACTCATTTCACAGTTGCCAGTACTCAGTCCAGTGGAACTGCAACAGGTACTGGAGCATTTACAGCCTATTCAACTCTTATTGGTTCTCCAAATGAGATCTTTAGATTCCAAGTAAGTAATATCAATATTGGAACGATGTAGTGGATGATATTAAAAGACATTACGGAATCTATAGAGGTGTTGTTCAGGACAACAACGATCCACAACATCAACGTAGATTACGTCTGTCTATCCCACAAACTACAGGGTCAGAGGTAACTGACTGGGCTTGGCCTATTGATCCTGCAAGTACCTCACCTGATGTTCCTGTTATTGGTCAGGGTGTGTGGGTTGCTTACATTGGCGGAGATCCTGAGTATCCTATTTGGTTAGGTACCTTTGGACAAAACCAAGGAAGTAATAAAAAATTATATTTAAAAGCACTATCTAATGCAACCAGTTTAAACAACATAAATCACGAAATAGTTTTAGTAACAAAAAATGACGGAACTCAAGAGGTTGACATAACAGCAACCTTGATTGCTTTGGCGCAAAAAGAATACTCATTACAAACAACTTTATACTCGTTACAAAACACTGTTCAAGGAATTATTGCTGGTCACGGCATTCAAGGAACACAAGGAAGTTCAGGAGCGCAAGGCTCATCGGGTAGCCAAGGTATACAGGGGTCTACTGGGTCTGGTACTCAAGGAACCCAAGGTGTACAGGGTTCTTTGGGAACTCAGGGATCTATGGGATCTGGAACACAGGGTGTTCAAGGTGTACAAGGTTTGCAGGGAGCAATTGGAACTCAAGGACCTTACGGATTACAAGGTTACTCAGGTACGCAAGGCGTACAGGGTGCTGTTGGTGCAACGGGTTCGGTAGGTGCACAAGGTACCCAAGGAACATTAGGCGCAACAGGATTGCAAGGTTACCAAGGAACACAAGGATTACAGGGTGTCCAAGGTACTCAAGGTGTAATCGGAACAGGTACACAGGGTGTACAGGGAACTGCTGGTTCTACAGGTACACAGGGAACAGATGGAACAACTGGCCCCCAAGGAACTCAGGGAGTACAAGGGTCTGCAATTCAAGGAACTCAAGGAGTACAAGGAGTTCAAGGCTTACAAGGCGCTACAGGAATTGGAACACAAGGTGTACAAGGATCTGTTGGAACAGCATCTGTGGATATTGGTGACCTTTTTTCAGGGTTATTTTTAGTTATGGGCGCATAATACGAACACGGTTCATGCAGTAAACCAAGAACAAAAACGAGAAAATAGAATTCTAGAGCAAGAAAGGCAGACTCATGACTGCGTATTACCCAAGTAACGTTAAGAACGATTTCAGCACTAAACTGAACTTCATCACTACAGTTCAGGCTGCAGACGTTAATGACCTACAAAATGAAGTAAGCGCCGTTGAGTCTAACCTTGGAACCAACATTGCAACGGGATCTGGTTGGATTGGTGTCTTTGATAAAACCACAACTAACTGGCCTACTCTCAAGGCTCGTCTTGCCAATATTGAGTACGGAATTAATGAAGCGTTGCTTGCAGGTGCTCCAACAGGTGGAACAACTGGTCAAGTTCTTACCAAATCTTCAGGAACAGATTATGACTATACATGGTCAACTATCAATGCTCTTCCAAGTCAATCGGGTCAGGCTGGCAACTACCTAACCACAGATGGAACTTCTGCTTCCTGGGCAACTCCAGAGGCAAGCATTAACCCACTTCTACTCATCGGAGCATAAGGACTAAGTAGTGGCTAATTATGATGTAGCAGTATATGGAGAAAGTATTTATGGTCAAACAACCCAAGTACCTAACTCCGTATCACCCATGTCACTTACTGTGGTGTATCCAACAGAGGTGTTTGTAAACTGGCAACCTCCTTCAGGAACCTATTCTGCTATTCGCCTTGTCCGAAATCAAAACAGTCTTCCTGAAACTGCAGAAGATGGTGTAATAGTTTGGCAACAACTTTCTTCATCAGTTACAAAAACTACGTTTAACGACGGTGGAGGAATCGAAGACACCGCAGGCATACCAATAGTTCCTGGAAAACCTATCTACTATGCAATGTTTTTATTTACGTCAGACAATGTATGGGTTCCTGCTGGTGCCGTATTTGACGTTGTGCCTTCTATGCATGGAAGTACTAAATCTTTAATTAACTATCTGCCTCGAGTTTTCACAAGCAAAGAACAAACTCCTCTAGGGGAACCAGACACTTCTTCAAACCTGTATTCGTTTGTTGATGGTATTGGCTTTACATTAGATGAATCTTTGACTTTCTTAGACCTGCTTTTGCCAGACCATACTCGCTTAAGCACCCCAGTAACTTTGCTTCCTTTGGAAACGCAAAACTTTGGACTCACACCAGAGCCTGGAATGTCTATCAAAAGCCAAAAGCAGTTAGTTCGTGAAGCGTTTTACATGTACGCTAACAAAGGCACGTTAAACGGCCTTTCTACTTATGTAGAGTCTTTAACTAACTACTCTCCAACAATTACCGTCTCAAGTAACTTACTTCTTAGTGTTCAAGATTCTACGTTTTACAACGGAACTGGCAATTGGATTGCTACCAATGCCACTATCAGTTCTAGTACTGATGAGGCTCCTGTACCTCAACTGACTTCCAATTACATAGACTTAGATTACTCATGCAAAATCGTTGCATCAGGTGCTGGCTCTATGACCTTGGGTGCTGATTCCCCAATCTTAAAAGGTGTTCCCATTGTTCCTGGAACTCAGTACACCTTGTCTGCTCAAATCATTTCACCATCAAGTGCTGGATCAATAAAACCTGCGTTAAAGTTTTATGATCGAAATGGTTTTCAGATTGGTTCTGATTTAACTCCTGCATCAGGTACAAACGCCACAGGTACTTGGGGTCATATCACATACACCGCCACCGCATACTCTCATTACAGCACAGTTGTATCTAGTGCGGTTGGATCATCTGGATCAATCGTGTACACAACACCCGCAGCACACACATTGACAGTGGGTCAACACGTTACAGTTACTGGTTTTACGACTTCAGGGTTTAATGTAACTAACGTCGCTATAACATCCGTTACATCCACCACATTTACAATAACCAACTCTTACACAGGAACATCTACCGATACTGAGTCAGGTGTTGCTGTTCCTTCTGCTAACAACTCTGATGCTACATATGCAGGAATCACTTTCTCATGGTCAGCCGCTGGAACGTATTACATCGACTGCATCTCACTACAAGCAGGGGCAACCGCATCGTATGATGAGGCTCGTGCTGTTGACGTTCTTTTAAACCCAAATAAATCTAATCTTATTTATAACCCATCATTTGAAAATAACGCAACAGATAATTGGACTTTATCTGGTTCAGCATCGATCTCAACTGTATCCGATGTACCTGCAGAAGTTTACTCAGGTAGTAAGAGTGCAAAAATAATTGCAACTGGTGATTGGACGCTCACATCCAACAAAGCAAACATACTTCCTGGAAAGTATTACACAGGATCTGCTTATGTAAAATCCTCTTCAGATATTACAATGACGTTCATTGGAAGAGATTCAAGTGGTAATGTCATTGACAACGACCCATACCCACAAGGAACGTTTGCAAACTGGACTCGTGTTTACGCAACCGATCTAACAGACGCGTCAGATGCACTTACAGACACTTACGAAGTAGTGTTTTCAGGAGGTGCTGGAACTTTCTATATTGATTGTGTTCAGTTCGAGAACACCTTTAGATTCAACCCAACACAGTCTCCAAACTTTTCCCCTACAGACTACATCGACGGCTCTATCCCTTCGTCTTTTGGATGCGTGTGGTCAGGTACAGAGCACAACTCCCCGTCCTATTTGTACGTAAACAAAGACCTTAAGGTATTGGCTTTGGCCCAAACCATTAGTGACTGGCTACCAGAAAATGTTTTCTGGCGTGTCCGTACCTACGCAGCAGTGGAGTACAACAACCTGACCGTGTAGTATGCGGCCATGGTTAACCTTCTTATAGCAGTCGGAATTACAGGACTAGCGGTCTCTTACGCTGTTGAGTTCTTTGGGCTTTTAACATTTGATTACTGGGGCAGTAACTTTGGTCATAAGTTTCTAACACTTCCTCTAAGCACTCTTGGTCTTTACCTTTTTGGGTATTGGAACAAAGAGTCATATGTCGCTGTTCCAGCGGCCACATTCGTTTCTGCTGTAATCCTCAAGTGGCTAAATACGCCAGTCATTGTGGATGCACGCAGAAAGTTGCCTCGTCTATGAAACGTATTTCTGTAGTGTGCTTTAAGGACATTGATGTGTCTACAGGGTTAGATGAACTGGTATCCATGTATGAGGATCCGTTTATACTTTTTCCTGTAACAAGCAATCGTGTCTTTGTCGAAAGCGTTTGGAACGTCATCAAGAAACACGGCCTAGATTTTCACGCCTACTTCTCAGAGTCCAGCGACTTTACAGATTCAATCCTTAAAGGTTCAAAGAACTTTACCAAGGTAGGAAACCCAATCAAGGAAGTGATCAAGATGATCAACATTCCCGATGACGTCCTAGCAATTGCTTGGGACGACAGTCCTGAGGCTCACACAGCCCTGCACTCGGTCGAGGACTACGGCGTAGAGACGTGGAACATCATGGATGGTCTGGACGTAATCGAGATAGACCATGGCGGCGACCTTGAAGAAGATGAGATCCTCGATGCAATCGAAGATACTTTCATGGGATTGGTCGAACTGATGGCTGGCTACATAGCCAACAAGGTTGTCCGATTGATCTCTGAGGAGGTCAACGCCCATCTTAACGAGGTGGAGGGTCGCGATGACATCGACCCTTTTGAGGAGTAGGTTTCGCCCGTGAACATCCCTGAGGGCGCCTTTTCTGCTGATATCACCGATTATCAGTTCAGACTGCTTGCCTATATGTGCTTAAATTCGGGCTCTGACGGCCGTTTACAGGCCTCTGTAGCCGAGTTGGGTAGTCAGACTGGCAAAGCATCTGACCGAACCGTCAGAGATGCCCTTAAGGCCCTAGAAGCCAAGGGGTTCTTCACAGTCACCAACACCAAGCGGGCAAATGGCTACAAGGGAAAAAACATTTACCAACTAACGTCAGATTACCCATCTAAGGTGACGGTAAACTACCCATCTGAAGTTTCCCAACTGACGGTAGATTACCCATTCTCACCTGATATGGTGACAGATAGTAATACTGTAGATATACAAGATAGCAGTACTACAAGTAGTAATAAATTAAAAGATTTTGAATCTACGATTCGAAGGGAAATCTTAATTCCTATGAAAGGCTATGACGACGGTGAAGATCTCGCAGGTTTTGGCCTCGTTGAAAGTCGAGATACGCCACAGCCTAAGATCAGAAAAACAGATCCACGAACCCGTGGAAAGCGACCAGAGCATGAGTGGACTGCGATGGACGTTGCTGCTGAGTTCTCTTACAGAGTTGGCCGCAAGTTCCCGCTCCTACCAGGAACCGTTAACGTCAAACAACTCTCAGGAGCACTTGCCAAATTCAGAAGTCAGTATCAAACCACCCCACTCCTAGAGTTAGAACTCTTGCGCCTGTTCATGGCGGATGAGCAGAACTTTAGAGATGTTGGAGATGAAGCGCCGTTTTTATACAAGCGCTTCCTTGCATCGTTCCGCACTAAAATGAACCAAGCACGGCAGAACCTTGGTCTACCACGCATCTCCAGCAACGAGTTTGACGAAAGTAAGAAACCGTCTGCTAGTGTCCTCACTGCAAGCGACGGTCGTGTATTCCAAAACACAATGGCAGGTCGTGCACAGTATGAACGTCATGAAAAGCGTTTAAGAGGGGCAAACACATGAAAGATATCTTTGGATATATTTTGGTAGTACTAACCACAGCATTATCGATTCACCTAATCACACGAGGAGCACCATGGCTAAGAAAGTAACAAAGACATTTACAGCAACATTAAAACTCAACACTGAACAGGGTGGTGCATGGTTGGCAAATGTCAGTCTCGTTACTCCACTGCAGGGTTTTCAAAATCTTAACTCAATTCCTGATTCAGAAGCAGCCTCCTTTGAAACCGCATGGAAGAACGCATCAGCAGGTAAGCGTTGGATCAAAGCAAAGGTGATTGAGATGACTCCTCGTAAGAGTGTCAAAATGGTTGCTGGTGAAGAACTAGACGCCAAAGGAAAGCCTGTTTCATTTTACGGCGAACTAAACTTCAAGGCCTAGATGTACGACATCAACCAACTATCTTCTCTTAAGAGACACTGGCTACTTCGCACTTCGAATATCCCACGCAGACTTCTTGGGTTAGAGCCATCTGACATAGTTCAAAAGACTGGATACTTTCCTGATGAGATTAAGGATTGGATCGACTCTGTTGTAGAAGGTCATGCCGTAAAGAACATCGGCAACCTTGGAACTAACGGAGTCGGTCTGTTGTTCGACGGAGGTCCAGGAATCGGTAAGACAACCCATGCAGTTGTTGCTGCTATGGAGGTTATTAGGCGCTTACCTGATGACGATGAACTAGTCTGCAAAATCTTAGGGATTAAAAACTCAGACTTTGGTATGAGTTTTCGCCCTATCCATTACCTAACTTATCCAGAGTTTCTTTCACTAAAGAAATCTACTTTTGGCAATGATCCAGATCAAAAAGTTCTTGATGAACTAGACGGATTTCATGGTCGTTCTAAGTTTGACTGGTTAAATGTTCGCATCCTTGTGATTGACGATCTAGGTAAAGAGTACGGATCTAAGTACGATGACGCATCTTTTGATGAGATTCTTCGCCTAAGATACGACAAGGCTTTACCAACAATCGTGACTACAAATGTTAAACTTGAGAACTGGGAAGCCAAGTACTCTGAGGCTATGGCAAGTTTTGCTCAAGAAGCCTTTGTACAGGTTCCTATCATTGGTTCAGATTTGCGAGGCCAACAGTGAAAGGGATGAGCATGGAGACTACCTGGCGTACTATCCAAATGTTCATCTCTGATCAAGGTGCGGGTGTGTTTGAGGTTGAGATCGATACTGAAACCAAAGACACACGATGCACATGCCCTGTATGGGGTAAGCGTGGGTCATGCAAGCACACTCAGTACGTAAATGTAAAAAGCAAAATCAACAATGGACGTTACGCCATCAGCATTCCTAAAGGGGTTAGTGAAGAGGCTGTTGCTGATGCAATAGAAGATCCTGTAAAGTTTAGAGAACTGGTTTTGAAGTACTCTACTATTGAGGTTATATGAAAAATGGTGACATCTCGAACGAAACGCCTCCTCGTGTTATTGTCCTTATTGACGTTGTTGCTGTCAGTGAGTTGGTGGAAACAAAGAAACTTCTTAGGACAACACAAGAAAGAAAAATAACAAGGCTTAACGCTTTGGCGTTAAAGCAATTGTGGGATTTGGGAAACAAGTACGGTTTATCGCTTGAACTAGCGGCGTATGAGACCGATGACTGGACTCAAGAACACTTAGATAACTTTATGGCGAGGCTAGATAGGCGTGGTGCTAACCCGTTTAACTACGCTGAGTTGTACGCAGACATCGATAACTTTATTGATGATCTTCCGTATAGAGCAAACTTTAAAGGCGTAATTGATTTACCTGGTAGAGTCGCTCGGTATGGATCTTGGGGAGTAGAACTAGAAAACTTGTAGGAGGGGCGTAATGGCAGCAGATAATGAGCATCGTTTAGTAAGTAAAGTAGTTCGAGACAGAGATATAACTCCAGCCCTCCAACGAAATGTAAAACCTAATTGGTTTCTTGATGACGATAACCGCAGAGTGTGGGAATTTGTTGTACAGCACTACAACGAGTACAACGAAGTGCCTACTGCTGTTGTTGTAAAAGACCACTACCCAAATTACAAAGTCTTAGATGTAGAAGACACCATTGATTACCTATTAGACACGATGGTGACGTTTCGTCGCAACCTAATAACTCGTCAAGGGTTAGAGTCTGCGATTGAGAACTTGCAAGAAAACAACCACGAAGCAGCCCTCATCGCTATGGAGGGAACGCTTACAAAGGTAAGCGAGCAAGGTGTTCTTGGTACACATGAGATTGATCTTTCTAAAAACGTAGAAGAAAGATACAAGGAATACCAAGCACTTCAGAACCAAGAATTTCTAGGTATACCTACAGGTTTTGAAAAGATTGATGAAGCAACTGCTGGACTTCAAGGCGGACAACTCATCACTATCATCGCCCCACCAAAGACTGGTAAATCTCAAATTGCTTTGAAGATTGCGATCAATGTTCACGAGAGTGGCAAAGTTCCAATGTTTCAGTCCTTCGAGATGAACAACCACGAACAACAGCAACGTCACGACGCTATTAGAGCAAACATATCCCATACACGTTTGCGTCGAGGAAAGTTGCAGCCTGCAGAAGATGCTCGCTATGTAACCTCGCTTAATCGAATTGAAACTATGCAGTCTTTTCACTTGATTGACGCTGTAAATGGTCTGACAGTCTCATCGTTAGCAGCAAAGATTCAGCAAACAAAACCTGATGTTGTGTTTGTTGATGGTGTGTACTTGATGCTTGATGAAGTCTCAGGAGAGATGAACACCCCACAGGCAATTACAAACATTACTCGAGGACTAAAGCGCTTGGCGCAAAAGATTAACAAGCCAGTAATTATTACTACTCAGACTTTGCTATGGAAAATGCGTGGAGGAAAAGTTACTGCTGATTCTATTGGTTACTCATCCTCATTCTTCCAAGACTCAGATGTTATCTTGGGATTAGAGCCTGTCGAAGAAGATGAAGAAGTAAGAAAACTTCGCATTGTTTCTAGCCGTAACTGCCCTCCAACAGAAACTCCTATTACCTGGAACTGGGAAACAGGGTGCTTTCACGATGAAGACGAAATGTCTAAATGTCAGTTCTGCCTTAAGTACATGGCGAACCGCTAATGGACGTTGAGAAGGTTCTTCTAAACCTTGATGTGACTATGGTTGCTCAACGAGGCAACGAAGTTAACGGGCTATGCCCAATGCATAAGGCTCGCACAGGTAGCGATGATCACAGCCCTTCATGGTGGGTTAACTTAGAGACAGGTGTTCATCTCTGCTTTTCTTGTGGGTACAAGGGCAATATGTACACCCTTGTTCGAGATCTTAAAGGGCTGGATCATTTTGATATCCAGGACTTCCTCAAAGAGAAGACAGAACTGCCCCTTGACACCCTGTTACAGCGCTTGAAAGACCTTCCTCAGTACATTGTCCCAGAAGAGCCTATTGGCATGTCAGAAGCCCGTTTAGCCGTGTTTACTGATGTTCCAGATATAGAACTCAAGAAGAGGTTCCTCACACGAGAGGCAGTAAATTCTCATGGAGTTCTTTGGGATCCTAAAAACAACGCTTGGATTTTGCCGATTAGAGAGCCTGATGATTTTTCTCTTTGGGGATGGCAAGAAAAGGGCGCAACAGGAAGGTTTTTTAGAAACTATCCACCAGGAGTAAAGAAGTCTAAGACAGTCTTTGGCGTACAGATTCTTGACGAGTCTAAACCATTATGGGTTGTCGAATCTCCTTTGGACGCTGTTCGTCTTACTGGCTTGGGGTACAACGCTATCGCCACATATGGCGCAATCATTAGTGAAGAACAAGGTAAGTTAATGCGCAGAGCGATAAGTATCATTTCTGCATTTGACAACGACCAAGCAGGAAAAAAGGCATCAGAACAGATGTTAGTATTTTCTCGCAAATATGGATTTGATCTTAGGTACTTTAATTACACAGGTATTGACGTAAAAGACGTCGGAGACATGTCTGAAAAGCAAATACAGCGTGGCTTAGAAACTGCTAAACACATGATCTACGGTAAGGAAGCCTACGCATGACGCTAGACGCACGAGGAGTTCCTACACATGCCTGTCCTAACTGTGGGCATTTAGTATTGAAGATAAAAGCAATGTTTGAAAACTATGACATCGCATTATGGTTTACAGATGCTGAATGCGATGACTGCGGAACCTTACTCACTGCCCCTACCCCCGTAGATAATCCTGACAATAATGTCTTTTAAAAAATCTTTAAAACCATATCAAGTTGAGGCAGTAGCCAAGATGGTTGATCGCAAAACCATGTTAGTTGCCTATGAAATGGGTCTTGGAAAAACAGCGATGTCTATTGCTGCGATAGAACAACTTCGAGACAACAAAGATATAACAGGACCAACATTAATCATTTGTTTATCAAGTCTTAAATACCAGTGGCAAAAAGAAATAGCAAAGTTTTCTGATTCATCTTCAACAGTAGTTGACGGGTCAAAAATCAAACGTGAAAAACAATGGTCTGAAAATACTGACTACTTAATATGCAACTACGAAGCCATAGTTAATGACTGGGATATCGTTAGCAAGATTAACTGGGATGCAATCGTATGTGATGAAGCAACCGCTATAAAAGGCTTCCGTTCCCAAAGGGCCAAGAAGGTCAAACAACTCTCAAAAGATGTAAAGGTTAGGTTTGCGCTGACTGGTACACCTATTGAGAACGGACGCCCAGAAGAACTGTACTCGATTATGCAATTTGTCGATCCTAATCTACTTGGAAGATTTGACCTTTTTGATCAGACGTTTATCGTGCGAAATCATTTTGGAGGTGTACAACGCTATAGAAATTTACCTTTATTTCACCAAAAGGTTCAGCAGGCTTCAGTAAGAAAAACACAAACAGACGAAGATGTAGCCCCTTATCTTCCTGACACTATTTACAGAGATCCTATAGTTGTTCCGTTTGATAGTGACAACAAAAAACTTTACAAGTACATATCAGAAGAGTTATGCAACGAGTTAATTGAGGCCCAGCAGTTGTTGGGAGCAAACTTTTCGTTGATGGCGCACTATGGCCACGAAAACAAACAAAGTGGACCAGCGGATGCTATGCGGGGTTCTATCATGAGCAAAATTACTGCACTAAGAATGTTGTGTGATCATCCAGAACTACTCATAGATAGCGCCACCAAGTTTGAAGAGCAAAATGGGGAAGGCAGTGCTTATGCCTATAGCCTAAAAGAACGAGAGTTGTTGAACTCTAAAAAATCCCATAAATTGATGGTTCTTAAAGAGTATGTCCAAGACCACTTAGATACTGATCCAGATGCCAAAGTTGTTATTTTTACCTCCTATGTAGGAATGCTTGTAAAAATTCAGGAGTTAGTGGGTGGCACCCTTTACACAGGGTCTATGGATGCCAAAGAAAAAGAGGCTAGTAAAGAGAAGTTTTTAACTGATCCCGCGTGTCGCGTGTTCATTTCCTCTGATGCGGGTGGTTATGGTGTAGATTTGCCAAATGCCAACCTACTAATTAACTACGACCTTCCATGGAGTGCAGGACTATCTGTACAACGAAACGGAAGAATCAAAAGAGCATCTAGCAGGTGGCCAACTGTGATTATTCAAGACATGATCATGGAAAACTCAATAGAAGTAAGACAACATGACATGCTCCAACAAAAGAACGCCGTAGCAGATGCAGTCCTTGATGGGGCTGGAATCAATTCTAAAGGCGGAATTGACATGACAGTTGGAAGTTTGATAAGTTTCCTTACAGGAAGAAACTAGGAGGCACAATGGCGAGGGTAAAGCCAACAGAACCACGAATCGCATCTGAAGATGAGTTGACTACTCAAGCAAAAGAGTACATATTTTCTAAAAAACAGATTGAATATTTTGAGTCTAAAGTAAAAACTCTACGCGATAAGTTGTTTGAAAAGATTGATGAAGTTGGCGAAACAGACACTGATGGTCATGTAATCCTAGAACTTCCTGATGAAGTAGATGGTGTTGTTGGTTTTAAAAAGCAACGCCGTGTTTCTCGTAAAATTAACGAAGCAAAAGCAGAAGAAATTATTGAAGCAAAGAATCTTGGCGATCAACTCTACAAGACTATTCGTGTTATTGACGAAGATGCTTTGATGGCTGCTTTGTACAGCGACCAACTTACTGAACAAGAAATTGACGAGATGTATCCACAACAAATATCATGGGCACTAGTAATGGATAAGGGATAAAGATGAAGATTTTAACTGTTACTGCAATTATTCTTGCAGCGTCTGTAGTTCCAGCGCACGCGTCAACAACCCCTAATCTTTCTGGATTTGTGTGTGTTGACCCACAAGGAATCCATCACGATTGGAAAACTGCTTTTGATGGAAAGACTTTCTGTAAGTTAATTCCAAACCCACACAATCATTAAGGACTAATACATGCGCAGCGACGAAGAGATCGAGGCAGCCTTTGCCGACCTTGAATATCTTCCTGGATCAAAGCGTAAGCGTCGCGAGTTAGACCCAAAGGTTTCTCGCCGTAAAAGCGGTGAGAGTAATGGCTGGGATGAAAATCCCATCATTAAAATGCTTGGTGGTAAAGAGACAGAGGTTTTTACTATCGGTGCACTAGCACACGCATTAGAAAAAACCATTGTTACCATCCGAATGTGGGAGCGCAAAGGGTATATCCCACGTGCCCCGTATCGACTACGGTCTAAGACTTTAAAAGGTCAAAAGACTGGAGGAAATCGGGTGTATACCCGCTCCCTCATCGAGTCCGCTATTGAGGAATTCTCAAAGCGTGGCTTACTTGGTTCCGCTCGTATTGAGTGGAACGAACACGATGACCTTACAGAGGCTCTAGTAGAGCGTTGGAAGGAAATCACAACAACCGAGAGCCAGACTTAGGCAACGTCTATGTACAACAGCCTATGCCGTGCCCCTTACAGAAAGAAAACACATGCCTATCACACAACCAACAGTTGCTGCTGACGCGTATAGCGCTGCACTTGATCCAGATCAAGAAGACGCTACACCAAAAGTAGGAACAACAATCCAATCTGGTATGAGCGCTCTTGAAGCGTTGCTAAAGCCAGAAACATCTAGCGAATACCCAACTGACTTCAAGTTTACGGAGTCATCTCAACTCATCAAGTTCCTGCAAGATGAGCCATTTGCAGTATATGAGCAACACTGGATCGAACGCCCAAAGGGTCGTAAATCCTTTGTTTGCAGTGCCAACTCAGAAAATGGTTGCCCACTCTGCGACATCCTAGGAGACAAGCCACGCGGCAAGTTCGCATGGAACGTCTTGGTTCTTAGCGGTGATACACAGTCAGTACAAGTACTTACTGCGCCTCCAGTTCTAGCACGTCAAATCGTTGCATCCCACAAGGATGAGCGCAAAGGACCTCTTACAAGAGAGTTCTGGGAAGTTTCTCGCATGGGAATGGGCCGAACAACTCAATACAGTTTTAACTTTGTTCGCGCTCGTGATCTTGCTGAGGACTGGAAGTTAGACCTTGATCAGGTCAATGCTCTAGTAGCGAATGCTGTGCCATACACAGCAGCACAGGTAGTTCGAGAATCCCCTCGCTCAGAACTACTTGAAGTCGCTCGCGAATCAGAGTAACTTCCAATCACGGTAGAGAGCCAGCCCTATCACTGGCTCTCTCCATCTATTTATTGAGGGATAAATGAACATAATTACAACAAAAGAACAGTTAGAAGACCTTGTTGAGTATTACTCCAAGGTAGATGCATTTGCATTTGACGTCGAAACAGTTGGTGAAAATAGAATCCAACCTGTAGTCAACGACGTTTTGTGGATTTCGTTAGCGACAGAAGGTCGCGTTGATGTCATTCCCATGGGACATCCAAATGGTGAGTTTTTGCGTTGGGATAAAGACCTTCTTAAAGGCGGTCAAGCCAAACTTGCAAAAGGTAAAGAACTTACCGATGCTGATTACTCTAAGAACAAAGCAAACTGGAGACCAGTCTTTGGTCCAGCACCTAAACAACTTCTTCCTGGTGACGTCTTTAAGGCTCTTAAGCCGTTGTTCTTTAGTGATAAGTTGAAGATCGGTCACAACGTCAAGTTTGACCTTAAGTCGATTGCAAAGTACTACCGAGGAATAGTTCCTACTAAACCTTTTTTTGACACTTTGATGGCCTCATTCATTATTGATAACCGCAATCGTCTAGGACTTGGTCTTGCTGACTGCTCCAAACGGGAACTAGGTATCATCGTTGAAAAAGGTGTTGGAGCACAGGTAGAAGTTCACTCGTTTGAAGACGTTGCAAAATACTCAGGAATTGACGCTGAAGTTACTTGGAAGTTGTACAAGGCGTTAGACCCACGACTTGAAGGCAGTCTTCAAGCAGTGTGGAAGTTGGAGATGGACGTAGTTGCTGCTCTCTGCGACATGGAATTAGCAGGAGCAACGATCGACACAGAACAATTAACAACTTTAAAAACACGTATTGATAAAGACTTAGATGATGCAAAGGCACGTGCGTGGAAGATTACGGGTGAAGCCTTCTCTCTTAACTCCATACCTGAAAAACAGAAGATGTTGTTTAGCCCAAAGAGCGAAGGTGGACGAGGATTAAAGCCAAATACCCGTTTGAAGATCGCACTTACTCCTAAAGGCTACGCTCAAAAGAACGCTGGAGAGCCGCTAGGAATTCAGCATTACTCAGTATCATCTGATGCTCTTGAGTTGTTTCGTGGCACAGACGATCTCGTAGATGCTCTTTTGGATTACCAGGACTTAAATAAGTTGATGACAACATATGTGATGCCATATCTTGGTGGAGACATTACCCGAACTAATCTAGGAAAGTCTAAGATCATCAAGAAAGACTCACTCCTTGTTAAAGGCAAAGTTCATACAAATTTCAAAGCGCATGGTGCTGAAACAGGTCGGTTCTCTTCCTCTGAACCAAATCTGCAGAACATTCCAAGCGGAGGTGAGTACGGAAAACTTATTCGTAACTTGTTCATCGCACCCAAGGGATACAAGTTAGTTGTTGCTGACTACTCTCAAATTGAGCCACGGATTATTGCAGCATTTTCTAACGACCCTATTTTGATGAAGAACTACTTAGAAGGTGGGGATGTGTACACCACTATCGGTGACACAGTCGGACTTAATCGTAAAGCAGGTAAGGTATTGGTTCTTGCCATGTCGTATGGTGTAGGTCCAGATAAGATCGCTGAACAACTAGGTTTAAGTCTAAAAGAAGCCAAAGATCTTCTTGAGGATTTTACAGGAAGATTCCACGATATTGCTCGGTACAAGGCCAAAGTTGTGCGTTTAGCCGAAAATAAGCGCCCAACCCCATATGTAGAAACTCTCCTAGGAAGACGTCGTTATCTTCCAGAGTTACGTAGTAATGAGAAAAGCCTTAGATCCAGGGCAGAACGACAGGCATTTAACACCGTAATTCAAGGGTCTGCTGCAGACATCATGAAATTAGCCATTGTTAGGGCACACTCATGCTTCTTAGACGAACCAGAGGTAAACGTGCTCTTGACTGTGCACGATGAACTGGTTACTGTTACCCCAGAACATCTTGCAGATGAGGTAGCAGAGGCAATCCGTGTGTCGATGGAAGGAATTTCTTTTCCACAGATTACAGTTCCTCTTATTGCAGATGTAAAAATTGTAGATAAATGGGGTGAAGCCAAATGAGTGATTTTTGGGCCAAGAAGTTAGGTACACAAATACAACAGCCTGCAGTTCAACCACGTCCTGCAAATATGCCTATAGCCCCATCGCAGATGCCAATGACACAGATGCCTCAACCAACACAAGCACCTGTAGGTCCTCGACTGCCAAGTTCTACACAGACGGGATCGTGTCCAGATTGTGGTTCAGATAAGTACATGTCTGTACAGGGTGCAAAAGCACGTTGCATGGATTGTGGTTATCCAGTAGAACAGTCAGGTAGTAAATACGGATCACTGGCAGGCGCACATATTGAAGGCTCTGCTAAAGCAGCGCGAGGAAATGACACAACAAACAATTACAACCCACAGAACATTATTGGAAGAGTGAATTAATGAATGATGATGCAAAGAAAGTTATCGCACTTCTTAACAAAAAGTTTGGAGATAACGTTGTTGTTCTTGCAAGTGACATTCGCTCTGATCTTATTCCCCGTATTACTAGCGGTAGTACTACCCTTGATTATGTTCTTGGAGGGGGTTTTCCTGGTAACCAGTGGAACGAACTCATTGGTGAGCCGTCGCATGGCAAGACAGCGCTTGCGCTTAAAACGATTGCAGCAAATCAACAAGTAAATCCTGATCACACCACAGTATGGGTTGCTGCAGAGCAATGGGTTCCAGAATACGCAGAGATGTGTGGGGTAGATACTGATCGTGTTATCGTTGTCGAAACTTCAATCATGGAAGAGGCGTATCAAGCCGTTATTCAATTTGCGGAATCTAAATCTGTTGATGCGATTGTCATTGATTCTCTTCCTGCTCTGTCTCCCGCACCCGAAATGGAAAAGGACATGTCTGAAGCGACTGTGGGACGGGGCGCTTTACTCACTAATAAGTTTTTTCGCGTTGTAGGAACTGCTATGAAGCGCTCACTTGTTGAAGATGAGCGACCAGTACTTGGTCTGATCATCAACCAATACCGCATGAAGATCGGAGTCATGCACGGTGACCCTCGCACTACCCCTGGTGGAGAAGGAAAGAACTACGCATTCTTTACTCGTTGCGAAGTAAAGCGTGATGAGTGGATTGAAGTTGGTTCAGGAAACAACAAAGTTAGAGTTGGTCAACGTATTAAGGTAAGAACACTCAAGAATAAGAGCGCCCCTCCACAACGTGTTGCTTACTTTGATTTTTACTTTGCAGAAGGTGGCGAATGTGCTCCAGGAGAGTTTGACTTTGCAAAAGAAGTAGCCTCACTTGCAGTGGTAAAAGACATCATCACTCGTAAGGGTGGATGGTACTACTACGGAGATCGCAAGTGGCAAGGTATTGAGTCTGCTATCGCCAGTATTCGTGAAGAAGTAGACCTAAAGGAAGAAATCCAAAAGAAAGTATTTGAAACATCAGACCTACCTATGGGAGAATCAATCGATGAGTAAGCAGGAATTTGTTGTCAATGACTCTGACTGGGCTCATGAACTTGAGAAGGGCGTCGAAGAGTACACAGACATGCTTTTTGAGGCTGTTTGGGAAAGTTCTGATGATGAGATTATTGAAACAAAATCAGGAGAACCATTTTGTGGATGTTCTCAATGTTTTTGGAGAGAAGCATTGTTTTTCCTTGTACCTAAACTGCTAAAGGGTTACGAGGAAGGCAAGATCGAACTTGAAGACTGAAGGGCAAAAGCAATCGTTAAAGCATGAAAAGAGATTAGCCAAAGCAATTGGCGGTTCTCGTAATGCTGGCTCAGGTTCCTTTTGGTCACGAAAAGGAGATGTTAGGTCAGACGATCTGCTTATCGAACACAAGTACACAGGTAAAAAAACATACACACTAAAAGCAATTGACCTAGAAAAGAATGTAACTCACGCAATCTTGGAAAGTCGAACGCCAGTTTTCGGTCTTAGTTTGAACGATAAAAACTACGTCATTCTTACCGAAGATGATTACTTAGAACTTCGGGAGAAACTTACGACACATGAATGATGACGAGACACCTTGGTGGGCTAATGCTCGTTGTTACGGAGCCGCTCCAAAATCTCAAGGAGAAGAAGATATTTTTTATCCCCCTAGAGATAAACAAAAGTACAAAGAAATTGCTGCAAAAGCAAAGGTGTACTGTTTTGGAGAAACAGGTAAGAATCCATGCCCTGTTAGACTCGACTGTTTGTGGGATGCATTAAGTAGAGATGAACCTCACGGAATTTGGGGAGGCCTAAGCCATCGTGAGCGAAACGCCTTACACAGGAAGTACAGAAAAGATAAGAAGTCTCGTAAAACTACGTTGACTTTAAAGGACTACATATTCGCTCAGGAAAGATAGGCTCATGACATCTTCAATGCTTGATAAATTTTTAGACGCTAAGAAAGTTCCAACCCGTTTGCTTGGAGACGTTGAGCGGTACATGCTTAAGCGTGAGCCAGAGCCTCGATCTTCAACTGTTTTTCATCCGTCTGAAATCATCAAGCATGATTTTTGCCACCGATATTCTTACCACCTTATGACAGGGGGAGAAAAGACTATCGATAAACCAAACCTACGACTACAGAACATCTTTGATGAAGGACATTACATCCACGCTAAGTGGCAAAAGCGCTTTCAGGATATGGGAGTTCTTTATGGAAAGTTTCAGTGTGTAGCCTGCAATACAGTGACAACTGCTACTTCCCCTGAGTGTGATGAGTGCGGTACTTCTAAGACAATGGAATATAGAGAAGTTACCCTTAAAGATGAAGAACTACGAATTGCTGGACACACTGATGGCTGGATCAAAGGCATCGGAGACGATTGCCTCATTGAAATTAAATCTATTGGTGCAGGCACATTTCGATTTGAAGCGCCAGAGTTATTACTGGATGCTGATAACGATGTAACTCAGGCGTTTAAGAGTATTCGACGACCATTTCGCAGTCACATGCTTCAAGGACAGATGTATTTAGAACTAGCCAAGCGCATGTTCAGCAGTGAAGCCCCTAATGAGATTGTATTTTTGTATGAACTAAAGGCCGATCAATCGTATAAAGAGTTCACAGTCAAGGCTAACTATGAAGTTGTAGAGCCAGTGTTTAACAAAGTACGAAAGATTCTCAAGTATATTGAAGATGGCACTATGCCTGAATGTAACGTAGATCCTAAGAAAGGTTGTAAGTCATGCAACTCGATCCCACTCTCAGCACAAGCGTAGACCTTCCAAAGCCTGCCTACAATCAGGCGGTTTTGCCTCCCGATATCACAGTTCTCACAGGAGAACAACTGGCTGAGATGTTTACAGTGCTTACAGGATGGGCAGACTACATAGCCGCTCAGTTAGCCCAGGCTCAAATTGCCGAAAAAAAGGCTATACGAGAGGTTGAGTACGCCGAAAGCATGGCTATGGTCACCAAGGTAACGAACGCCCCTAAAGGCATGACAGTGACCCTTATGAAGGCGCAAATAGACATCGACCCAGAAATCAACAGTTTGCGTGATGTGGCCGATGAGAAGTATGCTTATCGTAAATTGCTAGAGATGCTGTTAAACAATCAAGAGCGGGACATCACTCTAGTTTCGAGGGAAATAACTCGGAGAACATCCGAGAGAATGAGGCGGGACATATGAAAAAAGTATTACTAGCATCAACGTTACTTTTAGGGCTAATGAGCCCAGCACATGCAGATGCACCACAAACGATCGCAGTCATTGATTCAGGAATCAATACCTCGCAAGTCACACATATTGTGGACGAAGTATGCATTCTTGAGTATGGAACATGTCCTAATGGGCAAAAGTTTATGGATGGAATTGGCGCAGCAAATACAGGTAACACCGCAACTAACGCTAACTTGGTTCATGGAGATGAGATGGTCTCTATTATCCAAAAAGTAAATCCATCAGTTAATATCATTCCTATTCGTATTATTGGAATTGTTAGTCCTAACGTTCCGTACCTATACACAAACAATGCCGTAAAAATGGCACTTGATTGGGTGGTTGCAAACCACGCAAAATACAACATTACAGTTGTAAATGTGTCACAAGGAGCCTTGTTTGCTGGCTGTCAGGTTCCTACTGGAACAGCAGATGATGTAGAGGCTCTTAAGGCTGCAAACGTGGCGGTTATTGCTGCTACAGGTAACAATTCCAACAGAACAATGATGAACTCAATCGCATGTTTGCCAGATGTGGTTTCTGTAGGAGCAACAGATAATCCAGATCCAGGATCATCAGGCAAGCCTTACGATGTTAACGCCAAGCCAACCATCGCTAATTACAGCAATGGAAACGCTCAAACAAGTTTTTATCTTAATGCTCGTTGGTATGTAAAAGAGCCAACAGGTATTACAAAGTTCATGGTAGGAACATCAAATGCCACAGCAGCAATGTCTGCATGGTGGGCGTTAAACAATCAAGGAACATGGCAATCAACCTACAACTGGATGGTTTCTAAATCTATACCTACAAATAATTCCTATTTGACTGGAAAATTTATTTCTCTCCCATGGCTATCATAGGTTTAACTGGCTACGCACAATCTGGCAAGGATACTGTCGCAAGTATCCTTGTCAGTGAGTACGGGTTTACTCGTGTAGCGTTTGCTGACAAAATTCGTGAGTTAGCCTACGAATTAAATCCAATTGTTGAAGGTTATGACTACGACGACGTATTTAATCCCGTGTATTTAAGGGAATGGGTAGACGAAAAAGGTTGGGACAGGGCTAAAGTAAAAGAGCCAGAACTTCGTCGAATTCTTCAAGACTTAGGAGTAGGTGCTCGTAAAGTTTTAGGTGAAGATATTTGGGTAATCTCTGTTCTTCAGGAATTACATGACGTAGACACGGATTACGTTATTACCGACGTTCGGTTTAAAAACGAAGCAACTATGTTGAAACAAATGAATGGACAACTGTGGCGTGTAGAACGTCCAGGAGTAAAAGCAATTAATGGTCACATATCTGAGCATGATTTAGAGGGTTACGATGTAGACCAAGTTTTAAGCAACGAGGGAACCATGCAGGATCTAGAGTTACTAGTCCGACAACGAATGGATGACCTAATTGCCAACAAAACTAATTGAAGGTAACCCAATACCAAAAGGCTCAAAAGTATCTATAGGTATTGATCAGTCCCTTACGGGTTTTGCCCTAACGATTTTAGACATTTCCCTTCCAAGCAATTACATCACATGGGTATACAAGTCCCCGTATTTTGGGATTGAAAGACTGGCAGATATTCGTCAATGGTTATCGGATAACCTTTACTACGCGGATGAACATTGGGATGTTGAAGACCTGGCATTAGAAGGAACAGTATTAGCAAGTCAAGCAGCCCTTGTTCTTGGAGAATTGTCTGCTGTTGTCCGTCTAACTATTTTTGACCATTACGATGAAGAAGACCCTCGTAAGTTCCCACTAAAAGTTCCTCCTATGACATTGAAAAAGTATGCATCAGGCAAAGGAAACGCTAAAAAGCAAGAGATGCTGCTGCAAATCTACAAAAGATGGGGTATCGAATTCAACGACGACAATGCAGCCGATTCGTACGCTTTAGCAAGGCTCGTTGGAAAAATCTCAATTGATTCGGTCGAAAAGGCAGTAGTCACACAAATGGAAGATTCCAAGTATAGGGACCAACCAAGACTGTAGGTATGTACCCTTTGTGTAGGGAGCGGCGCACTAACTCGACACAAAGGACTACAAATTGACTACACCAACTCCACCATCTGGAGAAGATTTTCTCAAAGTAAGCGCTAGTTCCAACCCTCAGAGTGTTGCCTCAGCGATCGCCCATGCATGCTACGACAAGCGTGAAGTAAAACTTCGTGCAGTAGGTGCTGGAGCCGTAAATCAGGCAGTAAAAGCAATTGCGATTGCTCGTGGCTATGTTGCACCTCGTGGCATGGATCTAACAGATAAGCCAGGATTTACCACCATCGACTCTCGTGATGGGGCAATTTCTGCCATCGTATTTCACATTACAGCGTCTTAAAACCGCCGTATCATAGACTCAAACTAAGGAGTCAATATGCCATCTTGGACATCACTAGGACACGCGATGCGCCGTCGCATGGGTGCTCCTTCATCTCATCTCGAAGCGACAGGTGCCTCAATGAAATCTCACATCCCAACTCCAGAAGACGTAATCTCTTCAGCAGAGCACAAGAACTCACCACGCCGTTATATGGGCATGGAAGCAAACAAGTTTGAGAATGTATCTGCGGAACCTGGCAACACAATGTCACGTCCACGCAAGAACACACAGGCAGCAGATCCAACTGCTGGTGGCAAGGCTAACCGCAAGAACAAACTTGCTGGTTCAGCAGCGCAATCAGAACGCATGGGCGCTCGCTACGAGATTGGCGCTAAGTTCCCAGCAGTGCACTCAATCGAAGCATCTGCAACAATGCGTAATGCAAAGACAATCCCATCAGTCATGGGACGTCAAGCACCTGATTTCAACGCTGCAATGGGTGAGTCTTACTAATATGTTGTCAATGTCCGAGTTCGGTGAAAACATGAAAAGCGGACAGATGTTTCAGCACCATGAAGAAACACCTGCACCACTTTCCTTGAGTTCATCAACGAACACAAGCAGCGGAGCAGCCACAGCGTGGTCTAACCGTTCCTTGGGTCAAGGACGTACTATGCCATACTCAGCAAAGACTGCAGGTACAGTTTACAAATTTGAAGATAATAAATCTTCATTGCCAGACGTCAAGGAGTAACCATGCCACTAAGCAACGATGAGTTTGCTGCACACGTTAAAGAGCACGGTGGCGGATCTATCGGCTATTTTAGCCGTGAGCCTGTAACTGGTCGTGGATTTATGACTGCAGCAATTCCTGAAGCAGAACATACTTCAGAGCACGATTTGACGAGTGAAGACATTGGGTCATTTCACAATAAAAATGCTGCTGTAGCAGCAAATGTTCCTGGAGCAATTCACGGAGCATGGGGACGTACTCAAGACATTTCAGTAAAGGCTCCAACGCCAAATGCTGCTCGTTCCATGGGTACAACTGTTGGTGAAATGGAATCCTACGGATTGCCACACACTCCAGTAAACAAAAAGGGTGCAACTGTTGGACCAAACGGCGGTGCAGTTCTTCTTCACATGGGTCAATTTGGTAAGAACGATGTAGATCCTAATTACCGTCCTGGCGCTCTTGATATGAAGGGTGGCAAGGGAAGTTTTACCAAGTCTGAATACCAGAACAAAGACTGGGAAAAGACGTCAGATTCTGGACATAAGTTTGGTGAAGTGCTTCAAACAATCAACACAAACCGCGCTATGAAGCAACGTAAAGTGATCGGTCGTGAATAATGGCTGGCGGTTATAACAACTTTTCTCCGCAACAGAACTGGCAGTCTCTTGGCGCTGGTGGCATGTATGGGTACAACAACCAAACAGGTGCTGGTACCCCTGTTGCTCGCGATTCCTTAGACCAGTCTCGTATTGGTGTTGGACGTATCCCATCAGCAGAATATCCTGACGGTTATTTAGGCACAATCCGTTCACGTCGCGATGATCGCCTATTGGATTCAATCAAGAATCGTGTCAATCAGAAGTCATACCAACGTGGCGTCCACAAAGGTGAGCGCATTGAGCCGTCTATGTATTTTTGGCCTGACTCTGTCAACATGGAGAGCGGTCTTAAGCGTCAAATGAAAGCCAAGTTGGTTGATGTTGATGGCGGTATGGTATTTAAAGTTCCAAGGGCTGCACCACAAACCCAGTTGGCTCCTGCTCCACACCTTGTTAACGATGGTAAAGCCAACACAATGGCTAACGAACCTGTAGAGATTAATGCACGCCGTCAAGCGATGCTTGCTTACTTGAGACCTGCGTGGGCATAACATGGCTAAATTTGGCGTAGATCCACACGGTCGTTGGGATAAGAACCTTGCTCAACAGCAGTTTCAAGCCCATGTAAGTAACATCATGGACAAGTATCGCCAAGCATCTCCAGAGATGTTAAAAGGCGGACACGAGTGGTACGAGCGTGCTCACGATATTGCAAACACTTTAGGAAAAGGAAATGTAGAAAGAGGCGCAGGAGTTATTGCAGCCCTTTCACCCCAGACTGGTTGGGGTCGTAACATTGACTTAGCAACCGAGTTGTTTCATCACGGTACAGCATCACACACAGAAGATAACTTAAACAAAGCATTACGAATTCATGCAGGAGAAGATCCGCGCACAGTTCTTGGTGGACATAAAGTCCGTAGTTTTTACGAGAACATTGTTGATCCTAGCAATCCAAACCCTGTAACGATTGATCGCCATGCTCACGATATTGCGGTAGGTATTCCGTTCCGTGGCACAGCCACACCAGAGAACATGCCAGGAAAAGCAAACGTTGATCTTGGATTAAGTGCTATGGGTCGTTACAAGCATTTTGAGCAGGCGTATAAGCACGCATCAAACGAACTAGGTATTGAACTACCGCACAAGGTACAAGCCACAACGTGGGTACAACATCGAGGAGCAATCGGATGACCAAATCTGAAGAATTTGATCATGGTAGTGGTCACAAATTTAGCGTAAAGAAAAACTTTGCAGGATCATACACGGGTTGTTGTGGGTTGCAAGTAGATGCGTCTAACACTCCAACAGGAAGAGTGTGGTTCTCATCTCACCCAACTGGGCTGTACTACCCAACACTGCGGGCTGCAAAAGAGCACATGCAAAAGCACCATGACAAAGGGGAGTTGTTCTAATGACACAGACATTTGACGGCAACTACGACTACACCAAACCATGGCGTGCACCAGTACAGCCTGATCAAGTAGCAAAACGTTGGTCGTATAACGGCCCTTGGTCAAGCAACATGGAACGTTTAACATCTCAAGCACTTATGGTGATGGGTATTCCAGGAAAAGACATTCAAACAATGGTACGTCCACCTCTTCCACAGATTAGATTGTTTCCTGATCGGTATGGTTACGGCCCAAGTGTTCAGCCAGGAATTGAGGATGTCGTAAGCGTAGATCGCAATTATCATGAGCCTAGAGTTTCTTGGTACTCAGGATCTCCTGCTGGCTACACTGGTAGCAGCCGTAACGATTTGGGGACTAACTAATGTTTGATGGCGACGGCGCTGAGACAATGGAATTGCAAGCCAAAAAGGTCATGCAAAATGCCATGCATTATCGTGGATCTGCTCCATGTCCAACCTGTGGAGTCATTATGAACCCAGTAGAATTTATGTATAACCAAGGTAAATGCCTCAACTGCCTAAGTCAGGCAAAGGCAAGCCGAATTAAAGGAAAAATGGCATGATTGCAAATTGGTTCAACGATCGCAGACGAACCCGTGTTCAGAGTGCTAAAGAACGAGCAATCGTCCATAATGTAGCCAATACCAAAGACAGTGTCTTGTGGCAAAACACTTCTCGTAAAGAGCGTTATGCCCGAACAGCACAAGCCTTAGACGCAACCTTAAAGGGAAAGAAGTAATCATGGCAGTTAACTCTTCACGTTCAATGAACCGTTCACTTGACGAGGGTGCAACTGACGGCAAGTACCGCAAGGCTCGCCCTAACACAGAGGTTATCCCAGGACAAGGTCACGAAGAGACCATGCGTAACCGCGAGTCACTTCACCCATTCTCAGGTTATGGGTTTATTACCTCTGAAATGCCTAATAAGGTAAACCCAGGTAAGTAATCATGCCAACAATGGTTCCTGATCGTGGAGACAACCCAAAGCGTAAAATAAACTTTTATCACGAAAACGGTGATTACAGCCATACTGCTGATGTTCGTTGGTTAAGTCCTAAAGGTTATCGTTCAGGTCAACCTCACGGCTCAGAGTTAAAAAAGCATATGCCTCACATGGGTGGATGGGCAATGCCTGAGTACGACAACAGTCCTAAAGCGCCAAAAAACAACTAGTTTAACCCCACAGCCCGTTTAGGGTTTTGTAGGTTGGTTCCCTAACAAGGGAGCACTATGTCAAACGTACCACTACTTGGAGAACGCAAATCTGAAAATGAGCCAATGTTTCGGCTCCTTTATTGCCTTGTCTGCGGAACTTTAGAAGAGTTACCGCCTTATGACGGCCCAGTTGAATTAGATCATCTTCTTGCAGTTGCGTGTGAAGTACATGTGTTTCCCTCAGGCGAACCGCACAAGGGCAAGTTATTTGTTCTTCCTCTTAGGGTTTGGGCATCTACAGAGTCCAAGAGAGAGATCATTCGCCAGATTAAGGGTGGAGGATCTGCTGGTCTTGCAGAGTTCGATGACTCATTTTATGACTCCCGTTCTACCTTCATGGAAGGTGCAATGGAGTGCTATAGCAAACATAATAAGCCAAAAGAAGGTTGCTTGGATTGGCACGCAAAAGATCGTTTGCTAATTCCTAAAACACAAAAAGAAAGAAAAGCAGAAGGTATGGGCAGTTACCTCGATGCACCAGGACCAAAAACTTACCTATGCGATTTTTGCCCTGTAGCAGTTGGTGTAGCCCAACGTAAACGCAAGTTGATGGGAAAGTAAATGGCTCAAGCAATCTACACAGTAACTATTAATGACGATAGTTCAATTACCACTGTTTCTCAGGCTGCTGGCGAAGGAGTTTCTCGACAAGCCACTACCTTTGATATTTACCAGTCCAGCAAAGAATTGGTTTCAGAGATTGATAACCAACTTTTGGCTGAACGCGTTGCCAAATTGGTAATAAATGGTATGCGCCCCACTGATCCTAGTGCAGAAATACGTGCAAAAATCATAGATGCATTAAGCGATAGAGGCATAGAACCGTCTCAAAACTAATAGACTTAGGGCATGAATCGCTCTGATGGTCTCGATAGGTTTGTTCAACCTATCAATTTAGAAGGCAGAGCCACGTCCTATTTTTCTACCCCTGAACACGATTTAGATCCTCGTTTATTTTCAGGCAACCAACTTAAAGGTTGGGTTCGTTCTGGCTTGATGCAGTTGCTGTTTGACTTCTTGCATGAAAAGTATCGTCATGCCGATCTATGGGCACATGTATGGATTGCTGGTTCTGGCGTTTCATACCAATGGTCTGCTGCTCGTGAGCCTGGAGATCTAGATGTTCTTATCGGAGTAAACTATATTCAATTCCGTAAAGCCAACCCTGAATACCTTGGACTTGGCGATACAGAAATCAGCCAAATGCTCAACGAAGATTTTCGCACCTACCTACAACCAGAGACAGAAAACTGGAATGGGTTTGAAGTAACTTTCTACGTTAATCCTGGCGCAACAGACATTACGTCAATCAACCCATACGCTGCATACGATCTTACGCACAACGAGTGGACTGTACACCCACAACAACAGAGTGCACCTTATCGTCCTGTATGGGAAGCGTTAGCGCAACGTGATCGTGATGTAGCCTCAGATATTGTCGGACGTTACTCCAAAGCCCTTGCAGATTTACAAGGTGCTCAAAACGATGCAGCACGCAGAAATGCCGAAACACGTTTGCAAGCATCGTTATCTCAAGGTTCAGCGTTGTTTGATGATATTCACCATGCTCGTAGATACGCCTTTAACCAAAACGGCGAAGGTTATTCAGATTTCTACAATTATCGTTGGCAAGCAGGAAAGAAATACGGAACCATTCCAGCACTTCGCCAGATGCACGACTACTTGCAAGCGTACAAAGAAGGAACTGCCGAAGAGAACTACGGCGTACAGTTACCAGATACTCAGACCCTTATTAGAAGAGCAGCAACTTACAGGAGTACACGATAATGGCCTCATCATTAAGTGGTAGTCAGTTTGGTCCCTCTACTTCTGGTTCAGCAGGTTCATCTATGGGCTCTTCTGGAGGGTTCACACTCCCAACAGCACCTTCAATGGCAAGTCAAACTGCGACTACATCAACTCCTGCAACCACTTCGGGTGGAACCACATTTTCCCCTTATAAAGCAAACGCATTAGGTAATGCCATTTCATCAACAACTGGTGCCACGGATTTTAGGCAAGCAGGACAAGACTTTTCTAGAGGTGGATTTAGCGGTATTGCTGGTGGTATTGGCCACTCAATTATGGGAGGAATTAACGCAGCCTCTACAGCGGCGATGGTTGTTCCTGGAATTGGTGAAGGAATTAAAGGATTAGATATTGGTCTAAATGCTGCTGTTAAGGGCGGAGACATGCTTAAGAGTGCAGATTCTGTAGGCAGTGTTGCTCGCATTAGTTCTGATGCTGGTCATCTATCTGGTGCAGGTCACGTAGAGCAACTAGATATGTTTGGCGGTGCTGCTCAAAGAATGTCTAAACCTGCAAGTAATATCCTTCCAGATTCGCACACAGTTACAAACCCAGCACAATTTAAACCGTCTAGTACACCTCAGTTGTACCATGGAAACAATGTAGCCATGAAACCAGGAGAAGTAATTAGGCCTGGTGGCGCCACTTCTCAAGGAACAGCATTTTCTACTTCAGAGCCTAAAACTGCAGAAATGTATGCTCAAGACTCTATGAGCGGAACGAGATCTCTTCCAGGACATGCTCAACAACAGTCGTTGTTTGGAGTAGTTCACAAAGTTTCTCCACTGGATAGTTCTGCAGTTACAAACGAAGGTTCTTCTGTTTTTACTTCTCCTAAGGGTTTTAAAGTAGAAGGACCTAGCCACTTAATTGACAGTGTAGGTAACCGTACATACCTTGATGGCACTAAACCAAACATACCAAAACCACAAATACAAAAGCCTTCTGTTAATTACCCACATCCTTCAGGAAGTAATGCGCATTTATATGGAAGAGAATCAGGCATTTAGACAAGGATAAACGTTGAATATACTACTATCACTAGACGGGGTACTAAGTTCTGATACAGGAGAACCAATACGAGCAGGAGTTGCGGTGTATTACGCACTCAACAACGGCAATCGTGTTGCACTTCTAACTTCCCGCACCAAGGCTGATGCAGAACAATGGCTGTTTAGCCATGGAATTATTGGCTATGACGACCTTGTTTGCGATGAGGTACATCTTGAAGGTGACGACCTAAAAAAACGCCAATTCAAGTTACTCCGTAGCCAAGCCCCTGTAGAGTTCTATGTAGACTCTGACCCAGCCATGTGTGCATGGGTGTTTGAGAATCAACGAGTTGCCACACTTCTGTTCTCTCATCCTTCATATGCCAAGGTAGAAAACCGCCCAGATGCTCCTAAGCCATATCGCACATGGGCAGAGATTGAAGAAGCAGTAAATAGAGCCAACATTGCCCGTTCTGTGGAAAGGTCTCGACCACCCACCGATATAGGTGAGTACTCTGACTAAGATCGTATTCTCAGGAGCCGAAGTAGGCTCTAACCGCACGCTCTTAGAAGGTATGAAAGTTGAGGCGATGGGACTCAACTTCTGGGGTCTTCGTAAGCGTGGGTTGCCTAAGACTAAGATCTGGCTGATTAGCGAACATTTCACTCCTGAGACTCAAGTCATCATTGAGTCAGGTGCTGCTCAAGCGGATAAGGCTGGGCTATCAAGGCAGGAACTACTCGCCCTAGCCTCTGAATACCAAGAGTTTCTTGTCAACAACGCAGATCGCGCCCTAGCCTTCCACGAGTTTGACTCACAGGTATTAGGTAGAGAGTGGATTGAAGCCCAGCGTCCTTTCTTTGAGAACGATCCAAAGTTATGGGTAGTCTGGCATGAATCCTACGGGATAAGTAACTTGCGAGAACTTGCGGGCCGTTATCCCAACATACTTATTCCTAACTCTGAGATTGAGTCGGTAACTAACCTGTCAGGTGTCACACGCGGTCTTGCACGGCAGACAGGAACCACTTTCCACGCCCTTGGCTGTGCCAAGCCAGACAACCTTCGACAGATACCATTTGGCTCTGCCAGCACATTGTCGTGGCTCTCACCTATGCGTAGAGGCGAGACGATCGTCTGGGACGGCAAGCAGATCAAGCGCTATCCCAAGCGCATGAAAGACCAAGCCCGCATCCGTTACAAGACTGTCGTAGAGCGTGCTGGGCTAGACTATTCTGAGTTTGTTAAAGATAGTACCCTCGAATCGACTAGAGTTGCAGTCTGGTCATACCTACAGATGGAGTCCGCTATGGAGAAGAAACCGCCTACCTTCCACGTCATTGATGGGGGAAAAAAGGACATAGTATCTGATAACAGTGATGATCTGTATACGGGGCTAATGATGGAAATGGGGGGTACACCATCTGACATTAGTGCTCCCGAAGTGCGGAAACAAGAACGCTCCGAAGTGGTAGAACGCGCCCCAGAAGAGATGCAAAATCTTCCAGTGTTTGGCTTCAAGACCAAAACAATCGTAGAGACAGGAGATGACGGCAAGGATGTTCTGCGAGATGTCCCCGTCGTTCATACCCAACAGGCAAGCCTTCGTCAGTGTGACACCTGCTTCGTTGCAAGCAATTGTCCAGCCTTTAAGCCCCAGAATCAGTGCGCCTTCAACCTGCCAGTTGAGGTAAAAACAAAAGATCAACTCAAGGCGTTACTCACTGCAATTATCGAAATGCAGGGGCAAAGAGTGGCTTTTATGCGTTTTGCTGAAGAAATGAATGGTGGATACGCAGATCCAAATCTCTCGCAAGAGATCGATCGACTACTCAAGTTGGTTGGCAATGTCAACGAGATGGATCAGAATAAAGAGTTCATTCAGATCACTGCAAGCCGTCAATCTTCTGGTGGAGTGCTGTCCGCAATCTTCGGAGATAGGGCTCAAGCACTTCGTGAACTACCTGAAACTCTCAAGGAAGAGTCAGTCACGAAGATTATTCAGTCATCTATCGAAGATTAGTAGTATCTGATAACAGCATACTAACAGGTATGAAACTGGGTAGTCGTTTACCCTTTTGTCCCAGCACTTGTCAAACTTGCTTCTTAACAGGTGCATGGTATGTTTCGTTGCCTCACAATTAGAGCCCCAAAAGTTCAGGGTATTTATACAAGTAAAGAAATAGGGTATATCAATGTCGTTATTTTCATTCAAGTTGGCTGACGACTTCATCGCTCCGTACAGGACGAAGAAGGCGCCATTTGGCTACCAAGATGCTGCAGGAAATTCAGTCGGTGAGATCACCTATCTCCGCACCTATTCACGCCTCAAGGCAGATGGTACGAAGGAGACATGGGTAGATGTATGCGAGCGAGTCATCAATGGCATGTACTCCCTTCAAAAAGATCACGCCAAGTTAAACCGCCTGCCATGGTCTGATGCCAAGGCTGCAGCCTCGGCTAAGGAAGCGTTCGATCGCCTATTTGAATTGAAGTGGACACCTCCAGGACGTGGTCTCTGGGTTATGGGTACACCTATTGTTAACGAACAACGTAACTCTGCAGCGTTGCAGAACTGCGCCTTTGTCTCGACAGGTTCGATGACAAAGACAGATCCAGCAAAACCATTTGCCTTTCTTATGGAAGCCTCAATGCTCGGTGTGGGCGTTGGCTTCGATGATAAGGGCGCAGATAAGGAGTTCACAATCTATGAGCCACAAGGCGAATACGACTACATCATTCCCGACACACGCGAGGGCTGGGTCGAGTCATCAGCCGCCCTCATCAATTCCTTCCTTAAGCCAGATCAGAAGAGGCCTGTCTTTGACTACAGCCAAATCCGACCAGCAGGAGAGCCGATCAAGACATTTGGCGGAACTGCGGCTGGCCCCGACTCCCTCATCGAGTTCCACAAAGAAGTAACTTCTATGTTTGCGGGCCGTGCTGGTGAGTTACTTACTCGCACGGATATTGCAGATATCGGTAACCGCATCGGTGTATGCGTAGTCTCTGGAAACGTTCGCCGTTCTGCAGAACTTCTTATGGGTCGTATTGATGATGAGAAGTTCTTGAACCTTAAGAACTATGAGATGTATCCAGAGCGTGCTGCCTATGGCTGGATGTCCAACAACTCTGTAGAAGTATCAGTAGGTCAGGATCTTTCCCCTATCATCGAGGGAATTTCCCGTAACGGAGAGCCTGGAGTTATCTGGATGGATGTCTCTCGTAAGTATGGACGACTTGCAGATCCAGAGAACAACAAAGACTGGCGCATCTCAGGCTATAACCCATGCGCCGAACAATCTCTTGAGTCTTATGAGTGCTGTACTTTGGTTGAGACATACCTCAATCGTCATACCGATCTTGAGGACTTCAAGCGCACTCTTAAGTTTGCTTACCTCTATGCAAAGACTGTCACTCTTCTCCCTACCCACTGGGAAGAGACCAACGCAATCATGCAACGCAATCGCCGTATCGGTACATCGATCTCTGGCGTTGCTAACTTTGCAGATAACAAGGGCTTGCCAGTTCTTCGTTCATGGATGGACGAGGGCTACAAAGTTATTCAGGGCTATGACAAGTCTTACTCTGAATGGCTTGGTATTCGTGAGTCAATTAAGACTACAACTGTAAAGCCATCAGGCACAGTCTCTATCCTCGCAGGTGAATCTCCAGGAGTTCACTGGACTGTTGGCGGTCAGTACTTCAATCGTGCAATCCGCTTCCGTAATAACGACCCAATGCTTGCTCTCTTTACTATGGCTAACTATCGTATTGAGCCAGCCAATGAAGATCCAAAGGGAACTTCTGTTGTGTTCTTCCCAATCAAGAGCGAAGCCAAGCGTTCTGAGAAGGACGTATCTATTTACGAGAAGATGGCTCTTGCTGCTACGGCTCAACGATACTGGTCAGATAACTCTGTATCTGTCACTGTATCTTTTGACCCAGAGACAGAGGCATCTGCTATTGGTACGGCTTTGCACATGTATGACGGACAACTAAAGACTGTCTCATTCTTGCCTATGATGAATGATGTCTACCCACAAATGCCGTACACACAGATCACAGAGGAAGAGTACGAGGAGGCTTGTAAGGCTCTCTTCCCAATCGACTTCGCTGGTGTCTATGCTGGTATGGCTATTGATGCTATTGGTGAGGCTTACTGCACTACTGATGCATGTGAGATTAAACTTGTGAAGGATAATCAATGATCACTGTTTACAGTAATCCAAATTGCTCTCAGTGTGAAAGTACTAAGCGCTTTCTTACTATGAAGAGCATAGAGTTTGAGGCAAAGATGATTGCAGACTCTCCTGAAATCATGCCGTTGATTGAAGAGAAAGGCTACAGGTCTGCACCTGTAGTGGTCACTGAGACCGACTCGTGGTCAGGCTTTAGGCTAGATAAACTTAACGAGTTAATTAAATAACAAGAAGCCCTACCTTTTGGTAGGGCTTTCTTGCGTTACCTTGAGATCAACATCGTACCTGCTAGTTAAGTGCCACTTATGACACTCACTGCACTGGTATGACCTACAAGGTCGTGTTCGTGTTGATTGTGTACTGATGCTTACCTTCCAAATGATACCTAAGGCTCTATCTGCCTTGTACTTGGTTGGATAGGCTTTTTTATTCCCGCACTGCATCATTGCCCTCCTCTTTGCATGTATGCCGACTAATGTGCTCTTTTGGGTTTCTTAAATAAGAAGTCTTTGTTTGTTCCATTTTGTCAATTGTGTTGATGTCTACTGAAAATAGAGACTGATCACATTTTAGACAGGTAAGTACTATGCAACTGTCTGTATCTATTCGCCAACCTACGTGCACAAGATGATTCCAGAATAAATCATGAAAGTCTCTATCGCTTATTCTGTTGGATTTAGATACGTGACTAAAAAATTGTTCTTGAGCAGATTGCTGGTGGGGACTTACAGTGTTGTATGGCAACTCAGGTTGCACCCACTGACTCTTAACTCTGCGCTCTGTATCTTGGCGCTTTTTCTTCCACTCGTGGTATTGGTAATTCCAATTAGTACTCATAGTGTGCTCCGATGTGATGAGATGCCCCTCTTGCGAGGGGCTCTCGTGCTCCTACTTCTTCTTAGGCTTTGTCTTGCGACTTGCTTTGATCTGATGACCTACAGTCTTGATCTTTACTTTTGCCTTTGCTACTGCTTTGTGTACCTGAGGTGTCGCTTTGTATGGGTACTGCGCTAACCAAGTCTTTACGGCTTGAGTATGCAGACCTTTCCATGCACTCCAATCTTTGCCACCATTGCTCATAAGATAAGCAACCTTGGCATTACTCACAGGATTTAGCAGTTGAGCGTTATACGCTAAACCATAATAGGCTCTTCTATCTGCGCCCATAGAGCCAAGCATGTTGATTTGGAACAGTCCATACGAGTTATCTCCAGTATGAATGTTGCCATTGTAATCAAGCGCATTTCCATGTGATTCTTTCATAGCGATCGCCCAAGCATCTTCTAGTGCTTGTCCTTGAAAACCTGTGGCTTTCAAGAGGCTGACTAGTTGAGTAGGTTGAAAGACTGCCACGTTCTCGTACTGCTTGAGGACGAGCATCTTTGCCTCTAGTGCTTGTGCGTTGCTTGGGGCTATGGCTGGGGCTGAAAACCCGATCATAACCGATAGTGCTACTGCCGATGCTGAGATAGTTCCCAGCATGACTCTTGCTTTTGATATTGCTTTCATAGTTTCATCACTCCATAAAGTCATTGGCGAGTTCTCCTGCCGTTGACTGCTGGTGACGGAGGCGGTGTAAATACCTCTCCGTTGTTTTAATTGACTGGTGACCTAGACGTTCCTTGACCTCATGTACGTCTACCCCGTTCTTTAACAACAGGGTGGCGTTGGCATGACGGAGGTCATGGGTTCTAGGAGTCCAGCCAATTCCTGACTTGGCTATTGCTTGGTTCCATGTAGTTCTCCAGACTCCACGCGGTAAGTGGCTCTTATCGTTGGTCATGGTCTGCTTTACCTTTGACCTTGCCTTGGCTTGGCGGTGCTTTCGCACTGCCTCCCTGCAGGCTTGGCATCTACAGCCACCATGGGTGTAGGAGTATAGCGTTCCATGCTTGAAGCGTTTTCCCCCCGCAGCGTATGGCTGCGAAGTATCGATCTCGCGTGAAGGTTCTAGTTTACCTGCCGTTAACACGATGCTCCTTGGGAAGAGTAGGTCATCTTTTTGTAGGTCTTTTGCTAGGACATACGCTTTAATCTCATGTAATAGGGCTTTTGAGAGTGTTATTGAGCGTTTTCTGCCCGACTTGGTGGCATCTATAACCTTGAATCTCTCGCCAGAGTTGTAGGTTGCGCCCAATTCACTCACGCGTCTCTGGATAAATACCTCGCCAGAGTTAAAATTGAAGTCTTTTACCCTGAGTTCTGTAGCCTCACCAAAGCGAGCACCAGAAAGAACGAGCATCTTGGCAAGTAACTTTGCACCGGAACCGGTTCCGCCAGGTAAGTTACTTAGTATCTTCTTGAATTCGGCAGGCTCTAGGACATTGTGCAGGTCTGGCTGGTTGACCTTGACCTTGATGCCATGGGTGGGATTGACCGCTATCTCCTCATTCTCCACGAGAGAGGCGAAGGCTGACCCTAGGCATGCTTTGATCTGTCCCAGCGTGGCAGGCTTAACGCCCTCGAGTCTAAGATCACTAAGTAACTTTCGAATCTGTTTGGCCGAAATGGAAGTTACTTCATGAGAGCCTAGGCGATTTAGAACGTATGTTCGAAAAGTTAATTCATAGTGCTTCTTGGTGATCGGCATAAGATCAGCCGTCTTGAGCCACTTGGTGAAGTATGTGGCAAGGCTGGAATCAGCCCCAGAAGGCTCTGAGAAGCCCAGAACCTCAGCCTTCATAGCCGAAGCCTCAGCCTTGGCATAGGAATCCCATGTGCCAGCCGAGAGGCGTTTGCCGTTGAGACGATAATAGGCGGTAAATCGCTTACCGCGTTGCACTACATAAGCCATAGCCACCTCCTCGTAGCCTGTTACTGGTCAGTACATTACCCACCAGTAGATCGATAGTCAAAGTCTGGGTATCGAGATACATAGAGAACCCAGAAGTTAGTTATACCTCCAGTACTTGAGTGGTGATGAGATCGTAGGCATCAGTGAATGCTTCTACGATCGTGGTGCCACTACCTACTGCTACCGCTTTGCTCTTCTTATCGAACAGGTTGACTCGAATGCGATCAACCATGACATCAACGTCAATCTCGTATCGGGTTGCCATGTTAGTTACCTTTGCTCTCTCGTTTGGTTATCCATGTATCAATCGTTGACTTGCTCCAGAGTGGTTTGTTGCCGATCTGTAGATCTGGCTCTGGAAGGGTGTTTCGCTTTCGATGTCTGTAGATCGTGTCGTACTTTAGACCCGTTAATTTTGCGATGTCTGTATATGTAAGCCATTCGCTCATGCTTGATTACTCTCCTAAGATTGATCTTCATTGGTTGTCTCCTGTGACTTTAGGTATTCGACAAATTTATCGATAGTCTCAGTTAGTTCTTCTACTGATTGGTCTGTGTAGGCAAGAAGAATCTCAATAATCTTCATCAGCCCCCAGATGATCATCTCTGGCTCTATGTTGTTCTCTGATAGAACGCGATCAAGATGATCGTTTGCTAAATGCTCTGTGATCTCTGGCGGTAAGCCATTAGCACGCTCTGACTCAACCTTGAATCCACGAGCGATCTTAATAAACTCACTGGCAATGATCAGTGCTTTTTTTAACTCGGTTGCCTCTTGGCTCATACTTCTCCTCGCTGAATCTTTTCTTTGCAATTGAAGCAGATAAAGATCAACCTCTCACCTGAGTTGCTATAGATAGTGTGACCTGAGTCGATCATGCCTTGGTTACTGCATGAGTCGCAGAGATCTAATTGCTCTGGTGTTACTCGTATTACTTCTGCATAGCCCACTATGAAGCCCTCCCTATTGGTTTCCTTGTGATCTCTTTCTTCCACATGTTTACTTCGTACATCTTGCCACCCCATACACCAAAGACCTCTGGCAGTGAATCTGCATACTCTCTACACTCTTTTAGAAGTGGGCATTGAATACAGATACTTATTGCCGTAGCGATGTTGTCTGCCCTTTCAAAATTATTGATTGGGAAGAACACCTCTGGGTCTACTTGAGCACAGAGTTGCGTGCCGTTGTATGGGGGGTTCATTAATAGCCTCCTAAGCAGTCCTTGCTTTTAGTATGTCTGGGTATTGCATCTTGAATCTCAACCTTAGTGGGTGCATAGAGTTGTGTGCTACAGGTAGAGCATGTGTAGTGATACTCCTCTGCCTCTAAGTCGTGCACTATCCCTGCATGAATGCTGTCAGGCATTACTTTCCTCCTCTTCATAGATTGACTTACCGACTTCCGTAGCGGTCTCTTGAAGTTGCTCACCGAATCGATCAAGTTCGATTGACTCGTATCTGTCTTGCTCAGCAACGATGTCAGTCCATTGGTTATCGGTAAGAGTTACTTCTGCATAACTCTCGACTGTTGCTTTGTCCCAGTACGCCACGATGATCTCTTCATCTGGTTTGAGGTCGCGATTTAACTGCGCAATTAATTCTTTGACTTTCATGTCATGCTCCTATTCTTATATTCTTACGAAGTTGTGTGCCTGTGTTTCGATGAGATCTCCCTCTACAACATATATGTCAGAGAGGTTGAGTGTCTTGTACTTCATGGTGTGAGGGTTGCTGGGAGTCGTGTAGCCTACGATGAACCTGCGACCCTGAGTGCCTACAACTACGCCGTTGCGTAATCTGCCATGCGCTTGAATCCATACCCAGTCATGCACCTTGAGGTTGTAAGGCTGAGTAGTTGGTTTACCCCACACTAGATTTCCTGCTAACTCGTTAAGCACTGACTTGTGATCAAGAAGAACCGCCTCAATATCGATGCGCTTCTTTGCTTTGCTCGTTGTCTGCTTCTGCGAGTTAGTTGTGTAGTTATCCACGATGAATCGGTCATTTCCCCAAAGATGATCTAGTATCTCTGGTTCAACGTCACGATCTCGAATGCGCCATGCATAGGCTGAATAACTTGTCTCTGTCTGCCACTCTCCACGATCTGGTAAAGCCTTTGCTTGATCTTCACTGAACCTACCGCAGTGACCATTCTCAAGAACGAATGCCCAGTTGGTAGTGACCTTACGAATGATCAATTGATGACCCTTGTATGTCTCTTCGCTGTAGGAGATCTCGGAGTATTTGATCTCTGCAGTGTTACCTAAGTGTTTACGATTGATATAAGTAGAGTAAGTGACGTCACCTTGTTTGGTTGAGTACTGGTTGTTCTCGTAGTAGTGCTTTAACCGCGTTAAGTAGAATGAGTCTGTCATTTCACCATGTCCCTTGCTTCTAGAACCTTCTCTACTATTACCTGCATGACTGATGTATCAATCTCGAATAAGTAAGTAGGTGTGTACTCACCTAATGAGTTGCGCTTGCTACGAGAGGACATAGAGATTGACTCAACGCGATCACCAATGATCGTACGAAGTGAATCTTTGACTGCCTTAGCCAATCGATCTGCACGCTCCTGTTGCTCACGCTCTTTGCGCTGACGTTCTTCAAGTGCAAGACGTGCTTCTTCAGCACGCTTGAATGCAATCTCCTCAGCGATATTCCACCGAGTCTCTAGTGACTCATAATCAGAGACGATGTCCTGTGCACGTGACACCCAGTAAATAGGCTCTACACCATAGGAGTATGACTTGACGAGGTATCCCACAGAGCGCGAGCCCTGTGGTGCTCGTTTGAAGGTAGGGTTGTCTGGAGTGTCTGACTTGTAGACAACGTACTCATACTTATCGAGGCTTACGAGTTCTGCTTTAGCAAGATCTCTACGCTCTACTGACTCTGGGTTCTTCTTATTTGCTGATGAGTACTCCCAAGAAGGAATGACTCCGTATTTAATACCTACTTTAAGATCTGCTTGCTTCATGTTGTCCTCCTTATGCGTTAGTTAGTCTGCGAGAGATCGCGTACTTAACGATCGCTCGTGCCATGGTAATTAGGTCGAATGGATTACGTACTACTGCACCGATCTCACACTTGTGTGCTTTATTTGCAGTCAGTTCTATCTCTTCGTTGCCCTCTGGAATGTAGGCAAAGGCAGTCAGCACACCAGAGCGAGCCATACGTTCGATCGCTTCATTGTTAGTGTCTTGATCGCCGTACCACACTCCGTCAGTGATCGCGAAGAAGATCTTGATCTTGCGATTACTTTCAGCAAGAACCTTGGTTGCATACCTGATCGCTTGATCTGGTTCTGTACCGCCGTTGCTGAACGCATCTCTGATGAATGAATTCGACTTCTCAGTTGCATGGTAGAGAAGGCGTGCTTCGTCAGAGAACGTGACTACTGTTGTGCTTGCATCGATACGATCGAGTGCACGCTTGATCGCATACATCGCACGATTGGCGTTTGCGATCTTCTGTCCACTCATTGAGCCAGAGTTATCAAGCACAATTACGCACTCGATATCTGTAGCATCTTCACGACCTTCGTTCCATTGATCGAAGATAGTGTCGAAGTCATCGCCCCTAACGTAACGACCGATACTGAGTCGACCTGAGTTCTCGTAGGTATCCCAAGCAGGTTCGAATGATGCACGCAAGCGTTCAAGTTCACGACCGAATGATCGAGAGGCTTCTACTGTCACGTTGTCTGGGACTAACTCCTTCCAGTTAGCACGTATTGGTTCGCTTTCGTTATTCGAATCCAGAAGTGGCTTGCCATTGATCACTCGTAGCATGTCGTTGATCTCTTGAGCAATACCAGACTGGCTAAGAATCTCACCGAGGATTGTCTCGATTAATTCACCAGCAGTATTGCCAGCACCTTCTCCAGAGTTCACGTTATCGCTTGGCTCTTGAGCATCTCCACTTTCAGAGTCGGTGATCTCATCATCAGACTTTTGATCACTAGGCTCTTGATCTTGACCATTGAATTCCGACCAATCAATATCTTCTGCATTAATCTCTGGTAGATCATCATCGATATCTTTTGATTGGCTATTAAGACGATCGCGCTCCTTCTCCTGCTGACGTGGTGGGACTGGGCGAGAGTTGACTGATGACTCGATACCTTCTGTTGGTCGAGCACCATGACCACATGGGTCGATTACTTTGATTGGTGTACCTGTACCTGTGCCGTCATCTTTGACTGCCTTGTACTTTGGCTTACCAGTCTCTTCACCATTACCACCTTCGCTCTTTGGTAGCAGGTTGTAGTACTGCTCGATTAATTCGACTCCACGATCTGTATCTGTAGGGAATACAAGGGTGCGGTATTCATTGATGATCGCTTTGAATTGATCGATCTTATCTTGATGCGGATATAGCGCACGAGACTCTTTACGAATCTCGACTGGCAAGTATCTGCGACCACAGAGAAGTGGGTATGAGTTCTCGAATACTTCTGGGTTGTTCTTGAAGTGAATCAAGATCATAGACACGAACCATGGGATAGTTGAAGGATACTTAGCAGTGAAGAATGACTCGATACGTTGATCTTCTAACGCATTGAATGCAGTCCACATGCTCTTATCGATCACTCGCTCAACGAGATCGCTACCTTGACGGCTGGTGTAAAGGATATGGCTTACTTCATGAAGATCAAGTCCCTTGATGCTAGCGATTGACTCTGGCGTATCAAGATCACCGATCTCATTGGAATTGAAGAACACTTCACTAGCCCCAGACCACGCTGGTGCTTTGACTGGTGAAGTCTCGACCTTAACTGTTACAGGTCGAAATGAGAAGGCAGAGTTAACTCGAGAGAAGAATCCAGTAAATCGTTCGATACGCTGGCGTTTAGCCTCTAGTTCTTTCTGCTCTTCACTTATCTCTTGTAGTTCTTCGAAGATCTTACCTAGATCGGTGATGTTGATCTCGCTCATGACGTGCTCCTTAGACTGTCTCGTACTCTGGTGTTACTTGCTCTTGATCGATGCCTAGATCGTCCTTGATATTGAATGATGCGCCCTCTAGGAGCATCTTTACTGCTGGTCGTTCTTCATCATTGAAGTTGTTAGCGAACACTTCACACGCAAGATCGAAGTTCAATTCACGTGCTACTAATTCGAACGTTTTGAGAATGCGTGGAGTGATCGGTGTCTCGAATACTGTGGACTTGCTTGCTTGTCCTAGATCAACGCCACGAGATTGTGATCGCATACCGAATGCAAGATCAAGCAGAGAGCCTGATCGAATAAACTTGCTTTCGATGTCACGATCGTATTCGTAACGAAGTTTTAATTGGAAGCGATCAGCCCACGACTCTGAGAGAGGTTGTCGACCTCGGTACATTGGGTTCCAGTCACCGATGATAAGCAGGTCTGGGTGAGCATGTACGACTTCGTAATCGTGTGCTGTGAGTGTGAGTGTACGGCGGTGATCTGTACCTTCATGGAAAAAGTACTGAGCATTCTTTGCGAGTTGATCAACCTCACCGAGATTGAGCACTCCACCTTCACGCCATACTTTGACATAGATTGAGTCGACCCATTCGAGTTTGCCGTCCTGTGTGACCCAGTTGCCTTGTAATTCGTTAGCACTAAGTGCTGAGTTTGACGGAAGTGATACATAGGGAAGTCCTCTCTGGCTTGCGTAGTACTGCGCGAACGATGTCTTACCTGTACCAGCGTGACCAGCATTGAGAATGTTGATCTTATTCTTTAGTGCGAAGTCTGCGATCTGAACACCTGTGACTCCACAGAATGATCGATCTACGTAGTGATCTTGTGATGCTATTGAAGGAATTAATTGATTGAGTGAGTGCATGTTGTTCTCCTAGTTGTAGTCGGGTGTAGATACTTCTGGGTCTTTGATGATTGCTTGCGATGTATCGAAGAGATCATCTAACGAGTTAGCGATATCTACGAATGTGTTGTGCTCTTCTAACCTATGCTCGATGATTGCTTTGAGTTTAGTGAGTGCAGATTCAAGAGTTGCAGTTATGACTATGGGTGCACCAGTTTCGTTGGCGAATTCCAGCGACTTATCAAGCATGGCACCCATGATGCCTAGTTCATCTAATTCGAATTCGTACACTTAGTCCTCCTCGTTAATCCACGCATTGAGTCGTAGAGCATTGACTATCTCCCATGGTGTACAGGTTGATGAGTTCCTGAATTCGACACCAGCAGGTAGTTCGATCTCGGTAGTGGTGTCACCCTCGTTGATCTGATTGATCGCCTTAACTGCTGGCTCGACCATGAATTGCGGTACTGGTGGATAGCAGTTACCAGCGAAGTGAATTGAGATTTGTTGATCAATCGATTGTACGAATTCGCCAGAGGCGAGGTCTTGCGCGAAATTAGAGCCCATTGGATTCTTCCTCTTCTAGAGTTTGACGGAGTAGTTCTGAGTCGGGAGTAAGTAAGTGATCAAGCCACACCGCGAAGAGTGTGACTGCTATACAGGTTATAAATAAGAACGCGATCATGACCAGACTGCCCTTCTGACGAGTGATTGGTGCTTGCTAGTAGTGACTGAGTACCTGACGGCTGGTATCTCCCAGCCACCAGAGTGATGCCACGCGATAGGCGTGCCATAGGAGTAGACGATGTAGTGGGGTTGCTGGCTATTGAGAAGTGCTACGAGATCACTCTGCAACCTGCCATATCCGATGTAATCGGAATTCGGATAGATACCAGCCATGGAATTGGCTTTGAATGGTTGGCGATTGGCGATGTATTCGAGTGCACCTGAATTGCTGGTGCGCTTGCCCTGAACCTCTTTGTATAGCGTGCTCACTTATTGCCCTCCCACTTTACGAGTTTGCAGACATAGCCCTCTGCCTGCCATGAACACCCTCTGTAGACAGGGTGGTGAGTGAGTCGGAATGCGACTCCCCAGACACCGATGATTAATGCAAGAATTATTACTGCAAGTGTTTTCATGAGTTGATCTCCAGATTGTCATAGTCGATGATCTCAACCTCAATACCAGCAGGACACTGGGTTACTTCTGCAACACCGCCTGAAACTGTGATGATTACTTTGTTCATGCGTTTACCACCTCTGGCGTTAGTTGACTGATAAGGAATGCATAGAGAGAAGGGGCTACAGAATGACGTAGCACTTCAAGATCGTTGTCGATGTTGTTAAGTTCCACTTACTTCAATCCTTTCAATATCTCTGCGACTTGCTGAAGTTGATCTTCTGTTAAGTGATCGATCTGAATGGCTGACTCGAAGCCGAATATGTCTTTGCTCATTCGCTCTCTCGATTCAATTGCCCAATAAATTCCATGGACACGAGGTATGCCCTGTTGTATGCAATAAAGTCCTCAAGATCGTCAATTGTGTCGATGATGTATGAGTAGTCCACGATCTCGTGATCGGCTGACCACTCGCGCCTGATCTTGCCCTGAACCTTGAGTCCCATTTAGTTGCCTCCTTGCACTAATGATGCGTACTGCTCAAGTAAAGATTTGCCGTCGAAGTCGCGCTTATAGTTTGCGATTCGTAGGAATTCGTTGCGTTGAAAACGTGATCGACTGCCGAAGATTGTGAATGCAAGGCGTTCGATCATCACGTCAAGAAGATCGGTTTCAACTTGTGTTGTGCAGGAATTGCGTTGCCAAGCGAATTCGCGAGCGATTCGCGCCTTATCGTATGTGAGTTTGCGTGGTGTCATGATTACGCACCCTTCCGAAGATTGCGGAAGTATTGACGGCACTCTGCACACCAGCACTTGCACTCTGGCAAGTTGCTATCGGAGGAAACGCAGATTGCATGTTGACTGCATGATTTATTTTTCTTTGTCATTGGATTTGCCCTTCATGTAGAGATAGCACCAGATTGCTACCAGAACCGCCCACGATCGAGTCATGGACAGTTCTGGGAGCAATTAGTAGGGGCTGGTGTCACTGTTCTGTCGGTCGGATTGATTACCGCCTGCACCTGAGTGGCAGTCCATGACCAGCCCCGCTAATTGTGTTCTGAGTTCTCTATGTAATTCGATACCCCTCGCAGGTTTTCGTCACGCGGGTCAGTTCCCTAGGGATTTAATGACTGTTGCCCACTACACCGACTAACTGCTGTGTATCTGTACCCTTTACCACTTCTGGCTTTGATTTCGATCGGTGCCCCTAGGGGATTCTGACCTGATCTAATCGCTACCGCGTGTGTACAAGGAGCACTATTCCGTATTTATAGGACAAGGTCAAATAGGCGCACGCATTTATTGGGTCGATATGTCCGATTTATATGCATATTTTGTGGGGTGTAAGTAACTTTGACCAGTCATCGTGTCCACAATGTCCGATATAAGTAGATTGATAAAATTAGTTGAAGATTCAATTAGTTAGTTGAAAGTTAAACGATCGTGAGGCACGTGATCGCGTGAAATCGCGCCAAGTGTTTTTTCTTCCAGAGTTTGATAATCAAATAGAGAGAGAAGAAGAAGAATAAGAAGAGAGAGATAGATTCGTGATGATCTGTTGCAGTGCATGCAGAGTTGTATTGATTGATTGCATGTGCAGTTGTCCGATGTATTCGCACATGCATGCAACGCGACAACGATGCAACGATGCACGCATGCACGTATCTGTTATTAGTGGGGTGGCACACCTGATCGTCTGGTCGTACCGATGCAGGCATGCAACATTCTGCGACAGTAGCCGAGCCTGCAGAGTGATCGTGTCACCAAGATTGTCACCAAGCAGGCATGCAGGCACGCATTCACGCGTGTGTTAACACCGATGTACATGACTTGTAATGAGGTACAAATTGGTAACACCGCCACCCCCTGCCACCCCCCATGGTTAAACGCGATCGCACGAGGGAGAGGCCCAGGGCAGAGACATGGTTGAGGGGTACAAAGGCAGGCAGTAGCCCTAAAATCAGGTTATGAGCGCCTCAGAGTTCTTCCACGGGTCTACAGAGCACCTAAAGCCAGGAGATGTCATTCAGTCACCTGCTGCTCGTGGGGTAGACAACCCACGCCCTGACAACCCTTACTACAAGCCTGACCGCGTCTATGCCACTCCCCACGCATTTGTAGCCCAAAATTACGCTTGGAAAGAGGGAGATACCACAGAATCAGGTCCATCAGGCTTCATTTACAAGGTAAAGCCCGTAGGACAGAAGAGAGTGGACGAGGAAGCAGTTCGTCGCCACCGCATCCCTGGCATTTCCTACCATTTCCGCGAGGCTGTCGTCTTGAGTAAGCACCACCCATCCACTATGGAAGAGATTAAAGACTAAATGAACGCATGTGAATGGTGCAAAGGAAGCGGTTTACTGCAATCTGACGAGGATTGCCCATGTGTCAACCTACAATGTGGCTGCAAGGCCTGTAAGGACGTGAAATGAGCGCTGAAGAAAACCTAGGCAAGCAATTTACCAAGTCAGGCAAGCGTCGCCACAAGATGGTTAAGTTTACTGACCGTGGCGGAGTTAACCTTGGATGCGAACACTGCGATGATTACGCTATTAAACATCCAACTAAAACTAATAAGTTTGGACCAATTCAATCTTGGAATTGGACAGATAAAAAAGGAATGAAAGAAGCCTGGGAAGCACACAAGGAACAGAACCCATGAGCGCCCTCAATTCCAAACAGTTTAGGATTCCTGTCCCAGAGAATGTGGAGCAGAAGTATGCGGGAGGAAAGGGACATCTAGAGGGTGACCCCACCGAGAGTGCTACAGGTATGGTCTCTGTTCACTCGTTAAAGCCGTTGATGGAGTTTGATCGTCTGGGCGAGCATGCCCACTCCAATAGCCGAGAGGTCGTCAACAGCATCGCTTCGGATATCAAGTCAGGCAAGGGCATTACTAATCCCATCATGGTGGCATATGACCACAAGAACAAGTGGGGTTACATCGGTGAGGGCAACCATAGAATGGCTGCCGCTATACAGGCAGGTGCAACCCACGTCCCCGTAACGGTCTATAGGCAAGGTAACCTAGCCGAACACAAAGAGCAGGGCATCGGCGGTCACCTAGCCATGATGACGGACTTCGGACGTGGAACGCCCCAGACAGAGGATTACGTTCCTACCAATATCCACCCAGGACACTTCAAGCAGTTGATGTAATGCTCTCTAGAGAACAGTTTCAAAACCATATGCAGGATATGCGGACTGAGTCAGACAACATCGGAACTGCCCCAACAGATACACCTGTAGCCGCCAACAGTTTGGGCTAGGATCACTCTCCTATCCCAGGTCGTCTAATGGTAGGACATCGCCCTTTGGAGGCGAGTATCTTGGTTCGAGTCCAGGCCTGGGAGCGGCGTTTCGTACTGTTAGGTCTATACCGTTGGTATAGGTTGATCCAGTGCCAAAGAAATTACCAGAAGAAAAACGCGCCCTTATTCTCAAACTGAGAGAAGAGGGCAAGTCATTTCGCAAGATACAAGAGATAGTTGGCGTATCTAAATCCAGCCTCTCCTATATATTCTCTCCAGGTCAGAAAGATAAGACCATTAAGCGCAGTCGCACATACCGCGCCAATCTCAAAGACTTTGTCAATAAGTACAAGGAAGAGAAGGGTTGCCAGGATTGCCGCGATGAGGGCTATCCAGGAAAGCACCCCTATTATGTATTAGACGCCGACCATGTCAGGGGCGTCAAATTGACCGAGATATCCAAGATGTATCGCACCAACACGATCCAAGAGACACTCGACGAGTTAGACAAATGCGATATAGTCTGCGCCAATCACCATCGTATTCGGACATATAAACGGCGTATCACACGCCAAGAGATAGAGGCGGGAAGAGAATGAGAATCTTTGGGTACACACTGCGCAAGCCTTGGACTAAGTACCACAACTGGCAATTAGACCTGGGAGAAGAGTTAGTTCAGGCTATTAGACAATCTGTGGCATCTACCTATGTCGCCGAGATCATTAGTAACGACCTATGCGATGTTGACTGCGAAGTCATCGAGTATCTAGAGAAGACGGTCAAACCATAATGGCTGCCGTAAAACCTGTCTTGCATCTATATGACTCACCAAACGATTTAATTGATCTGCCTATCATTCTGATAGATGATGACTTCTTCGAATATCTTGAAGAGTTGTCAGCGGATCAATCACTTGATATCACTGAGTTCTGGGAGTACTGGGAAGAATGGGCAAAGGAAAACCTATGAAGTACGACGATAAGTTCATCGCAGAAGTCCGCCTCCAAGTATTTACTGTATTGATGCAACACGACTTCTTTATACGAAGTCCTAAAGAGTTTCTGTATCCACTCCTTAATCAGAATGTCGATTGGGTACTCGGCAAATACAAAGGTGACGGCACAGATAAGAAGAAGTCATGACACACGATCAATTGCTAGCAAAACTAGAACAGCGTTACTGGAAGATGTTTAACCACAACTCTATGGACCAGTCTGATGCAGGTACAGAACACAGGATATTGATACAGCAGAGTTATTTTGCCCTTCAAAAAGTGGTGGAAATGCATAAGCCTAATAACAAACTGTGTAAGGCTTGTTCAATTTCAGTAATTGAAATGCCATACCCCTGCCCTACCATCCAAGCCATTGAGAAGGAGTTATCTTGAGCGATTTTTGTAATAGGCACGGTTACCCAAAAAGCACCGATTGGGGCATTGGCCCGCATGGTGGGGATTTTTGCGATTGCGGTATGTGGATGAGCCATGGCCCTACCATTAAGGGCCACGATAAGGAAACCTGCACCGATGATGCCTGTAGAAGTTGGCGCAACTATCGAACTAGATATGCTCACCTATACTCTGGCGATATTGTAGAAGACGTACTTAACCTATTGAGAAGGAGTTAGCATGATCCGCACACGAGAAAAGATCGCCCTAGCAATCCCAACAAAGTATCGCCATCTATTTCACAAAGTAGAGTGCGCCCTAGGATTACACCGCAAAGTAATCAGCCAAGTATCAGAGAGAGTATTTTGTCTCCTCTGTGAGAAGGACCTAGCATGACAGATATGATCGAGCCATCATCAGCAGAATTGGCCCGCCTGCAAGAGTTAGTCAGCCTCTATGAGGAGAACAAGCGCCTCAAGAAGAAAAATGACAAACTAAAGAAGAAGTTAAAGAAGGCCACGATTCAGGATGAGCCAGATGGACTATAAGAAACTCGTACTAGAACGACTACTGACTCTCAAGTCAATGGTCAGCCATGATCCTGCACTGGTGCATGAGATCGAGACAATCACCGACTATATCTTTTATTTGGAAGATCGCTACACGCCAGAGACCGCCCCAGAGAATCAAGAGGATAACAAATGACAGAAACCCGCCCATGGGGAAGTTACACAATCATCCATAACAATGGAAACCACCAAGTAAAGACACTCACCGTGGAACCAGGCCAACGACTCTCCTACCAAACACATGAGCATCGCTCTTAGTACTGGGTGATTGTTTCGGGCCAAGGAACGGTGACATTCAACGATCAGGATGCACCATGCCAGGTGGGTGATGCCTTCGTGATTGACAAGGGGGATGCGCATCGTATTGCCAATACAGGCAGTGAGCCTTTGGTATTTATTGAGGTGCAACTGGGTGATGTATTGAGTGAGGATGACATCGTGCGGTTGGATGATGATTATGGTCGTACTGCACTCTAGGAAGAAATAACCTGGGGGCGCGAGAGCATTTGTGCTTAAAAAATGCGCCCCGTGTTTCATACTTATGCCATGGCATGGAGTCAGATGACAATTGGTGGTTCAGATGAACCAATGAAGAACCCTGCTCCAGAGTCGAGTCTTGCGACGTACACTCGTAAGAGGCAGGCATCTCGTCAGGAGGCCTTTGGTCTAGGGCACGAGATTGCTAAAGGCAATATGCCTATGTTCATGACTGGTGGCGAACTAAAAGAGCACTATGCTCCATTTGAGGGCGATCGCAATCCGCTACCTAACAATGTGTTCGCAAGCGAGAGCGACCACGAAGTATGGGATCGCAAGTTAAAAGAATCTAAGATGACAGGTGTCGAGCGTTACGGCAAGGACGCGTTTGACCGCGACCGCAGTGGCGCATGGCGTGATCTTAACGGCCCATACCTTGCTCGCAAAGGTATCCGTGCCGAATCATCTATTGAGTCTGTTTCTAAGGCCAAGGGTGCACCTCAAGGTCACGTATCAGTAGAAACACCTACTATGAGTACAAGTCGTAAGCCACAAATCTTGGGCGGTCATCACCGCATCTCTCTTGCTGCTGAACAGTTTAAGAACCACTTCTTCCCTGTTAAGCACTTTGACTCAATGGAAGAGGCGCAGCGTGATCGGAAATACCAGTGAGTGTCAAGTACACCTGCGCAAAATGCTTTCACGAGATGGATAGCGGCGTTTGCACCGTTGATTCTTGCAAGTGCATCTGTGAAATCGCTAAGTAATTACGAAATAGGATCGTCACTAAACTGATTGAGTGGAATTCTCCACGAACCTTCTGGCGCATAGAGCCATTCATCTCGTTGTACATCTTCCATTCTGATCCAACCAAATACTTCTACCTCTGAGTAGTAGTCACGGTCTAGCACGCGAGCGCCTACCAGCAACCATCCTGGTCGAATATCTTTAGGAAATACTGGGATCTCATCACGAGTGCGAATTGACTTTACCTCGATATTTGTTCCGACATCGGCAATATCTTGTCTAAATGGGTGTTCTTCGTTGGGATAGAACGGAAATGTAAATGCCTGCTTATACAACTTGGCTACGGCATACTCAGCAACGATAGATCGGACGTTAGCGGCAATCTCTGGCTCTAATTTAAGTTTGTTATCCCCTGCATAATTAGGGCGATCCACAGAGCCAAACTTCATCATCCAACGATTAAGGGCTACATCCGCGCAGGCTCTGACCTCTTCTTTGCTTAATTTCACTATTTTTGACATGTGGCAAACCTATCACACTGAGACAATTGAGGCTCAACCCTACAAGGAGATCCCATGGCAGACCCAAAACCAATTCCACCAGTAACTAACGCACAGCCAGGAACTGCTGCTCGCTTCCTCGAAGTAGCACTTTCACAGGTCGGTGTTATTGAAGGTCCAAAAGATAACGAGACACCATACGGCGCATTTACTGGCGCTAATTTCCAACCATGGTGCGGCTCATTCATGATGTGGTGCGCCCATCAAGCAGGCGTCACTATCCCTAACACTGTCTACACACCAAACGGTGCTGCGGCATTCAAGAAGGCTGGCACATGGGCAGATGCTGCAAATGCTCACCCACAGCCTGGTGACTTGATCTACTTCTCATTCGTTCCAAATGCCACACCAACATCACCTATTCAACACGTAGGTGTTGTACTCAAGGATAATGGCGATGGCACAATCACCACTGTAGAGGGCAACACCTCTCCAGACATCAAGCCTAAGGGCAGCCCAAATAACGGCGGAGAAGTCGCTTCTAACGTCCGTGGCTACAAGGCGAATAACTCACGCCACCTCTGGTCTACCGTGGTCGGATTTGGCCGTCCAGCCTATGCTGGAGCCGCCGCTTCACACCCAGCCACACCAGCCCCTAAAGTCATTTTACCGTTCCCAGGAACGATCCAACCAGGAGATTCAGGCCCTAACGTAGCCGCGATCCAAACAGCCCTCCATTTGACCGCTGACGGCTCATATGGCCCACTTACCAAGAAGGCTGTCATGGCTGTACAGACCCAATCTGATGCTTTGGACTCAAACGGTATTGTTGGCCCTAAGACTTGGGCGGAGATATTTCAAAACGCCTAATTAGGATAAATCGGACACTTACCAGAACGCCCCTCTAGTCTGCTAGGCTAGGGGGGCTTTCGACTACTAGAGGAGGACTCTTGACTACTATTGCCGCAATCCAAGGAGATGGATGGGTTGTCATGGGTGCAGACACCCAATCTACCGTTAGTGAATACAAACGCCTTCAAATGGCAAATGACAAAGTAATTAACAACAATGGCATTCTTATCGCTGGTTGTGGCATGGGTCGCGGTATGGACTTGATGCAGAAGGCTTGGCAAGCACCAAAGCCTCGCAAGTCACGTATGACTGTCGATGAGTTAGACAAGTGGATGGCTCGAACATTTATTCCATCCATGCGTAAGTTATTTATTGATGGCGGCTACGACATGAAGGACGATGGCGAGTTCGCGCAGCACGATGGTGCGTTTATCGTTGCAGTTCAGGGCGTTGTTTTCTGGGTTGATGAGGACTACTCATTTGACCGTGAAATTCGCGGTGTTACCTCATCTGGTAGCGGTGGAGACTTTGCTGCAGGCTCTTTGTACAAGAAAGACCTTAGCACTATCGAAAAGGCAAAGAAAGAGATGGCGATCGCTATTGACGCCGCTAAAGAGTATGATGTCTACTCTGGTGGAGAGACACGTATTTACGTACAAGAAACACGATAAGGTACCGACATGGAAACCTACTATAAATCAAACCGACAAAAGAAGATTGAAGAGCGCCAAGCGCTCCAACTAGACGCGATTATTGCAAAGCGTAATAAGGAAGCGGAAGACCGTTGGACTGAGGCACAGATTACTGCCGCAAAATTTCAATCAGTACTGGACTACGCCGTAGAGCAGTTTAACGAGCACAAGGATGAATTAGAACAAGATATGGTTACAAAGACAGAAGAGATGATTGAAACACGTCAGCAAGAGATTAAGGATTACCTTCTTTCAGAGAAAGATAAGTATTTAGAGAGTATCGGCATTCAGGCTGATTGATAATAGCCTAATGGATAAAAACGACTCTTTTGAGATTGGGCGCAATAAGCGCAGCAAAAAGGCCGTTATCTTCGACCTTGACGGAACTCTGGCAGATATTAAAGACTATGAAGCATTACATAAAATTAATAGCGATGAGTTTCGTCAGGCTGCTGATCATGCCCCCGCTTTTCCTCACATGGTTGCACTGGCAAAAGAAGCAAAACAAAAGGGACGAGACGTCATCATTCTGACTGCTCGGTCAGCCCATTATCGCTCTGACACAAAGAACTGGTTACACAAGAACGGCGTTCCTTACGACCAGTTGTATATGCGCCCCATCGATAACGATGAAAAAGATAAAAAAGTTAAGAAACATATTCTTGAAGAGAGAATCTTGCCTAATTTTGAAGTCAAGAAGGCATATGACGATAAGAAGAAGAATGTTAAAATGTTCCGCAAGGAAGGCATAGACGCAAAAAAGGCAAACTAGAGGGGGCTCTAGCAACCTAGGGGTTGAAATGAAAGACAATATCAAACTATTTTGGAACGTGTTGATGCGCATAGTCGCAGCCTTCACAGCAAGCGCTCTCGGAGTTATCGGTGCTGGTGCTATCGCACACATTTCAACTCTTAAGGCAATGACCGTTGCAGGACTTACCGCATGTGCAACTGTTATCGAAAAGTTGGCTCGTGGATTTATGGATGACGGCAAGTTGACACTCGACGAAATCAACGCAGCATTTGCTGCAGTCGATACTCAGGCTAAGACTGCTGCTGATCTTGCCGTAGAAGCACGTCAAGCAGGAACTGATATGACAGTCTCTGCTACTGATGGATCAATCACACCTGCTGCGCCAACCGCACCTGTTGCTGCTCCAGTGGATACAACCCCTGCAGCACCTGCTGCTCCAGTGGTTGCTGATCCTGCGGTTCCTACTGCAGCACCAGTTCCACCAGTTATTGCACCTGACTACAACTAAACGTTACGACTTTCAGTGGAGTAAAAACCTCCACCTTTAAATGAAAGTCCAAACGGAGAATAGACTCGAGTAAGGGCGTAGCCACACGATTCACAGAAGTATTCTGGTTCTGGATCGTGGATGCTGCGCTCTTTGTCTACTGTAGTGTCACATTGAATGCATGAATACTCATATACCGCCATTATTTTCCTCCGAATGTAAGTGCTTTAATTCGCAATGTCGAGCCAACGATGGTACTACATACTTAGTACCACATATCTCGCAGAAATATGATTTTGTGTAAGCGTCTATGGTCATATTATGCCCATACACCAGAGGAAAAAGAGGGCAAACTAAAGCCATGACAACCACACTTGAGTCCCAGGTTGATTTTACAGCGCAAGATCGCTGCGATAAATGCGGTGCTCAAGCAAAGGTTCGCGCAAAGTTGGTTTCAGGAGAATTGCTCTTTTGCGGGCATCATGCTCGTGAAGTTGGTACTCCCCTAGTGTTGAAGTCGATCTCAGTATTTGATCCAGAGGGCGTGTTTAACTATGGCAAGCAATGAGCCTACGCGCTTAACCACAACTGCATACTACAACTCGCACGATCATCCAGCAAGCAGACTATCTGCAGTTCAGTTTGACCATGTAAGTAACGGTATGTATGGCGGACCAAACGGAGATTACGGAAACTACAACGAAGGAAACATCAGTGAGCAATCTTAGTCGTAAGCAGTTTGAAAAAGCCAACGACATCGAAGCGATGCAACGTCACCGCTCTATGAGAGAAGGCCTTGCTGGAACTTATGTGGGAATCGGTAATGCGTACACAATGTACCCTGCTTACACCAGTGCACTATCTGCAGGTAATCTTGTAACGTCCACATCGGATGCATCTACTCAATACCCTGCTCAGGCTACTACAGAAGATTCAATGGGACTTAGCACTGCTAATGGCTTGGGTGAAGGCGGAGCCGCATCAAGTGCTGCAGGTGCTGCTGGAGGATCGCCAGCATGAGTAAGCAACTTAATAGAAAAGTATTAAAGGTAAATAACCGCAAAAGTGTTAAACAAGAGTTCCAATACGTTCAGCCAACACTTAAATCGGTTGCTAATCCGTCTGTTGTTACCTGGTCATCTCCTGGCCGAGGGGTTGAAGGTGAGTCTGTAAACTCTGGTGGGGAAAACTTCATAGTGAAGAAAAACTGGAAGCCGTTATAATTAACTGAGGCAATTAACATTCCGAGGGGAATAGTTGAAACCACTGCGTACATTCGCAGCACAATCTGAAGCACGCACAAGGATAATCAAAGCAAGTTTAGGCGGAACAATTGCATTGTTCTGCTTTCCCTTTGGCATGCCTGTTCACGCAGACTCTACTCCTGGCGATTCCGCAGTTCCTTCTCAAACTCTTTCCACCAACGATTCTCTAAACACGCCAAGTACATCCCAAGAGACACCAACAGTAACCCAACAACCATCAAACCCACAGCAATTAACATCTACTTCTTCCTCTTCTTCTCAATCAAACTCTTTGTCAAACGCTTCGTCAACTCTTGTTCCCGTTCTAACGAGTGATCCATCAGTTTCACAACCTTCAGTAGTTGTGCCCGATCCCTCTGATACTGTTCAATCTGCTCCTCTAACTCCGCAATCTTCTTCCGATACGTCCACGGTAACATTGGATTCGGTCTCCTCAATACTCGACTCAGCAACTGCCACAGTACAGACTGCTGTAGACAACTCTACTGCAACACTGTCTCAAATCCCTGATGTACAAGTTTTAGTTACTCAAATTCCTACTGCTCAGTCCGCCGTAGATAGCGCTACCGTTGTAGTGCAGGCAGCACTTGCGTCTATCGCTACGGCTAACAACGCCTTATCTACCGCCCAGGCTGCTGCTGCAGTTGTGCCGTTTGCTCAGGCAGGTGTTGACTCTGCAACCGCCACAGTTGCAGCCGCACAAGAGACTCTTACAGTTCAAACTGCAAATACTGCGGCAGCACAAACACTTGTAGATACAACTACTGCTCAAGTTCAATCACAAACTCAAGTTGTGGCATCAAGTCAAAATACAGTAGATACGCAACAGGGTGTTGTAGACGCAGCATCTGGACTGGTTGCTGATGACCAAACCACACTCACAAGTATTTCTCAACAAGTAGATACTGCTACAGCCACAGTTGTTACGGATGCAACCGATCTTCAAAATGCTCAAGCAGCCGCTAATGCTTCTGCAGTTACTGGTACTGTCCAAGCACCAGGGCTTATTGCAAAAGTGTATGCAGCCGCTAATGGGGCATCTCCTGCGTATCCATCAGCAAACGCTGTACCAGTGCTAACCACAGTAGTTCCGCAAATCTCTTACAACTGGGGCAGTGGTCAACTTCTTAACTCTGGTTTATCTGACCACGTCATTATCATCTTTTCTGGGCAGATTACGGCTGATGCTGCAATGAACACAATCAAATACGCTGTGTACTCAGATGACGGTGCTCGTCTTTATATTGATGGAACTCTTGTCATTAACAACTGGAGAGATCAAGGCCTAAACTGGAGCGCATACAGCCAATCGTTTGACGTTTCTACCAACAAAACACAAGACATTACCCTGTACTACTACGAAAATGGTGGTGGTGCTGGAGTAACTTTAGGTTGGGCTGTAAACAACCAGTACTTTACATCTCCTACTGCTCAAAACTTTAGTCACACAACAACAGGAACTGTGAAAGACCCAGTGCTAGTTTCTGCTGCTCAGGCTGCTCAAACCACTTTGACAAACGATCAGCAGACTTTGCAGTCTCTTCAAACATCCTTAGCAAACGCAAATGCTGCAGTTAGCGCAGACACGGATGCTTTTAATCAAGCACAAGCAGATTTGGCTGCTGCGCAAGCCCAATTAACCACAGATCAATCTACCCTTGACTATTTACAAGCGCAATTGACCAGCGCTCAAACAGAACTATCAGCACAACAGGTTGCACAAGCGCAAGCGCAATCAGACTACGATGCTGCGGTTGCACAACAAGCAACTGCTCAAACAGTACTTCAAGTAGCACAGGCAACTGCTGCTTCAACGTTATCTACTGCAAATGACGCTGCGACACAGGCAGTACAAGACGCTAATACTGCTGCGACTGTAGTTTCCGATTCAACAGCCACAATTCAACAAGCAATTGCTGATAAGCAAGCGGCAGACGCTGCTGCTGCTAAGGCTGCTGCGGATGCAGCCGCAGCCAAGGCTGCTGCTGATCTTGCTGCCAGGGCTCAAGCGGCTGCTGATCGTGCGGCTGCAGCGACTCCAACGCCAACTCCAACTCCTTCTCCAAGCGCAACACCCAGTCAGACACCTGACCCGACTCCATCTCCAAGCGCTTCCGATGCTTCACCTGCGCCAACACCGACACCAACTGATACTGCATCTCCTACCCCTTCACAAACGCCATCGCCAGAACCATCACCGACATTACCTCAGTCAACACCAACACCAACCACGACACCTCAACCAACCCCTGTTCCTTCGCCGTCTTCGACACCAACACCCCAAGAATCGCCAACACCGCAGCCAACACCAAGCCCATCGACATCTTCTTCTCCTAACTTAATACCTGATAACCCTAATTCTTTGCCTGACACTACACCTGTTCTTCCTCCTGTAACAGCACTTGTTCCACACATTCAGGTGGATAAGCCAGGAGTTGAGAATGGTGGTATTCAGTTCTTTGGAACAAAGACTGCCCCACAAGTAATTGGGGAAGATGGAAAGTTGACTCCACCACCCCCTCCTCCAGGGTCTGGCCTACCTATTCCACCAGAAGCGATTACTACTACTGACACATTTATTGGACAACCAGGTGGAACAGCATTTAACGCTCCTGACATTGCCGTCCCTGTCGTTGCTACCCCTGTAACAGGAGCATTAGCGGCAGTGCCAGGAATCCAAGCGGTAAGTCAAACATTTGCCGCCATGGAGAACATTGGTAACGACATGTCACCAGTAACAAGAAAGAAAGCCAAAAAGATCTTAGTAGTCACCGTTGTAGGTGGCGCTATTGCACGATTTAGAAAGAGGTCATAATGAAGTTCATTAAATCCCTATTGGCAGACCTTGCTAACCAGATTTGGACCTTTGTAGGCCTTTTCTCAGCATGGTTGGTACTTACAGGTAGCGCCAAAACTGTGGTAGGCGATGCTACGCTTATTTCCTTATTCTTGTGGATTGCGACATTTCGACTTCGTAACCCCAAGGATAAGAACTAACCAACCTAATTAGGAGATCCATGAACAAGAAGTATCTTGCTCTCGTAGAGCACTACGTATATGCAACCGCTGGTACTGCTATCGGTATCGTCGGAATCACGTTGAAGACACCAGGCCATCACGACTACAAGTCAGTCATTTGGGCACTTGCAGCAGGTTTGGTTGCTCCAGCACTTGCAAAGTTGAACCCAGCATCAGTTGCTAACATTATCTCTAAGAAGACAGGTCTCCCAGAGGCTGTCGTCGCTGAAGGTGTGGCAGCAGCAACATCAGATGCTGAAAAGACAATTGCACAGAACAACAAGTAACTGATTCAGGAGATTGCCAGTGACAAATACTTTTTGGGTAGTTTTTGCCAGTGTCACTGGCGGTCTCGTCAGTCTAGGATTTCTTATTAAGCCTGGTTATGTTCGCGTTCGTCGATGGGTGCATTGGATGGAGCGCTTCATGCGCGATTGGGAAGGCGAAGAAGCCTCTCCAGGACGTGATCGAGTTCCTGGAGTGATGGAACGCCTTAACAAACTAGATGGCGAACTTAGCAATAATGGTGGAAGCACCACCAAAGACAAAGTAGATAAACTCTACGCAAACCAGTCTAAAGTAATAGAAGTACAAGACAAACTGCTTGAAGCGTTTGTAGAGATGGGCGATCGCCTAATTACCATTGAAAATTGCATTACAAATACTAAGACTCCCGCTGCAAACTAGGGGAAGATAGCCTTATGAGCATCACTTCAATCAACCCAGGAGACTGGGCAGTAGATAAAATTGAAAGCACGCTCAGGGGCGCAAAAAAGACTTCATATAAAAAAATGCTTTTAGAGCACGAGAAATATAAGCAGAATAAACTTGATGATGCCTCTACGATGCAGGTCGTACACAGGGCAACGCCTACTCCAGAAAACACTGGGGCACCGATGCCTGGGTATCGTAAGCGCGGACCAATAAATCCATCAACTACAGGAGCACCAATGCCAGGAACACTTAAGAACAAAACAGCGATCCACCCAATCACTGGAGCAAAAGTAACCCCAGTACCTGTTAAGCAAAGCGGCAATAAGCCAACTGCTCCAGGAACCAAGCCTAAAAAGAAGTAACTATGGCTGGCCAATTAGCGCACGACGATAGTTCGTATGAGCACTTTAACGCAGGAGTAAACTCAAAGACTCCTCCACTCAGTGCTATCGATCATAAAATTTTAGACTTTGCTATTCGTTCTAGCGCTAATCCTAACCTTAAAACTCAGGGACAAATACTTCGTAATTTTGGAATGTATCCTCCAGAGTTTTGGAACAGGGCACAGTCCGTAGCAAATCATCCAGATATCTCTCCAGAGAAGAGAGCACAACTTGATGGGATATTCCCCGACCCATCACGTCCAGGGCCAATGAGTGGCGGTTATGACGTTAAATTAGGATTGGAGCAATATCCATGAAGTGTGCAAACTGTAACTCTGATGCAATGTATGTTTATGACATCAGCAAAAAGAAGTCAATTCCGTATTGTGAGCCGCATCTTCCTGCATTTTTAGAAGCACGAAAGATTGCTGGACTTCTTCGTACAACTAACCAATACGCTGCAGAAGCAGCCGCTGCCACAGAAGCGCTTGCAAATAAGGCGAAAACAAAGAAGGCAACGCCAGCAACACCTTCAGAATAATGAAGGTCATTCGCAAGTTCGCGGTACAGGGACATGCTGTACCATCAGGAGCGCACAGCCCTCAAGGCCCGTTTCCATCAGAAGTTCTAGCCCAACCAAAGATGGCATACGACGAATCACACGCGGACTCTTTACACGTTGGACTAGACGATACACGCTTCTTCAGATGTCGCGACTGCGAAGAAGTACTTTTGGAGGCTGAACTAACCAATCATGATTGTGAGGAAATAAATGGCTACGAATAACGATGGTCACCTTCTCGATTCAGCGGGAAATGTGGCAGTAGATTTTGTATGGGGCAACATGCCTCTACAACCAAACGATGTCCGTGGAACCAGCGCTAAGTTGGATTACACATTGGATTCACACAACATCGCAGAAGATGGCTGGAACGGCTATCCTGGATACACACCAAACACCACAGGTTCTCAATCTGGCGGAGTTGACTACGTTGTAGTTCCAAACGTTCTCGGTCTTACAACCGCAAATGCAACAGACACCCTTCAAGATGCAGAACTTGTTGCATCTCCACAGGCTGCATTTACACCAGCCCTTACAGCAATTACACTTACATCTAACGTTGCATCTGTAACTGTAACTGCTCACGGATACAAGGTTGGCGATGTTGTAACAATCGCTGGTCTTACAAACGGCTCAGGAAGTGCAGCATACGATGCTGACCTTAACGGAACACACACCATTACCGTTGTTCCAGACGCTAATAACATTCGTTGGGCACAAACACACGCAGACATTACAGCCCACTCTGGTATCACAGGTGTTACTGCAAAGGTTGCTGCTCGTGCGGGCACAATCTACGCACAAGGCACTGCCGCAGGTACATCTGCAGCAATCGGTGATACTGTAACAATTACACCATACTTCGCATCATAATCTAATGCCTAGTCGTCGTCCCGCAGGTGGTGGTAGTTCTTCGCGCAAAACGCGCATGGCTCTGCCGTCATCTGCGGAACTACGCAGCCCACTAGAGCAACTTGGTTCTGTATACGGATTTAGTGCAACACAAACTAACGCAATTTCAAATATTACAAAGGTAGAAAACCCATTTCAAGGATTACCTACCGCTCCTATTACTGGAGAGTTTGGCGAATTTAAAGAAATCATCGGCCTTAAAGACGTCATGAAGTACTATGACAAAACGCAATCAGGCTATGACTACAACAATATGGCAGGACTTCCTGCAGAGTTGTCTTATCAGCGTCAGTGGGAAGATGTTACAGAGAGTGAAGACAATCCCTCTATTCCTGGATCATATGGCGCTCAGAACGATGAGGACGAGTCTCCTGCACCTCTTACTGTAGTTCCTACATCTACCACCAATATTGACCGTCCACGAACAGTAGCCGCTGGATACGACGAGGACGAAGAAAAAATTACAGTAGTATTTCGTGATGGAACTTTTTATAATTATTACGAAGTTAGCCCTACAGAGTGGGCTGCATTTAAAGCCCGTGTATCTAAGGGACAATATATTTACAAGTATTTAGACTTCAAACCACGTGGTCCAGCAGATGTCTCTCAGATCTCAGCCACAGCCCGTAAAGCCTTTTACAAGTTTAGTCGTGGTGCTCAGGTACACTACGGCAAGAGATATGGCTCAACTAAAGCAGGAAAAACCTCACTTAGCCCGAAGAAGTTACGACCACTTAAATAGGATAACAATGCCAAAAACGCACGACATCGGATCAAAATACTTTGTACAAATTACTAGATTCCCCTATGAGTGGAATAAGAAGGTTGTTACTCGTGGTTGGACTCAAGAGACTGAGGCTCCGTACAGAACAGCAACTCCACTAATACTAAGACTTCCTAGGTATAGAGCGTTAGTATTGGGAAAATGGAATGGACAAACTGACGCAGTTGAAGTTGATAAACTTATCGGACTAAGGATGGTAACAGAAAATGATTTTACGGAAGAAGCGGGATGGACACCGCCCCTTAAGTCGAATCGAGAAAAGAGTCTCGATGATCTCTACGCCAGAATTAGTTCTATGGATGGAGCAGTCGATGTTCACGATTGGCAAACATATTTCCAGTTGGCAAAGGACTCAGAGTAAAGACGATCTGGGAGAAGTAAAGTTGGGCGCTGAAGTGTTTTACGCTATCGCTCAAGAACTAGAACGGCGCTCCTTGTAATCATGGAACAATTTGATGATAACAAGTTTGAGGAGATTAATCCAGAGTTCTTTTTGCAAGAAGAAAAACCAGCAGAAGAGTATGTAGAAGAACAACTTGATGAACTATCTCAACAGTTTGTAGACAAGTTGATCGATAAGATCATGCTCTTTCTTAAAGAACTTGTTGGTCACGATCTGCATCCATACCAAAAACCTTTGGCTAGACGAATCATGGAATCAGTCATCATCAATGACGCAGAAGAGATCACAGCATTGGCTGCACGTCAGTCGGGCAAGTCGGAAACAGTGGCCGATACTGTGGTTACTTTGATGATCCTCTTGCCACGGCTTGCAAAATTGTACCCTGATCTTTTAGGAAAATTTAAAGATGGATTAATGGTTGGGCTATTTGCTCCTACCGAAGGACAGGCTGAAACCCTATTTGGACGTGCAGTTACTCGTCTTACGTCTGAGCGTGCTCTTGAGATTTTGAATGACGTTGAGATCGATGATAAGGCTGCCCGTGTAGGCGGTGTTACTCGTCAAATTAAACTTACTAAATCTGGTTCTAGCATCACCATGATGACTGCTAACCCACGAGCAAAGATCGAATCTAAGTCGTTCCATCTTATCGTAATTGATGAGTGCCAAGAAGCAGATGACTTTGTTGTATCTAAATCTATTTCCCCAATGCTTGCGTACTACGCAGGTACTATGGTTAAAACAGGAACACCAACGACAAGCAAAAATAACTTTTACAAAGCCATCCAGTTAAACAAGCGTAGACAGACTGGACGTAATGCCAGACAGAACCACTTTCAATGGGACTGGAAAGACGTCATTAAGTACAACCCTAACTACGAACGAGCAATTCGAAAAGAAATGCTTCGTATTGGTGAGGACTCTGATGAGTTTCAAATGTCTTACAACTGCAAGTGGCTTCTTGAGCGGGGCATGTTCGTTACCTCTGCCATCATGGATGAACTTGGCGATACATCTCAAGAGTTAGTTAAGTCTTGGCACAAGACTCCTGTTGTTGTAGGTATCGACCCAGCACGTAAAACTGACTCCACAGTTGTGACAGTGGTATGGGTTGACTGGGATCGACCAGATGAATTTGGTTACTTTGAACATAAGATCTTAAACTGGTTAGAAATTCAAGGGGCAGATTGGGAAGAGCAATACTTTCAAATCGTTAACTTCTTATCCAACTACGATGTTCTTGTTGCAGGTGTTGACGGTAACGGTGTAGGAGACGCAGTAGCCCAACGTTTGACTCTCCTGTTGCCACGTTCTCGCGTTGTAGCGCTTACCTCTAGCCAATCTGAGCAGTCAAAGCGATGGAAGCATTTACAAGCGCTTATACAGCGCAAACTAATCACATGGCCTGCCCATGCAAAAACTCGCAGATTGCGCACATGGAAGCGTTTTTATCAACAGATGACAGACTTGGAAGTCCAGTTTAAAGGGCCAAATTTCTCAGCCGCTGCACCTGACGAAACCTATGCTCATGACGATTTTGCAGACTCTTTGGCTATCGCATGCAGTCTTACACAAGAGTTGGTCATGCCAGAGGTATTAGTTTCTTCTAATCCGTTTTTTAGTTAAACAACAAAACCCCTTAAAAAGGGTGGAAACTATGTACTAGGAAAAGGCCTTTCCGTTTACATCCTTAAGGAGTCATAATGACAATTTCACCAGCACCACGCTTCCCAGAGCGTGCACCTCAGGTATACGAGATGAAGGGTGCCGCTAACACAACACGTCGTGGCCCACTCCGTTTTGAAGAGGGTATTGCTACAGATACAGACGTTCCAAACGATTTTCAAAAGGGAATGATGCAGGGCGCTGCTACAGCACCTGGTCGTCCAAACCGTAATGCTCCAGTATGGGAGAAGTCTGCTGCCGAGACAATGGCAGAGCGTGCTCACGTTGGTTCAGCCTCATGGGTTGAAGCACCAACATTTCTTGGAGAGTTTGCTCACGGCACAATGAACGACTACTCAGCAGCAAAGATCGAAGAAGTAACTCGATCAGGCGGACGCACACAGCGTCAATCTGCAACAGTCGTTAACGACTAATTTAGACAGACATCCGTATGCCCTCACACTAGTGTGGGGGCTATCGGGTTATCCAGGGAGGAGATGAAATGCAAAAGCCTAGCAATCCAAAGTTGTATCAAATGGTTATTGCTCAAGCACGCGCTAAGTATGCAACATACCCTTCTCCTGGAGCCAGCGCATGGGTGCACAAACACTACATCGAACTTGGCGGACAATTTACAGAGACGCACGAAAAAGACCGCAGACAAAAAATTCAACAAAAAAAGTTTGAGTCTAAGAAGCGTAAGCCACTTGAGAAAAAAGAAGAAAAGAATAAAGGTAAGTAATGTCATATCTTGACTTCTCTCCGCCGTCCTACAGAGCGGCCTCATCTGACTTAACCATCTCTATTTCCCCACTGGGATTAGTAGAACTTGCTGATGAAGAGTTTGAAGTCCACGGTCCTCGCTTAAACCGTTACTCACTTAACTTTGCGATGTACCTAGGTCATCAATGGGGCTACCGCCGTGAAACTGGCGAAGCACAGATGACAATCAATTATTACCGAGCATTTACTGATTATCTTGCTCGATTTACTTTTGGTAAGGGCGTTAACTTTCGCTCACCTAAAGCAACAGAAGCAATCGTCCCAGATCGCTTAGAGCGCGTATGGGAAGTTGACAACGACAAAGAGCGTGTACTTCTTGAGATGGCTCAGCAAGGCGGAGTTACAGGTGACTGCTTTGTAAAGGTTGCTTACGAAGAAGCATGGACAGATTCTGCTGGACATTTCCACCCTGGCCGTGTTCGCGTTTTGCCAATGAACTCCTCATTTTGTTTTCCAGAGTTTCACCCTCATGACCGTACTCGTTTGCTTCGCTTTAAGCAGAAGTACCGTTTCTGGGGCACATCGTTAGAAGGAACACGCCAGGTATTTACTTACACTGAAATCCTTACAGACGACATGATCGAAGAGTACATCAACGATGAATTGATTGACTCTCGTCCAAATCCACTAGGACTTATTCCTGTGGTACATATTCCAAATATTCCTGTAACAGGTTCTCCATGGGGTCTTGCAGATTGCCAAGACATCATTACGATTAACCGCACATACAATGAAATTGCAACAGACGTTGCTGATATCATCAACTACCACGCTGCCCCAGTTACCGTTATTATCGGTGCAAAGGCTTCTAACCTTGAAAAGGGCGCAAGCAAGGTATGGGGCGGTCTTCCAAAAGACGCACAGGTATTTAACCTCGATGGTGGCGCTGAAGGTATCAACGGTGCTCTTCAGTACCTAGAACTTCTCAAGCGTTCTATGCACGAAATCATGAATATTCCAGAGAGTGCTCTTGGTCAAGTTCAACCAATCTCTAATACCTCAGGTGTTGCTCTGTCTATTCAGTACCAGCCATTGATGAACCGTTACTCTCAAAAGGTTATTCAGTACGGTAAAGGTATTGAGCGTATCAACGAACTTATCCTTCGTAACTTGGCCCTTAAAGAGCCAGAGACATTCATGTATAACCCAGAAGTTGATGGCCCACTTAAATCAGATCAACTTCCTATGTTGGATCCTGATGATCCAATCACCTACCAAAACTACGTGCATTTCCCACCTCCACTTCCTCTTGATAAGTTAATCGTCTTGAACGAAGTTCAGGCAAAGATGACTGCTGGCCTTGAGTCCAAGGAAGGTGCTCTTCGTACTTTAGGCGAAGAGTTCCCAGAAGAAAAACTTCGTGAGATTCGTGATGAGTTGAAGGAAGATGCAAAGGCCGATGGTGCTTTGCAACTTCTTAAGATTCAGATTCAGAAGCAAATCATGGATATGACAGGAATGATGCCTGGTCCTGATGGCAATAGCGCCATCCCTATGCAGCCAACTCAATTGGGAGATGGAGACATCATGGGCGATGGAATTCTGGGACCAGAAACTCCAGAGAGCATTAAAGACCCAGAACAAGAGATGAATGAAAGCCTTGAAGATCAAAGCGAGGGTGCCATTCGTCAACAGTTAGTGGAAGACGCCTACGGCACAAAGCAAGTGCAGCGAAGGAACGTTGACCGCAACGACAACTAGCATTCTGACAAAAAGTCAGAGTATATCGAGACAATTGCGACATTTTGTAATGCAATAGTCTCGTAAGAACCCAAGGGACACGCCGCAAGGCATATGGACAAACACACAAGAAAAATAGGTGACCAATAATGGCCGATAATCAAGAAGTGATGGATGCACCAGAGCCAGTGGCTCCAGTTGCACCAGAAGTAAGTGAGACAGTTATGCCTGGATTTACTGCCGATGACCTTGCAAAGGCTCGTGCGCAGGAGAAGGCAAAGTTGTATCCACAGATGGAAAAGATGGCTGAAGAACTTGCTGCTCTTAAGAAAGAGCGCGAAGAAGCAGCCGCACGTAAGCAGGCTCGTCTTGCAGAACGTGAAGCCAAAAAAGCAGAACAAAAGCAAAAGAAGATTGAGAAGGAATTATCCTTCAAAGAACTCCTCCAGAAGAAGGAGCAAGAATTTAATTCTCAACTTGAGAATGAACGTCTTGAAAGAGAACGTGCTTTTGCTCTCCTAGAACAGGAACGCAAGTTCCAAGATTTGATGGCTTACCGTTCACAACGTCTTGAGGAAGAGCGCGATTCTATCGTCCCTCAACTTATTGACTTAATCAACGGTAATACCCCAGAAGAAATTGAACAGAGTATTGCAGTACTCAAGGATAAGTCCACAGGAATTATGCAAGATGTAATGCAGACAGTTCAAGCAAGTAAGCAACAAATGGTAGGTGCACGAGTAACCGCACCTGCTTCAGGACCTCTCGATAACGAAATGGGACAACAATCGTATACGCCCGAAGGAATTCGCGGCATGGACATGGCGGAATATCAGAAGCAACGCGCCAAACTACTCGGCACAGCAGCCAATAATCGCGGTCAGGGACTGTTCGGTTAATCCCCCTCAACTAACTATAGAAAGGACTTGACCTAAATGGCAAGTGCTATTACAGGCTCCTCGCAACTCGCGGGCGCTCCAACCGCTTACTCAGGCTCAAATTCAAGCCTGAACCAAGCAATTCAAACAATCTGGTCGAAGGAAATCCTATTCCAGGCAATGCCAATTCTTCGCTTCGAACAGTTCGCTGTTAAGAAGACAGAACTCGGAGTTGCTCCTGGTCTACGCGTTAACTTCCTACGTTACAAGAACTTTGCTGTTGATCCAACACCTCTTACAGAAGGTGTTCGTATGACAACAAACGCTCTCACAGCAGAGCAAATCGCAATCACAGTTGCAGAACAAGGTTACGGCGTTGCTGTTTCTGAGTTGCTCTTGAACTCATCATTCGATGACATCATGGCATCTGCATCACGTTTGCTTGGCCGCCACATGGCTCAATACCTTGACATCCAGGCTCGCAACACACTCTCTGCTGCGACATCTGCTGTCTTCGGTTATGACCGTTCAAGCCTCCAAGGTGTAAACGATTGGTACAACGAAGGTACAAAGGGAACAAAGATTTCAGACCTAACAGGTAACTTTAAGTTGTCTACAGGTGCTGTTAAGGATGCTGCCCTTACCCTCGCTTCCAAGAACATCCCACGTTTGGGCGAGACCTACGTTCAATTTATCCACCCAAAGCAGTCTCGTGACATTCGTTCGAACCCAGAGTTCATCGAAGTTACAAAGTACGCTGCTCCAGGTAACTTCATGCTCGGTGAAATCGGTCGTTTGTACGACGTAGTCTTCATCGAAACAACACAGGTCAAGCAGTTTGCTGCTTCATCAGTTGTTGACTACACCTCTTCTGTTGGTGCTCCTTCATACCAGACCGATGTCCCTGTAAAGGCTAACACCGCTCCTGGTCAAGGTGGTAACCCAGAAGGTTCAACTTCACCATACCCAGCAGGTGGATCAGACAGCACTGTTAACTCAAGTGCAAGCGTTTACGAGTCAATCATGATTGGTGACAACGCTTTTGGTCACGCTATTGCTCTTCCAGTTGAACTTCGCGATGGTGGCGTTCTTGACTTCGGTCGTGAGCACGCTCTTGCTTGGTACGCAATCTGGGGCCTCGGTGTTATCACCGATCAGGCTATCGTCAAGGTTTACACAAACTAAGACAAACGGTGTCTGGGGGTCATACTCCTTCTTTGGCCCCCAGCCACCACTTAACACAACACTAACTTAGGAGAATTATCACCGTGGCAAATACACCAACAAGTCCATTGGACGCAACAGGACGTGCTGCAGAACAAGCAGCAAAGAAGAACGCTAAAGCACTTCAGGACCGCAAAGAAGAGATTTCAATTGCGGCTCAGGTTGAGGCAGAGACACTAGAAACCAATGTATTCGATCCAACGAATGCAACTGCACCGATTGTTCTTGATGAGATTGAAAACGTCGGAGTAAGCACAGCAAATAACTCAGTGATCATTCGTACAATTACAGATATTGACGATATGACTTATGGAGTTGGAAACACTCTTACTTTTAAAGCAGGAGTTAAGTACCGTGTATCTCCAGATCTAGCAAACTATCTAGAAGAACTTGGATATATTTGGCGGCCAAACTAAGCCGTCGCTAGTAGTCTGACCCTCAACTGGTTCCCGCCCTCCTCCCAGTTGGGGGTTAGACCTTTTTATGCGTACATATTCGTAATAACACGAGATGATTACGCCAAATAGTTTTCGGAGGTTTTGTGGCTACCTTATCCAGTCTGGCGGAACGCCTTCGTTCTGAGATAGGCGATATAGGTAAGTCCTTTGTCTACCAGACAACAGCGGATGGAATTACAAACCGCTACCTCATCCCATACTCCCCTGTAGATGGGGCAAACCTTATTATCCATGTAAACGGCTCAGACGTTTCAAACGCTGTACTTGTAGAAGAAGAAACAGGTTACATTACCTTTGATTCTCTCCCAAATAGCGGAGCGCCTATCGTTGTTGCTGGAACGTACTACCGTTACTTTACAAACAATGAAATTTGCAACTTTGTTAACGATGCATTTAATCAACACACAAAGAACCATGCAGATCCATATGGTCGTGGTGTAACTATCACTAATCTTCCAGGTGTTGAAGAATACCCTGTAGTTGTATACGCGGCTACTCTAGCGCTCTACACGTTGGCTAACGATGCAGCATTTGACATCGATATTACTGCTCCAGATGGAGTACAGATACCTCGTTCTGAGCGTTACCGTCAATTGATGGATATGACTCAACAGCGTAAGGCTCAATACATTGAACTATGTTCACAACTAGGTATTGGACTTTACAAGATCGACGTATTCCAACTACGTCGTATCGCTAAGTTTAGTAACCGTTATGTACCTATCTTTCTTCCTCAAGAAGTGGATGATCGTTCAATGCCTCAAAGGGCGCTTCTTCCAATGCCTACTTATGGCTCTCAACAGTTCCCATCAGATGTTCCTACATTTGATTTAAACGCATATCAAGGAGATTCATTTGAAGCAACTTTAAAGTTCCCATTTGATGTGACCGCGTATACTTGGAAGTCTGAAATTCACATGCAATTTGGTGATGGAATTCCTCTTGCATCGTTTGACATTGAGTTCGTAGATGGGGACAACACAAAGTTGACCTTAAATCTTACAAGTCAACAAACAGAAATTCTTCCAGACCTTTGTTTCTGGGATATCCAAGCAACTGCTACGGATGATTCAGGTTACGAACAAACGTTCATGCGAGGAGCCATGTTTGTTACACGGGAGGCCACAGTATGACACGCGTTGTACACGTAGTAGGTTGTAGTTGCGGTCAATGTAGTGGGTCTCAAGGAGTTCAAGGACCAACAATTGTTGTAGGTTCTGGTCAAGGCGGTGCTCGCGGTGTTCAAGGAACACAGGGTGTTCAGGGAGCAACTGGAACAGGTTTACAGGGAGCCCAAGGACCTATTGGTCCTGGTGGCGGTGCACAAGGAACCCAAGGGTTACAAGGAGCACAAGGTTTACAGGGTGCTACAGGCATTGGAACCCAAGGCACACAGGGTGCACAAGGAGATCCTGGTACTCAAGGTATTTCTGGTACTTCATTAGGAACTACAGACGACCTAACAGAAGGCGTAACAAACCTTTACTTTACTCCACAAAGAGTGGCGTATGTTCATACCCAAGGGGTAGCAAATAACACGTGGGTTATCACGCATAATCTACATTTTTACCCTAACATTACAGTGCAAGATTCGGCTGGTAATATAGTCGAAGGCGAGATCACATATACTAATTCGGACTCCTTAACAGTTACATTTGCAACAGCGTTTTCAGGCGAAGCCTACTTATCTTAAGGAGATAACCGAATGGCACGTAAGTTTTTAACACCGATTGATCTTGGCAAACTTGAACTTCAAAATGCCAGAATCCAAAACCTCTCTTCATCAAATGCTCCAGCAAGCCCTGTCGAAGGTCAGATTTACTATGACACAACCGACAAGTACATCAAGCAATGGAATGGAACTGCTTGGATCGCATTTGGTCCACAAGGTACCCAGGGAACTCAGGGCACTGACGGTGTACAAGGTACACAAGGAACTGCAGGTTATGTAGGCGCTGATGGTGCTCAAGGTACACAGGGAACTCAAGGAACACAAGGAACTCAAGGTACCCAGGGAACACAAGGCACAGACGGAACTCAAGGTACTCAGGGAACTGATGGTCAACAAGGTACCCAAGGAACAGACGGCACACAAGGAGCACAAGGACTACAAGGAACCCAAGGTACAGACGGTACTCAAGGTACAGACGGCACACAAGGTACCCAAGGAACAGACGGAACCCAGGGTACTCAAGGCACACAAGGAACTGATGGCCAACAAGGTACGCAAGGAACCCAAGGTACTGATGGAACACAGGGTGCACAAGGTACACAAGGTGTAGATGGTGCGCAAGGTACTCAAGGTACCGATGGTGCTCAAGGTACAGACGGTCACTCTGACCGCTATAAGACAACCTCTAATACCGCAAATGATATTGCAGTAGCAGATGGCGTAGTCTTCTATGTAAATGA
>Ga0208250_1000005_pt1 | contig 149427 bp, 231 predicted proteins | sample CryBogCBE18Aug09_FD_184557 | JGI IMG/M metagenome (GOLD analysis project Ga0208250, IMG submission 184557) | Freshwater microbial communities from Crystal Bog, Wisconsin, USA - CBE18Aug09 (SPAdes) (version 2) | ecosystem: Environmental > Aquatic > Freshwater > Lake | place: Crystal Bog... | reverse complement strand
TTCTGCGTCTCTTGCATAGCAATTTAGATAACTTGTCGTCAGTGAGGCGTAGTTTGGCTACTAGTTCTTGTCTAGTTCCGGATACGATTTCCAGCGAGTTTATATTTTGTAACACATAGATGGTAGAATCATATTTAGGATGGTTACATCCCTTTTGCTGTAAGTGGTGTTTTCCTTCTTCTACTAATTTTAGTTGTGCCCGTCTAGATATGTCTCCGCCTAAGAAAGGGTGTGTTCCGTTTGTAACTCGCGCCACCGCGCGCAGTCTTGCTAAGTCTGAAAACTCACCTACTGTAAGTTTCAACTTGGCCGATATTTTCCAACAAGCCCCGTAGTCTCCTTGTGCTTTGTGGACAGCATAGTGTTCTCGAATAGATAATGCGATTAAATTAGAAGGATGATTGTTTTCAGTGTCACCGTCGATATGGTGAATATCATACGTTCGTCCATCTTCGTCTTTGGGGATAGGACCGTGGCATTGCTCATATATCCTACGATAGATTTTACTAGGGGTTCGGTTTTTTGAGTAAATAGTCATAGCTGATTGCTCCTTTCAAGCGTTAGTGTGAGTGGGAATTGGCGTTCCGCGACTCACTTTTATTTATCTTTATTCACGAGAAGGTGATTTTTTGGTTGACAAGTGTACCCAAACTTGTTATAAGAGTATATCAAGAGCGAAGAAAAGGATTTCTAGAATGGCTATCACTTTCATCAACATTGATACGATGACCGAAGAACCTGGTACTTTTGTGAAGTACATGGGTCCTTTCAAGGCATTGATCAAGAATAAGGCGGGCCAGAAGCTCGTGGTTGATATTGACGATTTCTGGGCAGTTTGACACTCTAATTTTTTGAAAAAAAGGTTGACATTCGTTTCTGAATGATATATAAGAGAGAATATGATGTTGATTGTTGAGAAATCACCAAAACAGCATCTTAAATGAACATATTTTAAGCCAGGGATAAATACTAGCACTATGACTACTAACACTTGTAACATATCGCTGAAAAAGCATACACTCTGGGGACAATTATCCTCATTGGGCATGGTCGCGGCGTCATATAATACAAGCATTCGCGGCAGCTTTGACCCAGCAGTGGAACAACAGCCCGGCGGTTAGGTAGACATAGTATAAACATGTTTATTTAGACCCCGGGGACTCAAGTTCTTGGGGTTTTCCATTAGTCAGAAAGTAAATCTCTGACAGTCAGGTGAAAGACTGACAAAAGTGCAAGTCGGAACGAGGCTGCAAAGCACTATAAAAAAAGAACGGGCGGTGGTAAGGATGGATTCACCTGAGGGTGATGAAAAATCTATCAGATGAGGACATTACGATCCTCTCAAGCGGTCAAGTCTGAAATGCCAGACAACATAGATCGCTTGTCAACAAAAGGCTAAATCTATTCTTATAAACACATAACGGCAAAACAACGCCCCTCATACTCTGAATTTGCAGGAATCGGCACCCCGAGTGTGTTAATATGAATAGATTTCATTCCCCGATCGTTCAATGGTAGGACAACAGACTCTGACTCTGTTTATATTGGTTCGAATCCAGTTCGGGGATCCAAAATATTTGACATCGTATATCAAAGCATATATAATGTAACTATACAAAGTTGATCGTTGCCCCTTCCTCTAGTGGTAAGAGAGCGGACTTTGAATCCGTCAACCTAGGTTCGAGTCCTAGAGGGGCATCCAACTCTGTATAAATAATGTTATGCTGTATTAACTCAGTTGGTAGAGTACCTGTTTAGTAATCAGGATGTCGGCGGTTCGATTCCGTCATACAGCACCATTCTTCATGCCCTCGTAGCTCAGTGGATTAGAGTGTCTGGCTTCGAACCAGAATGTCGGGAGTTCGAGTCTCTCCGAGGGTACCAGTTTCGCCGGATTACTAAAGAGCGGTTCCTGGGTCTGCTCTAGTGCTTACCGGTAGAGGTTCCCGACACCTCTATAAAAACAGGGAAGATTTCATGCAGCCATAGCTCAACTGGATTAGAGCGTCGGTCTACGAAACCGAAGGTTGAAGGTTCAAGTCCTTCTGGTTGCACCATAGATAAATATCGTAGAGGATCAATCAATGAAAGTCTGTGTGCAAGTCTACGACGAGAATCAAGTACTAAACGTAATCACTACCGAGTATGATACTCAGGAAGATGCTTATGCTTATGCACTATCTCAAGCACAACAAGGCTATCATGCAAAAGTCTTTGATGATGACTACAATCTCATCAACGAAGTATATAACATTTTCCCTACAGATAACTCTTAATCATATACCTCAAGTGTTACGGTAGCACATCGGTTTCCAAGTCCGAGAGCGTGGGTTCGACTCCTACGGGGTATGCCAATTCATGGTGTTTGTAGCTCAGTGGTAGAGCGGCGGTTTGTGGTACCGCATGTCGCGGGTTCGATCCCCGTCTTACACCCCAGTCTTAATGCGTGATTAGTTCATCGGTAGAACGCTTCCTTGACATGGAAGAGGCGGCAGGTTCAACTCCTGCATCGCGCACCATTCTTATGCGGTCACATATATGGACTACCTTCCGAAAGTAGCCCCAGTATAGAAAAAAAGTGACCGCGCCAAATCATGGAGTCGTGACAGAGTGGCCGATTGTGACACCCTGGAAAGGTGTTGTACTCGCAAGGGTACCGTGAGTTCGAATCTCACCGACTCCGCCAATATAACAGCCGGTACTTGACTGTATCGGTGCCTGACGAGGTTTGGGGACGGTATAGCGTTGCGAAAGTAAAAAGCCGCTCCACCAATCAACGGGATATAGCGTAGTCAGGCCTAACGCGCAAGTCTGGGGGACTTGAGACCGCAGGTTCAAATCCTGCTATCCCGACCAATTCAACGGGAAGTAGCTCAGGTGGTAGAGCGCGGCGTTCGGGACGCCGAGGTCGCAGGTTCGATCCCTGTCTTCCCGACCAGTTTAATGGAGTGTGCTGAGGTTGGCTCCTCACACTGTCCCGAAAACAGTAGGTACTGCGAGGTACATAGTTCGATGCTATCACACTCCGCCATGATATTTGGGGCTTTAGCTCAGATGGGAGAGCATTTGTCTGGCAGACAAAAGGTCACGGGTTCGATCCCCGTAGGCTCCACCAATATATGGCCCGGTCGTCTAGTGGCTAGGATACCTCCCTTTCAAGGAGTAGAAGCGGGATCGAAACCCGTTCGGGCTACCAAAAAAAAGGTTGACAACGGTATCGTTGTTTGCTATAACGAGAACATAGAGAGCGAAACACTCTCTGTTCTTTGACATTGTTGAATGAATTTTTCTATTAGGTGGTCAAGCTAAGGGCGTGAGAGTGGCACTGGCAAGACCTGAAATAGAGCAACGGACCCTCCCTAGCACCGTGACTCTTCCTAACTATGATAGACTTTTTAGATGAACCCTGTTGATGTAATGTGAGAGTGGTACTTACGCCCTCAATGGGTTTTCCTAGCGCAGGTTCGAATCCTGTCAGGGTTCTTCTAAAAAGTTTAATGGCTCGTTAGTTAGGTTAGAATGATAAATAGTCTATGAAAGGACTAACCTAATGCCTAGAGTTAATTGTACAGTGTGTGAAACTGAATTCATGTGGCGCCCGTCACAGACCTTAGGAAAATACTGTAATAGAGATTGTCAGATTATTGACTCTCTACGAAAGAAGATTGAAAGTGGTAACTATACCCGTAATAATGCACTGACTTATTTTAGACGCACAAATGAATATAAATGTAGTTGCTGTGGTATTACAGAATACAATGGCAAACATATAAGATTGCAGATAGATCATGTTGACGGGAACAATTCCAATAATTCCCAAAATAATTTAAGATATCTATGTCCTAACTGTCACACTCAAACAGACACCTGGGGTGTAAAGAATGTAAGTGAAGAAGGACGAAGACGAATGAACGAGGGTGCCCGAAAAGGCAAACTCGCACAACTTAGAAAATTGGCCGTGTAGCTCAGAGGAAGAGCATTCGCCTGTCACGCGAAAGGTCGGGGTATCGTAATCCCTCACGGTCGCCAGTTTATGAAGTGAGTCTAGTGCGTTTCAGAGCGTAGGTATGTGGATACTATACTAGTTACTTAACCGTTCAAATCGGTGAGCCGACTCTGACACTTCATATTAATTTAATGTTGGGTATGGCATAGTTGCTTTCAGAGGGATTTCTAGACCCCGAGAAGAATGGAGAAAATGCTTAACCGCAGGGTGCAATAACCCCCGCCCGACGCCAGTTTCCGACTATGGCTGATCATCATAGGTGGGAAAGTCCAAGAGATTAAGATCGCCCGATTTGATCACGGGAATCTTACTTATCTCTTGCTTCGTTCGTCTAGCGGACAGGACGCCGACCGGGAAGGTCGGGAACATGGGTTCGAATCCCATACGAGGGTTACGACTTTATATAAAGAAAGGAAGATCATGTTCTATGAAAAGTGCGCTGAGATCCTCGGCGTGACCTACGAATGTGAATCTTTCCCTTATCGCTATCGCACTCGCTGGAACAATCGTTCAGCAGGTAATGGTAGGTTTGAGGGCTACGGAATAATCAGAAAGTTTGGTGATCACTATCAAGTGGCGTTAACTCGTCCGATAGCACATCACGCTATCTATCGTTCCGAAGAAGAAGTATTCGCATTCCTGAGAAGTTTATCTCAATGATAGACTTATTAGATGAACACACAGGACGGACATAGGCCCCGTAACACGGGCGAGAATGGTGGTGACGACAGTGTGTTCTTCTAATAAGTTTACTGCCTGGGTAGCTCAGTTGGTAGAGCAGGAGACTGAAAATCTCCGTGTCGGCGGTTCGATTCCGTCCCCAGGCACCAGTTTATGTGTTGTCCCTAAGGAAGTGAAAAAACCCATTGGGAGTCTGGCCGGATCGACGGGTGACGCCTCACTCGGATCCCAAATGACAAGTAGCTTTTAGTGTAACGACTAAACAACACACCTAATTACTCGCGTGTGTACAGTATGCCGTATGAGATAGGGGACATTCTCAATTCTCTCCTATGTACCCGAAGGCTGTAGCAGTAGTTGAAAGATACTATCAGTGATTTAATTTGAGACATGGATCACGGCGAGTAAATACTAAATTGGTAGACTAAATGATAAATAGTTGTGTCACCCAATTAAGGAACACTACTATGAGTAAAAGAGGGCCCAAGAAAGCAGAAGCAATAATAACTACTGAATTATGTAGTTATGGATGTGGTTTGGTTGCAAACTTTAGAAACAAGTCAGGTAAACTGATGTGTGGTCCTGGAGCCGCTTCCTGCTCTGAGATTAAAAAGAAAAACTCCGCTGCCGGAAAAGCAGCATATGATTCCGGGCAACGACCTTCTGCGAAAGAGGCTTATGAATCGTTATCTGATACTGCCAAAAATAACATGAATTGGAATGCAGGAAAACGATATGCAGATTTCTCACATAATGGAAAGGGTCAGCACAAAAGCGCACTAATTGCTGAGAGAGGATATTGTTGTGAGGGTTGTGGACTCTCTGAGTGGAGAGGAAAACCGATTGTTCTTGAATTGGAGCATAAAAACGGCGACCGCAAAGATAACACAAAGGATAACCTTGAATTACTATGCCCTAACTGTCACGCACAGACTCCTACTTGGAGAAAGGGTTGGGTAAAAGGGTTCAAAACAAGTAGATACACCGATGAGCAGCTAATAGCTGCTATCAAGGATTCAGAAAACTTGAATCAGGTATTAGAAAAATTAGATTTACGATACGGATCAGTTAAGAAGATAGTAAATCTAATATCAGAACATAATATTTCTTTTAAGAGGAAATTAAACTAAATAAAATCAACGGGGCTATGGGCAAATTGGTAAAGTCGTTACGTTTAGGCCGTAAAGTTCTCCCGGTTCGAGTCCGGGTAGCCCCACCAAGTTTCACGAAGGTGGTATGTAGGACAGGTGAAAATGTCCGAGGACCGGGATTCCCTCTACCCGCACCAATCATAACGTCGATGAGGGTTCGAGTCCCTTCATCCGTACCAAGCGATAAATACTCTCAATAGGAGAGTACAATGGATCCAAAACTTCAAGCACAAATCAAAGATTATCTAGCTAATAATCTAACCCTCTCATATGAGATTACTCCTGACATGTATGGCATTAAGCCAGATCAAATAACGTTTCAGTTGAATCTTGAGGGTGAACCTATCAATACAGTAGTATTATACAGCTTAACAGGAAATTAAGTTTTGCCCGTATGGTGGAATCGGTAGACGCGCCTGACTCAAAATCAGGTATCCAAAAGGTGTGGGGGTTCAAGTCCCTCTACGGGCACCAAATTATCTACTCGGTTCGAGTCCGAGCTAAACATAGGGATGGCCTCCTAATGACATGAGGTGCTCACAGGGAGCGGATACTAAAGTTTTGTAGTGGGTGTTGGAAGTAATAGTCACAGAGCCTATACTGGCCAGTTGAATCTCTGTAACGGATGACGGTTCAAGTACGCAAAATGGAAACCATCTGACAACGACTTCAACAACGCACCCTAGTATATACCGGCGCTTTTAATAGGTATGGAATGCTGCTGATGTTGTGGTACAGCAGGCCCACTATAAAATCATTCAATGCTCTATAAGCATTGCTGGCGATGCGCTGGATTCGTAACCCAGAGATAACAGGTTCGATTCCTGTATAGAGCACCATGCACCTGTAGCTCAATGGTAGAGCGGTGAGCTTATACCTCATGATCGGCAGATTACCGAACGGTTGGGGGTTCAAGTCCCTCCGGGTGCACCAATTTAATGCCCTGGTGGTGGAATGGTAGACACGCTACCTTGAGGTGGTAGTGGGCGAAAGCTCGTGGAAGTTCGAATCTTCTCTAGGGCACCAAAGATTTCGGTTGACAATTCGGTCAATCAAATGTATAGTGAAAACACAATAAGGAATTCACTTTGTAGATTACTAAATACAGGAAGAAACAGGAGTTTTTATGGCAGTTCTAGCCCTTGACATTTCAGGTGTCCCGCGCACGTGGGTCTCCCACGACGAAGCGATTGCATATCACGCAAAAGACCTGGTAGCATGGAGCATGGGTGATGTGATCGCACGTTACCGAGGCGGTGTCCGAAAGGATGGCACTCGCAGCTATATTGAAACTCCTAGCATCATCGCTATTAAGGGTCATGGTTTTGACTTCAAAAAGCACAATAAGGTTGTGTTGACGAATGGTACACTGTTCGCTCGTGACCGACATATTTGTGCTTATTGCGGTAATCATTTCACAAGTCGTAATGACTTGAGCCGTGATCACATTGTTCCTCGGTTCCACGGTGGTTTGGACGAATGGACTAACGTAGTTACTGCTTGCATTGACTGCAACCAAAAGAAGGGTTGTAAGTCGCTTAAGGAAGCTCGTATGGAACTATTGTATATCCCTTACGAACCCAATCACTTTGAAAACTTGATTCTCCAGAATCGTAGCATTCTTGCTGACCAGATGGAGTATCTAATGTCAGGTGTTCCGAAGCACAGTCGTATTATGTTAAAGGCAGCGTAGGAAAATAAATCCACGTTGCTTTCAACTATTAAATATTATTAAGAGTTCATTCTCTCATTCCCACGTAGCTCAGTGGCAGAGCCGACGACTGTTAATCGTCTGGTCGGTGGTTCGAATCCATCCGTGGGAGCCAACTTAAAACCTCTAACCTGCAAACTTTTGATAAATAGATTTACAGGTTAGAGGTTATATTATGAGTTATAGATCAGAAAGCGTAAAGCGTTGGAGAGAAAACACCAAAGATAAAATGGTAGAAGCAATGGGCAGCAAATGTCAATGTTGCGGATATAATAAGCATACTGCTGCGCTGGCGTTTCATCACATTGATCCTAGTCAGAAAGACATTGGATTTGGTGGTGCTAGAGCAAACCCAAAGGCATGGCCTAAGATTGTAAATGAACTTAGAAAGTGTATACTGGTATGTCACAATTGCCATAGTGAGATTCATGCAGGCGTTAGAGAGCTTCCGGAAACGTATGAAGTGTTTAATGAAGCATTTGCTGATTTTAAAAAAGTGTCAGAATATGATGCTTGTCCTATCTGCAATGATAAAAAACCTATTGCTCAAAAGTTTTGTAGTCATATATGCGCCCAAAAGAACAGTAGAAAAGTTGACTGGGACAGCATTGATTTGTTAGACTTGCTTGATAAACACGGGATTGGGGAACTAGAAAATATTCTAGGTGTTTCTAATGCTGCTATATACAAGAGAAGAAACAAGTTATTAAAGAACACGCCGGCTTAGCTCAGGTGGTAGAGCGCGTCACTTGTAATGACGATGCCAGGGGTTCGACTCCTCTAGCCGGCACCATTCTTGAAAAAAGAGGTTGACATTCGTTTCAATCTTTAGTATAAGTAAACATGTAAAGAGAGATTGTCTCCATAGCTCAACTGGATAGAGTACGAGTCTTCTAAACTTGGGGTTGCAGGTTCGAGCCCTGCTGGGGACGCCAAAACATAAATACTAATATGGGAAAGCGCACTTTAATACACGATATGCCTTGGCAAGAAGTACAAGCGTTGTATGATGCTGGTATGTCGCAGCGTGACCTGCAGGGAAAGTTTAGAATAGCATTCAAAACTTTTCAGAAAGCAAAACGACTTGGGTTGTTTGTTCCAAGAGACTTGTCTTCTGCGTGTAAACTAAGGGCAGCACTAAAGCCCGGCGACTACACCGAAGTCAGAAGTCAACGTCCGGAACTCGTAAACTATAGAGCAGACTGTTCATTCAAGTTTAATGTGTTTGACTTTCCAGATGAGTTTGATATTGTACTAGTTGAACAGCACGGTTGGTATAAAGCTACAAATCGTGGTAATAATTTAACAGGTGTCAGTAGAGACCATATTGTGAGTGTGAGATACGGATTTGATAACGGAATTGATCCGTCAATAATCTCTCACCCTGCTAACTGTCAACTATTACAGCATGGCACAAATGTGTCAAAAGGTAAAAAATGTGACTTGACAATTGAAGAACTTTTTGTTAAGATCAGTAAATGGAATGATAAGTATAATAAAGTTTCTGGGGACGTAAGCTAACGGGAAACTGGCGCCTTTGCAAGGCGCACTTGAGGGTTCGATTCCCTCCGTCTCCACCAAACATTAATCCACCGTCGGGGATTAGCGCAGTCCGGTAGCGCACCTGCTTTGGGAGCAGGGGGTCGTAGGTTCGAATCCTACATTCCCGACCATATAATGCCTGAGTAGCTCAGCGGTAGTAGCGTTTCCTTTACACGGAAAATGTCGGGAGTTCGATCCTCTCCTCAGGTACCATATTCAAGGAAAGCTACAGATAATATCTGTAGTTTTTCCTTTTGTGATAAATAGTTATTCACTGTCTGACAGTAAAATTGAAACGAAAGGTTTTATGAGTTGGCTCAAGTTAATAAGCACATCCTTGTTACAGGATATCTAGAAGAAGCTCCTACTGCGGAGTATGTTACGTTTCTTGAAGACTGGTTCAATCGTTTGGTTGAAGCAGTTGATATGAAGGTGTTAATTGATCCTATCTGTGTTTGGTGTGACGATGAAGGAAACGAAGGCGTAACGGGGATGGTTGGTATTACTACCAGTCACTCATCTATTCATTTTTGGTCAGGTGAACCAAGTTTTTATAAGTTTGATCTATATTCATGCAAGGATTTCGCAATTGAAGCTGTAGCAGATATGCTCAAGGAACTTGGAACCTACAAGTTCACCTACACTGTAGTTGATCGCACAGATGATGAACATCCTGTGATTGACAGTGGTGTTGTCACTTTCTAAATACCGAGGTTGGAGTTCCCGTGACTCCGTTGGTACCTGAGGACAAAGAGGAAAATAACACTAGTTTCCTCTCCTGCTGGGCCATAATCAAAACATGGGCGGATACGGAGAGAGTTGTGTTAACTCTCTCCCGACATGCGAGTGTGGTGTAACGGTAGCATGATGGTCTCCAAAACCATTCGTCGGGGTTCAAATCCCTGCACTCGTGCCAAACTTTCTGAAAATAGTTCTTGACATTACTCTAACAATGTCGTATAAAGAGATATACAGAGTGAGAAACACATTCTGGTCTTTGACAATGTTGGTTAAGTTTTAAGTGAAAAGTCTGTCTACCAGGTATAAATACATTATAGGAGACTATTATGTATTGTGAGTATGGGTGTGGACAGACTTCTCACTATCTTCTTAAGAATGGCAAAAACTGCTGTTCTAAGAGACCGGCAGGCTGCCCGGAGATTAAAAGCAAAAACTCGCTTGCAACCAAACGGGTATATGCAACCGGTGCTAGACCTTCTGCGAAAGAAGCATATTCATCAATGAGCGAGGATGCTAAAACTCGCATGAATTGGAATAAGGATAAGTATCCTAACACTGTATTTGAATACGGTGGAACTGGTAGTCATAAAGCTGTTCTCATCCAAGAACGCGGGCACAGGTGCGAAGCATGTGGATTAGAAGAATGGCAAGGTCATAAGGTTCCTCTAGAGTTAGAACATATTGATGGTGACAATAAGAACAACATTAAAGAAAATCTCAAACTACTATGCTGCAACTGCCACGCATTGACCGATACCTGGAGAGGTAGAAATATCAACTCAGGAAAGGTAAAAGTAAGTGACGATGAGCTATTGACAGCCCTTGAGGAATGTAGTAGTATAAGAAAAGCATTACAGAAAGTAGGTCTTACCCCAAAGGGAGGGAACTACGCTAGAGCTAACAAATTACGGGCGCGTGGCGAAATTGGTCATACGCAGGAGACTTAAAATCTCCCGGATTTATTCCGTGTCGGTTCGAGTCCGACCGCGCCCACCAAGTTTAGCGGCCCCTTCGTCTAGAGGCCTAGGACACTGCCCTTTCACGGCAACGACACGGGTTCGAATCCCGTAGGGGTCACCAGTCGCTATAAATACAGAGATCCGATGAAACGGGTCCAAAAAACAAAACAAGGAAAATAACATGAAGAAGATTGTTACTCTTGCTGCTGTTGCAGCACTAACTACCCTTGCTGCTTGCAGCGGTAAGGCTCCGGAAGCAGCCAGCACTGATGCTGCTACTAGCGCCGCATCTGACGCTGCATCTGATGCTGCTACTGCCGCTGCTACTGACGTAGCTGGTGGTAAGACTGATCGTGATACTTCGGTAGAAGCCAAGTAATCTAAAAGGAGCCAATCGTGGGTGAAGTTATTCACGTTGAGTTTGGTAAGATGGACATTGAAGAACAGGAGGTTCTAGGGGTAAACTTAGACCTTACTGCTTACTTGGACACATTGCGTAATCAAGGAATTATTGAAGATGACATTCTTGACATTATTGACGCAATCAACGACATGGATGCATACTTTGCCGCAGATGATGAGGTAAAGACATTCGCTGATGGTTGGCTCCAACAGTTTTTATAAGTTAATGCGTAGGTGGGTGAGTGGTTAATACCAGCAGACTGTAAATCTGCCGTCGTGAGACTACGTTGGTTCGAATCCAACCCTGCGCACCAAACATTGCTCTTGTAGCTCAATAATATGGTCCCGTAGCTCAATTGGTAGAGCTGGCCGCTCATAACGGCTAGGTTGTCGGATCGTGCCCGGCCGGGACTACCACCAACGATTGCCCTTGCTACGATTCTCTTTGATAGTGAGATATTGCAGGTTATCTTCATGGTGCTTCCCTCCCTTTGAAAGGGGCACAATATGATCAACTTCATGACCTTCGGGACAGTTGCGATATATCTCTTTTATCTTTGCAAGATTAGCGCCGGGGTCAAGAACTTTGTATTGTCTTGCGCGATATCTGCTTTGACGCATTGCATTTGATTTTTTGAGGTGCTCCTCACTAACTCTAAGTGCATCTGAGCTACACTGCATAGAGCAATACTTCTTTGATGTAGTAATAGTTCCGCAATGAGCGCAAGGATGAGGAAACACCTTTCTTTCTACTCTGCAAACTCCGCGATTATTATGTTTAGCAGAGCAGGATTTTGAACAGAATCTAGGATTTGACGTTTCTTTATCACAGTGAATGCATTTGTTCATACTATTATTTATTCCTATTGCGTTACGGTACGGTACTAGATTCGAATCATTTTTTATAACACGCCTTACAAAGAGTTAAATAGACATATGAGAAAACTTTTTGCACTAGTAGCCCTTTTGTTTGCAACTCCTGTCTATGCACAGAGTAATCAAACAACCGATGGAACTCATGCTGTATTAGCAGTAGGTGGAATGTTTACTGATCATGGTAATGCCACTGCTACTGTTGACGGCGAGTTGACTACGCAGTATGGTCGCTGGCAGGGAGTTTACGATATCAACTATAACTATCAGCAGAGCAAGAGTGTTGCAACTGTCAACATGGGTGCCGCTGAAATCAAGCGTAACTATGCATTGAATGATAGAAACTATGTAATCGGTGATATTCGTTACGATTACAATCAGTTCCGTCCTTGGCAGAATACTTATGTTGTTGCAAGCGGCTGGGGCTATAAGGTTTATCGTAGCGATCATATCAAGGTCAGCAATGAGTTATCTGCTGGTTATAGACACACTGACGATGGTGACTACTTTGTTGCTCGTGACAGTGTTTGGTTCCGTTATTCAAATGGTCCATTGACCGCGTATAACAAGTTTCTTTATGAAAAGAGCAACATTGATTATTACCGAAATCAAGCTGCAATCACGTATAACTTGAATAATTTGGTTGCAATTGGTGTTCAAAATCTATATACTAGAGATATTAAAGAGAATGATATTACTAGCTTTACACTAGGTGTAAAGTTTTAACAAATACGGAGAGATGGCAGAGTGGTCGATTGCGGCGGTCTTGAAAACCGCTGAACTGCAAGGTTCCGTGGGTTCGAATCCCACTCTCTCCGCCAAGTTTAGAAAGTCCAAATATGTCGTATGTACTGTTTCTTGATGATGTTAGAAACCCTGACGATGTAACTTGGGCTGAATTCCCTCGCTTTGAGACTACATTCACTGTTCGCAACTATGAAGGATTTGTCAATCAAATCTCTCGCGGAGGAATGCCAGCTTTCGTTTGTTTTGATCATGATCTAGCTGACGAACATTATATAGCTATGCTCAAAGAAAACGAAAGTGATCCTGTCAAACAGCTTGAAACTATCGTAGACTATGGTACTGAAAAGACTGGTTACGATTGTGCCAAGTGGCTCGTTGACTATTGCAGTGAGAAAGGTTTCAAGTTCCCTAAGTACATTGTTCACTCAATGAACCCTGCTGGAAAAGAACGTATCACTGGATACATTGAAAATGCGAGAAAACATTTGGATATATGAGGCTTAAACCACTTGTTTAACGAACAAATGATAAATAGATCATACAAGGAAATAAAGTATGATCTGTGATTATGGTTGTGGTAGCAAAGCTATAAAAACGCTTAAGAACAGTAAAAACTGTTGTAGCAACTCACCAAGCTCTTGTCCTGCAATGAAGGCCAAGAATAGCGATAGAGTCAAAGCTAGGCGGGCTATAGCAGGTGACTCTTATTGGAAGAATGGGCACCCTAAGGGCAATACTAGCGGAAAGGCGTTGTTGGGTAAAACTTACGATGCATTGTACGGCAATGAAGCACTTGCCCAACGCTTGTCCCGATCATTGGGTAATAAAGGAAAAGGCTCATACAAGAACTTTACTCCTGAACAGAAACTAGAACACGCTTCTCGTGCTAGAGAAAACATTCTTGCAAGATATGAATCCGGATGGATGCCAAAGGCAGGTAGGTGCAAGAAGATTCAGTATGTATCTCCGATCGCAGGCACTGTCTGGGTAGACGGCACCTGGGAGTTAGCGGTTGCTAAATGGCTAGACCTTAAAGGATATATGTGGAAACGAAATACTACACGATTCCCCTATACTAATCTTAAAGGTAACTTGAGTCATTACACTCCGGATTTCTACGTTGAAGAAATGGGAGGGTATTTAGAGATTAAGGGTTATGAAACTGCGCTAGATCGCTGTAAGTGGTCGCAGTTCTCTGAACCTCTCGTAGTCTGGAAGAAAAAAGATTTAGTAGAGAATAGCATACTAGAGTAAATATATCTATAAGGAAGGTGGGCAGGCTGGTAATGCAGCAGATTGCTAATCTGTACAACCCGCAAGGGTTGAGTGGGTTCGATTCCCACACCTTCCGCCAAGATAATGGTTGACATTCGTTCTGAATGTTGTTATAAGAAATCTATAAAGAAATAAACGCCCGGTTGGCAGAGCGGCCGAATGCAGAGGACTGCAAATCCTCCGAGAGTATTCTCCACGCAAGTTCAAATCTTGCACCGGGCTCCATTATTTGGTTCTGTAGTTAAATGGTATAACGACCGACTGATAATCGGTCATTGGAAGTTCGATTCTTCCCGGAACCACCAAAGTTATATGGACCGGTAGCTCAGTAGGTAGAGCATGGGCCTTTTAAGCCTAGGGTCGAGGGTTCAAGCCCCTCCCGGTTCACCAAATACACAGAAAGGAGAAGGCAATGGGCTGGCGTGATACTCATGTAGACGTTAATGATATGCTTGGTAAGACCTTCTCTAAGGTTACTGCTACTATGGATACAGTAACGTTTGAAAACGATGAAGTATGTTATGTGCTTTATCATGATCAAGATTGTTGCGAATCAGTGGTAGTTGAAGATATCAACGGTGATCTTGAAGACCTCGCGGGTTGGCCATTGCTAATCGCTCGTGAAGATCACAATGCGGATGGAACAAAATTAGATGAAGAATCCTATACGTGGACCTTCTACAACTTCGCAACCTTCAAGGGGTATGTGACTATTAGGTTCCTCGGAACTTCAAATGGTTATTACAGCGAAAGTGTATATTGTAAGAAAGAAACTTTGAAAAAGTAAAAAAAACGGTTGACAAGCAACGAGAAGTATAGTATATCTAGTATATCAAGTGACGAGAAGCTCCGAATGGTCTTTCGTATATTGCTAGTTATTGCTAAGTGGACTAGCTTCTCGTTGCTTGAAAACAACTTAGATGAACACAGTAGGTAGTGCTTTCTTAGATATCATAATGTTAGCAACCAACTCCCGCATTGCGGGTCTGTGTTCTTCTAAGTTGTTTTATCAATAAGCAGTACCGTCTGCTGAACCAATGCCTGAAGGAGATTAAGTTCTCCCCGTAGTCGTTGAAAACAAAACGGACAGTTTATATGGACGTATTGGACAATTGGTTGGTCCAGCAGACTCTTAATCTGCCGCAGAAATGCCTTGTGAGTTCGAGCCTCACTACGTCCTCCAATTCATGCTATAACAGATGCATATGCTATAGCGAGAGAGTACACCTGACGCTGCAGGGTTGCCGGCGTGTATGATAATAAAAAGGTGGGGCAAGAGTCCTCAGGTTTACCCAGTGATTTTATGGCAAATTATTGATAGTGGAGAATGTTATGAAATACAAAATGTACGCTATCTTTGCCAAAGAGAGCGTTGCAAAGATGAAAGGTATTCGAGGTAAGATGTGTACTCAAGCAGGCCATGCTTATCTACATGCTTATTGGGATTCTTTGAATCCTGAGAAGTGCTTTATTGATCAAGTACGAGCATACATGAATAGCGACCGTGCTTACAAGATTACTCTTATCGTAGATACTGTTGATGAGCTTAAGGCTCTCCAGGAAAAGTATAAGGATGTCTGCGGTACGAGTCTTGTAACTGACGCTGGATTCACTGTGTTCAATGAACCAACTACGACTTGTCTTGGTCTTGGTCCTATCAGTGAAGACAACATCGGTGACGATTTGAAAGCGTTGAAGACTTTTACATAATATGGCAGTATAGCTCAGTTGGTCAGAGCGTCCGGCTCATATCCGGAAGGTCGCAGGTTCGGATCCTGCTACTGCTACCAAAGTTTACCCAAAATGATTGATTATCATATTGGTTTATAGTATAAGCAATGAAACACAAAGGGAAGAAGAATGCAAGTTTCACTACGTAAGGCAAATGCAATCCAGATCGCAATCAACGAAGCTCTTAAGGGCCTTGAATTCAAGGCTGATGTCAGCATCAATGAATTCCAGAAGCCAGAAGAAGTGATCGCTGCTGCGTCAACGACCTTCTTTGATAACATCAACCGTCGTAATGCACTGCTCCGTAGTCTCTATGAGATCCGCAAAGCAACTGCATCTGCTAACGCAACTAACGACATTGATGGTCGTCTCGCTGATCTTGCTTTTCTAGAGAAGGAAGTAACTTTCTTCACTGCTTATAGCAAGGCTAAGGAACGTTTGGACGGTGAAGTCATTCGTGGCAAGCTCGTGAAGATTGCCAACCGCACGGAAGATAGCTACTATGCTAAGGCAGAAGTAGAAACTTCTATCTTTACCCAGAATGACATCAAGACCCTTAATCGTCTTGCTGTCAAGGCAAAGAAGGAAAAGCAGAAGTTGCAGGATGAGTTGCTTGAACTTAATGTTCGCACGACCATTGAACTGTCCGACGAGACAGTTGCAACACTGACTAACGAGGATATCCTCTAACAGTTTGGTAGCATCTTCGGATGTTACCGGGGAGAGAAAGAGAGATTAGAGTAGACACCCTGGTATCGGATGATACTTTACAGCACGGCGCTCGAAACGCTTATAATAGCATGAACCAGGCTTTATTCAACTTTGTGAATTGCTTGCTTGGACATACGCTATTTTGCAGTTTGTTTAGTGTTCAGTGTGTATAGATTTTACCCTTTGGGTTGGTCGCTGCATATTGCTTTGTCTATCACTTACTCTTTCTCTTCCAAACTTTTTTCGTAAATAGGCAAAAAAGTTCTTGACAACGGTTACGAACTTTGATATAATGAGTTTATCAAGACAAGAGATTGTCTTAGCTCTTTGAAAATTGAATATAAGAATTGGGGGCATAGCCTCATTAGGGTAAGCACAGTAATGTGCCTAAAGCAAGGTTTCCTATAAACTTGCGCTCGTAAGAGTCCATCTATGCAAGCCTGAACTAGCCGAAAGGCCCGTCCGTAGAAAGGCGGTAGGTAGTAAGTCAGGTATAGCGTCCCGAAGGGGATAGTCTACAGAGCCAAATCGGTGAGTAGATAAGAGGGTTGGCGCTCTCACGATGTACAGCCAAACTGACGAATATCGAAGGTTAACAGGTAGTTATTGAGTCTGACCTCGCAAGGAAAGGCAAGATAGCAATACAAACGAAGAAGGAGGACACTTGCTCCGGATCCGTGAAGTATGGTTGAGTAGCCCGCAAGGCAAAAGACATGAGGTGTGTTGTATTCTGTATCTAACAAGGTATGGAGCAACTGGAGCAGCACATCTTGGTAGGTTCGCAAATAACTCAGCGGTAGAGTAATCCACTTCTAATGGATCGGCTTAGGTTCAAATCCTAATTTGATAAACAAAAGCGAAAGACTGCTCCGGTACTATGTGAAAGGTGCTTAATACCTCACTCGCAAGGGAATGAGGTTCAGGGAAGCCCGCAAGGCCGAACTGATTGATCGGAAAGAAAGCGTAACGGTTTAGCGACTGTGAATAGCCCGCAAGGCTAACGAAAGATAGATGGTCGAATAGCATAGTGCGACGAGTCAAACGCCAGACTCTCAAAAAGGCAGCATTGAGTGATACTAGATGACTGTAACAAGCTCTAGTGGATAACGGTAGAACGGTCCTCGCAAGGGATTCGGTAATGACCAAAGTCACTCGTCTAAAGCTGTAATCTCAGGCTGTACAAAAGATAAATAATATTAGACTATTTTGATGAACACATATGCACCTCCCAAAATTGTTTGTGTGTTCTTCAAAATAGTTTAGTGTCGTGGGGTAGAGGAGTCTGGTCGTCCTCGCTGGTCTCATAAGCCGGAAATCGTCGGTTCAAATCCGACCCCCGCAACCAAGCGGTATTAGCACAATGGTAGTGCAGCAGCCTTCCAAGCTGAGTACGCGGGTTCGATTCCCGCATACCGCTCCAAAGTTTAGATAACTTGCATACTTGAGAAATCAAGCGAACAAATAGGCTAACGAATATGGGCGCTATGCAAGTCATACACTACGAACTGCTGTCAAAGACGATAAATGCCCGACCCAGGCTATTGCAGGACTAGTGTTTCTAAAAGTTAATACACTCTTGCGGGTGTAGCTCAGTGGTAGAGCCCTTCGTTGCCAACGAAGCTGTCGGCGGTTCGAATCCGCTCACCCGCTCCAAACTTATCACTTAAATAGCAGTTTTATTAGGTAGAGTATAAATACTCTTATGCGAAACTCTACCAAAACATATCTGTGCAAAAACTGCGGATCCGAATCTAAGTGGTCTCACCAAAAAACCAATGTTTTCTGTAGCAACAAGTGCTGCGGAGAATATAAATTGAAAGAAACTAAACAGCGTTTCTTGTTAGGACAGGTTGCAGAAAGACCTATTCTACGGCGATTGCTCACTGAAACAGTAGGATATTCGTGTAGTGAATGTAGCATAAGCGAATACAACAATCTCCCTATCACATTACAAGTAGATCATATTGACGGCAATGCTTCAAACAATATGCCCGATAATTTGCGATTGATTTGTCCTAACTGCCATAGTCAATCTCCTACTTTTGGAGGAAGAAATAAGGGCAATGGTAGAGCAGCAAGAGGGCTTCCACTAAGATAACAGCATAAATACATTATGCAAATAATTTCATACCAAGGTATATACGATGGGCAGAACTTTGAATCTGCTAACACACCTAACCAGTTGGGTCAAGCATTCAACAATGGTTATTCCGTCGTGGCTGATGTATGGAGAATAGATGATGTTCTCTGCATTGGTACTGAAAACAATCCAATACAAGTCACTGACAAGTACCTTCAAGGCAATCGTTTTTGGTTGAACTGTCGCAATGATGATGCTTATGCTTATCTATTAGCACAGCCAAGAAAACTATATCCTCATGTTTTTCAGTTTTCAAATGACACAGAATCAACACCTGCTGATGTAACAGGTGGTCAGCAAATGGTACCGGGCAATGTACCTATCGACAACGCTACAAGCATTGTATTTCTTCCTGAGATTGTAGATCGTGGATTGTTGAGTACTGCTAAGCTACGCTGTTATGGTGCTGTTAGTGTTTACTGCACCTTCATTCGTAGAATGCGTACAGAAGGTCAGTGGTACGGTGACGTAAACATACCATTCTAATTCATAACTATCTAGCACATTGGTGCTTTATCTTTTCTCGCCGGCTCAGCTAATGCTTAGAGCGAAATGGTACCGAGACCCTTCCCCACAAACTTTTTAAAAACAAATTGAATAATAGCATTTAGTGCTTGACACTATGCCCAAAACATTGTATAACAGTTATAGAAAGGAATTAAACATGCCATCAGTTTTTCTGACCAGCGACACTCACTTTGGTCATAAGGGCATCTGCCAGTTCACGAACTACGATGGCTCGCCTGTGCGTCCATGGGACGATGTGAATGAAATGGACGAAGAAATGATCAAACGGTGGAACGAAACCGTTGGTCCCAAAGATAAAGTCTATCACCTGGGCGATGTTGTCATCAATCGCAAGAGCCTGCAGATCCTGGATCGTCTGAATGGTGATAAGGTTCTGATCAAAGGCAATCACGACATCTTTAAGCTGTCTGACTACACGAAGTACTTTCGTGACATTCGTGCTTATCATGTTATGAATGGTTGTATCCTGAGTCATATTCCTGTGCATAAGGACAGCATCGCTCGTTTCGGTGCTAACATTCATGGTCACACTCATGGTAATCGTGTTATGAAACAAGAAATCAATGGTATTGGTCCTCTCGTGATTGATCCAGATTACTTCTGCGTTTGCGTTGAGCAGACTGACTACCGTCCGATTCTGTTTGAAGAAGTATTGCAGAAGATCAAGGATCAGGGTGGAACTGTCGGTTTCAGAAATGGTAACGGACCTATAATGTGAGGGGTTGACACTCCTCACATTATATGTTATAGTGAGACTACAATAATGTTTGAAGATGAATGGTGTTCATTTGAACCAAGGGAGTTAAAAATGCCGTATTACAACGATAGATACCGAACTCGCGGTGACGATGTTGCTACTGCATTGCTTGAAGCATATGCTGATGGTGTTGAGTTTGCGGAACTTATTCGTAAGAACGCAACTGTTCGCCAGTACTGGTACACTGTGCAGAGTGAACGTGCAGATAAGCTCAAGAAGGCTGAGCAGGAAAAGATTCGTAGGCAGAAGGCTGCCGAAAAGAAGAAGCTGGAAGATGCCGCTCGTGCAGAAGTTGTTGCGAAGTTGACTCCAGAAGAACTTGCTGCGTTTGGTCTTAACAAGAAAGGATATCACCGATGAGCGAAGATACTGAACTCCAGATCGCACCCGAAGTTTACGAAGAAATCCTTCGTAACACTGAAAAGAAGAACTATATCAATCAAAACGAGCGTATCCTTCGCAAGACGATGGTTCAGCTTGTTAAGAGCGGTCATGCTACTTTCTTGTTCTTGCGTGATGATGAAAGCCGTGCATGGTGGGGCAAGGTCGTTAAGGCTGCTACTGAAACGGTAAACAAGCGTAAGGAAGCGTGGGACAAGTATCATATTAAGCTGAATGCTTGGAACCGACTGTCCGAAGCTGATCGCAAGACGTTGAAGCTAACTATGCCTAAAGAGCCTAAGATTTAACTATGGAACATAGAGATTATCTTGGCCGTGATATTGAAGTTGGGGATAGCGTTATTTTCGTTATCCCCAACGGACGAGAACTGCAACTTGGTAGAGTCACTAAATTGACTAACAAGAACGTTAGAGTTGCATTTCGGCATGATCGGGGCTGGCAGAAGGATCGTGAAGACACTACTATTCGTCCCCCTAAAGATGTTGTGAAGGTCGATGGACCTTATCTAACTATGTTTCTGCTCAAGCGAGACTAAATTATCTCTTTAACGTAAGAAAGAAAAAAGAAATGATGAATACCTACGAACCCGAAATTAACTTCAATGATCACGATTGGGATATCTTTTCTAAGTGGTTGAAGGGTGTGATTTATACAGCAGGCGCAACTGTTACCTTTACTAAGAAGGATGGCACTGAACGTGTTATGAAGTGTACGCTTCAACCTGATCTTCTCCCTGTGCAGGAAATTAAGGAAGATGCAAAGCCGCGCAAAACTTCGGATTCTACAATGGCAGTCTATGATCTTGACGCAAATAGCTGGCGCAGTTTCACGATTCGGTCGGTGAAGCGTGTAGAATTTGCGATGAGCGAAGACTAAAACTACCAATAAAAGCATATTATAGTGGCGCTAAGCCACTAAGTATTAGTGTCAGTTGTGAGAATTCTGACACAAGAGACCAGCTTTATACACTGGTTTCGATTGACTGATATTTCAGTTGATTGCCGCACGATCACATAGTAAGAAACACAAAGGATATATCCTGTTTCTTATTCTGATCGTCGGAAGAGCTACTTTAGTAGATAGATAGGGTGTCCCATTAGAAGGACAATACAATATACCCATCGTATCATAGAGCGGCCCAATTAAGGAAATAAAATGTATAATTCTCAACTAAAGACTACTGATGTAGTCAATGGTGTAAAGTTAATTGTTGCCTCACTTGCACTATTAATCGGTTGGCACAACTATAGTACAGCACACGCAGCAACTGGCGTACTAACACAATATCACACGGTGCAGCCGCATCCCCAGTTAGTACAAATCTCGCCAGTAAAAATAAAAGAAAAACAAATTGAACTAGGCTACAAGAAGGCTAAATTCCTGTCAGTCGTGGAAACAACAGATAAGATTCATTACTCAAAGAACGATTTGTTCTGTATGGCTAAGAATATCTACCACGAAGCTGGCAATCAGTCCGAAAAGGGCAAGTTAGCAGTAGCACAAGTCACTATCAATAGAACCCGCGATCCTAAGTTCGCCGGAAGGGTTTGTGATGTGGTAATGGCTAGAAATCAGTTCTCTTGGACTAACAATCATAGAATGCGCTGGACACACCCTAAGGGAGAAATGTGGAACGAAAGCGTTAGAGTAGCAAAGAATGCTCTTGAAAATGGCGTTAGAGTCAAGGGAATGGAAAGTGCATTGTACTATCACGCAAACTATGTTCACCCTCGTTGGAGACATGTTGAGCGTTTAGCACAGATTGGTGCACATATATTCTATGTGAGAAACGTATAACAAACAAATTAGGTAGGGTCTTAATCGGCCCTACCTTTTTTTGTGGCTGGCACGATTTTGGTTGACACGGTTGCCCAAAACTGTTATAACGAATGTATAGCAAGGAGACACTGATATGTCGTTTTTCACTATCGTCGGTATGATCGTTTCGGGTATTGTTGCTTTTGTGTTTGTTGCAATTACTGTGATCCTGGTCAAAGACTTCATCGGCTATCAGAAGGGCGCTCGAAATGCTCGTGATTATAGCTATACCGGTCCTGATCGCGGTCAGTGGTTCTGGACCAAGTATGGCGCCAAGACTTGGCTAAGCTCGTTCCGTAAGGGCGGCGGCTGGTTCTACACTGTTGCTGACCCTGAGGATGATAACTTCGACCTGGAAATCTATGAGGATGGTCGTATCGTTCGTAAGCCCACTCGTTATCCCGGCTAAGGAGTAATCATAATGCTTGATAATACCCTCAAGTGGGTTGGTACATTGTGTACGATTGGTGGCGCTATCGCTACTTCTGCAAGTGTTGATCCGCTCAACGTTGTACTGTTCAACATAGGTTCTATTGCTTGGCTCATTGCTGCTGTGCGTATGCGCGAGACTGCTTTGATTGCAGTGAATGCAGGTCTGTTGGTCATCTACATGGCAGGTTGTGCTGTACGATTTTTTTAAGTTTTCTTCATTTTTTGGTTGACACCCGTTACCCATTTTGATATAAGTAATATATCAAGACAGAGAAAGACACACATGATTATCAAGAATAAGATTGACAACGAACCGGTTCTTTCGAACGTCGGTGAGGTTGGCGAGTTCCGTATTCGCAATAGTGCTAAGGCGTTTGGCATTCTTTCGTCTGGTCTTTATGCTAACAAGATTCGCGCTATCATCCGCGAATACTCGTGCAATGCTGTTGACTCGCACGTTGAAGCAGGCAACACTGATACTCCTTTTGATGTTCATCTTCCCAACTCGCTTGAACCTTGGTTCTCAATCCGTGACTATGGTGTGGGTCTTGATGAACAGCAGGTTCGCAACATCTTCACTACTTACTTTGAATCCACTAAGACTGGCACTGATGAACTGATTGGTGGGCTGGGCCTCGGTTCCAAGTCTGCTTTCAGCTTCACTGACAATTTCACTATCGTTGCCGTCAAGAATGGCATCAAGCGTGTCTACACTGCATTCATCAATGATCAGGGTGTTCCTTCGATTGCCCCGATGGGTGAAGAAGGTTCCAATGAGCCTGCTGGTGTTGAGATTCGCTTTGCTGTTGAAGACTCGCTGGACTTCCGTAAGTTTCAGGAAGAAGCTCGTCACGTTTACAAGCATTTCAAGCTGCGTCCTGTAGTCTCTGGCGGTATCGGTGGATTCACGTTCATTGAACCCGAGTACACTGACCGTGATATTATCCCGGGCGTACATTCTACTGCTAGCACCCGCAACGGATATAGCTATGCTATCATGGGTAACATTGAATACCCCCTGCAGGTTCCTGCGAATGCTGACCTCGGTGATCTTGAGCACCTATTGACTTGCGGGCTGGCCATTGAGTTTGGTATTGGTGAACTTGATATTCAGGCTTCGCGTGAAGGTCTGTCTTACATTCCTGAAACGATTGCTGCTATCAAGGCAAAGCTGGAAGCACTGAATGAGGTGCTTGCTGATCGCATCGCAGAAGAAATCGCTGCTATCAAGAATCCGTGGGAAAAGGCTTATCGTCTTCGCACTCGCATGAACACCTCGCTTTGGAATGCTGCGGTTCAGAAGTACCTTGCTGACACTGGCTTTGATCTGATCAACGCTAATCGCTATGGTGATGGCAAGACCTTTTACTTCTCCGAAGATACTCTGGCGAAGAAGTTCAATATCAAGATCACTGCTTTCAAAATGCGCGGTAGCTACTATGGTGATCGTGTTGCTTCTACGCTTCTTATGCAGAATGTCTATGACAACACTAAGGGCTATAGGGACTCCACTCCGCATTGGTCGATTCAGGTAGCTGACACTACACAGTTTGTCATTAACGATACTACGGTCGGTGCTGGTAATCGTGCTAAGTATCACTGGAAGACTGTTAAGGGCATGGGCGGTAATGATTATGTCTACGTCCTTGAGAAGGCTGACAAGAAGAAGGATATGCGTACTAAGGCATTCTTCAACGCTCTTTCTACTCCTCCTGCTACGCAGATTCGCAAGGCTTCTACGCTGATGCAGAAGGAACGTGCTGCTGGTATGGGCAAGGACGTTTCTATCCTGCATCTTGAAAAGCGTGACAACAAGGGTTACATGCGTAGCAACGATATGGTCTGGCGCGATGCTGGTTCGCTTGCTGCATTTGATGATAGCAAGACTTACTATTATCTGCCCATGAGCGGTTTTCAGGCTCAGGGTGTCGCTAAGGACTATGATATGAAGTCTTTTGCGAAGGCTCTTAGGGATTCGGGCATCTTGACTGAAACGGTCTATGGTGTTCGTAAGGCTGACCTTGAAAGTGTTCAGGGTAAGTCTAACTGGGTCAATCTTGACGAATATGTTTCGGCAAAGCTGGCTCAGCAGGGTGCGCTTGACGTTAAGGGTATCGTTAAGGAAGCTATCGGTCACACCGAATACTTCAAGTTCCCCTATGTGCAGAATGAGATTACGAATACTAATAGCCCATATCTCAAGATGTACAATGAGTTTGCTACTGTCAATGCTGTGAATAAGTCGGCTCGTCAGGGTTTCCAGACGCTCTGCACTATCTACAACGTGACCGCAGGAAATGTTAACGTCACCGACGAAATTGCTAAGTACAATACTGAAATGCAGAATGTTCGGTCGCGTTATCCGCTCATCAATGAACTGACTCGTTACTTCCGTGATTACAAGTCCATTGCTGAATATATCAATGCGATTGATATGCTCAAGGGCATTTAATTCTTGACAAATCAAACTTAATGTGTTATAACTTAGTTCTCAACTCGTAATAGAAGGTAATTTAATATGTCGTTTCCGTACATCATCCAGGGTTCGAATATCACTGTTGTTATCGGCACTACGCCGCATACTGTGACTAAGAGCCATATTGCATACAATAAGCTGCTCAACGCTATCAAGTCCAATGATTGGGAAACTGTTCAGGACATCATTGAGCCGAAGAAGGCTGTGATCAACTTCGGTCAGGGCAACATTGAGATTGAAGGCGACAAGATTTTCTGGAAGGGCCGCGAAATGCACAATGCGCTCACCAAGCGCATGGTTGCTATGATTCAGGAAGACTTCCCGGTCGAGCCGCTCGTTGCTTTCATGGAAAATCTCATGGAGAATCCGAGCAAGCGGGCTGTCACTGAACTCTATGGTTTCCTCGAAAAGAACACTCTTCCGATCACTCCCGATGGTTGCTTCCTCGCTTACAAGAAGGTCCGCGGCGACTACATGGACTGTCATTCGGGTACTGTGCTGAACAAGCCGGCTGTCTATATGACTGACGCTGATAAGGCTGTTCTGGTCGAAGCTGCTGGTAAGAATAACGAAGTTACTGTTGATGTGGTTGATGGTGTGACGGTTGTTTCTATGGATCGTAACATGGTTGACGATGATCAAAACCGTACTTGCTCGGTCGGTCTGCACTTCTGTTCGAAGGATTATCTCAATCACTTCGGCGGTGATCGTATCATCGTTCTCAAGATCAATCCGCGTGATGTTGTCAGCATCCCGAATGATTACAATGACTCTAAGGGCCGTGCTTGCCGCTACGAAATCGTTGATGAAATCGACAAGGATAAGGCTGACGAAGCCTTTGAGAAGGCGGTGCAGGCTAAGGCAGAAGCCGAAGCCAGCGTGATCGCTGAAAAGGAACTTGCTAACTTCATCAAGGCTGCGCGTGCTGCTGCTGTTGAAGCTGCTAAGGAACAGCTTGCTTCCGATAGCGAGTAATCTAAACTAATTTGGTACCGGCAGATTATTTTAGTCTGTCGGTACCTTTTTGGATAAAAAAGGTTGACAATGGGTACCCATTTTGTTATAACGAATGTATAGCAAGGAGATACTGAAATGAAGTATATGATTCAAATCAGGACCACTGTTGATGAAGCTGAAAAGTTCATTCGTCAGCTTTCCACTCAGGGCTACACCGCACACCGAGTGTGTGACGATGTTCATTTCACCGATGATGAAACCGGCATGACTTCTATTCGCTATGCTGTTAGTTTTGTCGGAGACGAAGCCTGTATCGGCGTTCGTCCTTCGTAATAGGAGATACTGAAATGCTTCCTGAACTCTATCAAGCTATTCTTGTCAACTTTGGCAATGATATTTACCTCGGTAAGTCGCTTCACGATGCTATGGATGCAGTGAAGAAGGCTGGCTTTGAAGCTATTGTGCTGCTTAATGGGGCACTCATTGCTTCGTTTTCTCCTATCAGTGGTTGGAAGTATTACAATGCCTAAGGATCCTAATCAGCTTTTTGAAGATGGTTTCGCTAATATCTGCCTTGCTGCCTACAAACTCCGTAAGGAAGGTAAGCATCAGGAAGCATGTGATGGTATTGGTCATATCATTGACCTTTTGATGCAAGATCGTCAGGAAATCCGAAAGATCGCAAAAATTAATTTGTAAAAAGGTCATTTTTTGGTTGACAAGTTTACCCAAACTTGTTATAAGAGTATATCAAGAGCGAAGAAAGGGTTTCTAAAATGGCTATCATTTTTCTCAACATTGAAACGATGAATGAAGAACCCGGCACGTTCGTAAAGTACGTCGGTCCTTTCAAGGCTATGATCAAGAATCAGGCTGGACAGAAGTTGGTTGTTGATATTGACGATTTTTGGGCCCGGTGATTTTTTGGTTGACTTACCCATAAAACGGGTATATAGTTAATTATAGACTGAGAAAACGGAGATACGAAATGGCTTATATGTCGCAGCAGCACAAGCAGGAACTGGCCCCCGCGATCAAGGCTATCTGCAAGAAGTATGGCATCAAGGGTTCGCTGGCGGTTCGTCATCACTCTACTCTCGTTCTCAACATCAAGTCTGGCAAGATCGACTTCGCTAAGGATTCGACCTCTGACAACTATAACTATCAGGTCAACACTTACTGGGCGCACGAACACTACACCGGTAAGGCTAAGAAGTTTCTCGCAGAAGTCATTGCTGCGATGAAGGGTCCGAAGTTCTTTGATAACTCGGATGCCATGACTGACTATTTTCATGTCAGCCATTACATTGACATCAACGTGGGCAATTGGAATAAGCCCTACATCGTAACTAAGTAAGGAGAATTAATATGACTCGTCAGTGGTTTGTTCAGGTCCGTCTTAAGGACGAAGCGGGCGCCGCAGTTGCCCGGCAGTATGTAAATGCTGCGAATTCGTATGAAGCTATTCAGATTGCAAAGGCTCTTTATGGTCGCTTGCTGATTTCTGAGAGCGCATTTCCCGCGTAATGAAAATATGGGTGCCCAAAGTTGTTGACTTTGGGCACCCTTTGTGTTAACTATAAACTATAACAGAAACTGGAGTAATAACTATGACTGCACAAACTTTTACCGTAGTCGGTATCACTGATCACAATAGTAGTGTCAAGGTTCGTTTCACTGATGACTTGGTTCGCCGTGTCAAGCAGTTTAGTAAGGGTGGCGCTACTCGCATTGACTTTATTGAACTGCCCAATGCAATGACTAAGATTGAAGCTCTTGAGTATATGCTTACTTGTAAGGAGTTTCAGTCCGAAGATGATCAGGCAACGATTCAGGACACTCTTGAAGACAAGATCAAGGAATCTCGCAAGGGTGAAGTGAAGGTCAAGGCTAAGCCTTCGCTTGATGCTATCAAGAATCGTCCTCGCAAGGATGTTTCCGTTGACGATATTCTAGGGGCTGTCAATGGCTAAGGGTATCACAAAGGTCAGTGATAAGCTAAAGAAGGTTTCCGAACAGGTCAATGTTTACTTCTATGACAATGCTTATATGGTAGAAGTCAGTGGACGAGACAGTAATGACGATTGGTCAAATGTCAAGTTGGTCTGTCGTGATCTAGCAGAAGTTCGAATCATTCTTGAAGAAGTAGATTCGCTTCCCAAGGACAATTAATGAAAAGCCCCCTTAATCGGGGGCTTTTTTATGGGTTGTTTACTGATTTGATGACCCAGAAGTCACTACTCATGCTAGTGTTCTGAATAACCTGATATGGCATATAGAAGTACCCGTGATCGCCCCAGTTCGTTCCCCAGCTATTCTTGACGATGAAACGCTGGGTACTATTGTTGTATCCAACTAGAAGCACTGCGTGGCCTCCTAGGACGCTCTCTGAGCGTGTGTTGGGGTAGGGCATGTTAGCAGTAGTATGCCACCAATTGCCACTCTCAAAACTGCTGTAAACAGTGAATCCGATAACAACAGGATATCCATTTGCAAGCGCATTGATACATGCATTGAAGTCGGTAGCACGTTCGTACAGTGTAACCTTACGTCTAGCAGCATCAGACACAGCAGCACTACTAGGAGCTGTTCTAAACTTATTTATATTGTAAGGCCATAGAGTTTCTAACGGTGCACCATAAGTGTAGCAAGCTCTGATGCCGTCTCTAATATATGCACCGCTATCATAGTTAACCGTGCCCTCTAATAATCTTTCATAGTAGTAGATGAATAATCTACTGACTTCGGTGTTCTTACCGTTCTTCTTGTCAATAATTTCTATCGCTTCTGCAATAGCATTACCTGTGCAGCTTCCTAGATTACCCTGATCTTCAACTGGAGTAGGATACAATGTTCTAAGATCAACAGTTGATGGAGTAGTAGATAGAGTTACTGGTTGATAGATATAGTCTCGTGAGTCAGGCTTGTCAGCTACCCAGTGATATTTAGGAATACTAAAATCAGATTTAAAAGCAGTAGCAACTATGGGCTTATGGCTTAGACCAGGATCTTGTGTAACATCAATAACTGTGCGTGGATCTCTCATTGTTGTTTTCCTTATCGTAGATCAAAAAGAATAATTTCCGATTCTTCTGGATTAGTTATGTTGATATTAGATTCTTCAATAAAACTTAGTCCATCGCCCTCAACTAACTCTAAACCGTTAACAGTTATAGTACCAGTCACTACATACAAGTAGTATTTTCTATTACTGTCTAAGTCAAAGCTAAAGTCTTGTGTGAATATTCCAGCTAGTAATCTTGCATCTTGCTTAACTGGTAATCTTTCTGTTATATTACAGAACTTATTTAGCTTATCTCGCCTAGAAAACATGCACCATTCATGTGTTGGTTGAGTATCAAATACATTTGGTCTGATCCATATTTGCAGATAACGATTTGGGGTGTCACTGGTATTACCTTCAGTGTGATGTATACCACTACCTGCACTCATGCGTTGGACAGCACCAGCTGGAACTTCTATATCATTACCCAAGCTGTCTACATGATGACTTGAACCCTCAACTACATAGCCGAAAATTTCCATGTTCTTGTGTTCGTGCCAGGGAACTTGCCATGCATACTGAACCCGATCATCATTGATAGTTTGTAAGTCGCTAAAGTTCATATAACGACTATCATAGTAACTAGGGAAACTGAAAGTTCTTCTTGTATCCATGAAGGGCGCAGTAATATGGCCCCTACTATTAGCGGGACGATGTACGATCATTTAGCACCAATTAACTTGATCAACGATAGGAGGTTGAATTAATGTGAATGTTGCTGGAAACAGAAATGTTCCATTTGCTGCCTTCATAGTAGGTGAAAATCGTGGATCCTGTCCTGGAGTATCCCAGCCAGTAACATTAGTATCAACTGTGCCCATAGCTAAAAAGCTAGTCTCATTCATTATGACCATTACATTGCGTGTAGTATTAGTGCTACTTCCCGGGGCCCATTGTACATCAAACAAGTAACTATTGCTACCGATTGATAAACTATTATTGTTAAAAAAGTTTACTAACTCAGCAGCCTTTGGACCAGTTAGAGTAGGATTGTAACATGCTCCGGTAGAGTTGAAGTCGCCGCCGATACTAAACCCTGTATTATCGCCCTCACAACCTGTACCAAAGCCAACACTACTAATGTCTGCTGAAGTTAATACGAATAAAGGTCTCGTAGCACCAATGTTGATGCCACCGCCGACGCTAATCCCTGCTCCTAATTGTATTCCTGATACGCTCATCGTTTATTCCTTAAAGCCCGAATCTTGTTCTATTAGCATTCCAGCTAGCAGTTACATCGTCTGCATTCATATATCCATCATAGATATTGACAATACCTAATTTACCGTCCCAGTACTCGGCATTGTCCCATCTTTCCATCAATCTAATGCCTTGTCCACTGCCATATGCATTACCCGCAGCGATAGATGATGATTCTACTAATGTATTATTGACATACAAATTAACATTGTAACCATCATATGTACCTACAATTTGATACCAGTTATCAGGTGTTAGACTATAATCAGGGTTAGTATAAATCCATTGACCTCCATTCCACCACCCGGTTGATAATCCGGTTGTAGTATTAGAGATAGAACCTAAGGTATAGTTGATTCCGCTATCCCCTGTATAGGTCTCTGTTACGATTTCAGGTGATCCTGGTGTATTGTTACCCGTGTAATAGTGCCAAACTTCAACTGCCCATGTACTTAGATTAGGTAGGCTAGAAGTACAAATTGCAGATTGACTTGAAGCTGCATCAAAGACTAAACTACCACCGTCAATGTTGTCATATGTAACACCGTTTTGTAATATGAACGCACGATCAGAGATAGAGTCAATCCAAGACACTTCGCTAGTGAATGCGTAAGACTGACCTGAAAGGAATACACCATTGCTAATAGTTACTATAGTACTATATTGATCACTTGGATTGCACGAAACCGCGGTTACTACCCATGTAGGATTTCCAACTACAGTCCATCCTATGGTAATATCTGCATATCTTGAATCATTAGGTCTAAAGAAATTACCGGTATCACTATTAGAACCGTTAATATTCTGTGAGGCTGAAGTAGTAACAACACTGTAAGTTGCAGCGTCAAGATTCAACATTAATACAGGAGGCATATGTATACTAATACCTGATCCAAGTGTTATGCCAGTGCCTGTGATTGTTAATCCGCTCATTTACCTGCTCCTTTAAAAGGAACTCGTTCTGGTCTTGCTGGCTCTTCAGGCTTAGTTGGTGCTGACAATCTAGGGGCACTCTTGATTGCTTCTTGTTTAGCAGCAGCGTTTTGCTTGAACTGTTCTCTAGCAGCTTGTGCCTCAGGGGTGTTAAGATGAAATGTCATGATATTGTCCTTTATTTAGCACCAATATAGTCCGCCTGATTGAATTGTCGGAGTGCGTAATGTGAATGTTGCTGGGAAGTTAAATGTACCCGGAACAGTAGTACCACCGGGATCAACATTAGAAGGATTTGCAGTTTCGTATGCTGTATTAGTTGGATCTACCGTACTGATAAAAAGTGAACCATATGTTGCGCTATAACTCATTCTTACTAAACCATTTGGTATCGTGCTACCATCTCCCCAAGTCACATCAAAGATGTATGCATTGAAGTTATTTACATCATATGGTGCATTGTTGTTTTCTGGATTCTGTGTATACACACCTATTGACCTAAAGAACGCAAAAACATTTTGTGCCACTTGTTCGCTTGTAGGATAGATTTGTGTATAATTATTCCCAATAGTACCACTGCTCTGCGAGATTGAGTTGTACGGGCCGCCGCTCCCAAAATCACCAGGGTTGATAGTGAATGAAGTCACAAGTGGATCAATTCCTGCGTTAAACGCAGGGAATGCTCTTGTATCGCCAGGCCACATAATACGAACTGCGCCACCGCCGCCGACACCTCCTGTATAGTATGTAACATTGCTGACACCGCCGCCCCAGCCGCCTTGACCTACGATAACTTGTAGCTGCTGTCCCGCATTACCCGGGCTGCCTGGATTTACACTGACATTGTTCTTATATGCCAGTGCGCCACCGTTACCACCGTCCCATAGACTTGTGCCGCTACCGCCACCACCGCCTGGCCAGCCACCAGCACCACCAGCCCATGAGCTAGCCATACCACCTTGTGTTCCCGAGTTACCTCTACGAGAGCCGCCTCTGCCGCCTACTGCCTGTGCTTGCCACTCTGAATAAGGACTGTTGCCACTGTAAGTATCGTTATCTACCCAGCCGCCGCGTGTGCCCGGGTTGCCAACGCCATACAAACCAACGCCACCACCACCAGATCCGATATCATCATAAATGCCACCGCCACCAGCGCCGGATCCACCGATATTACCATCACCTTGTCCGTCAGTATTAGTTGGAAGAGCCTCACTTGCGCCAGTACCACCATTTGATCCTACGTTAGGTGAACCAGCAATGAAAGTGTATCCGCTTGGTATTGGATGTGCGTTGCTTTCATTGATAGTCCATTTACCAATGCCATTCTGATCACCTTGTGTAGTCATTAAGTACAATGGAACTGATATTGTAAATGGTACACCATTCGTATCTGTTGAAGGATCGGCACCAGGATCGCCCATCCAATCACCGCCGTTGACTCTAACCCATGTCAATTGGTTTAAAACATTAGAGTTGTCAATAGCAATATCAACTACGTCACCTGTTGTAAATGTAGGATATCCTGTATAGGCTTGGGCACCGTTTGTAACAAAACTTCCATCATTGTAGAATGCACCACCATTAACATCACTACCTACATAGCTTTGTAGATTAGCGCCATAGTTACCAAAACCAATACCTTGGTTGCCTGATGGCGCCGCAGTAGTCATAGTTAAACTGAACATTACCTTCTGACCGGTATCTATTTCATATGTACCTGTTGCAATACCAGGATAACTTGCATTGTTTGCAGTTGCTTCAACGGATAAATTATAATCAGATAAACCCAATACAATATTTGCCTCACCTGTATTGGTATTTCCATTGCTATCATAAACAAATGTTTGCGTAGGATCAAATGCTACCACAACATCGTTAGTACCATAGCCACCAGCACCAGCGCCGCCGATTGGCCAGGAATCCAACGCATCTACTACGCCGCCCTTACCGCCGCTATCTCCCCATAATGGTAATGCACGTGGCCCCGGAGTGCCATCTTGATTTGTATAATATCTACTATCGGTGATTTGTGGAGCACCTTGTGCGCCTACGATAGTTTGACCTAAGAAATGATATGTGCCGCCGTTTGTTGATGTCACCGTAGGAGAGATAGTTAATACCACATTTGCTGTATCAGTGCTGTCTACCGCAGTAACCATACCATAAACATTACCTTGAATCAATGCCTTGTTGGGATAGTCATTGTTAAAGTCTGCACTCGTGATCAACCAACCCGGAGCAACATTGCCTAATAGTGCAGCATTGTTACCGCCGGTGCAATCAAATGTTATGAACGGTGCATCACTATAACCGGCATTTGTAGTCATGTCTATATTGAAATGTGCCCACTGAGAGTAAACATAACTATCACCACCTGGAGGGCTGAAACCACCCCAAGTACCGCCGCCACCGGCACCAACAGCTACCATGCTGACACTACTTACACCTTGTGGAACTTGGAAAGTATACTCACCCGGTACAGAGAACAATTGACTGTATGACTGAACAGGCATGTCATTGTCTTGACGCTTAGAGTTAACACCATATGGATTACCATATTGATTTGTGTAGCTAGTAATTTCGCCGGCACTCAGTGCATAATCCCACACCGTCATCACTGCAAGATCACCATTCAAATAGTTGTTGCCTCCTATTGTACCCCAATATAATGGTTCGTTACTTCCAATTGGAGCTACGCCTGTTGCTGAACTTACTAATTGGCCGTTAGTATACAACTTCATAGTTTGGCTAACACTGTCATATGTAAGTGCTACTGCATACCAGGTATTATACTGATACGGCGTAGTATTATCAAGAACTACTGGAAAGTCGTTAGTATTATTTGCACACAAGAAGGGATAATTTCCGAAAATGTTTTGAGGGACAAACTCAAAATACATGTGGTCGCCACCGACGATGCCGCCGCCGTTACCGCTACCTGGATCAAAACCTTTCATTCGGACTACAGCAAAGATAGTGTAGCTACTACCAGCTGGAATGTTATATCCGTTGATAGTCTCGCTATCAAGATATTGATTATTTAAACCACCATCAAATGTTACATAACTTAGTGAACCGTGATTAACGAAGTCACTACCTGTTATATTGCCACTGCCTTCGTTAGTAACATAGACTCCGGTATTACCATATGCACCGTTAGCATAATCTGCTGATGTATCAAAGATTAGATTAGTATTTGCTGGCGGCGGGCTATTAAGAAAGTCATTGTGCTGCAAATCAATGCCCTGACCGTTGAAGCTCGCACTGTTGCCCATGACATATTGCAATATCATGTTACCTGTTGGAGCCGAACCGACTCCCAAAACCATTCCCGATCCTAATACTACGCCCGGTGCAATCTGCATATCTTATCCTTTGATTCTTTCTCTATATTTATCGTATTCGTATTGTTACAAACCAAACACGCTTTTCAGTCCATAGTAGTTCTGTTGTATCTGCTCTTGTGTCAACTTAGCAGTATATAAAAACATATTAGCAATATACCCAAATGGTTGTCCGCCAGGAGCACTTGCATTGCCTGTAATGTTGTGATTATTACCTGCGGATGACGCTGTAGTAGTACCTACTTGTTTTCCGTTTATATAAAATGTTTGTCCACTACTATCACCAGTCACTGCCCATTGTGTCCATACATTAGCAAGACTGGATACATCATATCCGGCTGAATGAAAGTTAGTACCGTTGTTGTCCCAAGTTCCTAATTGATTAGTGCCTATACCAATTAACAATGGATGATCATCGGGATAGGTTCTAAAAAGTGTACGATAGTTTGCTGTACTAGCAATCATCCTAGCCCATGAAATATACGTAAAGCCTGATGTAGGTAACACTGGCCCTGCACTAGCGGCTGATATAGCATTGTTCACACTAGGACCACTACAGTCAAAACATTTAACCCCACTTAATACAGTATATTGACTAGCGTTTATGATATTCTGTGTTCTACCGTTACCGCTCAAGTCAGTGATCGTAGTACCAGTACCGGGATAACTAGATGAGTTGTTAGCATCTATCCATATGGCAAGGTTTTGCCTGATGATACTAGCATCAACAACTCTTGTACCTTTAAGTGCGACACCTTGAATTATCATACTAATCGCTCAATAGTAATCAAGTTGTTATTGTAGCTGGCACCAATCTGTAGTGTGATACGATAGGCTCTGTTGTTAGTAGTGTCAGTAATAATGTATGTTGATGTGTCACCTGCACCAGTAAAGTTATAGCCAAATTGAGAAGTACTTGGAGTGGTGTTGACTGTACCGCCTCCTGAATTTCCGCCAGTGCTAGCAGTCAATGAATAACTGCTGCCTATCAATATATTAAACGATCCTGATACGGCAGCCAAACTTAATCCACGCTGACCACTTGTTGTAACTGTTGCTTTGAGGTTGTCCATTGTTACAAATGTACCAGCATTCACTAGTCCGCTTACACGATTGTTTAGTAATGTGTTTACACCTGCCGCTGCTTGACTCAAATCAATATAAGCACCGCGAGCAGAACCGCCGCCTTCAAAGAATCTGATTCTATCAATGTACTGATCAACGATAACAGCATTACCACTCAGTGAACTATTAGGAGCTTTAGTGAAATCAATTTCAGCACCCTCGTTAGAAGGACCTATACCCTGCGCCGGCAATGTTAACACGCCAGTGTTATCAAATGTTGCTGAATAACTTCCAGCAACAAGAGTAACGTTCGGGCTTGTACCTTGAACATTACCAGTGATAGATATGTTGCCACTAAAGTTATTAGCGACAACATTACCAATAACATTGACTACACCAGTACCGTCTGGATCAAGAGTGATATTACCGTTGCTACCTGATACAGACACAATGTTTGTTGTGCTTGCTAATACTAGATTACCAGTAACGTTGGCATTACCTGCCTTGATATTGCCTGTAGTAGTGATAGTGTTACTACCAAATGACGCTAAGAAAGTAGCAACATTGCTGTTGTTATATATTATAGGAGCAGTGTTTTGATAAGATCCGTCATTGAATACAATATAGTTAGCGATTTGCACATTTCCGTTAGCTAACGTTAGGTTTCTACTCCACCCACCATTTATTGATCTATCAAATAAGTCGCCAGCACCGGCAACACTAGTATTAGCATTTATGGCAAAGAAACCATTTCCTTGATAACTTGCAGTGAGTACAGTTGCAATGTTTCCGTTTACAACAACACCACCGTCCATTGTGACACCACTTGGGACAGTAGTTGCTCCACCTGTATACAGTGTTCTAGTTAGAAGATTGCCAGAAGTAATATTACCTGGTGCTGTTAAGTTACCAGTTGTATCAAACGTCCAAACCTTCTCTGTGGCATTCTTATTTGACTTCAAAACAAGATTAGCTCCTGCCATCAATGTAGTATCAGTATCAGTTATAGCAAGTCTATCACTACCTGCTCGTTTGACATAAAAGTTGCTATTGGCACTAATAGTCATATTAAGACCGCCGTCAACTTTAAAGCTGCCGTTAGTGTCTGTGCCGTTATTGCTGAATATAATACTACCATTGTCACTGGCTTGTGCTACTAATACACCTGGCAATTTTAGATTACCAGTTGGATCAAATTTCCAAGCGGGACCTGTAGAACCATATGTATATACTGCTGTAGGTGCAATGCTACCTAATGGAGGATTTAGATTCCATTGTATTAGTGGTATATTTAATGTACCGGTGTTGATATAAAGCGGTGGGACAAAGCCTGGATTATAAATCCCATATTGACCACCTGTAAACATTATATAAGGATTAACACCCGGCGTATAACCGGCTGGGTACCAAGTTGGTGTTGCTTGACCAAAGTCTCTAGTATAAGTAGTATTCACTGCAACAAAATCTGCACCACTGATAACTATTACTGTAGGTGGAACACCCACTGTTAATGTAGTGCCGGTGCCACTTACATCATTGATTGTTGTAAGTTGCGGTAATGTTAAGTTACCATTATAATCAAACATCCAAGTGCGTGGAGTGCCGCCAAATACAGCATTAGCTTGAATAGCAACATTACCTGAAGCCTGAACAGAGACATTAGCACCGGCATCACTACCAACAATAACAGTTTCACCGTTACCTGCAATGTGAACATCAGGTCCACTTGTTAGATATACATCTAAATATGCTCCATTATTGTTTGGATCTGGTTGAAGTTTTAAGTTACCTGTACCTAAGAATGTATTTGCTTCAATTACATTAGCACCAGTAATGTTACCTGGAGTAGTCAAGTTACCATCTGTACTAAAAGTCCACATGAAACCATTAGAGTAAATAGCAGCACCATCGGCAGGGGTGAAAGTAATATCATTACCTGGACCAGTACCAAATGTAGCACCATTAGCATCACCGAAGAATGTAGACAGTCCTGGGCCAAAGCCAGAGATGTTTGCTATAGCTGCACCAGTAGGTAAAGTTGTATTACCCGTATCGTCAAATTGCCATATGTGACCTACGCCTGGCTGCGGTATGCCGTTAGCATATGTAGGGTCACCGTTGAATAGGTAAACATTACCACCACCGGCTATTAAGCCATCAGATTCATAAGAACCTGATATCATTACTAAGTTATCAGCGTTTACCAGTATGTTTCCACTGTTTGTACCTGTTAATACAATTTCATCATAGGTAGTGCCGTCTACATCAGTGCTGTCAAAAGCAAAGTTACCTACGTTAGCACTACTAGCCGCAGCCCATTGTCCATTTCCATAGAGTACGTGACTGCTACTACCATCTAATGCAACTGTAGCAATATTACCTAAACCAACAACGTTTGCTACAGCTACACTGTTTGCTGCCGCAGCATGTGATACTTGACCTGAAACATTTGCACCTGCTACCGAGTTAGCAACAGCAGCATAAGCAACAGTACCCGAGACATTTGAGCCTTGAATGTTGCTGAGATTTCCACCTTCACCTGATAAATGAGTAACATTCAATACGCCAGTTGTCTTGTTAAAAGTGAATCCGGTATTGCCAGCGAACGCACCTGCATCATTAAACTGTACTTGAGTAGATACACCACCTGGAGTACCACCTCCGCCGCCACCAAACACATAACCATTAGCATAGTAATAGTGATCAGTGTAGATAGCTCCCGTTCTTACGTTACCTGAAGCATTTAGATTTACTGAATCAACATTACCATAGATTGTAGCGTGAGACGCAACAAAGTTTGTGGCTCCTAGTAATGCATTTGCTTGATCCCAAGTTAAGTTAGTGCTGCCACCAAAGTGTCCTGCATTGTTGAACTGAATCTGACCAGTTGCACCACCTACTGTGCCGTTGCCTGATCCGCCGCCCGATACCCAATTTAGATTTCCAGTACCATCTGTTTGTAGATACTGACCATTAGTACCACCTGAGATATGTAGCGTATTAATGCTTAGTGTACCGACGCTAGTGATGTTTGGTTGTGCAGAGTTGACAACTGCTTGAGCAAGAGTAGCCTGAGCAGCCTGAACCATATTTGCACCACCTGCTTGACTTAAGATATAGTTACCGATGATTTGTAGATTAGCTTTATCAGTAATAGGAGTGCCCGATACATCTACTACAGGGAAGATAGATGAATAGGATAGGTTAGATCCTATATTGTTCAAGCTCGTGATTTTAACGCTTTCAATCATAATTTATCCTAGGTTACATGTTAGCAAGTGATAGAGCACCTATATAAGTAGCGCCCCCGTCTAAAGTGAAGAAGTTATAAACATCAATTTTGTTTGCACCGGTTGAGTTTACTGGAACTGATCCGTTAGGCCATCTAATAGTATTTCCCCATGTAATAACTCTGCCACCAGTTGCGTCTTGTTTGCAGTATACCATGAAGCTATAAGCAATACCGGATGCAGGCGGATTGGCAAATACTAATGTAGTATTGGAACTTAACGTCACGTTGAAGACATTTGTAGTAGACAGGTCAAGGGTCTGTGAAGATCCACTAACAGAGAGCGCAGTCACGTATTCTTTGTAACAGCTAAATATGGGCATGTTAATATAGTTATTGCTCATTGCAATATTAGCATTGAAAGCAGCAGCGCCACCTACAGTAAGACCAGTTAGTGTACCAACTGAAGTAATACTAGTTTGTGTTGCGGTTGCAACTGTACCAGTTAAGCTAGTTGCAACTACATTATTTGTACCGATGTTGCCTACATTAGCATTACCCGTTGCATTGAGTGTGCCTGTTATATTAGCGCCAGTGCCTGTTACTACAAGAACGTTAGCGTTTCCAGAAACACTTGATCTAATATTTCCATTAGTATCAATAGAAACGTTGGATGTGCCATTAACAATAGAAGTACCTGCACTTACTGTAATGTTGGATAGAAGACTACCGTCTCCTTGGAAGTAATTAGCTTTAACAAGATTACCTAAGTTGGCATTTCCTGCCGCAATATTGCCGGCTACAGTAAGACTTGACAATGTACCAACTGAGGTAATACTTGATTGTGCGCTAGCTGTGACTGTACCTGCTGTTGTAGCAGATGTTGCAGTTCCACTTAATGAACCTACGAATGTAGTAGCAGTCAAAGCACCGTTCGCTAGATTTGCACTGAATGCACTGTTTGAAGCTAAGCTATAGTTAGCTCCAGCTGTAGCAGAAATAAACGGCAGATAATATGTGCCTGTTGATTGCAATGCGGTTAATACTCTAGTAGCATTCGATGCTGCGGCAACTACACCAGTAACACTTGATGCTTGTATAGCAGTGAGATATTGTCCTGAACCAGTGAAATAATTAGCAGTTACTAGATTGCCACCGTTGACATTGCCGCCTGATATATTGCCAGTTACTGTTAATGTTCCTAAGGTACCAACACTTGTAATATTTGGTTGTGCCGCAGTTGTTAATGTGCCGGCTAATAATGACGCACTTACTGTTCCTGAGTTTGCATAGACATTACCAGCAGATATATTTCCACTAACTATACTATTACCTAATTGGATATTACCAAATGTAGACGTACCGGTTACATTCAATGTACCTGCTGTAGTAAGATTTCCAGCAGTAAATGTGCCAGCAACGGATGGGCTATCAGGTAATTCTACTCTTATAGTACCGGATGTGGTAACCGGGCTACTAGTAACATTAAGTGATGTACTATAGATTCCAACACTTGTTACTGTACCCTGATATGATCCATCTAATGATACAGTGATATTTCCAGTCTGTCCAGTAAGATTGATGCCTGTACCAGAAGTGAGCTTGAGAACACCGGTGTTAGTAACAACAATGTTACCACTAGTAGTAACAGGACCACCATTGATCTGCACTCCGGGCCCAGCAGTTAATCCAACACTAGTAACAGTACCCGAAGCTGGACCACTTGAAATACTAGTAACTCTACCATATGTGTCAACCGTTACGTTTGGATTCGTATATGTGCCTGCTGTCGCCCCGCTTGTAGCAAGATCAATACCAATAGTTCCTGATGATACGATCGGTGAATTAGTGACTACTAATCTAGATGATGATACTGGAGCAAGACCAACACTAGTTACAGTGCCGCCACCTCCACCTCCACCACCAGTAGCAGAAATAGTGACTGCACCGTTTGCACTACTTATAGTGACGTTGGTGCCTGCAATGATGCTAGTAACACCGGTGTTAGTAATAGTTACTGTACCATTCGAAGCGTTATTGGCAGTAGAGATTCCGGTGCCGCCCACAAAGTTCGTATAGGGGCTTGCACAAGTGAAAAGTTGCGTAAAGTTTTCTTGTGATTTGGTGAAGGCGGTGTATAATGAGTCACTGGCTGTGGACTCATTCGGTAGCCCAATGTTAATTGTTTGTTGTCCGGAAATGCTCATCTCTAGTCCTTATTTGATAGTATTTATCAAAAAGGGCTAGTTACTTGGGCTCCCAAATCATGTTTTTGGATTTCCCAATTGGGTTGAACCCTTGCTTTTTGTAGAACTTGATTAGCTTGGCTTGTGATACTGCACCTTTATCCCATGGGAACAAAGTAAGTGTGATACCATCTTGTTGTGCCAAATCCTGTAATATCTTCATTGCCTTTGAACCAGCGCCGGTACGCATTGGAGTAGCCTGAATCCATTTGACTTCTACTTTGTTCTGTTGCTTGGGAACAAGTTCAAACTGCACGATAGACATGTCATTACCTTGTCCAAAAGTCATGATTCTGTTGTTACGACTTAATGGACTTTCAGGGAACATATCATTTACTTTCGCAACCCATTCTTTAGATTTCTCGGATGGTCCAAAGCCTCTGAGTTTGATGGGTTCTTCAATTATGAACTCTGTTGCTCTCATCTTCTTCCCCAATACAAATCATGAACTGCGTGAGTATATCCTAAGTCAATAATAACCGGACGACCTTGATACTCGCCCCAGTTGGCTGCGTTTCCGAAATCAGCCGGCAACAAGTTAGACGAATTGACCAAATCTGCTACTTGATTAACATAATCTAAGAATATGTCAATGTCTTGCTCGGTGCTACCTGCCTCGATCATTTCTTTTTTGATGGTTGCTAGATCGGGTATCCAGCTGTTTGGTTTTCTTTTTCCTAATACGTTATCGACTGCGTACAGAAAACTGGTCATTGGCCAGCGACCATTAGCGTGTAGCATCTTTGCTAACTTAGCTTGACTTACCTTATTTGCTAGCTCTGTTTGAATCCACGTGGGAGTTGGGTTCTGTTTGTCGTAGTCTACTATAGGAATAACGATGTCTAATTTACCTAAGTAGCCATCATCTAGTACTTCTAACTCAGCTTCGTTTTGAGCTAATCCTTTACGGTTCTTAGCGATTTTAAGCACTGTGTCGCGTCCATTGTCGGGAATGACGAATGCAACTCTACTAGAACCGCCACCAAGTCTACGGGCACGTTGTAGAGCATAATCTAGGCGGCTCTTGAACGTCTTATCGTGACCAAGTGCTGCAGGATCCCAATCAGCAGGGAGAGCCATCTCATCTACAGTAGATTCAGTTAAGATTTCATTTATCTTCATAGTATTGTATTTATAGTTTTCCCGCATTACGCAGACGGGACAGCACTGAGTTTCGGTGTCTAATTTTATGCTGTTCAGGAGTTAGGTTGAAGATTCCAGTTTTGTTCTCTTTAGCAGAGGCCCCGCCTTTTTTGCCGCCGATCTTTCCGGCTTCACTTGCATGTCCCATACCAAATCCTGCTTTACCTTCAGCATTTGCCTTTTTGGCAGCAAGAGATGCGATATGACTTCTTTCTTCTTCGGTCAATATTAGTCTTTTGGCGACCATATATGCCGCGCCGTAATCGCCCTGAGAATAATGAATATCGTAATGTTCTCTGACGGTGACTGCTTTTAAGTTGTTAGGATCGTTGTTTGCGTGATTTCCATCTATATGATGGATGTCCATACCTTTTGGAATAGGACCGAAGTGTTCTTTATAAATCTTACGATGGTGTTTTGTACCGCAATAAATACACATAGCTGATGCTCCTCTATAGCATTAGAGTAGTTGGGGACGCCAATCCCGCGAACTACATCTTTATTTATGCCTATAACGATCGGCCCCACCTCGTATTAATCACATTCCAATTAATGATCTTCCAAAGCTCAGACAAGTATTTTTTCTTGTCACTCCCGTAATCTAGAACGAACGAATGTTCCCACCAGTCAACGAGTAATATAATATCGTCTCTAACAGCATGGTTCTCAATCGTCTTGATCTTTCCATCATACGCTAAATAAATCCAGCCCGATCCTTGTATTTTCAATGCTTCCTCTAGGAACTGTCGCTTGAAGTCTTCGTAACTACCAAAGTGTCTGTTGATGAAGGTAAGCATCGGGCCGTTAGGTTTATTGGTGTTACGCACTTCTCGGAACTGAGTAAACCAAATATTATGCAGGAATACACCCGCGTAGTTGAACTCGCGGTCGCCTTCTTTGTCGTTGTATCGTTTTGCATAACCCTTAGCTAGCTTATCATAGTGCAACTCTAATGTGTCTTTGCCCATGACTGGAGACACCTCACGCTGTGTGAAGTTTAGGGGTATGATTTCTAAATCGCTGGGTTTAGGTTTAGATTTACCCTCAAGCATTTTAATAAATTCTAGCATGAGAGTATTTATCGTTACTTGCGTCTAACTATGCGTCCCTTGGACAGATCATATGGGGTAAGTTCTACGTCAACTTTATCTCCCATAAGGATACGAATCTGATGCTGCCTCATCTTACCTGCGAGGTAGCTGAATACCACTAGCCCGTTCTCAAGTTTAACTTTGAACGTTGCATTCGGTAGTACGTCTACAATTTCTCCTTCCATCTTTAATGTATCGTCTTTAGCCATAAATCACTTCTTTAGTATGTCCCACATATTTTCTTTCTCCAAGATTTCTTTTTCTAGTCTACGGTACTCATCACCGAGAGCTTTCAATTTTTCCCACTTACCTTCAAGGTCATTGTTTGGGCGTAGGATACCCAATCGTTCTTCAATAGCGTCAAGTCTATCATTTAGATGACCTATGCTTACGCCTTTAATCTTAACATCACCGTCAAACTCAGCGTCACCATTAACTTTTAGAACTTGCGGCTGCGTATAAGTAGTCCAATTATTTGTTGCATTTGCGTATGGACTTGCAGTAGCAGTGTAAGTAGGGTTATTCCACAATAGACTTCCGGTGTTGCTAGTAGATAATGTTGCTCCAACTGTACCGCTTGCCGTTACTGTTCCTAAAGAACCGAGTGCATATCCGCCTGATAGTGAAGTACTTAATGTAGTTGCGTTGCCCAAGGCACTTGAAATAGTATTGGAATAGGTCGAATCAGTTAATGTATTGGCATCCTCTTCCCATAGACTATCTAAGTCTAGGATGCTGTCATCATCGTTCATTTGTCTGCTTTCTTTAGATATAACTGGCCGTTTTCATCAACGGCGATAGAGACTTCATCTCCATCTTTCCAGCCCATCTTTTTGAGAACTGGAATCGGAATAGGAATAATGAGGTCACCTGACTCAGGATCTTCCTGAGTGATAACCTCATATCTAACATTGTTGGAACTATTGGTCATGTATTATTTAACGGCTTGTAATCAAGCCAAACATTTTTACCATGCTCTGCATGACCAATATCTTGCTTTCCAGCGTGGTCCCGGATTCTCGCAGTGGTGACGAGCGCGGAAGCTCTTGCGGTGTCCTGGGCTGTTCTTCTTGATACGCATGTTCTTGTCGCCAAAGTTAACCTTTACGACCTTGCCATTTGGCTTGCGAACATAGACCTTTGACTTTTTGACATCGCCCTGCATTGGCTTGCCAAGAGGAACTTTGCGACCTTGATATTCGGCTTCGTATACAGGATCAATTGGACGACCCATTTCATCACGAACTTCGTCACCGGTTACTGTCAAGTGATCCATTGTAGTCTTGATTCTGTCATCAAGCTCTTGAACCTTTGCATCGTCGCCTTTTTGCTGTGCGACTTCACGGAAGTGAGCCAACTTAGCAAGCTGAGGGTCATTCTTCATCATCTGACTGGCTTCATACTTGTTGATTCCAGTGAGAGCAGCAATGAGCGCAGCACCGCCTAGAAGCATCTTTCCGAGGCCCTCATCAAGTTCAGCATCATTTTCACGCTCATCATCTGTTCCCCAGCCATCGTCCTCTGCACGGCGTCTTGCTTGCGCTCGGGCCTTATCTCTAGCTGACACTGATGGGTCAGTTGAATCATCGTCATATCTAGGATCGTTGTGATCGCTATGCGCCCAGCTTTCCCCTAATGCTAGCTTCTTAATAGCAGCAAGTTCATCAATTTTTCCAGGATGCCACATTATATCTCTCATAGCAGCGTGGTCATTGCTTAGGCTCATATCACCACTCTCGGCATCAATATGATCAACTACACGACCGATAATTTCTTCAAAGTCATCATCTGGGTGTAATCTGCCCTGACTATCAATAACTACATCATCATACATTTCTTGGATAGCTTTACGAATTTCTTCGCCATAATTGCCAGAGATAGCATCATATATCATATCAAATGCATCTTCGCTTGCTGCCACCTTAGCTTTAAAGGAGTCAACATCGGCTTCGCTATCCTCATGGAGATCCTTGTAGTGTCCAGCTTCTAGGTCCTTGATAACTTCTCTCACCCAGATACTAACATCGCTTGAGCCAATTTCTTCTAGGTCAGTTAAATGACCAGTTACATCTTCTACAGCAGCCATAACAGCAGCAGGACCATACTTTGATAGAAGGTCAGTATGCATACGCATAATACGACCTAAAGTAGCACCATATGCAGGAGATTCGTCGTGAGATTCGTTTAGTTCTTCGGATTCAAGTAGGACACCGTTAAAGTCAAGAAACTCCATAGCATCTTCGTCAAGATGAACGATAACGCCGTCTTCTGTGAAACCAACTACCCCGGTTTCAATTACAAAGCCCTCATTAAGTTCAATATCCATGCTGTCATGCAGATTGATGACATCATCACGTTCTTCACTTAGTTCTCTTACGAGTTTGTAAATATCTCTGGTATCCATAAAATCTCCGAATCTTTGTCTTATTTATCTTTGCCGAAGACCTTTTGCAGAACTGCTACCACCTTATCCAGAGAATCTTCATCAGCTTGATACTTGCAAGCAACTCCATCGTGTTCATTCCAAGCACGAGTGTTGACACCGTAATCGTCAATCAACACGTTGGGAGTGCCATCAGGTTGAACAGCATACTTGTACTTGTCATGCTCAAAGATTACGTTATCGGGCTTTACCTTGATATGCTTTTTGAGCCACTCAGTTTTGCCCTTAATGCTACCTGCCTTATCAAAGCTCAGTGGGCTACTAAGAATAGTATAACCATCTGCATACTTCTTTACAAGTTCAAGCAGTTTGTTAGCAGTAGCAAAGGATGGAATATCACGAAACAAGTGATAAGCATCACTATCCTTGAAGAACGTTTCCCATTCTTCCTTGCTCATATCGTTGTAGTGATCAACATCATGCAAGTCGGCAGCGTGATTGTAGAGGTCAGCAAGTACTCCATCCATGTCAACATAGACGATAGGTTTCTGTTCCTGTACATTTTCTAGGAGTTCCGTGATCTTCATCTACTATTTATCCATATCTCTATCAAATACTACTTGTTATAGCACAATAGTATGCCTATGTCAAGCCTTTAATGTATATCTTTGGTCATACCAGATAAATAGCTATATGACACACAAGACATACAGAACCATCTTCATCTCGGATGTCCATTTGGGCACAAAGGATTGTAAAGCAGACTTGCTTAACAATTTCCTAAAGCACAACACCTGCGAAACTTTATACCTAGTCGGTGACATCATAGATGCTTGGAAGATTCAACAGAACAAGATGAAGTGGAAGCAATCACATACTAATGTGGTGCGAAGAATCTTGGGTCACAGTAAAAGAGATACTGATGTGATCTATGTAGCTGGCAATCATGACGAGTTTTTACGCCCAATGATGCCATATGCAGCTACGTTTGGTAGAATGAAAATCTGCAACACTGTTACTCATATTGGTGTTGATGGTAAACGATACATGGTGGTGCATGGTGACTTGTTTGATGGCATCACTCGCTTAGCTCCCTGGATCAGTTTCTTAGGAGATAAGGCATATGATTTCGTATTGAGTTTGAATAGTAGATTCAATTGGATAAGGCACCGTTTGGGCTTTGGTTATTGGTCACTGAGCAAATATCTCAAGCATCGTGTTAAAAAAGCTATGGACTTTATATTCAAGTTTGAAGGCAACATAACATCATATGCTAAGAGAAAGGGTTATGCAGGTGTAATCTGCGGACATATCCATCATGCTGAGATTAAGATGATTGATGATATCATATACATGAATGACGGCGACTGGGTAGAAAGTTGTACTGCATTGGTAGAACACCATGACGGACGCTGGGAAATCATTACATGGCAGGAGATGAAAAATGAAGACAAAGAACCTAGTAAAAAAGATGTATGAAGCTATAACGCTTAAGGACAAAGATGCTGAGAAGAAACTATGGTTTAAGGCATTGAAGAAGTCATTGAAGCATAAAAAGACTCATCATATCCAGTGAAAACCATATTAGTAATCACTGACAACCTCAGAACACAAGTTAATGGTGTTGTCACAACTTTTAGAAATCTTGAACGAGTCGCCGTTAAGGATGATCATCGTATCGTATATATTGATCCTAATAGTTTTATACATATGTCTGCTATTGGATATCCAGAAGTAAAACTTTCCCTTCCATTTCGCATTGGTGCCAAGATTCAATCTATTAATCCTGACTACATACATATTGCTACTGAAGGTCCAATTGGAGTAGCTGCAAAGTTATGGCTAGACAAACATAAGTGGAAATACAACACTAGCTATCATACAAAGTTTCCAGAGTTTCTTAAACGATTGTATCGTATCCCTGAATCATGGACATATGCATATTTGCGTTGGTTCCACAAACATAGCGGTAGAGTGCTTACTACTACGCAGTCAATGGTTAACGAACTTAAAGAGCATGGTTTCAATGGAGACATCATATCTTGGACTCGTGGTGTAAACAGAGATATATTCAATCCCTACTATAGAAAAGAACAATCCGAGATAACTCTTGTATGTGTCAGTAGAATCAGTAAAGAGAAAAGCATTGAGGACTTTTGTGAACTAAATTATCCTAATGCGAAAAAGATCGTAGTTGGTGATGGCCCATATCGCAGTGAGCTTGAGAAGAAATATACTAATGTGGAGTTTGTTGGGCTTAAGAAAGGTACCGAGCTTGCCAAATACTATGCATCTGCTGATGTATTTGTGTTTCCAAGCAAGACCGATACATTTGGTATAGTCATCATTGAGGCAATGGCATGTGGAACACCGGTTGCAGCATATCCAGTTACTGGACCTATTGATGTAATAGAACAGAACATAACTGGATTCATGGATGAAAATCTGTCAGTAGCAATAGATAATTGCCTAGACTTAGGACGCAATGCTGTATATCAAGAAAGTAAGAAATGGTCTTGGGAAAACTGCTGGGAAATCTTCAAGACTAATTTAATTAATGCTTAGTTCTCTTTTTACGCTCAGGAACATAGTCCTTATTGGGAATAGGTGTTCTGTTAGGAACGATATGAGACATGCTAACCACATCATCGCCATACTTTAGCATAAAGTACGATGCAGTCTGTTCATCAGCAAAGTCTAGGATCAAGTGATTCTTAAAACTCATCTTTAAGCGAATATTGCGCTTAATGACCGAATCATTCAAAATATCCTTGAAGTTGTTGGATTCTCGTTGTAATACAATATAACTCATTACTTCTGCCACATAAGAAATGCTACATAGTCTCGGTCGGATTCAAAAACGAACTCCCACCGTCCTGTGTCACTGTCTTGATCACCGACAAGATCAACAAAACGGTAATCACCTTCACAGTTTCTCTCACACCAATCAAGAACAGGCTGCAAATGCCCATATGGAATATCAATGTTAGCTTTATGTGCGGTCGGTATATTGATCATTGACTTTTCTTTTGAGTTTTTCCACGACTAAATCCTTCAGGAATGGCCTCACCGGATTTAAGCATCTTGTTATTTGTACCGTCTGTAACCCAAATCTGTCCAAGAGTGCGCTTGTTAAGTTCTATGGGCATCTGGGCTATTCTTGCTAAATGCCCAGATTCGGCATTGCGTTTTCCTTGAGCCTTGCCTCCCTTTATGCACGATTTAAGTCTCTCGGCCGGATCACCAAATGCACCTTTCCCGGCTGCCATAGTTGCGGCGCCGCCCTTTTTACCGGCTTCACTACAGTTAGCCATTTTCTGTATCTTTTGCATATGGCCGTTTTCTGCATTTACCTTCCCTTGAATCTTCCCTCCCGCAGAACAGTTGAGTAAAAAGGCTTCCTCTGTCTGTCCTGACAATAGATAGTAAGCCCAAAGGTCCTGTTTTTTACCGTGGTCCTCATAAAGTTTTAAATGGGCCTCGGCGTGTTCAGCAAGTGATAATTCAATGAGATTAGAAGGATCGTCAGTCCCTCCCATATGACGAGGTATAATGTGATGTATGTGCGTTAGTTTTTTCATAAAAGATGCCTCTGCGTGTAGCACTTTTATTTATCCCTATCTTCATATTTGAGAACATTTACTCCTGATTTCTTTAGAAACTCTACTCCTTTTAGTGAGCGGTATTCTTCTCGGTAATATAGAGTAGAAATCCCTGCTTGGTAAATAGCCTTGGCACAGTCCATGCACGGTGCGTGAGTACAAAACATAGTAGCGGCCGCCGAAGACTCGGTAGATTGTGCGACCTTCATTAAGGAGTTCATTTCGGAGTGCAGCACTTCGGGCTTAGTCTTTAGCCCATACATACTGCCATTTTCATCATACCAAACAGGACCTTCCGGACCACCGTCAGTATAGTGAGTACGGGTTTCGCAGTCATTCTCCCAACCGGAGGGCATTCCATTCCAACCATATGAGATAATGGTGTTTTCTTTTACGATGACACTTCCAACCTGCAATCGTTTTGCATAAGACATTTGGCTTATGCGGTCTGCTAAATCCATGTACAACGTTATGTATTTAGGTTTCATATCAATCCCAGAGGTCACGCAGGTGCTTGCCGAACAGGTCAAGCCCTTCTTGGATGCGCTCATTATGCAGTGTGTGTCCTACGTGGTCATACCAATGTTCGTTTGGATTCTCGTCAACCATTTCGTGCATTTCTTCTACTATACCGGTAATAGGATGCGGAACCGTGATCGGCTTCCAACCAATCTTCATTTCACCATGATGATACTGACTATCATATTCATCATCAATTGCAATTTGTTGAAAACTCCAGATTATCTTGTCAAGAACATCTTCCCACTTTTGACAACCAGCCTCAAACACAGCATCCTTGTCTTCTTTGATGAAGTCAAAGCAATCTTGACTATGCCAATCATCGGCAATGTCTTCAACGAAATTGCTAGGAACACCGTGCTTAGTGTTTTTAAGTTGGATCAGTGCAGGAAGAATGATAAGAGCAAGGGTGTGGTCAAGGGACCAAGTATCAAAGCTATCAACTTCAATACTCACCCTTCTTTTTGCATTACCACTAGGGTGTTTCCCGAGTTTAACCTTCATTATGATTCAACAATCTTTAGCTTTCCATTGATACACCAATAAATCTGGTCTGCATTTTCTTCGGGACATAGAACCAACGCAAGAGAGATTTTCTTATTCTCAATCAACTTTGCCGGAAGTTCATCAAGAGAAGGAGCCTGACACAAGAAGTTGGTAGTATCCTTCTCCCAGAGATAATAGTGTCCCTCAATCTTTTCAGCAACAGCAACCGGAATCTTTGCCTTATCCATTAGATTCTTAATACCCTGATTTGCCAGTGCATTTCTAACTGTCATCTGCCCCAGCTTAAAAGAGCAGTAGATACCGAATCCAATAAGAAATCCTGTAAGCATATCCATATTTAGTATCCTTAGATGTCAATAAACTTTAATGTAATGATGCCTTTAATTACGCCCGGAAGCGTAACCTTGAACGGATGCATCTTACCGTTCATGTCGCAGTAACCCCTACCAAAGATCATAGAGTCATAATGCTCATCTCGTATCGGCATTTCTCCAGGACCTAGCGGATACCGTCGCGGATGATCGTCGGCTAACTTCTCTATCCATTTGAACATTATAATCTCCTTAGATGTCAATAAACTTTAATTGAAACACATTAGCCCGAGGGTCATGTCCCTTATAGCCCCTAGGATTGCACACAATGCGTGTCTCTCCCATCATATAGTCAAATGGATCATGCATATGCCCATGAGTCCAGAGGACGATCTGAGGGCGATCTAGAATGAACTCTGACAAGTCACTGTGATAGCCACCATTCATGTAGTACTCGTTTTTGTACTTATCGTGAATGCTCAATGGAGTAGGAGCATGATGACCAACTACAACATACTTCTTATTAGGATCACTGTCAACAGTCTTCTTAATGTACTCCAGCGTTGCTCTGTGATGGACTACAGAGTCCAATGGGCTGAATCTAGCATAACTACGCTGACTGTTACGAATGATTCTAAAGTCATTCATCATATTCTCAATCAAGTGCATAGTAGTGGGGTCGCCCTTGTTCATGTTTGTCCAAAGGGTACCGCCCACAAAAGTTACGCCATCAATCTCAATATGATCTTGATCAAGGAAGTGAATGTTACTATAGTTTGCAATCTCGTCACGCAGCCACTGAATAGTGTCAGGATAGCGACCATGATAGAACTCATGGTTACCTGCGATGTACACCACATGATCGTACTCACTGTTCACGTGGTTAAAGAACTCACGGAACTTAACAGCAGCACCCTGATTACGTCCCGGCTTCATAGCATCAGCAGGAACAGGCTTATCAATAGGATGGTCATGGAGACTATGAGCTACGCAGATATCACCACTTAGGATCAGTACCTTCGCACCTTCAGTGTTGGGAAGGGTAATTGTTTCAAACTCCAAATGGAGATCCGAGGCTAGTGCTATTTTCATTATGTCATTATATACTGTTATAGGTAAATGTCAAGTGTTATAGTTAGTTTTGAAATCAAAGTTATCCATATTGATCTGCCTGAAACCATAGAACTCTATAACTTCGTATTCTTTCTCGGTTAATTCAGGGAAAGTTTCCTTGTGTCTACGTTGAAGAACTTCGTAATACTCTCGACCCCATCTGCCTGTCATAAAATGACGAGTTTTAATTTCAGGTCCATAGTACAGCCAATCCTGCTGAAATTCCTCACTAGGTAAGATAGTAATCTCACTCTTATTAGGATAACTGTTATAGCTATTTAATAATGCATATGGGCCAGCGATATGCAAGACTTCATCGTTACTGATATTCACATCTTCTACGCCGTCTATAGTGAATAGTTTTCTGTGATCAATCGTATCAATATTGTTTTTCACATCGTTGATATGAGTTTTCCAAAAATCATGATTGGATACTCCTGCCATTAGACAGTTGTTTACTTTTTCATTGCGCCATGGACTCCCAATCAAACAGATTTGGTTGTTCAAATCGTCAGTGAAGTCTTTATAGCAGTACATGTCCATGTCTACATACATGCCGCCATAATAGTTTAGAATCAGTAAACGAGCAAAATCTATCTTGATAATGTGAATGGGACAAGACAAGTATGTTTGATAAAGATCAGGATACTTGGACTTTACAAAAGCATCAAGCTCCTGATCATCATCCCATAATTTAAACTCATAATCAGTAAAATGCTCCTGCCAAGATTCATAGCACTTGTGCCACATAACGTGCCAAATGTCTTTGTTCGCAGGAGCAATTTGGTGAATGATTTTAGGTAACATCAGCCTCAGTGTCTTCAAAATAACCTTGTTCATGTGCGTGTTGTTCGCACAGTACCCTCATCCAGCGCCTTTTTTCAGTACTACGGCGCTCACCTGGAGAACCGCATTCCTCACAGATCACAGCAGACATTGAATCTGCCATTGCCTCTAAGCCCCTGATATAATCGTCTCCACCTTGATAGTAGAAGCGCAAGGTACCGAACTTTTCCTTGATTTGAGTAGCTATGACTTGCTCAACAAGTTCAGGAACTTTTCTTTCTTCACGCTTAATAAAACTACGGTCCGCCCAATCATAGTCAGGGTTGTTTACTTCCTCATTCCATTGAATAGAGCGTACACGATGGTCTGCAACGTTATCAATGTGACTTTGAATGTTAGCGCACAGCCGATCAATGATATCAAACCACCCATCACCAATTGACATTTCACAACGCTGCGAAAAGATAAGAGGATACTTCTCTCTAATATGTTGATCTAGTTCTGGAGTCATCTTTTTAGCATCTTTATTAGTTGTTCGGGCTTGATCATTTCGTGAACGCCTTTTGCTGACAATTCAGTTAGTTCAAATTCTACTACTTCCCAATCACCAGAAAGCCTGTTATACTTGATGCTGTTAGTGAGAAAGGTACGTAGCTTGCCGAGTGTTGGAAAGGTTCTACCGTCCTTCTGCCAAGAGTGGTATGTGGGTGTCCCAGACAGGAACTTATCCTGCTTATCCTTGTGACGAATCTTGTAAATAATCACGACACGATCATCCCATTCTGACGAAGTTCGTCAATGAATTCACGGCGATTCTTGGGGTAAACCTTAAGAACGACCTTGCTACCATAATCACCAGCGTTTTCATACGCATTCTTGGCTTCGGCCAGCCCCAAACCAGTATACTGACGAATGATCTTGATGCAATTGATCTTGTTAGTACCAGCAACCGCACCAGACAAGGTAACACGATCCTCATGCGTATTAGTAAGCATGGAAAAGAAAATCTTGCCCTTGATATTAGGGTCAAGAGTACTAGCAATAGTATCCCACAATTTCATGCCCTCATCAGAACCGTATGCGGTCGTGATAGAGCGAAGAAACGCAATACCGTCACTGATGACAGCATCCATGTGTTCAGTAGAAATATCAGTCATATATCACCTAATTAAAACAGAATTACCAGAAGAGGCTAAAGTTGTATGTTCGTTGTATTCTACCTTGTAGACGCTGCGGTAATCATATTTGTATTCGCCGCCTTCGTAGAATACTTTAGCATCATCCGGCATCTTGTCAAGCAGTTCTTTGAGTTCCTTAACGGTCATTACCCCCTCCTCATACGGGCAACTTCGTGCATCTGTTCTTCGTTAATGATAGGAACAGCATTGCTCTTGTGCATAGTTGCAATGCCCTTAATCAACGTACCAGTGTAAACCTTTTCCTTACGAGCGTAAGTAGTACCGATGCCATCACCAGACGGAACTACCGGAGTCTCGCGGCGAAGGGTAGTAGCCTTCATAGGATCCTTAGGAGCACCCTTAAGAGTGGGCTTGTACTTACCCTGACGATAAGCAATGTATTCGTCTAGCGTCTTGGGCTTGAGACCATACTTCTTCATCTGCTTATTGTAACTGTTAAGCTCCATAGCAAACTTATGATACTGACTGTCGGAAATCTTCTTCTTACGCTTGTTAGTGTTGAGCGTAGAGAATGCAGGTCCGAGCAAATGCATAGTCATATATGTCTCCTTACAATTACTCTTATAGCAGGTTATGAAGGTGATGTCAATCCTCTTTTAGTAGTTTCCAAAGATATTCTCGCTGACAATACCAGCGATCTTCGTGCCCGCCCCAGTCATGAAATCTAATTCTCCAAGCCTTCTTGAACCACAATGTTTCACCGGAGACCTTGCACTTTCTAGGCAAGAATGACCATATTAGTTTCTTTTCTTCAAAATACCAGATTGGACCATCATCAAGCAACGGTGCCATTACGAATACCTCAAAACAAGATACATCCATAGTTTGTCAGCATCTTCAAACTTGCGGAACTTCCAACGAGTACCATTCTTACCACTGATATTGCGATTAGGGTCAACAATGTTTCTGACCTCTTCCATATCAATACTTGCAGCAGTCCAGCCCTTACAAGCGTCAATGATGTAGAGTGGCTTAGCCCATTGATCGCCCGGCGGAGCGTGTTTAGTCTGGATGAACTTGAAGTGTGTAATCTCTCTCAAAACAGTTTTCTTACTCATTATAACCTCAATAAAAATACAGTGAAATCTTCTTCGGATTTAAAGGTAACAGTTATGTCTCTAACAGAATGAGTCAAGTTAGTATCAGGATAATATTCATTCCAAACACTTGCCCATGTAGTGAACCCTGATCTATTATCCCAAGCGTTGTCATATGCTTTCACATACCATTCAGGTTCTTCACCTTCACGGAAAGTTACTTGGTAGGTCAAGACCACCTCAATAGAAAAAAAGCTGCATCATATTCACTAGAAAAAGCTATGTCATGGTTCACGAAATTATCTTCATCCTCAAGAATAGCATAATGTGCTTTAACATTTTTGTCAAGCCATTCTTTCATTTCTTGGCTTAATGGATTCCTTAATCCAAACACATGGTTAGGATGGCACCATTTGTCACGCACAGGAATACGAGTCCATTTATCCATTATAACAGTCATTCTATAAAAAGTATAATCTTTCATGACCACCTCAACGTTAAATAGACCCAAGCCTTTTCAGCATCACTATACCTTCTGAATACCCTAGAGCGAGGACCAAAGTCTTCACCACCGAACGATTCCATGATTGCTAGTGCTTCTGGCCGATCCTGCATATAATTAAAGTCAGGGCGCATCTTGATCTGAACAATCCACTTGTTCTTACACCCACCGGTCTTGCGTTGCACCCTCTTGCGATAGAGAATAAAATATTTGTTCTCTAGTTCCCGCACTCTTGGGTCATTAATATGTTTCAAGAGACGATCCCTCATTTCAATTCCGCTAATAGTTTTAGTCATCCCCACTTCAACTTAATCCAGGCTTCTAACTCTGGGCTGACTGCGTATGGATGAGCATATGGAACTAGGTGCTTGGTGTTTTCTGCTCCTACCCACATATCCTCAGGCTGTTGCTTGATCCAATCAGCAATCTCGGTTACTACTGAATAGACACGCCACTCTGTAGGAGTCCACATTCCTACATATATGTAAGGTTTGATGCCGCCTCTAGCTAGGAAGTCAACCGGAGGCAAATAAGGATACAGACTGTTAACATCGTAGTTGTTTATCATGCTTCCCTCAGAATGAACCACATAAAATCCTGCTCACTGTCAAATTCAACAAACAGGCTACTATTACGTATGCGAATCTTGCCTTCATATTTGTCATTCCAATACCAAGTCCATGGCTTAGGAACCAACCACTTGTCGTTGGTTCTCGCATCAGCCATGACAGCACTATACCGCTCCTTGAACCATTCCGGGCGATCATCAAATCCAGCAGCGAGCTTGATGGTATGTGTCATGACCACCTCAACGCAAACCAAACAGCGTCTTCATCGTCTTCAAACTCAAAAAAATGCCCTGCCCAAGAAGGCCCGGGATAGAACTTAGCCTTACAGTTTTGTTCACACCAGTTCATTACTTCCAAACGATCATAATGATTAAAACAAACCTTGTGTAATACCGGCGTAGCTAAGGTGAAACTGGCTCCACGGGACTCATATGTGCTTTCTATATAGGTAATCATGACCACCTCAAGATAAAGAACGATAGATCGCCGGGACTGTTGAACACTACACGGATATTTCCGTTGGTCATGTGTCTAACTTTAGCAATCTTACTAAGTTCTTTATATGCAGCTTCTCCCGACGGGCTATATGCATCAAGGAAGTTTTTCCACCATTGGGGAGGTTGATCTTCGTGATCTATACCCCACCACCGACGCTTGAATGTGAATGCAGTTTTCATGAATACCTCAACAATGCAAAAGCATACAGCCCTTGATCAACTACGATAAACTTGTCCCAATTATCAGCATCATCTGGATTTCTAATCAAACCGACTTTACCGGGCAGCCACTGTTCAAGACGTTTGGCCCATGAATACATAGGGTCCTCATAATTGGGAATAGCATCTTGCTTTCCAAACTCGTTAAAGAGATTGGATACAAACGCATGACCAGGTTCTACCCTAGGATAAAACTGAATCAGTTTAGAGTACAGTTCTCTATCTTTTGCTTCATAGTAACTCATGACCACCTCAACATAAAGAGCATAGCATCCCTTTCATCTTCAAAATACATGATACATGATGCCCCGTCAATATCAATCTCCCCGAAGTGAGGATATTTGTCCAACCATTCGTTACACTCGGTAATCTTGCTGTTAGACCAATTTCCGACAAAGCTAATATCAACTTCGGTCATGACCACCTCAAAATAAAAAACGTTAGATCACCGGGAGACTTGAACACTACACGAAGGCTACCATTTGATTTTTGTCTAACTTTAGCAACACGGCTAAGTTCAGTTATCTTGCTGACACTGATAGATTTACCCTCTGCGAAGTTGGTCCACCAATGGGGCGGCTGATCATCATGCAATGGTCCCCAATACCATTTCTTAAATGTGAATGCAGTTTTCATGACCACCTCAACAAGAACCAAGCCATGTCACGATGGTTAATGAAACCAATGTAGAACAACCCATCGTCCCAGATAAACATATTGTTCTGTCTACACCACTTCTTAGCTTCATTTAGTGTATCTTGAACTTCTGACCAACGTTCCTCACCGAGATTATATTTCAGTTCCAGCCTATAAGGCTTGCTATGTTCACGAACCCAACGCATTATGAAAACCTCAACAGAAACCAGGAATATGCTTCTTCGGTGTTAAACTCTAGTGCTTCAACAACCGGAAACTTGCCCTTGTATATAGGTTTGATAATTCTCATATCGTATGCTTCACCCAATTCTTTCCAAAACTTTTCAGCGTTATCAAAACTAGAAGGACTCGCGTTAACAAATGCTGCTTTAGCGGACACATACATATTTCGGTGATGAGCATTGTTTATAACATCAAGTTTCACGCAAATGCCTCATGAACATGCTTGCAAGTCTTGCGGAAACCATAACCGGGGCAAGTGCAAGTGGTCTTGCTACCATCACGAGTGACAATATACGAGTTACCCTTACTACCCTGAACTACCTTAGTTTCACGCTCATGTTTGACAGGAGTAAACTCAACCTTGGCAGCATTGACTTCAACGATGCGATCAAGACGAATGCGACGGAACTTGATACCAAAGGTGTCGCTGGTGATACCAATCTCGTCATCGGCAAAGAACTTTTCGCGCATGACGGTACCGGTATATTCGTTGAACTCGGGAATCATACCTGCGGGATAACGATGGCGAACGTCATACATGACGTTGCGAACTTTGATCGTAACAGTGTCACCGATGTTAAGCATAAAAACCTCGTTTCAAGCGATATAATTTCTTATACGCCCAAAACGAGGTAATGTCAAGTGTTATTGTTGCTTAGGTGCAAACTTTTCCATACCAGTGATGCCCATACCACCGATGATAATGAACATGATGCTGTTCAAGATGTTGTCATCAATGTGCTTTGCCATAAAGACATTGGCACTAAATGCAGTGATGAGCATGAGAGTGCAAAGGATAGTGATAACACGCTTGTTGCTTAGTTTACCATCACCCTCTGCAATCAGTCCCTTTAACTGACTTAAAATACTATTCATATCCATGGTCTTTCTCCTTTGATACAATAGTATTTAATCGTTACCCCTATTTTCCAAACTCAACGGTAACGACATTGCTTTCAGTCTTGACTTCCTTAGGCTTGCGTTCACGCTTCTGCTTTTCGTTTGCAGAGTTGTACTTAGCCTTGTCACTGGTACCCCACCATTTGGTATCGGTATCCCATTCGCATTTAAACTTCTCAAGCATATACTCTCTGAGATAGTCAGATGGCTTGTTGCCTGTGCCAGAAATTAGATGCCAAAGTTCACCTTCACCTGCTGCCCAAGGCTTTACAGTTACCTGAATATATTGATGATTCTTGTCAGCATACTCACTTACAACAAAGTAAGACCTACGCTTTTCATTGTTCTTGTCTACGAACAAGAATATAGGATGCTCACCTGTAATCTCACCATCTTTATCAACGTATCTGCAAAGAGTATGCCCAAGATAATTCCACTTGGCAAGATTGTGTCCATGCAATATTACCTTATCAACTGGCTTCGGCTGCGGAGTTACAGTAGTCTTGCGCTTGACATGAAACGCACGATAACACATATATCCGAGAAATGCAAACGGGATGAGACACAAGACTACTGCAAACATATTGATTAACCTTTATTCCTGAGGAACCAACTTGAAAATCGCGTCAAGGATTTCCTGTTTGGTTTCAGTCTTGCCAGAACTATCAAGCTCGTCAAGATACTTGAGAATGTTACTGAGGGTATCATCACGCTTTTCAAGATATGTGATGTAGTTCTCTGCTTCGTCAATCACCTTGCCCACAGCGTAGACCTGGGTTTCACGAATGTTATTAAAATCAGTCAATAGACCATCATACTTCATTGTTTTTCTCCTTACTTCTTAAAACGCCGAATGCTGACTTTGATTAAATCATATGCGATCCAACCAAGCATGAAACAGCCAATAATGAAAAGATCGTGCTTCATTGTTTTATTCCTTACCAATCGCCCGATGCGCCACCACCATCAAAGCTACCGCCACCGCCATCAAATCCGCTATAACTGTCACTGGATGAACCACTATCATACGAGCTAGACGAATCAAGTGCGCTGCTGATGATTTCAGCCGTGACAATAGCACCGAGAACATCGGAACCATCGTCGCTGCTATCGCTAGAATAGTTACTAGTCGTGATACGACGATTAGTAGAAGCTGGAGTTCTCAGGGCACTCTTGTTAGTGAGAGGGCGCTTGTTGATAGGATACTTAGGCAGCATTGTTATTTTCCTTATGCTTACGATGCTTGATCATAAAGCGAACGAAGAAGATCGTAGTGAGTACGACGCCAGCAACAAAACTGATGATGTTGTACTCTACTACAGTTCCAAGATTAGTGCAAAGCATATCAATTCTCCACTTTAATTAGGTGCCCTTCCGGTACAGTGAATGCATCCCATTCTTCGTTATGGTCATCCATTAAAAGAACAATGTAAACACTGTTTACTACCGGAAGTTTAGTGTGTATTCCAATGACTTTTGCTAGAAGCCCATTGATTGAGCTTCCTGGAATATTTACCCTAGCTAAATCACCATTTTTAAACACCTTACTCGCCCTTAAGCATCTTGCGGATCTTGATAACGATCCAAACGATAGCAGTGATCACGAGGATCAGGATGACAAGATTGAGCAGACCATAAAAGATCATACCAAAGAATCCAGGACCCTGACTCTGAGGACCCTGAGCATACTGCACCTGACCAGGGTCACCCTGAGGCATAACCTGAGCCTGAGGAGCATAGCCACCACCATTCTGAACAACTACCGGAGCCTGCTGACGATTATGATCAAACATCCACAGCCAGAAGAACGGGCTAGAAGTGAAGCCGCCACCATAGCCGCCGCCGTATCCACCACCATAATAGTGATTCTGTACTACAGGGGCAGAACGATACCCGCCATTATATCCGCTAGTATATGCAGGACGAGAGACTACCCGAGTCTGTGCGGGCTTGTAGCTATAGCCAGAGCTAGTGTTGCTGAAACGCGCGGGAGTAGTTGCAGCAGGACGAGTATAGCTGGAAGTAGGACGATAGCTAGAGCTAGAGCTAAAGCTACGAGAGGAGCTAGAGCTAGAACTATGGAAGCCGCCTCCGCCCCCACCGCCGAAACGGCCAGCAAATGCAGGCTGAGCAACAAGAAGCGCAGCCATAAGACCAATAGTAAACTTCTTAAACATGTTTAATTTCCTTTAGTTAGACGAAGTGCTAGTGCTGTTGCCCTTAAAAAGCATACCGCACAGAATCATGACTCCCCAAGCCTGGAGCCAACCAATCTCATGCAATCCACTCACAGCAGGAACGAGGGCACCGTTCCAAAGCCACATAACCGGCAGACTCATGAGGAGACCGACAGTAACGATACCCACTACGCCGAGAACAATAGCCCCGACAATCTTAACAATAGTTTCCATATTACTTTCCTTTGTGTTACTATAGTTTCGCGTAGCCCCGCCGGGAATTGTATAGTGCATCATTGCACAATCTCAAAGTTGTGATTTAGCCACCGCCGATCCCCGGTCTTAACGCTTTCAATGAAAAGCTGTGCAGGCTTAGGAGTGACCATAGGTTCAATCACGCGCCACTCTTCGCCATGTTCACGAATGCGATTCTTACCGTGATTAGTAATACCTTTGATTTTAATGATCACTTTGATACCCTGCGCGCAATCAGCACCTTGCAAGCAGTGTTTTCATCAGGCCAGAAATGCTGGCATTCACCATTCTTATTGTACTTGAGAAATTCTGCGAGAACCTTGTCAACCGTGGAATAGCGTTCCTTGACCATCTTGTTGACGATATGCGTTGCGCGGTCAATATCCATTTTACATGCTCCAATAAGATTCAGAAGACGGGTCGCAGCAGCGGGGAGTATCAGTAGCAATCTGAATTTCCTTACCAGTCATCAGATTGTGAACAGTCTTGTACTTGGGGGCGAACTCAATGCGATAGTGAGTGTCCCAATAGCCGCAACCACGGAGAGCGTTGACTTCACGCTTCATCGCATCATCATCCTTGCGGTCAAACTCGTAGGACTTGATGAAACGTTCGCCAGTCTTGCAACGCTTGTCGAGACGATAAATCTTGAGAGTGTAGATCATTTTCGTAACTCCGTTTTCTCAGCTTATGATTCACTCTACACAAAAAGGTACCCGAAGTCAACCAAAAAATGACCTCAGGTACGATTTTTATTCTACCTCACCGAGAGAAAGAATGCAGTAGTCACGATCAAGTGCCGCTGACGAAAACGCACAGGGCGTATCACGCGAGGTAATGTAAGTGATTTGACGAGTCAGTTCTTCACCAGTATATTCACCCTTGAACGGATCATATTCCTGCAGGATGAGAATGTCTCCAACCTTATAGTCACGATCCTTCAAGTCTCGCATATCATGCTTCTTAGCACCAGTCTTGAATGCCTGAAAGAATGCCGTCCAACTCTTTACTTTATGTGTTGCCATATTACTTCTCCCTAATCTACATTATAATACTTCTGCTAAGTGCGGATAGGCGGCAATAATTTCTTCTTTGCTAGGAAGATATACTTTAGTCTTCCGCTCCATAAACTCTTTGTTATTATACCAAATCTTAAGTTCTTGGTCTGTAAAATCAATACACCAGTAATGCTTATTATCGTTTCCTATACTAATATAAGAATGCATTACCAACCCTTACTTTATGTGTTGTCATATTACTTCTCTCTAACATTCATAGTGATGAATGAAGCAACAAATGCCATCATCGGTACAGCGATGTCGGCTCGGTCAAGTGTTCCCTTAACATAGTCAGGCATATAAAAACCGATACCGCACACAATAGCCATAGCTAGTGCAAACAGAATACGTTCCAACATCTTACTTCACCTTAATAAGAGACTGCGGAGTAGCACAACGCTTACCCGCTTCTGTATCAACAGGGACCATTCCCTGATTGTAACAGGCTTCTGTCAATAGACGATTCTGTTCTTCACGCTTATTTTCGGCATCAATCGTGACGACCAGAGCAAATATAAACGCTGCTACAATCAGAATCATAGCAGTGCTAAAGGTAAAAACGTTTTCGTAAACAATCTTGATAATATCTTTCATTTCATTTCTCCTTAAAGCTGGGAATAGTTAATCAGTGTGGCAATGCCAGTAACGACAGCAGCAATACCATTAAGAATAATTACAAATGGAAACTTGCGACAGTAATATACCATGGATCCGATGTTTGCAATGCAAAGCGAACCACACAAAATAACAAAAAATAAATGAAGGTAATGCATATCACTTCACCATATTGAGAATAGTACCGAGTGCGAAGCAGGCACTCCCTGCAAGATAAAGCCAGTTACTCATATTACGCTCCCTGAGCAACCTTGACCATGCTAGCAGGGACACGATAGCGACCATGCTGCGTTTCAACGACCAGGTTCTTGATCTTGACATCCATTACAGTGCCGTTATAAACCTTACCACGCTTGTCAGTGAACGTGACCTTTGCACCCTTCGTGATAGAACGAACATTGGACTTGGTGATCTGCTGACGGCGCATCTTGATATATTCAATGAGGGTATTGAGTTCCTCGTTGTCAGCCTGGGTCAGAACGAAGTGCGAGAGAGTTTCAAACTTAGTCATTCAATGTCTCCTTGCTATATCTTCTTATATCAAAATGGGTCACCAATGTCAACCAAAAAATCACCTAACCAACAAATAATATGTTAGCATCTTGTCATCGTCAACCGTCAAGTTCCAATGTTTGATAGACCATGGATTATCTTGCTCATACGTGAATCTCCAGCCTTTACCACCAATGCTAAACTTGGTGTAATGAGTTCTTGGCCCAATGTTCTTCACAAACCAAGCAATGTCAGTTTCTCCGGGCGGCCTTCCAAAGTTAATGGTTTTAGCCATACTTTTTCAACAGTTCAGTAACAAACTCATCATCAGCTTCACCAAGGTCTTTGTCTTCTGTAAATACAGCAACATCGCCAAACTTAGCAAGCCTACGACCAGCAGCATCGTTGTCACACACTGCTACAACTTTGCGATTGAGCATACTCAACCAGTTACGCAAGTCCTTTGTAGGGTTGTTCGTCAATGCTGCTAGGGCGCTGTATCCGCGCTCTGTCAATCGTGCAGCGTCAAAGATACCCTCTGTCAGAAAGACAACGTGAGGGGTCAAATGAAGCGATTCTAAGCCCCATACAGCGAGGGTAGGCTGCTTGCGATACGTGAAGTAGCGCGCCTCTTTGGGATGATTGTTCTTCATTTTATCAGCATCAGGACGATACTGCTGGTACCCGATGATACAACCACTCTGATTGTAAAGGTAAAAGGTCGCCACTCGCTCATCTTCATCTATCATGGGACGATGAAGATTAAGGTCAATGTGGCGACCTTTAAGATGTTCAACAATCGTGTTCATAAGTTGACACTACATTATTTTATGTATAGTGTCAACCAGTTTTTACCACTTGACTATGAAACCGTTAGTGTCAGAGAACCTAGACCTTAGAAGACTGACCTCATTGGATACAGCGTCTTCGGTCCAGTCTTCGTAACGATATGCAAACTTAAACTTACCATTGTGGTAAATGTTTACTACATAATCTAGTTCTTTACTAGATCCGGGAGACGCTTGCTTATACACAGTGCGATATGAGTTCATCATAAAAATCCTCCCTATTAAAGTAGTATTTATTACGTTACAATAAAAATGTAAATCCTAAGATCATCGTTAACACTATGACTGTAAATCCAAGGATATAATCCCCCTTTGTGGCAGGCTTATCCCAGTAAGAGTTTTTATCAGTCACGCTTGGTAACGATCTTATCAATCAATCCATAATCAAGAGCTTCTTGGGCACTCATGAAAGTATCACGATCCATGTCACGCTCAAACTCCTCGTAAGTCTTGCCCTTGCTGTTATGCTTGACATACAGTTCGGTAAGAGTACGCTTGATATGCATGATTTCCTTGTAAGAAATCTCAATATCACTTGCCATACCACGAGCGCCACCACTGGGCTGGTGAATCATGTGTCGTGCATAAGGAAGCATAAGACGCTTGCCGGGTGCACCTGCTTGAGCAAGAAACGATCCCATTGAACATGCCTGACCCATCACGATAGTAGTAATGTCGGGCTTGATGAACTGCATGGTATCATAAATCGCCATACCAGCAGTAACACTGCCGCCCGGGCTGTTGATGTAGAGTGAAATGTCAGCATCAGGATTCTCACTCTCAAGATAAAGCAACTGTGCTACGATAAGATTAGCCATCTGGTCGTGGACTTCACCCTCAAGCAAAATGACACGATCCTGTAACAGCCTTGATTGAATGTCCATCGCCCGTTCGCCCTTGGACGTGTTCTGAATTACCATTGGGACTAACATAAGATAAATTACTCGCTTTCTTAAAGATTGTGTTGTAAAAGATAAATACTGTTACACTCAAGACAGTCTTGAGAATTGAAGTATATAACAGGAAGTTTCAAATGTCAATAGTTTCGGGAGTTTATAAGATAACATTGGTGGCAGACGGTAGAATCTACATAGGTAGTTCGGCTGATATTCACGGAAGATGGGTAGAGCATACTACTCGCCAGGAGCAAGTTATAGGTAAGGCGATAGAAAAATATGGTAAGGATGCTTTTGAGTTTGAGATAATAGAAATCTGCTCCCCAACCAAAGAGATATTACAGGAAAGAGAACAATTCTACCTTGATCAACTTCAACCGTTTCCATGGATCAACAACCAAGGGTTTAACATAGCCCCCAATGCGTATACTCCTTTAGGTATCCGGCGATCGGACGAAACTAAGAAAAAAATGAGTGAGGTGTGGCATAAAAACCGAGACGAAGCATATTACTTACAACTAAGTGAAAACATGAAAGGTGATAAAAACCCAGCAAAGAGGCCTGAGGTTCGCGCTAAAATATCAAATTCACGCAAAGGTCAGACTTGGAAACATGATACCGAGAGAATGGAAAAACACAGGGCTGCTAGGACGGGTAGAAAACGTTCAGAACAAGCAAAGGCTAATATGAGTGAGGCTCAGCGAAAAAACAATACCAGGTCTGAGGTTGCTAAAGAGAAATTCTATCTTGCCCAAAGAAAGCTCTACGAAATAATGCGCCCCGATAGCTCCGTCTTTCAAATGTATAGTCGTGAATTAAAATCGTTTTGTTCCGAAAATGGATTGTCCTACGCAAACTTGATCACTACGGCTAAGACCAACCGACCGTATAAGGGAGGGTGGCTTGCTAAATTAGTTTAGGTTACCGAACTGTTCTTTTTTCTCTACCAACTGCGCCAGCACCAGTTTCGGTGCGATCAAATGCAGTGTTCTTTTGTCTACCCGAAGCAATATCTGCTGCCTTCTTAGTAAACTCTTTTTCAGTTGGTATGCGCTTTGCTCTTACGGTAGGTTCATTGGTTCCTTCATCATCCTTGGGCTTACCCTGACCTCTATCAATCTTGAATGTGAAGTTGCCCTTAATACCAGTGCTGTAATATGTTTTGCCTGCACTCAGGTATACACCCTTGGTACTTTTCCCGGGGTATTCAGTATCAAACTCATTCAATATCCATTTACCGCTGGATTCTTTTGCCTTAGTATAAACTTGAACTAATGCTCCGTTGTTAAGAATGTCAGCAGCGGCGTTACTAAAATCAGTATTTTCATTGACCTCTGCTGCTGCCTTGTGTGCAACCGCAGCCATCAAGTGATAATAAAGATTGACACTACTTGGATTATCTGTCTTACGACTGTGTGCTAGTTTCTCTAAGTTATCAGTTAGTCCCAGTGAGCTAATCTTGTCCATTGGTACCGGACCAGTCTTTTTTAGATCACGTATCTGGTCTGCATCTTCTTCATCAATAATATCATACTTCACACCTAGATAGAGAGGAGCACCTGCTTGACCTTGCTTTTGAATTTCTCTCATCATTTCAATGGTGTCAGCATACTTCATCATTAGCTTCTGTCCATTTGGAGTCTGTGCCAACTCATCAATGCTATTAACTAGGTTTGATGTACTTGCAGTGGCGCCCTTACCGCCCTTTGTGCTAACTTTGATATATTTGCCTTCTTCATTAGTCATGATACTATCGCTAAGGCCAGCGGTCTTTGTATCATCAAATGAGATTAGTGTTCCTTGATAGCTACCGCCCAAGAAGATTTCAGCAGCTTCCCCTGCGTTACCAGTGTATTGACCTGTTTGTAATGCAATGGGTTGTAGTATCTCGCAGAAATAATCTCTAAACGCACTGAAACTTACACCTTCTGGTGCATCAAAAGTCATTGGAAGTGGCTCACCACTTGCAAGTTTATATGCTACTATATACAATGGGTTGTCTTCGCCCATACTTTCTGCAAGCTGCGATACAATATCTTCGGCTGATAGATCAATCTTGTTAGTGAGCAAGTCTTGCGGGGTTAATCCAGCTTGTGCTTTAGCTGCTGCCTTACCAGCAAAACGATAGTCGCCAACTTGGTTAGGGACATAGTTATCGGTAGATTGTGGCTTGATTGATTCTAGGTATCTACCAAAATATACTTCACCATCTGGAGTAGAGAATGATGCTATTGCGAACCCGCCGGTTCTGGCAGAACGCTTATTCATCCATTGAATGCCACCTGTTTCGGATTCAGCTTGGCGAAGAATCATATCAAGTTTTTCTGGTTCTATAGTGCCACCGGCAGCAGGATAGAAATCAATAGTGTTGAAAGTGATTTCGTCGCCATCTGGATTACGGAACACATCGCCGGGTTTACGTCCAGCAAGTCCTGTGCTTTCCGTTAATGTCTCAAGTTTGTCTAAAATATCACGCATATAGTATTTATTCATTAGGTATGGGTAACGTCATAAATAGAAATGGAAACCCAAATAAAGGAGAATTATTATGTCGTTTCTTTCAACATTGGTCAATATGATCAAGAATGTGTTTGCTCCCGCTGTCGTAAAGACTGTTAAGGAAGCAGAAGTAGAAGTAGCAGCAGTTGAAGCTAAAGTTGAAGTTGCTGAAACTAAAGTAAAGGCTGTAGTGGCAGAAGAAGCACCTAAGGTTAAGGCTGCTGCTAAGAGAGTTTCTAAGAAGGCTAAGGCTGTAGAAGAAGCTGTAGTTGCAGAAGTCAAGAAGACAAGAGCTAAGAAGCCTAACATCAAAATTGCAAAGTAAATGCAAGAAATTGGTTTTGATATTCTAGGTGATTTGAACCTGTCTTCCAATGACAGTTTTAATTGGGAAAACAAGCAAACAAGTCTCTACTGCATACTCACTGGCAACATTAGTTCTAATGTTAGAACTATCGCACAAACATTGATTCACCTTTCAAAGATATATCAAGGTGTGTTCTATGTTCCGGGTATGCTTGAATATGAAACTGCGGATAGTATCCCTGAACGTTTACAGCAACTTATTGAGATAGCACAAGCTATCCCTAACGTATGTATGTTGCACCAGCATGTTGCTGTTATTGATGGCGTGGCTATCACGGGCATCAATGGCTGGAGCAATGTAGGAAACAATCATACAATTGAAAATATACTTGAAACTGTAGCAAGGCACGAAGATACTTACTATCTTCGCACTTCAATATCCAAGTTACAGCGTCATTTGGATGTCAAGAAGATCATTGTAGTATCAAACGCAGTACCACATGCTGATCTATATTTTAAAGAGAATCCGGGCTATATCGAGGACCAAACACCATTATGCGATGTATTAGATGCGGATACCGAACATAAAGTATCGCATTGGTTGTTTGGCACCTACGATAAGCCAGTTGATACTTATTTAGGTAATATCAACTATATGAACAACCCTCGGCCAGTAAATGCGCCCTACTGGCCCAAGCGTCTCACAATTTTAATTTGATTCAGCTTCAACCTTAACTTGAAGCGGGTAGCCCTGGGCACGAGCATCAAGGGTAACTTCAATACCTTTCTGTTCCGCAATCTCATAGGGCAATACTGCTACGATTGCGCTTCCGTTTTCGTGAACGTCAACTGTAATCTGGGTGGCAGTGTCAGGATTGTAGTTGAAATATTCAATCAGTGAACTGACCACAAACTCCATTGAAGTATGATCGTCATTGATATAGATTACCTTGAACAACGGCGGCTCTTTGAGAGCAAGGTTTGGCCTGATCTTGGTTCCGACTTCTGCATTTGCCATTATAAACTTCCTTTAGTATGTGATTGCGGGCACTATTACCCGCAATCACTATTTTATTTATATCACTTTGTGTAAGTGATTGCAACCGTTTTGGGCTTCTGTTCCTCAGGAACTTGACGCTCCAATTCAATCTTGAGAATACCGTTCTCTGCATTTGCACCGATAACTTCAACGTGTTCGGCAAGAGTGAATGTACGAGCAAAGTCTCGGGAACTAATGCCACGATGTACATACTCAGGCTTAGGAACAGATACAGAAGAATCAACGTCTTCTAAGTCCTGAACCTTTTCGCCCTTAATGGTAAGAATGTTCTTCTCTACTGTAATACTAATGTCACCCTCACGGAACCCCGCAACGGCAAGCTCAATGGCGAAGTGATCGTCATCATGCTTTACAATATTGTATGGGGGATAGTTGGTGTTTGCCTGCTGGGCGTTGACACGCATCAGTTCATCAAAGATACCGTCAAAGCCGATACCAAACTTGTGAATAGCAGGAATGTCTAGGGAACGAAGGGTTAGTTGATTAGTCATGTTTTATCTCCTTTATATTAAGCAAGACTATTGTTGTAGACCTATAAAGCATCTACAACAATACTTATATACTATATTTTCGTAAAAACGTCTAGTATTTTGGTTAAACTAATGCTTTTGGGTTCTCAATTAGAGCAACATCAATCACTAGTTCTTTGATATCCTGTTCCTTATACTTACGAATATGGAACATATGTGGCATCAAGATTCTTTCAATCTCAGTATGTAGACCACGAGCGCCGGTCTTTAGATCAATGCAGTTCTGTGCAATACGTCTAATAGCATCACAAGTGAATGTAAGTTCAATACCATCAATAGCGAACAGATACTTGTACTGGTCAATGAAGTTGTTCTTAACATCAGTCAACACTTCTACCAATTGATCAAGCGTAAGTTCTTGTAACGTAACCGTAGTAGTGAAACGACCAATGAATTCGGGGATCATACCAAAGCGAGTAAGATCATCGGGAGATACATCAGTAATATCCTGCTTTTCAGTCTTACTCTTTACTTCTGCTCCGAATCCAATGCTTGAACCCTGAGTACGATTCTTGATAATCTGCTCAAGTCCAACAAATGCACCACCTGCAATGAACAAGATGTTCTTAGTGTCAACTTCAACAGTCTCGCCCTGTGGGTGTTTTCTTTTGCCAACTGGGCTTACACGACACTTGGTACCTTCAACCATCTTCAATAATGCTTGCTGTACGCCTTCGCCACTAACGTCACGGGTAATGCTAGTGCTTTCACTCTTACGAGCAATCTTGTCAATTTCGTCAATGAAAACGATACCGCGTTCTGCCTTCTTAACATCGTTGTCAGCAAGTGCAAGCAACATAGCAATCATTGACTCAGCATCTTCACCTACATAACCAGCTTCGGTGAGGTTAGTAGCATCTGCAACTACGAAGGGAACGTTAAGATACTTTGCAACTGACTTAGCAAGCAATGTCTTACCCGAACCAGTTGGCCCAATCAACAACACGTTACCTTTCTGGATTTCTAAATCCTTAGGTGGGTTGGTAATCCTCTTATAGTGATTTGAGATAGCGACTGCAAGAATCTCTTTGGCGCTATGTTGGCCAATGACTAACTGATCCAAATGTTCTTTAATGCTATATGCATCAAAGTCACCAGTATCAATCTTTTCAATGATGTCTACAACCTTGTCATCATCCATGAGTTCGTTGCATAGTGCAATGCAAGTACTGCAAATTGCTACATCATCTCCTACGATTAGTTTTGCAACTTCATCTTTGTGCTTCCCACAAAAGGAGCAGTCTTGTAGTTTTTTATCAGTCATAGTTTTACTTATCTGAGCTTTTATATGAACTTATTTTTGATTTAGAAATTCTTCAATCTGTTCTTTTTCAAGATCAGACAATAGATCAATATCATATTCGCCGGTTTCAATCTTACTTACAAGATAACGGATATATTCTTCATCATAGATATATGAGTTAGAAAGGTCCTTGCTAACTTCAATCCACTTGTCACCGTCAAACTTGAATACACGATTAGGCAATACATCTACTCTAACGAAAACATCGCCCTTAGTAGCATATCTAGGGAAAGCTGTACCGAAACTAGTGTCACTATGATGTCCTTCGTCAGGATTTGCAAACAACTCAGGACGCATTCCCTTTAATGCTTCCTTGCTCATTGACTTGCCCTCATAAAGAACATAACCACCTTCATTGTGATGAATTGTTACGCCTTCAGTTTCTATCTCTATTGGTTCAGGTTCTTTGACAGGTTCTGCTTCACTCGGTTCCAGTTCCCCAGCATCCTCAGTTGCATCGGAAAGATGTGCTTGTTGTAGTTCTTCTCCCACATCTTCATCATGTCCAGCATCATCTGCTGATAGTAAAGTGGCATCATCATTAACCTCCTTGGGCTTAACTGCATTTAGTTTTGCGATAAAGTCTGCATCAACAGCAGTATCACATTGTCCACAGCATTCAGGTGTACCACACTTGTCGTGAACTTCTTCCACAGTTTCTTCCTCTTCATCCTTCTTATTCAAGTCTTCTTCAAGCCATTCATAGCTACTCTGTGCAGCTAATACAAGCGTAAGAGCAAGAGGATCAAATACAAACACAATGAGAATGATAACCCATCGCACAGCACGTTCTAATAAATTGCTATCTGGATTATCACCATAGATCAATGCAGCAATATATTTGATAGGTCCAACTTCTGCTTCAACCTTACGTACTTGGGCACGAATAGGAGCAGCTTCATCATTCAACTTAGCAATAGCTTGCTGGTCTGCTTCAATCTCTTTCTGAAGGCGATTGCGCTCTGCTTTCTGTTGATTACGAACTGAAACAGCACGATTTGCACCCTTGTCATCAGCAGTACGACCTAATAATTGGTCAACCTGACTATCCATTTGTGTAAGTGCTTTACGGTTAGCGGCTATGTTTTCTTTAGCAGTCTGTATCTTCATATCATAGACTGCTACCTTAGCGCCAACATCACCGCTTACTAATGTTTGATCACTGTGAGCCTTAGACAAGAAGCCAAAGATACCCATGCTTGTCAAGAATGCAAGGGCAATAACAGCAGGAACCAAATAGAGCTTTAACTTCCATCCAGCACGATCCCAATATCTATGTAGCCAAACTGTAGTTACAACCTTAGCAAACTCAAGCGATCCGCCCATGATCATAATGGGAACGACTGCTGCGGCGAAGATAGCCATTAACCCCTGAATGGAATACCAAGCCGCAATACTGCTAAGAGTAAGTGCAACCAACAGGGTTAGTGTAGCGAAACTAAATACTTTTCGTAAGAACATCTATTATTTAGTCTTCTAAACCAAATAAATGTCCATACGTAACGTTGAACTCTTCGGCCATCATAACTCCCTTGCGAGGGATTCCAGGGCCTTGTGTGATATGAAAAGTGATCCAAGGACCAGTATCACGGCGCTTTACTTGAATCACTTCAATCATATCGCCGTCTTCAAACACATACGACTTTCCAAGTAACTTTTCAGCCCATTCAGCAGTATCCTTTAGTGCATCATAATCGTCTTCCATGATTACACTAGCTCCTCTAGAATTCCCAACAGTTCTGCTGCAAAGAGTAAGCAACCTGCGATTTCAAACACCCCTGTCATCATCATCAATGCAAGACTTGCACCGATACGCAACATGCTCTTAGCCATGCTGACATAGAAATGCCCACGACTTGTATCTTTGGGTTGAATTTCCATTATTATTCTCCTTCCCCGAACAACAGTTGCTTAGCACGAATCTCAGTAAGTGCCTCATCCTTCATGGCGCAATCAAAGCAGATTTCTTCATGATTAAGACCATATGGACGAGTTTCTGCGATAATGCCGCACATTTCACAACGCTGTGGCGATTCTTCAAAGATCATTCCAAGACTACTCACTTGCACACCTGCTCAATCTGATCAGGCGTCATGTGCGCTTGAATAGCAGCAATCTTACACTGTGACTTTTGAAACTCAGTATAAGTAGCTGCCGCCATACCAAGTCCAAAGATAGTTGCAACTGCAATCATATACCACTTAACTTCCATTATACATTCTCCTTATCATCACGGAAGCGAACAAAACGCGGGAAACGCAGACTGTAAGTACCATCCTGATTCTGCGTGATAGCATCAGCCATAATCTCAACGGTGCGACCCACGATCAAGTTGCGATCTTCCCAAAGACTGTCACGCTCTGCATCACTGAACCCACTACCAGCATTGACAGTGATTTCCTTACCATCATCAACACCATTGCAGACAAGTGCGCCCAAACGGTTCTTGTTACGACCGGTACCTTCTTCAAGACCGATAACTTCAAGATCAACAGTGATCGTAGGCTTGTACTTCATCCAGCTGGCGCTACGCTTGCAGATATAAGGACTATCGAGGTCCTTAATCATCACGCCTTCAAACCCAGCAGCAACCATGTCACTGCAATAACGCTCAAACTTGCTGCGACCTTCGTGTTCATCGAGGTTAACTTCAAGGTGCGGCAGCAGTTCTACATTAGGCATCTTGTCGATAGCAGGCTTCATAGCTTCAAGTAGCTTGATACGCTTGCTCAACTGTGCATTCCAGTGTCCACGACCAAAGTCAGCGATAGGAAGAATGTCAAATACGTGGAACACGCTATCTTCTGCTGCTACATTCTCTTTACGACGAGCCTGACGCATCAGTTCTTGGAAGCTATTGCCAACAACTTCACCATCAAGGACGAAGCCACGAGTAATATCAGAACCAGGAATACTTACGCTATTGCGGGCAAAGATAAGCTGTAGCAGATTATCAATAATCTGGTCTTCAATGTGCTTGAAGTTCTCAAAGACCTTGCCATTGCGACTGTAGCAAGTTGTGTGAGTGCCACTGTCAGTCACGGTAACTACTAACAGAACACGAACACCGTCGAGCTTGGGTTCGAGTCGCTTGATGCCCTTCATTTCAGGGCGACCCTCACAGTTGCTAGCAAGCTGACACGAGAATACAGGAATCTCGTAGTTGGTTTTCTTGACAATCTTGTTGACAGTAGTAGTGCTAATACCGCAGCGCATGTCACGCCGAAGGATAGGAGCAAGGAACAGATTCCATTCATCACTGTCAAAACGTTCCGACATTTCTGCTACCGCATCGCGGGCATCATGTCCAGTCAAGCGACGATCACTAAGTGCCTGCAACAAGTCAAAGAACTCGTCCCACGGATTCTCTGCATCAACAATACCAACTGTATCAGGAATCTGCTTGATACCAAATGTTTCATATGGGTTGTAACATGCCTTAAGCCCGCACAGAAAACGAATAGCAATATCGCTTCCTAGATTAGCAGCAGTAAGGGCCTGGCTAAGGACATCTTCTTTGTGAAGACGACCATTATCCTCGTTCAATTGTTTGATAAAGTTTGCGCTCATAGTCTTCTATATACTATATTGTAGGGTGAATGTCAACAAGAAAGGTTACGACCACCTCAATATAAACCACATCTTGTCTTGCTCGGTATTGAACACTACTACATCGTTGATTAGAGTACCGTTCCAATCTTTGATACGCTCTCGTGCTAAGTTATCCCAACCAGACTGAATTGTTACCGGGAGAGAGTTGACAAAGTTACTCCAAACCTCTGTGTGGCATGTCCGCTGTATACCAACACGAACATACTCTATCCTATGGATCGGAAGATAGCAGTTGTCAGAAGGGAATATCATCCCATTCATCTTCTTCAACTTCCCTAATAGGAGCAACATACTGATCAGGCTGCGTCATTACATAGTCTGGCTTGCTAATCTCATCTTGAATCCAAGGTATAGCGTGGTTGTAGTCGCCGGGAGCATTACCGACCCATACAAGCATACCGGGAAACAGTGCCTTAGTGTACTCTACAAAGACCTGTCCATTGTGGTACCTACCATCCCAGGCGCCATTAAGTACGTAAAAGTTAATGGAACCATCTTCGTTGATGCTAGTGACATCACCCCAAAGATGAACACGACCATCTGTATCTGCGATTGCGATTTGCATTAGTCCATACTCCTTGCTTTAAGAATGATCCAAGTCATTTCTTTTTCTTCTTCTGCGTCTAGTACCTTAACACCAGTACCAGTACGATTCTTGATATATTCAAACGAACCATCTTCGTTATGACGAATCACTTTGGTTGCACTATAGATAATAGCTAGCTTTGGCTTTCTGGAGAACTTATACCAAGCTACCTCTCCCACCTCTCCCCACACTGCTGTTTCCACATAATGCGGTCGCATAACATGTTCCCAGTCAGTGAAGTCATCGGATTCAAAATCCATGATTACAGACTTGCCCACTCCGGTACCGGCAGAAATCATTTGGACTTCCATACCCGGGCGAAAACCTCGCCCAACGCTCTGAATAGCTTTGATCCAATCGGTCATTTTATACAGTCTTTTCTAAAATAATTCTATCAGCCTTGTTACAAGAACCGCAGCGCCTCTCCTGCACAGTACACATGTAATAGGAGTCGTGTACCTTTGTAGGCTCACGATACTTCAACCATTTGTGAAATCCAAAACGGCACCCCCAAAAAGTCACAAACAACTCCTCTTCACGTAAAGTGCGGAATACATTTTCTTTGTCAGCGTTCATTACAATTACAGGACCTTAACATAGTTAAGCTGGGTGCTATCCTCACGCTGATTGCGATGGGCCTTTACCTTACCCTCAATCGTGATAGTGTCACCAACAGCAAGCGAGTTGCGGAATGCAAAAAACACCTGCTTGTTGTCAGGAGTAATCGTAGTCACAAAATGAGTACCCCACTGATCGGAGAAATTACAGCGAACGACTTCAACAGAAAGTCCAACCTTATCACCAACCTGCCCAACAAAACCTTCAGTCTCACGAAGGCGAATATTCTGTTCAGTACGAGCAATAGAACGCTCATACGAAGCAGGAAGCGAGGCAACAACAGCAATATCATAGTTGCTGTCGGTGGTTGACTTTTCAACGATAGTAAGCATGGTTGCTTCAAAGTCGCTCAAACGCTTGTTGGTAAGCAACTTGAAAGTAAGACCGCGACAATAGGTCATAACCTTTTCAGCCATTTCACGGTCACCGTCAGTGATATCAAAATCACCCTTAAGAAACTGGTGAGTCAAGGTCTTGTTAGCAACACGATTCACCTTATGGCTATATTCATGATCATCGTCATAAACAGTAACATCATCTTGCTTGAGATATTCACCGTTGATACGCTGGGCAGCACATGCAGCAGCAAAAACATCAACAGTGTTGTAGACGGGGCGAGTATAACGAGCCATGTGACTATCTCCTTGCTATACATTCGTTATAGCAGTTTTGGGTAACAGTGTCAACCAAAAAGATACAGTTAGGTTATTTTATTAGAGAAGGGATTTCAAAAAATTTTCAAGGTCTTCACGAGCGAGACGCTTAGCCATCTGTTCAGATCGCTTCTTATTAGCTGGCATTCCGGTTCCTAGATCAGCATGAGTGAATACTCCTAACAGCTTAATCGTGGTTGGGTTTTTACCGCTAAGTTCATAAATGATGCTGATGTCAGGAGTAAGATGTGCTTTTCTAGCTTTAGGCAGATACTTTGAATATGGACTACCAGATACCCCAGCTAATGGAGTATCCTTTCCACCGAACAACGCCAGTGGATTCTGTGATTTGTAATCCATGAACTCTTTGATTTTTTGCAGAATATTTATTGTGTCCTTTCTAGCAGACACAACTGATTCCATCCAAAGAGGACCTTCGCTAAAGACAACAGCAGGGTTAGGATTAGACATGTTCACCGAGTGCAGCTTCAAGACGGGCGATCATTTCATCACCTGACATCGGCGCACTAAACGGGCCGTTAACGGATTTGACAATCTTGACAAGATCAGAGGTAGCAATCCCAGTATCGTTTTCAGCATCAAGTGCTTCAAAGAGGGCCTGTTCGCTCGGCTGAGTAACTTCGGTAATCTTCATGACAATATTTATCTTTCGCTGTCTATAATCTTGTTATAGCAGTTTTGGGTAAACATGTCAACCGTTTTTAGCCAAACAGCATCAAAAACACTAAAAAGGCTAGGATGGGATGACCAAACAATAAGAATGAAAAGGTCAATATAAGGACCAAACACCCAAAGTTTTCATTGGTTTCGTTATATCTATTATTCATAAATCAAGCCTTCAACCTTTCCCACATCAGCTTCTTTTCTTTATCAATGAGCTTGTGCTTGTTACCCAGCTTGTATAGCAGAATAAAAGGACCAACCACCATAGCAGCAGTCAGCGTGATTGGCCAAGCGACACAAGCAAAGAACATAATGAATGTAATTGGCTGACTATCACTATCATCGTGAAACTCAATCTTACCTCTGCCTAGCAAATAACAATAAATGCCATAAGAGACAACTGCTACTGCAATCCAAATATAAAAGTTCATTCGTCATTATCCTCTTCACTGGCAACAAGATTATGAATAAGATTATACTGTTCAGCAGCTTTCTTTAGTGCTGGATATTCTTCTTCAAGAGTCTTTCGGTCAGTCTTATTAAACTTGATGCAGGGCTTGCCATCACTAGTATCAATGCCCATAGAGTATTCATAACCGCTATCTACACGGCGAAGGATCCTGCGCAAACTAGACTGCTGCTGTGCCACAATAGCAGCAGTAATAGTGTGATTTGCGTTTTCCTCAACCTTTTCTAGGGTCTTAAGAAACTCAATTTCATCCTTAATAGCATCATAGATAGTATAGGGCATCACACGTTCTTCTTGCTAACATCGCCTGCATTATATGCATCCATGATCTTTTCAGACACATTCTTTTCACCGGGCTGCAACTGCTGGATCCAAACGTTTGGCTGATCATCGTACATATGAAAGGTTCCGCCGGGCAATGTGATTTCTTTATAGTTCATATTAGCGGCTTTCAAGGATGAAATCGCGGACACGTTCGCGGTCAACTGAATCGTAGCAGATATCTTCGTAAGTGCGTTCCAGCTTGCGAGTAGCATCAATTACTTCTGCACGAGTAGCAGCAACGTCCTTATAGATTCCACTGTCGGCATTGTAGAAGTCAAGAACATAGTTGATAAAATCTTCGCGGTCCATATTACTTACCAATCCTTCTTAGGGTGCTTGTCTTTGCGCTTGTAGCGAAGTTTGGATTCAACCTTCTTAGGACGAAAGGGAGTGTCCCCATAAAGCACATGATGCGCTCTTGACTTGGGCTTTGACATCTGAAACTGAATCACTTCTTTCTTCATCATGTTTTCACTCTACTATAAAACGAATGCAATGTCAAGCCTCAATAGCCAAAAAAAGTGCCTGAACTAGCCAGGCACCCTTTCATTGAAGATTACTTTTTCGTTGAGTTATTTACGAAATCATACATCTTCTGTGCGGTTTCTAGGACCTTTTCAAGTCCAGGAAACTCTGGCGCAGCTACAGTGGTTACAAGTTGTCCAGTTTCTAGCTTATGTGCGGTGAGTTCCCAACCCATAAACTTGGCCTTGTATTCCTCAAGGCATAGCTTTTCAGCAAGGCCTAAAATGTCAGAACGAATCTCGTATCCGTTCTTATTGAACTTAATTTCGGGAAGACCCGGAACCTTATTCTCACTCATATTACTTCCTCAGTTTTTATTAGTAATGGAAACGAATTCCCATTCATCATTTGTATAGGGCCACATTATAGTGTTAAAAGCATGTAAAATAGCATAGCGCAGGTTGAAACAACTGCTGCCGCTCCGACACGACTGACTCTAGTGATAGCTGGAGTAGCTGGGTCAAAGACGGTTCCTGCAAACTTACTCATATTAATTTCCTTTCCTCTGTGTGTAAAATGACTTTGCAGTTTCCTGCATAGTCTTTAGTGTTTCAGTGTAAAATGCCTTATCTGTAATGACATTGTACACGTTGGTACCAGCTTCTAGGCTAGCATCAACTGCTTTTCTAGTATACTCGGTTTGAGTATCCACGAAATCGTTAAGAGATTTAGCAAGAACCTCGTGCTTAACGAGTGCATCAATTGCAATCTTCTTAGTTGACTGGATAGCGTCAATGGTAGTGTCCATAAAAGTCTTGATCATATCAGCTATCCTTACTTGCAGCGACCGAGAATTTCACGGTTCTCAAAATATTCTAACTTACTAAGACCACCACTATGATCTTCGTCAGCAATCTTGAAATACTTTAGATCGGTTCTGCAACCAGCGGCGACCAATTCGCCGTATGAAAGTTCACCACTGTGGTCGGTGTCAAGCTGTGCAAACATCTTGTCTTTCCAAGAAAGTGCGTAAGCTGGGTTTGAAATAGCGATAGCCGCTAAAAGGCTTAGTGCGATAGTCTTCATAATTTTCTCCTGTGTGTAAGTGTAGTCAAAAGACTACGAACTATATTTATGCTGCAACTGCGAACAAAAACTATAGTTATTTAATAGATTCTAGGTAGCTTTCAAAGTCCCCATATAAGGTCATCATCATTGCTATTCTGTGATCATATACTCTAATATACGGTTGTTTCTTGCCTTTGTCAACTAATTTAATGCCGACATAGTAAGGGCATTTTACCTTTTTGTCAAGATTTAAAGTATACTTGGCCCAGCTAACTTGGTTGTTAGCATTCTTGGGAGGATTGAAATCAAAGTCGTAATGAGCAATGTTTGCTTTACTAAAAGCAGTCATGCCTGCATCAGTGAGTCGTAAACCAGAGCCGCTACGACCAGTAATAAACCAATCGGATATTATCTTATCGGCAGGCATATCTTTCCAAGGAAAATCAGGATCCTCCTTAGTCTCGGCAAGAATCAGTTGAATGATTTCAGTTTTGGTCTTGGGATAGATCATCGGGGTACACTGTTCTCCCGGTGTTCATAAACACAACTGTAAACTTATCAGTCTTGAACTGTGCATTCAACTTACGGCAAAGGTTACGAGCATGACCAGGATTACTGAAACTGGTCTTCTTGTACTTGGGTGCAATGTCGTTTGTTAGATGATGCGATGACTTAAGGTTAATAGGCTGATCATCATAGAACACGGCCCAGATACCTGCGGCTTCCACAATTTGATCACACTTATATGTCTTCTTGTCAACATACTCTAAGAGAATGTTGGGTTGCGTTCTGCTCATTTAAATGTACCGCCTTTAATCTCGACCTGAATGACTTCCTTAGTGCCATCAGTATCTTTCTGCTTCTGTAGTTCATACAAGTCAGATAAAAGTCTGGTAATGTCATCACGCAAGCCTCTGGCGTCACTGATGGGTAATACGACATCCTTGTTTTGTTTGGAGTCCATTACTGCCATCTTGTCCAGAAATCTGTTAATATGCATAGTCATTACACTGTATTTATCTTAGCATTTGCCTCCGATTCAGTTTTATAAGGTCCCGAGTAGGGATACCGCTGAATGAAGATATATTTGGGACAGAATACTACGCCCGGAGTACCATTTTGATCAAGTACAAACCAGCCAGCAGCATGTAGACACTTGGACTTATTGCTGGTAGTAAACAGATGAAGTCCACGCTGAACATCAAAGACCGAGTTATAGATGCGCTTGGGAGTGGGATACTCTGAATAGGGCAATTTCACTGGTGTCTTGTCAGTCTTGAGTGGTTCAAACTTGATCTTGGTCTTTTTCTTTAGTTCTTCTGTATTGTTGAACTGCAGGAAGGTGCCGTTAATCTGCACCCCATATCCCGCATTGTTAGCTTCAATGTTACCAACCTTTTTATCACCATCAGTGACGATCCAAAATTGGTTCTTAACGATTGGCTTTGCGACTAATTCAGTCATTGTAATCCTTTGTCAGTGCCTTAAACAGGTCTTTCTTGTGCTTTGGCAACCAGTATTTTCCAGTAGGTCCGCAGTCACCGTGCTTACGCTCAGTTTCGCAGTAGTTCATTTCGGCTTTGATATGTTCAGGACCAATTACCGGGTCAATTACGTCACGCGCCGGCTTGACGTTCTTAGTACATTTGTACATAAAACTTTCAGTACCTACCAAACCACCTAGCGTAAAGATACGATTCGCTACGTTCATCTTGCTAAACTTGCAATCTTTACAGAGTAGAACAGGATCAATCGGCATTGAGAATTCCCTTATATGGATTGTTGAGCCACTTTGCGTATGCTTCACCCTGATCAGAGATACGAGTGAGTTCATACTTACCACAAAACTTCATGAAATGCAGACCTACGCTAGGAGTAGCAGTAGTGCGTACATCTTGCTTAATGATACTATCAACTGCTTCCTTGATATGATCGGGCTGTGCAGTAAGATCAATCAATGTACGGTTGCGTTCATAGTCATCACGAACACGATGTTCCTCACCGTCATGATCAGTCCAACGCTGTAGCATCATGTTGTTCCACTTGAAGCCCTGCTTCTCACGGTCTTCAAACGCCTCACGAATGCCTACAGTATTCTTAGAACCCTTTTCACGAACACCGGGATAAGCACTGAAAATATTGTCAGTAGCATCACCGCGAATGATCTTCTTGAACAACAGATATTGGGGGTCCTCAAGAAGTTTGTGTTCGCCAGTCTTCTTGTCCTTGACAGGCTTACCACGATCATTGTAGTAACCATCCAGCTTTATAAGTTGACCAGCAACACCATTATACTGATGAACATTCTCTGCAATCAACTGCACAAAGTCAGTATCGCTTGAAATGATATAGTGTTCATCGTCAGGATGCAGTGCAATGAAACGAGCAATGAGGTCATCTGCTTCTGCATTGGGATGACGCAACACAGAACAGTTAGTCTTTTCACGCAGATAGGTAGTGAAGACTTCGTAAGTCTCCCAGAACATCTTGTTTTCTTCTACTTCTGCCTCTGTCATAGAAGCATCGTCAACCTTGCGATGAGCCTTATAGCGAGGATAAACTTCCTTACGCCAAGAGCGACCCTCAAGCATAAAGACTACATGATCAATGCCGAACATACGCACGGTCTGATTGACGGATGACAACGTAAGGTGAATAGCCATGCCAATCTTCTCCCACGTATCAGCATTGCGACTAGCAACGTGCCGAGCGCGGAAGAAAGTGTTAGCAGTGTCAATCAGTGCGTATTTCATGTGGTACTTTCTCTGTTAATATACATACACTTTACACGATATATTAGCAGTTGTCAAGCCTTAAGTTCCAAAAAAGTGTCTAGGTTGGTTTCGATGGCATCAATGCCTACGGTTGAATGCCAAGCCGGACTAAATGGCAGATAGTCAGCCTTAAGTTTCATAACGTTGATACGAAGGTCACTGATGATTTGGTCAATCATGCCGAGCAGTGAGTTGGTGTCAATGTCACTATAAGGGCTAATCCACTCTACATCTTCTCCATGTATTTGGTGACAGTCATCAGACAGCTTCCTCTTAAGGATCTTTTCAACTTCTTCCACTTCATAGTTAGGGCTGTAGTAAACCATGCAAAATTCTTGTTCACCACCGGAAGTGTTGCTATATTTTCTAGCCCGACCTACGGGGTCATTGGTTACCCCGTAGCCCAGACGCTGCTTAAACTGCTCTCCTACTTTAAAATAATGATTAGTCAAGATGACATAAAAGAACTTTTTCTTACGACTTGCCATACTTAGTCATTTCTTCTACTAGGAGAGTCCTATCCTTATCAACAAACGCAAGAAGATCGCCAATCCGAGACTCTCGCATATTGTTAACGTACATCGGCAATTCATGCTTACCTCCGAAGTGCTTATACAACTTCATGAGATACACGCAGGTACCGTTATCGTCAAGTTTAACCTTATCAATAGGAAGTCCAGTCTTTGCAGCATTAAATCGCGCCTGAGTTCCAGCACTATCAGCCTTGAAACCGCTTGGAGTAGTGAAGAACTTCCAAATGATTGCCATGCAAGGATTCAGAAATCCCTCATCAAACTCCTTACTGTAAACATCATACTTCAATTCAACGAAGTAATCATAGATGAATCCATACAAGTCAACCTCAGAGGTATCAAGCTGGTGGTTAGGCCAGTAACGCTTATGAGTATTGAGAACAAACTTCCAGCGATCAGGCCTGTCGTAATGCTGCATCATTTCTGCAACACACGTAATAGCCCAGTTGAATTTCTTGGCCTTCTTATCATCGCGGCTAATAGGTTCAAAACCCTGTGCTTCGTTGATGGTTTGAATATCGGCAGCCTTTTTAGCATCCTTATTCGTGCGGTCACCGTCAACGCGATATGCGAGAACATTCATCTTGTGCTTGATATAGGGTTCGATGGGCTTGATACGACCATTGTAGATGTTAAAGCTCTTTCGGGCCTTCGAACGAGATTCATCAAGGAAGTAAAAAACAGGAACTTCAAGTTCCATAGGATCGCCTTCATAACCATCCCAAAGATTATGATATGCAAGTGCGGTCTCTAATACGATAGTGTGCTGAGCGTTAATGCTAATGTACTTTTTCTTCTTAGGGTCATACATACAATAAATCGGACTCATGAATTCTTCTTCAAATTCATTAGGGTTGGCAATAGTAGCTACCCAATCCGGGTCCATATCACGCTGGATATCATCATCAATGACGATATCTTTTACCTTTACCATAACTAGCTTTCCGCGCTTTTTGCGGTTTGGCTTCTTCCGCCGCCCGGCTTCAATGTCAGCTTTCCACTTAGCAATAGTGTTGTGCCATTTTGTGTTCTTGGGATCAAACAACTGTTCGAGCCGGTCGGCGACCGTACAGCTTTTGTATTCACCCTTTTTGCGCTTAAGAAGATGGATCGCCTTTTCTCCAGTAGGCGTCACAAATTCAAAATTATAAGGAAAGTTAGTATTCTTAGACATAATAGTATCCTTCAACCGTTAATATATACATATAATACACAATAACGCATCAGTTGTCAAGAAGAAAATTGCCGATTTGCTGCACTGTCGAACCGATCCTTCAGCATTTGAAAATGCAATTTAGATAGGCTGTTGGTATCTTTGGCCAACGTCTCGTTGAAATACCAAACCTTTAAGCTGTCACTATTATAATCTTTCCAGGTAAAGTCAGATTGAATCCTACGACCTACAACAGCAGAATCCACTTTACGTTGCAGTACAGGCTTCACTAATTCATAGGGAAATTCTACGACATACAAAAACTTACCCTTAAAGAAGGCAGCACAGATAATGTCACTACCATCCTTTTTGTTCAATAGTTCGGTGCTCATATCATTGAATTTGCCACTCGAACTGACTTTTTGATTTTCAAAAACTAGTTTAGGCTTAACTTCTTTTTGCTTTCCTGTTACAGGGCAATAACCATCCATTCCATGCTTGTTAGGATAAGAAACATAATTTAGCATACGCAAAATCATTGCTTCTCTGAGCGTAGACGAATTGATATCTTCTAGGTAGGCTAGTAACAAGTTGCGATAGTTTGGATCCAACGCTGTCAAAACATTGTCATTACCCAAGGCATATTGGATAGCAAGGTCTATGTTTTCATTTGACAGTACGTTCTTCATCTTAGCTTACTTCGGTAAATCCATTACCCAGATCACGCTGCTGAATGATGCGGACATCATCACGCTTTTCAGGGTCAGCCTGTTCTTGCTCATACACTTCAAGTGCAATATTGCGACAGACAGTTTGGAACCAACGATCTACAATCTGTGCATCAGTATCATCAGGACGAATCTTATAGCCCTGCTTGACAAGATTGACAACAAACTTGTCATTCCAATCAAGCTCAAAGCTGCCGTTATTGATATCGTTAGGATCCAAATCTACCTGCAAGATAGCAATATAGGGTTCACCAGCAGCAGTTGCCTTCTCCTTAGGAGTAAGCTCTTTCTTCTTGGGTGCTGCCTTCTTTACTTCTGGTTCGGGCGCTGGAGGAGGGGGTGGACTGAACCACTTCTTAATACTTTCAAACATAATTAACCTTTCTTAATATATGTATCATATAGCATGAAGCTGGCAAGATTCTTAGCCTTACTCTCGCACATGATATCGGCCCAATCGTTGTGGGTCATTGCCCAGTCATTGACAGCAGTATTCCAGTAGTAATCACTATGTGCGCGAAGATGCTGCTTCTTATGACCGCTTTCTAGTAGAGTATCAATATGGGGTCGAGTGTTCTTACAGTGATTAGTAAGAATGTCCTCACGAGAAACACTGTAATGAATAGTAGGACGAACACCCCGCCAGCTATCAATGAAACGCTTGATACGATCATCATTGGGTTCAATGTATTCACCAGTCTTTACCCAGTGATGATGAATGTCCAAGACCAATGGGCAAGTATCAACAAGCTCAAGACTTGCATCAATGCCCCATGTCATTTCGTCATTCTCAATAGTAATACTATTACGTGCCTCGGGACTAAGACGAGACATTACACGCTTGATACCATCAGGACCTTGACGACCTGAGATATGAACGTTGATCTTGATATCCTGAAAGTTACTACCATAGCCCATCCAACGAGCCATGTCAACGTGATACTCAAATTCCTCAATGCTCTTGTTGACTACTTCCTCACGATCACTAGCGAGAACCACGAACTGATCGGGATGAAAGCTGATACGAACATTGTTGTCACGAGCGGTCTTGCCGATAGGAGCAAACCAACGAGCAAGACTATCCTGAACATCCTGACGAGTCCAGAAGTCCTTGTATTCGTCCATAGTATAGAACGATAGCATATCGCTGGTAAGACGAAGCATACGCAACTCGGGAGGTAGTGTTGCTACCTTCTTGACGAGGGCATGAGTGTTGAGAACATTGCGTTTAGCAACCTCAATCAACTTGTCCTCGACCTTACTGCGAGTATTACGCTTTGCCCATGCATAGGTTGTACCACCAGTATTGAGTCCTTCAGTACTGACGATTTCGCCCTTGTGATTGATTTCTGCCCACTTACAGGCAAAGCCGATGCGTTTGATAGTGTTTGTCATAGTATCCACTCTATCATTATCTTGAGTCATTGTCAAGCACTTTCTCAAAAGTCAAACAATCCCATTCCAGTTACTTCTTCTACGGGTTCAAATGTAGGATCCTTAGTCAGCCAAGTTTCCTTGTCAGTGTAGATGATTCTAAACTTATGTTTATTAGACAACACAGACCTAACATCGTCAATACAGATAATGTTGCGCTTCAAACTTTTGATAAAGTCACTATATTTAACAGTGGTTTCATTACAAATCTTAGCTGTATTGTTGTTTGATTTCTTAGATTCAAACTCATTGAAACAATGATTCCACTTATGAAACGCTGCATCCTCATGAATCTTGAAATGATTCACTGAAACATATGCAGTATACCAGTCTTTTGCCGTAGGATATCTCTCATAGACAAACTTGATATCCTCAACCATATGCTTTTTACTGGTAGTGAAGAACTGTGTGCTGGGGAAGTTCTGCGTCCAGCGTTGATTCTCAAGCGCAAACGTAGGTAGCTGAATCATCTGTTCAAGAAATGCAATGCCATAGCTTTCTACAGTGCTAGGGTTGAATGCTACACGGCAGCTTGTGATGAAGTCTACCTTCTCTTCTCCAATGACACTGACAGCAATCTTGTAGTCAACTCCGATCTTCTTCAATCGTTCTTCAAACTTCTTAGCACCATTAGCACTTGTCATTACACGAGCAGGTAGCTTAGTCTGTTCAATCAAGTCAAGATAGAGTTCAGGATTCTTACCTTCTTCCCAACGTCCAATAAACAATACTCCCTCGCGAGGCTTGTCATATTCTTGTAACAAGCCTTTTTCGGGAAGGGGAATAGGAAGATGAACCGCATTGTCAAAATGCAATTTATTGAACGTACTTTGTGTGCCGATAGTGATGTTATCCATCTTTAATTGTAAACGCATCATTTCGTTTACACTGTCAAGAAATGGATTCTTAGTATTTTTGAAGATTTGACTTTCTAGATGAGTGTATGCAATAGTCTGAATATAATCTGACAATCCAAGCGTAGAGATTACCTGAATAGTTTCATAGGTATTGCACACAAATGCATCGTAAATATTCGTAGTTAATGCCTTGATCGTAGCGTCACGAAAGTTAGCCATACGCTCATAGCAGTAACTATCCTCATACATAAAGATAGCACTATGATCGGTATAGCGCATTGGATTGCTAGGGTAGATGATATTTGCTTTGAGTTCTTTGATAAACTCATCAGCTACACCCTGAGGACTCTTATCTGTGATAATATCTACATATATTCCATGTGTGTTCATCAAGTCACAAAAACTCTTTGTGAACTGACCGATACCACCATGTGGAATCAATGTCTGTGAACTAACTAGGAATCCGATACGTTTCATTAAGTTGCCCATTGGTTTTTGAAAAGTGGCACCTGGAGCCTGTCCGAATAACGAAGACCATGCTTCATTGCAGCCAATGCAACATTCTTGTTGTTGAGAGCATAGACGCTTTCAACACCACCAACTGGCATCAGATAAACATCACCCTTAAATCCTGCATCACGATAAATCTTGACAGTTTCAAGTGCTTCATTAATATCATCTTCTGTTGCAACAACAAACTTGAGATAAACGTGACCTACATTTTGATAGCTTGCAACAACCTCAGGCTTGATTGCGTCTTCACGAGACTCACCTGAACAACTCAACTTAGCACTGACGCTGAAAGTAATTTCTCGCTCAAAGCCGGGGTGCGGACGATCATCATGCCATGCCCAAGCCTCAAGATAATCAGCAACAGCAGGGGATAGCTCCTGAGTACCATTGGTCTCAAAAGTAATCTCTTTAAGACCCTGCATCTTAGGATGACTCAGTAGTTCAGGAAAAGCACGTTGCCAACCTAGGAGTGGTTCTCCTCCTGTGATGACGAGGTGTTCGTCTCGCCATTCCCCAAACGGAAGGAGTTCCATAATACTATTGACAATGGAATCAATATCCCTAACGGGAGAAAGATGCTTAAAGCGAGGATCCCAGGATGCATACGAGTCGCATCCCGTAGTGACGAGCGGAAGTTCGCCATATTCCTTGTAATCTTCGGGATTGATTTGTTCTCGCTCACTTGATAGTTCTCCCTTGGGCATACCGAACCCACTGCATTTAAAATTACAACCGAACGTGCGTAAGAACACGCTCGGTACACCCATATAACGACCTTCACCCTGAATTGAGTAAAATAGTTCACTGATCTTGATTTTTGTCATTCTTTAATCTTTTCATTTCTATTTCATATTCATCTGGGTACAGTGCGATTTCTGCATCACACCAACCTACATGATTACAATACATGTCGCCCTTTGTTACGCACTGCGGTTTATTGCCTGAATTGATTTCATGCATCCAGTTTTTGTACAATATAAAGGACCCGGCAGCACATAGTACAGTTATAATTATAAGCTGAAATGTAAACATTGTCAACTACCTTTTCCACCATTCTTCCCAGGGGAAGACGACCCAAACTGGGTTTTCTGCCTTATTGATACTCTCACCGATATAGTTAACTTCAACTAGGCTTACGTCATTGTCAACTAATGTAGCGAAGCGAACACTTTCATTCCAAATACCGTCCCACTTAGGATCATGTTTGAATGCGCTACATGCCCAATCATTCTTGATCCAGTTGAGTGTTGCACCAGTATCATTGATATCATCAACGATTAGAATGTTCTTACCATTGTAGGCGTCTTCTGCCATCCAGCAGTTAGATTCAGATTCGCCACCGTCACGAAGACTGACCTTAAGTGTCTCCATAGGAATGTCGAGATAATGACTAATCTTAAGTGCAGGGACTAGGCCCCCACGAGTCAGTCCAACAACATAATCAGGCACCCAATGATCCTTGATCATTTGACGCATGATATTATGAACCAATGTGTCAATCTGTTCATCGGTGTAGTATACTTTATTTGTCATTATCTACTGTATCCTTGTGCATGATGGTCGGCCTCATGTTTCCGTAAAGAAGCTGCTTGCATTTAGTATCATCATATGGGTTGCGTGGACAGAAGAATCCACCTGATCCATCACTATTTTTGCCCCAGCGAAAGCAAACCTCTTCACAAGAACATTCAATCATCCCAGCAAATCCTCATGCCATTCACGATGACCTTCACGGAAAGCCATGTTGCTCTGTGTTTCACGAACTTCAACGCGATAGCACCAAAGACGATCGGCTTCACCTGCACCCCAATGGTCTGGAATGTAAACACCGTTGATGAAGTTATAGATCATGTCGGCAAGTGCTTCACACCCAGTTGCAGGGATGATAGTCAACTTAGCCATACCACGTTCTTGCAACAATTTGAACACATCCATATCCGGATCGTCTTCTGCTACAAGAAGGGTATGATCAAACTGATCCTCAAGAATACCCTTAAGGTCCTTCAAGCCGCCGTAGTCTGCACACCAATTACGTGCGTCTAACGTGTCGGCACCAAAGTATACCTTGATAGTGAAACTGTAACCATGAATCTGATTACAGTGGCTATCGGCTCGCCACTGACGATATGCACACGGGAATGCGTCATGCCACTCCTTAGTGCTGGTATACTTGTACGACATCTGCGGTCGTGTTTCTAACTTATATTTCTTAGTTGCATCATCAATAAAAGACATTCTTTTTCTCCTTAGATGACACGCAGAATGTTTATAGTGGGGTGAGTATCAAAGACCACTTTAGTACGCATAGCGACGGTTAATCCAGTCTAGTGTATCTTCTACTTCACAAAAACCTTCTGCTTCATAGATTTGCTGTACATCTAGACCATGATCAGCATAACCGTCTTCTAGCATTTCTTGATAGTAACTGCTCGGGATAGAGTAACCAAGATCACTACCGATCATCTTATAGATCATTGCGGTATACGTCTTTTTCCCAAAAGTTACGTCAATATATTCCTTGCCATAAAAGTCTGGGAAGCCCTCAAGGATATCCAGCGCCTTTTCACAATTCTCAGTGATGTCCCAAAGAACACACTGTAACGTATCGCCATAGCTTTCTTCAATATCCGCAACACCTCGGAATACGAGACGATAGTTGGGGATATCAACACGGCCAATACTAATGGCATTAGGACAGCGCGAAGCCATCTGTGCAATGTTAGTGTTCATGCCATATGACAGCATGAGGGCCATCTGTATTCTCCTATATTAAAGTCTTACTATATACTATTTAGGATAGTTTGTCAATCAAAAAGATAAATAAAAGTGTGTAGTTCACGGTGACAGGTGTAAGGCTAAGTGAAGCATTATTTGCTCCACTGCCCCAAAAAGCGGTCCATTTCCCAACGAAACGCTGTTGTTCTTTTAATCAAACCTATTCTCCACACCCAGGCAAACTTAGCACGAATGCTTAGTAAAACCATTCCTGCTCGTGATGCTGGAACTGCTTCATAAGGAGGTTCGCAGCCAGCCCCGACATTAGCATCATCCGGCTCATTTGCGGCTCTCTTTACCCACCAATCTTTATCGCGGTTAACCATTATTTAAATCTTCCTATTGTAATTACACCGAAGCGATACATCTTGTATTCGCATCCAATCCTATTTAGTACTTGTTCGGTTAGTTTAACCATTTTTACGCTGTTGCCACAAATGACGGTGAGTGGAAAACTGTTCTGATTCATCAGAACAAAGTTCTCCACTAACGCATCAACATCTTGATGCTTAACGCCGTGTAAGTCTAACTTACAACTTTCCATACAGTTTGTCAAGCATTTTCTTTGCAGTTGGATAGCTATCCATAGCATCAACAACTGCATCAACCTCGTCCAGACGAGCAATCATTTCCTCAGGAGTTTCATGCTTCTGATTGAAGTTATAGAATCCGACAGGAACGGTGAACGAAAAGTTCAGGTTCTTGAATAGGTCATTAAACTTCTTGTTAGGGTCCTTAGGTTCCATGTTACTTTCCTTCTGCTTGTGCTACACGTTTACGAAGAATACTTGAACTAAAGCTATGATCGCGGCTGTTAAAGATTAACTCAATATTACGATGCTCACATTCTTTGCGACCAGTAAAGTCTGTAGTTTCATACTCTACACCCAATATACGACAATCTAGGGGCAATGTCAAGAGTAAATCTACCAAATCTTTTTCCGTTTCGTAAACCACAATCTCGTCAACAAAGCGACATGCACTAAGTTGGATTTGACGTTCAACGATTGACTGGACAGGCTTGTTCTTTGTATCTGGGCGATCAATGGTTGGATCAGTCTGTAGCCCGGCAATCAGATAGTCACAGTGATTTTTGGCTTCGGCAAGCATGGCGATGTGTCCGGCATGAAGTAGGTCCCATGCGCTAAATGTTATCCCTATCCGCTTTCCTTGCTCTTTAAGTTCTTTAATCTTATTGAATATCATATTCAATCTCCTTTGATAAACATTCTGTTTTACCTGCCATTGCTAGTTCCGGATAATAACTAAAGTCTGCGTATTCTTTAAGAATAGCTTGTTCTTGTTGGAAACAATCATACAGATTAGATTCTTTAGTCCAACAAATCCTGCCTCCATTGCGAGTAATAAAGTCATAATACCTAGTACGCATATTCATAGTGATTCCTACTTTATAGAACTTAGTACCATCGGTATCATTTAGTTCTATAAAGTATAAAACTCCGGGAGTTTCTTTGAGTTCGGGTTTCTTAGCAAACACAGATTCACAATACTTTCCAGGACCACTACTCGCAGTGCATAGTTTGCACCCGGAACCGTTTTTATGAAGCTCTGGCTTCTGCCAAAACTCACCGTGATCAGGGCAAAACATCTTCATCTTCACAGATATTCTAGTAAAGGTAGATTCATCGTATGAATAATAGGAACCATGAACTTGTTCAAACAGAACTTTAATGTCATCCCACTTGCCCCCGGCCTTGTCAGCTTTACATTTCGGGCATCCGTGTTTTCCTAAATGATCAGCCGGCTTCTGCATCCAATCACCATGAATAGGACAAGTGATGCTTACCTTTTCTAGCATAGCCTTATATTCTACATTATCATAAGTATATTTGCCTTGATGTACTTCAACTGCTCTACTAACAAACTCGTCTTTGGTTAATCGCTTGCTCATCGGTGACTCCTCGTATAAAGTATTTATCACCGCCTGCGTGTTTTATATCAAAAGTTTGTTAAAGCCACCTCAATGCGAACCAACTTGCATCTCCTTCGTTAGCAAAATAATATGTCATTGTACCATAAGCGGCATCCCATACCCACGGTCTTTCGGTGTCTACGCAATCCTTAAAGGGAGCTTTAGTACCGATATTCTTTTCACACCAGTCAATAATAGGAATAACATCATCTACTGCTTTGATTGTTATCTGGGCAGATATCATAAACCACTTCCTCTACTAAGGGTTCGCCCCCTATTCCATATGTTACTCTGTATTCTTTGCCGGCATGTTCGTAGAAATAGGTATGAGTTCTTTGATTATTGGAATCAGAGTAATGTCCCACTAATTTAAGAACAATGAGCATTTGCTCTGCTTCTTCACCTACAAGTTCCCGCATTTCAGGACCATGTACCTGACGAATCCATTCTCGCAGTTTTTCAACAGGCCACTGCATACGTTCTTCGGTTTGTTTACGCATGGCTTCGATAATTTTAAGATATTTGTCAGTCATCCCCATTTCCACCAAGTTAACAGAGCGTCTTCCTCGTACTCAAAGTGCAGGTCGTAGCTATCTATGTTCTTTCCGATAGACCACGTGCCCTTACAGTTTTCATTCAACCATTGCTGACTCAAATTAACCGAATTGGGATTGATCTTAATTTGAATCTTGTAGGTATGAATGATATCGTCATTCATATTTAAGTTTAAACCACATTTCATCTGCTTCTGTGAGGAACTTCAAGCGATACTTGAATGTCATTGACACGGGATCGTATGCTTCTTCTAAATCATACTTTCCCGGGAAGTGCGACTGCATTTGTTCCATAGCCCATCGGTATCGGTTAGTCTCCTCTGAGCCACTAGGCTCTCTAAACCAATTAACCCAATTAACCGGACCTACTTTGTTAAGAAGTTCCTCAGGAGTCACGATAAACTTGTATTTCACTTGCCCATTCGTGCGATGCTAAGAAACTCTGCTCTTGCTGCAGGATCAGTCTTGAATCCACCACCGAGCTTACAAGTCACAGTTGACGAACCAGTATCTTCAACACCGCGACTCTTAACGCAATAGTGCTGTGCATCAATCATAACTGCAACATTGTCAGTTTCAAGGATATAGCAAAGAGTGTGGAATACCTGCTCAGTTAGTCGCTCTTGAATCTGAGGACGCTTTGCAAAGTACTCAACGATACGATTGATCTTTGAGAGACCAAGAACCTTTTCGTTGGGAACATAAGCAACAGTAGCAAGACCGTCAATGATTACAAAATGATGTTCACAATTACTTTGTACATTCACGTTGCGTTCAACGACCATTTCATCATAGCCCATCTTGTTCGCAACAGTTGTACACTTGGGGAATGCTTCATAGTCAAGTCCCCAAAAGATTTCTCCTACATACATTTTAGCGACCCGCTTCGGGGTTTCCTCTAAGCTATCATCAGTTAGGTCAAGCCCGAGAGTCTCCATAATATCCTTAAACTTACGCTCAATGATTTCAATCTTATCAGTACGGCTCAGTCCATTGTCAACTGTCGGTGTTTCAACTCCCATCTTTACGAGATATTCGTGAACTTGTTGACCTAACGCCGGATCACACTTACTCTTATTAAAGCTCATTCTTATTCATCCTTCTTAAATGTTGTACTAGGTTGCCCTTATTAAACTCTCGGCGGCAACAGAGACAACAACTGTTGTGTCTCTCAAATCTTGCTCCGTTATTATTAAGTATAGCACTTTCGCTCATCTTTTGTCTAGTCTTTTGGGACTTTGGACCCTTATTAGCTTCGCTTATTATTTGTTTGGTTTCGAGCGAATGTGTTAGCCCTTGAGCAAAGGCGTTGCCTTTTATCTTTTCGGATTGGGCCTTCCTACCTTGATCATTGTCTTTGGTTTTACCTAGCCGCCGGCTGCGCTGCATATCAGAATAGTGCTTTTTAACATCTTCGGGACGATTTAATAAGGTAGTGCTTCGTTTCCGATTGGCTTCTGGACCGAGGTCCCCTCCGTAACCCCCTTTAGCAACGTTGTATCCATCTTTTCTGCTGTTGTATTTTTGAATAGTGGGTTCTTCTAACTCACTGATATAGTTCCGATCATCCGATTCTTCTAGTAGTTCAACCGCAAAACTATCCGCTCCGTATTTCTTTATCGCTCGGTGCAGGGGATATTCAGGATTTTCGGAATCTTTTACATGTTGAGACCATCGTTGCTCAATCTTCAGTTTAGTTATACCGATATATAGCTTGTTATTAACCGAATTGGTTATTTTGTATAGTTTATACATATCTCTCTCCAAAGCATCTATCGTTAATGCTCAACGGAAGCATATGCTTCAATGTTGTTACCGCCTGTAACAACATTATTTATCTTAGATATGTACTTTTATTCTTTAGTTTTGTCCTTCACCTGCCCGTTTGCTAGGATAAACTTATTGAGCAATCCGGTTGTGTTGTTGGTAAATGATACCTCAAGCGAGTCAGTCTTGGATTCTGCTAATACCAACAAACCTGCTCTTTCGCCGACAATCGGAAGCAGTTCCATCATTAATCGCATACAGGTAAAATCATCAGCAACATCATATAGATACTTCAACATAATATGCTGAACCTGTTCATCTATCGTATTGATATGCATCAATACTTCGCTTCACGAGTATGTTTTCTGTAGTCAGCACTGTCGCGCAGATACTTCTGACCCTTGCCTTCAAGAATGTCACAGATACGATCAATAGTGCCATCAGTCCAATCGCTGATGTTGCCCATATTAGGATGCGGCTTCTTCAACAATACATCTAGCTTAGCAATAGCATCATCAATAGACCAAGGGATATACATACGCTCATGGTCATTTGCAAATGTTTCGGGGAAGCTACGATACGCAGGGTATAGAACATTGCAACCGAGTGCATCAGCTTCACTTACAGTATTAGATACCCAATCTTGCAATGCACAGTTGAACACTACGCGACTGTTGTTGACAATCTCGTAATACTTGTTCTTGTCAAGATTATCATAGATGATTAACTTGCCATCTTCGACCATCTTGCGAGTGCGAGCCATGTAGCTATCGTTGTTGCTCTTTAGTTCACCGCCGCTGCAAACAACAAACTCAACATCCTTGCTAGGATAGCGTTCATGCCATACATCAATCAAGTCCATGTAGAAGTCAGGTTGCTTCTCTTGATCCCAACGGGCACTGAATACAACACGCAATCTACGTGAACTAAATGGAGTAATATAGTTGTCTACTCTTTCAGTCACTTCATCCTTACCGAATGCAAGACCTGAAATATTGTAGATAGGAACGTCCCATCCTGCAACCTTCATGTGTGCAACCATTTCTTCGTTAGTTGCGAGAACACCTGATACACTAGAGCATACCATCTGTTCATATGCTCTCATCCAGCGATCCATTCCCCACACATGAACAAAGTCATCGGGGTCAATTGTCTGTGCAAGGCAGCGCACAAAGATTTTCGGCTGCTTATCTTCGGGAAGCTGGTCAATGATATAGGGCAATGATTCAAAGCCCGGCTGGAACATATCTTCAAAGTAGATTACGTCTTCGCTCGTTACCTCACCTTGCTGCATCATCTTAACAAGGTTCATCATTTGACTCATGCCAAAGTATGAACGACCATGTGCATCAAGCACCTGACCAGTTACAATCTTTTGGCTATTATCAAGAGTCAGACCGGGGACATACACGACATCAATCCCGCGCCGATCAAAGACGCGCTTGTTCCACTCTGTAAGCTGTAGAGTGTACCTTGCGTTATAGGCTTCTAAGCCCATGTAGAATAGTTTTCTCATATGTCCCCGTTCTGTATTATATTAGCCTCGGCCCTGTTCCTTGAAACGAGCCAAGTCAATTTCCCACTGATTCTTCACTGGCTTGCCAATGACAAACTTCTGGAACTGACGATAAACATAGCTTCTGCTATTGTAAAGTTCGGCTTCGTCAAAACGATAACCGTAGTCACGGCAGAAGTTGCGATACTTGTCAAGGTCTTCAAAAATCTGATTGACCCGAGCGTTAGACTTAGTGGTATTCTTTGCCATTTTATTTTCCTTAAATGGTTAGTGATTGATAAGGTTTAGTTGTGTTGTAGTAAATTGTGGCACCGTTCTCACCATCTTCACTGACAGTGATTTCAATGTCACGGTTGGGGTAGCGACTTGCGATAAACTGATATAGATCATCACAAATCATTTCACAAGACTTATGATCAAGCTGCATCACTCCATCCTTAAAGCTATTCTCTAGCCATCGTTTGAACTGAATAAACTCAATGTCACGGTCATTGTGTGTTACCTGAATCGCCACCTTGAAATGAAAGATGTGACGATGCGGGTATCCTAGGAAACTAACGTCATATTCGTCGCCAGTTGCCAAGCTCTTGTCGGTGTCTGCACCGGGATACATGTGAATGCCTTCACGCTGAAACGTAACCCAAATCATACGCTTTGCAGCGTTATTGATTCTATTGCGAGTATCAGCCTGAGTCTGCAAGATATATGTTTCAATAGTCATTATGTTTTTACTTTATCACTTTGTTGTTATAAACGCAAATGTTTTGGTCAATCAAGAACTTCTGCCATTGCATCATCACTATCCTCAATGATTTCATCAATTTCAGGATCATCATTGACCGGTTCATCAATGCTAAACAACTGGTCAAACATAGTATGTGCGTTCATAGTTTTCTTGCCACTGAATCCTTGACCAGCCTTCATCTGCATCCAAAACTTGCTGTACTGATCAATCATTGCAAGACTCTTTTCACGATCCTTCAATGAGAAAATCTCATCAACAATGTCAGCAAAGTTAAGATGACCAAGAGGATCCATAACCATCTTTGGTTTGATTCCCTGTTCATATCTACGATTTGCTTCTTGGACAGCAGACATATGCTGATAGACATTGTGAGCCTGAATCAATGTATAGCTAAGAGTGTCCCAGCTAGTCTTTGTTTCCTTACCATGCTGACCAAGAAAGCCCTTACCACGATAGCAAAGGTCTTTCATGACCATTAGATCGGTAACTGGACTGTCAGTGAAGACTTTGTGAATATTATCAGCTAAGACACCATCACTGAACTTGCGGGTATCAGTTGAATACTTCTTAGCTTCCGCAGTCTTTTCCATTGCATAAGTCCACTTAGTGTCATGTTCAAACGTGTTATTGTTATAAGCAAGACCCTTAGCAGCAGCAAAGAACGGGCTAGCACAGTCAAATGTAATTTGGAACTTTGGATTATGATGCTTACGAACTGCTCTTTGAATATCGGTAAAGAGAACAGCATATTCCATGATACTAGTACCAAGACAGTGAATTAGATCATGCTTGCCTTCTTCAAGAAAGCCATCGTGAATGATGCCAACCAAACGCTTTAGCATCAAGTGAATGTCAATCTTATTCTGACCACCGAACGCCCAGCCATTGAATGCACGATCACCGTAGATGCTAGTATCGCAATACTTCTTCATTTCTTCATACCAGTCATCTGACTGCTTATGATTGCGACCCTGTAGTACGTTTAAGAACTTGCAGCGACCATCACGATTTTGGATGAAGTATTCGTTATTGATATGAGTAGCAGTAATTGCTTCTTGGATCGTGCTGATACCATGTGCAGATTTGCCAGTCTTCTTATCCTTAATGTGATAAGTTGTTAGTGACTGTGATGGAATATCAAGACACATGCCATAGTCCATGTACTCATCCATCCAAGTAAGAACTTGTTGACGCTTCTTCATTGCGCGGGGGCAGTTGGGGTCTTTCCAATCTGCGGGCCACTGACATTTAAGAATCTGGAACCCGCCCGAGTCTCCTAGCAGAAAAGTATTCTGTCTATCTCTCTTGCGGATGATAGATTCGTTATTGTCATCCTTAGTAATATCCAGATTCGCGTGACCCGCAGAATATAGTCCCCACTTGTACGTATACAATCCTTCCTTCTCATTAAGGAAGTTTAACTTCTCAACATCACCGTTGAAGGCCGCAGGGATTCTCGCTGGGTCAAAATAGTTTTCACCTTCACGCTGCTTGCCTAAGCCGGCAATGAAGAAAGACGAGACTGCTGGCAGAAACAACGCCCAATCTGGGTTATGTGCTGCGGAGAGATTAATTTGTTCCAATGTAGGATCCTATTTTACTAATGTTTGGACCATCTTTATTTTGTGGTCAAGGTTCTTTTTCTGTTCCACAAGATCAGCGATGGTAGGGTTAGACTTAGCCAGCCTTTCAAGTTCTGCTTCTTCATATTGCTTCTTGATAGCCCAAGAAAGTGCAGATTCAGCATCAGGAGTTAGACCAACACTAGCATGGCTAGTGTTAATCTGCATCCAGGTATAACCATCATAGACTTCCATAGATTGAGTGCTGGCGTTCCATCTAATGTTTCCAGCGCCCAGTCCTGAACTGTTGTTAATATATGTGGTCGCAGGCATTCCACCGTTGACCATCATATATCTACCAGAACCGTTGATAGTCTTAAGCATTACTTAGCCTGTGCGGGAAGCAAATAAGTCCAAGTAGCGAAACCGCTATCAACAACGATTTCAGCAGCGCCTGCATCAGCGAAGCGAACAGTCTTCTCACCCGGAAGATCCATGATTGCGAGAAAGACCTTGACAGGCCAGTTCCAAGGCTTGTTCAACGTACCACTTACACTCGGCTGGAAGACAAAGTTGCCTGAGTGAGTTGAGGGATCACCAAAGTAAATCTTAAGATCACCATTGTCAGTCTTAGTAGTGAAAGTGATTTCTTCGCTGTTAGCCTGAGCCTGCTTCTTAAGACGCTGAATACCATCAACAGTAGGAGTAAACTCTACGTCCCAAGTAGTACCACGAAACGAAACAGTCTTAACCTTGTCTTCAACAATGTTCTTAGCCATCAAGCGATAGTCGTTAACGAAGTCGCCCGTTGCAGTTTCAAAGTGAATAGCACTTGGAATCTGAGTTCCATCAACGTCCTTAGTAGTGACGTTGATGATAGCCTTATCATCGTACAAGTCATCAAAGCTAAGAATAGTCTTGAGCTTAGTCAAGTTAGGCATACCGAATACGCCCTTAAATTGAGAAATCGGAGCGTTAAGAACGCCAGTAACGACAACTGAGCGATCATCAGCATAAGCAGAAACCTTAGTTTCAGTATCAGTGCCATCAATCTTTACGAGGTCAACAACACCCAAACCCTGAGTGTGCTGAATTAAGTCCAATAGGTAGTCTTTCATTGTTTTTCCTTTATAAACTTGCAATAATTTCGGCGCGTCGGGCCCGACGCTTCCGGTCAGCCTCAGTTTCTGCGATGCGTTCCGCCATTTCAGCCTTGCTAACGTAATAGCTACGCATATCTAAATGACGCATAATCTCATCTAGGTCACTGCGAAGACACGCAATCTTTTCTTCGGTGTCGAACTTTTCAAAATCAATATTCATGTTTCATCCTTTATGATATTTAGGTTTGTATTGTGTGTATTATAGTGGAATACTTTGCAAAAGTCAATTAGTTGTTTATCCGAAACTAAACAAGTCATCAAATGTGCTATTAGTATTGGTATCGCTGCGAATGTCCCAGTCAAGAACGCCTAGCAAGTTGTCAATCTTCTCGTCAACTAGCTTGCGTTCCATGTCAAGATCATCAAAGGGAAGATCAAGGAACCATTGCGGAAGACGAAGTTCATCTGTTGGATATGCCACATTAGTAAAGCCCAGTGGATTATCCTTCAATGAGCAAACGATAACCTTCATGCCGTCTACAATCTTTTGACTATACTGGTCACCGTTCATCTTACGTAAATAGTTGTAGTTAATAGCTGCTCTTGCATGACCAACCGCACACTTACCAGTCTTTTCAAACTTGATAGTGTGATTAGTTAGATTGTTGACACTCTTAGGAGAACCCTTAGTCCAACTATCTTGCTCACTCAGCCACTTCTTGAATTCACGAATTTTAGCTACAACTTCCTCTCTAGTAGAACCACCTAGTACCATCTTAAGAACTTCCATTAGGAATTCTTGAACATACTTGGGAGTATCTGCTCTTTTAAGATCAAGACCCATAGCCTTGATCTTACCCATCTTGCCGTCAATATCTTGACGCTTGCCTTCTAAGTCAAAGATGTTGATTGCATACCGCTTCTTAGTGATAAAGAGGGTGCGATCACCGATAAGTTCACGCCCAGCTTTAATCACTTCGCCGTTCTTACGAGGGCAGTGAAATGCACGTTCCATGAAAGCAGGGAAGCTAGCGTTAGTCAACTCTGCAATTTGGTCATACAAGTCAATGCAAGTTTCCTTAGTCCATGTAAGTTCGCCTGAATCAATCTGATCCTTCAAGATCGGATATGCAGTGAAGTAGCAACTGTCAGTATCGCCATACACAATCGCATCACCGTCGTGTTGATACTTTTCTGCGATAGTTTCATTGATCTGGCTCATCATGTGCTTAACGACTTGACGACCACTCAACGTAACTGATTGACCAATACGCTTATCGTAGAATCTACAGTGTTCGTTTAGAAGTGCGCCATATGCTGAGTTAAGCAAAATCTTACGGACTAGCTGTCGCTTGTCGTAATACTCAAACATATCAGTGCCATACGCAGCCTTTGCTTCTTTCTGAATACTCTTACGTTCTGAATACCAGCGACTCAATAGACCTGGAATGATGCCTTCTTGTTCATAAGTGAAGATGGTGCCGTTCGCAGATAGAATCCACGGGCGACTACTATCAAAGATCATCTTCCAAATCTCAGCAGCAGACATTTCTACACTGCGACCATCTTCATAGTCAACAGTGAGCATTGTCCCGCGCTCTTGGTTCATAATAGCAGTATATTCTAGCGATCCGAAGAGCCCTTCCCAAAGAATCGCTCCAGTAACTGCGTCAGCATCGTCTCCGTTCTTTTTCTTTCGCTTTTGTTTTGCGAGGGCGATGCTTTTTTCGTGCATGTATTGGTCTGTGAGGGTTTGTCGAACCTGTCCCACGATTGTTTCTGGGGCCATGTTGAGTGCCCGGATTGCTGAGGGGTAGAGACTGTTGATGTCAACTGCTCCGACCCATTCGTGAATCCCCTTCTTGGGAACAGCAACATAAGCTCCGGCAGCTTGTTGTCCTTCACCGTAACTATCCTGACGCTTTTTGTCAGGAACGATGAATCCTCGTTCATGTGCTTCATTATAAATTGCCATTTCAATCATTGCCACCGAACCCATCACCGTCGGCAGCAGTACGGTGTTTTCGTGAGCTAGCGCATTTGCTAGATCAAGAAACTTTAGCTTGTTGTGAATCTTGAACACCAGCATAGTATCCTGCCGGTTATACTCTACGAACTTCTTGAAGTCCTTGTTGTAAAGCTGATCAAGCGATCCTTCATATGGAGTCTTACGTTCACCTAGTTCATACTCACCGATTGCGTCTAGTGAATAGCTATGGCGAGATTCGTAGTTGTACTTCTTGTAGAGTTGCAGATAGTCCATATGAATACGACCAACAAAGTCGTAAGTCTGCTCTTCCTTACCAAAGCGTTCATAAGTACGAGGCTTAGGCATCTGACCAAGCAGACAGAACTTGCGAGTATCGTCCTTAGTCATGATTCGCTTAACGCGATTCACGCAATAGGGAACGTCATACCCTTCTGAGTTCCAACCAGTAACAACGTCTGCATCCTCAATTAGATCAAAGAACGTCTCAAACATTTCAATTTCAGAGCGAAACAGAAAACAGTTTGGAAAGTCCTTAGTCAATTCCTGTGCAGTCTCATCGGTCATATGCTTCGGAGGAATGACTAGCGTAACAAGTTGCTCAAGCCAATCCAGATAACAAGTGATTGCTGTTACTGAGTTGAATGGATCACTGGTTGGACTATAACCCTTCTCCGGGTCAAAGTCCACTTCAATATCGAAGAAGCAAGTGTGCAGTTTGGGAGGTTCAACCTTAAGATAGTTGTCAGACAAACATCTGAATACTACGTTAACATCGCTTTCAAACAACCTCTTGCCGCGATGGATCCTCTTCTCCTTCTCAAACTCTTGTTTCTTACGAGTAGAGAAACGAGATACATTATCTCCATAGATAGAGCGATACTTACCCTTCGGGTCTTCGTGATAGAAAACATAGTTCGTACTATATTCTCTATAGGCGCGTTTACCCTCGGGAGTACGCTCTACTACGTAGATTTTATCTGCATTGGAATCTAGGACAGCATCAACGTATGACATCAGTTAGTCTTACCAACGGTCTCCAGGATGTTGTTGAGTTCTTCGTTTTCTTCATTCGTCTCATTGAGACGCTGCTTGTAAGCAATCTTGATAGCCTTCTTAAGAATCGAGGGCTTGACTTCAAGTTCTTCTGCAATTGCCTTAACAGTATCGTTAAGACCTTCGTTGAGAGTTTCGACTTCTTGAATAACCGAGATACCCTCGTTGATGAGCTGGGTCAACTTGACCTTAGCTTCTTGATTAAATGTACGTGACATGTTTTCTCCTTCTAGTCTAGTTATTATAACAGACTACGCAGAGAATTCAACTATATTGGTAACCGTTATTGAAAGATATAGTGATGCTTTTCGCCGTAAATCTTAATATATTTCCCAGCAAGCATATCAGCCATTGCTTCTATAGGTGAGCCAGGATAGCTATCACCTGGCTTGATCATGCCTAGTTCGCTTTGACGGCAGTGTACGATTTCGTGAAATACTGTGCGAAGGATATCTACAAGATTGCGATTCTTTGCATATACCCAGATAGTAGGATCACCCTCAATATGACGACCAGTGTGATGATTGTCTTGGGCATCCTTAGTGTCATAGCTTAAGTCAATCTTGATTGGATTCTCTAAGTGTACTCTACGCATTGCCCACTCGGCAAACTTTTGTACTTCTGCATCAAGGTCAAGATTATCTTTATCAGATTCATCTAGCTTGCCCTTAACCCAAGTATCAGGTGTTTTCTTGTACTTTTTGACAAATAGATCATGCAATGCTTTACCTGTGATCTTGTGCTTTTCAGCAATCTTACGCATCAACTTATCTATGGTGTCATAGTCGTGCTTGGCTAGAGAAGGTAACTTCTCAGCCAGTTCGTCAACAGGGGATTCTATAATGAATTGTTTAGCTCGCATCAATATATTTATCAAATGCGGAGCATATATGCGATTTCAGGCGGAATCCAAGGTTCCTTCATCCTTTCTGGATTCCAAACAATGCCTGCGATGTTACCATTGATAAACGCTTCTGGATTACCCAAGTAATCTAAGCAAAGAATGTTTGCACTATCAGGTAGACTTTTGATGCAGTAGCCATGATTGCTGTTAACTTCGCGTACTTCTCTATGATAGAAGATGGGATGATCCAATCCATTGTGATTATTAATCGGTTCAACTGTGCCACCGATCATTTCCGCAGCTAAAAAGGCACCTCTCGCAATACCCACGACAGGTTTGCCACGTTCAAGCATCTTGTTAGCTAGTTCTATTTCAACGTTACGTCTTGTTGCGTTGTCATTTCCAGCAGTGATAATCAATGAGTCTAGGTCATTGGCCATTGCATTGAAGTCTTGATTCATTGTGTTGGGGACGACAAATAGGCTATGCCCACGAATGGTATTGTACCATCCCTGCTCAATGGCATCATAAGTCACACCATCTTGGGTGATTACAGATTTACTAAGGCCTATCTTCATAGATATATTTAGACAAAAAATAACGGCGAGGATTTTACTCCCCGCCGTTAGTAAAGTGACTATTAAGTGTTACTTAGAAGTTCTTCTTCAAAGAAACAACAAAGTTATTTCCATAAAGTCCATGACCATTAACACTGTTGTATGCCTTCATGCCTGCACCTTCATTGGTGTTGACATAGTAAAGACCAGTAACAGTGAATCCCTTAGGGAGATTATAGCTAGCGCCGAAGTTAATGTCATTATAGTCGTAGTTATTGTGGTGTGCAGTGAACGTATGACCATAGTGTGCGATCAAAGTAACTGGACCAACTGGCTGAGAAACATCAGCAGTTACATAATGAGTGCCATGGGTATTTGGAATACCAAAGTAGTTAGTGAAAGAGTGGCTACCCTTTACAGTAACTGGACCATATGTAGCAGCAAGATATGCTTCACTAGTAGTATACGAAACATTACCGTTCTTAGCATGGAAGTAAGTGTCAGTGTAAGAACCTACGTCAAGAGTAAGACCCTTAGCAACTTCATGCTTGTATCCAACGTAAAAATCTTCTTCGTAACCAGCCCCACCGGTGTAATATTCACTAGAAACGTTACTAAAGAACGTGCCTGCATATAGACCGCTCTTATCAGTAACGTCAAGGTTACCCGATACTTCAGGTCCTACGTTAGTTTGGCTGACGCCGCGATAACGATAGTCTGACGAAACAGTGATATTGCCGGAAAGATCAGTAGCGTGTGCAGCGGAAGCGAATCCAAGAGCAGCAACTACTGCGAGAATAGTCTTCTTAAAAATCATAGTATATCCTTTATATGATAGAGACATGCAGTATGCATGAGTCTTCTATACTATTTACAGTATTATTGCATTAACTGCAATTTATTTGGGCAATTACTTGCAATTATAATGATAGCCAAACACGCCACGTGGACCAGGAGTCCAACTTGGGCCAGTTAGCTTGCAGTTTGCTTCATTCTTAGCTGGAACAAAAATTGCCATCTTGTTTGCACCCTGTACCCAATGTCCCTTAGGGGCTGGGGTAGACGCACATGCAGATGTTGCTCCCATTAGAACAGCAGTTGCTAGTAGTAGTTTCTTCATTTTACTTCTCCTTTTTAGCAACCCTACTTATTTAGAAGTTGCTCTATACACGCCGTCCCAGTTACTTGGTGGGTTAGCCTTGTATTCTTCAATTCTTTCAATCATTGCATCATAGTACTTATCTAATTCACCATTCCAAGATTTCTTTAAGTTATGAGCAAAAGTTTCTGCTGTTTCCCACTCACCCTTACGATAATAATCTAGGAAGCGAATATGAGCTTTCTCATCTTCTTCATAAAAACTCTCAAGAACAGTGTAGATTTTTACAGGTTCTGTCTTTCCCTTGACTGCAAGTAAGTCAAGTTCAATGACTTGGTATGTATGTCGTACATACTCGGCGGTCTTTGGTCCAATGATGATTTTGACGCCATATGGTTTGCTTTGACCTTCGAGACGAGACGCCAAATTAACTCCGTCACCGAGGCAAGTATAGTCAAAACGCTGATCACTACCCATATTGCCAACAACAACGGTATCAGTATTAATACCGAGACCCATTCCAAAAGCTGGTATGCCTTCTTCTTTAATTTCTGCATTGAAGTCCTCTAACGATTTAAGCATTTGGAACGCAGTTCTTACTGAGTCCAATGCATGTTGCTCATTGTTCAATGGTGCGTTCCAGAAAGCCATTTGAGCATCACCGATATACTTATCAAGCGTACCCTTGTTTTCTAAAATTGCCTTAGTCATAGCAGTCATATAGCGGTTCATGATCTTTGTCAAGCCTTGAACATCTTTACCATAGTGTTCACTAATTGTAGTGAATCCACGAACGTCGGTGAACATAATTGATAGTTCTTGTTCGGTGCCGCCTAGTTGTAGTAGGTCAGGTTGACGCTGCAATTGTGCGACAAGATCAGGTGACAAGTAAGTACCAAACTGTTTCTTAATCTGTTGCTTTTGAAGGAACTCACTAATAAACTTTGCAGTATAGATATGCATATAAATAAGCACTGCTGCAACAACGTTGAATGAAATGTCAACTAGAATCTTGTTGTGTGCATATAGATAATATGGTGCGTATACATAGCCTGCTAGTAATATAAGTATCCAAACTATAGAGTAGCGTACTCTTGATAGAATGATGATTGCAAGTGAAAGGATGAAGAATGCAGCAAGATCAACCAGACTTACCCAATTCGGAATTGACACTGAATCCCCATTTATCAACGTCTGAAGAAGACTGGCCTGAAGCTGATGCGGCATTTGGGCACCATTTGGAGTTGCTACGGGATTTACAACGCCATTCGCAGTCACACCGAGTAGAACGATCTTACCATCGAGACGAGGAATATTCTCGCCTACTTCAAACGATGAGAATACGTAATTCGGGTTCGTAAAAACGCGACCATATTCATCAGTTTTAATAGTATTGAAAGAAGGAACACGTAATGCCTCAACACCTGTCTGATTTACCTTCGCTTGGTATGAAGGATCTCCTGACGCAACTCGAATTAACTCAAGCCCAAACGCAGGATAAAATTCGCCTTTTGATTGGGCAAGCAGGGGTACACGACGAACAACACCATCAGATTCAGGAAGAGTTGAAGTTATACCTACCCCTACGGCAGCATCTTGAAAACTTGAGATATTGGATAAGACACATGGATATTGAGGTAAGAACTCGGATGGTTGCCCGTCCCCAATCACAGCAACTCCAGTCCGACGAATCGTTTGGTCTTTCCTTGATGCAGAGCAATCCGACGTTACAGTCTGACTAAGTACAACCGGATACTTCTTTAGTGTATCTACTAGTACGTGGTCGGTGCCAAAGCGATCAGATTCAGGCATAAGAATAGTACTGCCGACAAGACCAGCACCTCTGCCATAAATATCAGTAATAATCTTAGCATAAACTTCCCTTGGAAAAGGATACTGCCCATATTTCTCAATCGCTTTCTCCCCGATATTTGCAACTACAATCTGTTCCGAATGTACTGGCTTACCTAGCATCAAATAGTCATAGAACTTAAGTTTCATTGCGTCAACCATATATGGATTGCTTAACTTAACAACAAGAAGTAATCCTACTGTAAATAATGCTAGCCAGGGACTCAATAAAACTTTCTTTAACTTATTCATAAACTATCCTTTAGTGTTTCGTGTATGTGTATCCAGTACATGGGCCGGAAGTGCAAGTGATAGACATAGCAGCACTATCACTAGTAGTTGCGTTATCTTGAGTTACAGTTACGCCGATGTTATTATTATTTAGCGTTAAAGAGAACATTTTCTGTGCTGCGCCCGATTGTGTGACAGATACATTGTTTCCGCTCGTTGGTATGTTTAGTTCTAGAAAGTGATTGCCAGTACCTACCTGAGAAGTGTTTATGGTGTTATTATTGTTAGATACATTCTCAAACAAACTTTTATTACCACCTGATAACTGGTTGCTAATAACATTTGCGTTACCACTGATCAATGCTTGTTCATAATTTGCGGTACCCTGCTGATTTATCGTCAAATTGTTCCCTGTTCCATTAATAGAACCTTCAACTAGGTTATGATACCCTGATATAGTCTGACTACCCTGTGTGACATTCAACGCATTTGATCCACCTGTGATAGTGAAAGATTGAGTACCATTAACTCCTCGTACAGCATTGAAGTCTCCCGTCTGAGTGACAGTGACATTTGTATTATCGCCACCTGATTGACTGATATAGACTGAATTGTAACCAATAGTTGTTGTCTGGTTGATCTTAGTTTGTTCGGTTGACGTAATAGTTGCTAGAGGGTAGGTAGGAGCAGAAGTATATGTTTGACCTGCATTTAGTGGAGTAGTTGAACCACTACTAGCAAAACTATCAGTCTGTGTAGTTGTAGGATTCAATGTACCAGTAAAGCTGAATCCATTGTTGTTGGGAAAACCATAGTCAGTGCTGAATACAGTACCGTTATAGTTAGCGTTAGTGAAGAAGAAGAAATGGTGACCTGAGCTATCGGTACCTAATCCCTGCACAGTTAATTTGCCATTGCCTAGATTAGCGACAAGTGTTCCATTGCTATTATAGACTTTCATCGTCCAGGGGTAACTTGGATTGCCGCTCGGTGAGAACTGTATATACTGAGTTGATGAAAGATGATATGGTGATCCAGTATTCCAACTTGTTCCTATACCACTGAGGCTATAGATTTGACAAGTATTCGTATATAAACAAGCACTGACATTCCATTGTGTATCGCTGAATTGTGCGGCACCAAACTTTAGATCAGCAAACGTAGTGGCATAGGCCATTGACGACCACAATAACATAAAGAGAGCAATTAACTTTCTCATTTGTTCATGTCCGGTGGAGCACCGTTCTGTATAACAGTGATAGTACCTTGGGGTCTACCTGTACCTGATGTAGTCCATTTGTGATCCATAAAGTTATATGCGTCAACGATGCCATTCTGTGATGATACGACTTGTACTTCTGAATCTTTAGGGACCCAAACTCCTACTATCTGATTTTTATCATCAGATATTCTTGCATAGACCCAACCCTCTTGAATTTTCTTTCTATACGTGGGTGAAACGTTTGTGTATATGGTTTGTTTAGGTAACGCACCATTAATGTCCTCATAGACCTGTTCAATCTCAGCTTGCGTAGCCTGTCTTGGTTGAATAGCTATTGCAACTTGTTCAACGTTGTCTCCTGTTCCGGAGTTAGGGTCCTTGTTATCATCTGATGCAGCTTTAGAAGGGTTAACAAACTTTTTTACTGCCTCTCTTGCTACCTTAAGCAAGCTCTGCCCATCATCTGTAGCTAGTGGAGCAATCTGAATCGTATTGTTAAGTGCTTTCATTGCTGGATTAACGATGACCGGCGGACTTGGGGGAGCAAATGCATTCTCTACAACAGTTGCTTGGAATGGCTTAGTCATTGACACAACACCTGATGCCGTTATAACATCAATTGCGCCAGCTGGACAATCAAAGTTTGTTTTGGTAATATCTTTATCGTCAAAGCAACTTGGAACCAGAACAACTGTTGAGCGGCCAGCTTCATCAACACTCATAACAAAGTCTGTACCACGAACAGCAATAGTAGCAGTTGGTGTGCGAATGTTTACACCTTTTGGATTACCGTGAGCGAGAGCACCTGATGCATAGCGCACAGTGCCTAATGCTACCTTAAGTCCTAATTTTCCTTTAGCTTTATTGTTATTATCAAACACAAAGGCGTCAATGACAAGTCTACTATTTTCAGTAATGTTGACTGTAGTAGCGTCAACAAACACTATCTTGAACTTGCCTTGACTATTAGTAGAGACAGTATCCATCTTTTCAATGCCGGCACCTCTACCAGCAGGCATAGCACTGGGCCCTCTTCTGATCTGCCCTCCGCCTTTTGCCTCTGTTATGGAACCTATGCTTGCTAAAGCGGGTGAGGCTAAAGCAAGCAATAGGATTCCAAGAGTCTTAGTGACCAGTTTTGATATTGTAAACGCCATTAGACCCTACACTTTGAATGTGAACAACAGTTTCTGACGCACCATACTGCTGCGTTGTTACCGTGTTGTTGCTTCCAGTGAAGTTGGCCCATAAACTGTGCCCGTATGTGCCGGCCGTATCAGTTTGTGTTACATTGATAGTGTTGCTATCACCAGTGAAATACAAGTTCTGTGAAGAATTAGGAGCAGTGACAGTAACAGTAATTGCATTATTGTTGCCGTTAGTATCAATTGTTTGTGTAATGTTTGCTGCTGCGCCGTGGAATGCAAGAGTATTGTTGTTACCAACAAACTTGTCATTTAGATTCAATCCATTACAATTTGCATCATTCTGATAAGTTCCGCAACGAATATCAGCACTGTTGTTGTTTCCAATCTGTCTAATAGTAGAATTGGTGCCTGTTCCTGCGCCAGTATCACCGACAATACCCATTAATAGTGTGTTGCTGTTACCAGTTTGAATAACAGTAACAGCGTTGCTATCACCACGTAGATAGATAGGATCAGCTAATGTGCCGACTATATCAGCAGTGCCAGTCTGTTGAATGTTGACATTCACACTACCGCCTGACTGATTGATGTATACTTTGTTAGTTGTTGCCACTGCTGCTGCTTCAACTTCGTTCGGTGAAGTAGTTACAATAGCAGGAGGAGTCGGCGCAGTAGGAAGAACTGCTGTAGTAGGAGTGCTTGCTTGCTGAGCAAATGCAGTGCCCGATACCAACAACGAACCAAGAATTAGTGCTTTCATTATTATTTTCATCGTTATAATCCTTATTTTGTTGCTTTAGTAATAGTGGTTTTATAGTGCCAAAGTCCTTTCTTTTCACCACTTTTAATTAGTTCTGCTACACCGAGTTCTATGGCACTGCGTATAGCATAACTTCCCGGTTCGTTTGCTGTTTGCTGCCCGTCAAGTTCAAATGCTTGTGTTCCTAAATCAAAGAACTTAAAAGCAGTGATCCCTTCAGATGTTGATAGTACTGTCTTGGTTACAGTAACACTATCTAGCACTTCACCGGTTTGTGTTGATACAAGTCGCATACTGATGACGACCATATCTTCACTGTACTGAGTGTTCGGACCTATTCCTAAGTAACGAACACCATTACCTCCTGTTTTAGTGTTACTATTGTAATCAATAATACCACCTTCAATGATAAGGCCTGCAACCATTAATGGCGGCAGAGGTTCAGCCTTTTCACCGAATTCTTGTTCACGCATTTGACGAATCAATTGACGTTCTTTAATGAGACTATCAATGCCAACACGTTCAACTGGTTTAAACCATTTGCCGCCTGCCGCATCACCCAATGTCTTGATTAGATAAGCCTCACCGCCTTGTGTTACTGCGCTACTAAATGACGCTGTAGTTGATGATGGCTTTCTTTGTCCAGTCTTATCTGTGAATGCATATACTGCAATAGGAATTGGTGGCCCATCTAATTCAGGAATAGAATCGAACACTTTTTTATTAGCAAAAGTAACTACTTTTGGCTTAGAGCGTAATAATTCGTTGTCTTGGTTTAGTCTAGGATGTATTGCACCAACACACCCTGTAAGCATCGTGGTAGCAGCTAATAATAGAATAAGTTTCTTCATAACTTACTCCTTAAAACGCAAACGTAGCAATCGGAACTGTTACTACAGTTTGATTACCCGTCTTGTCTATTACAGTAAGTTGAACATTAGTTCCTGTTTTCACATAGCTAATAGTGTTACCATCTAAGTTAAATGTGCCAGTAGTAGCCGAGCCACCTGTTTGAAATAGATTATTAGACAACTGTGTAGCAAGTTGTGCATATACTTGGCTAGTGAATAGATTGATGAACTTTGCTAATGGAGTATTTGCAGCGGCTGATACAGCATTTGCTTGAGCAGTAGCAATAGCATTATCGTTTGATGCTTTATGTGCTTCCATTGCTGCTTCAACTTGTAGGACATGAGTAGACCAGCCATAGCCACTAAAGGATGGGTCTTTGAATTGCTGTACTATTGGATCTGCATATGCTGTACTACTTGCACATAGAGAAAGTAATATCATTATTTTTCTTATCATTATTCTCTCCCTAGTATTATTTCTTATGTTCTTCTGCTTTCTTTGGCTGGTTGATAATATGTTCTGCTTCAACACGTTCATGCTCAATAGTCTTACCGCGCAAGTGCAATACGGTGTTCACTTTTTGATTTAAACGAATCAAGTCATTGTCTAGCATTCTAATGCGATCAATTAGAGCAATCAACGTGGTATTAGCTTCACTGAGAACAGGCTTAACTTCTTTGGTTGCCCACTCCCATACATAATATATGAGGTATCCCATGCCGCCAGCAGCAATGATGGGGAATCCATATTTGTTGATTAAGTCTGCTAATCCACTGCCCATTTATTTCTTCTTCTTTACCAATATCACACGTTCATCACGTATAAACGCAACAAACTCGTCTCCTTCCTCAACCTTCAAATGTCTGGACGCATCTTCATCTATCGTGATGCTTCCATTATTATGAACGTCTAGCCAACATTCTACAATAAGCATTAGTCTCTCCTTGCATCCGTCTTACCATCAGCACGAGCAATGCGATCTACGTCTGGTTTTAGGCCAAGAGCATTACTAACTACTGTATCAATTCGAATGACATCATGGTTCATTGTCTTAACACGATTGTCAAGAGAAGAAATGATCCCTTTCATGCCTGATACGCTACCAGACACACCCGCAAGAATAAACTTCAATGTAAGGAATACGAAGTAACCAGCGCCACATGCAGCAGCGATTGGAAAGCCAACCTGGGCTACTAAATTAAAGAACTCTCCCATTCGTACTCCTATTGTATTATAGGAAACCCGTAGATTAACTACGGGCTTCATATGTATTTAGCAATATGGGAGTAAAAATAACTACACGGTTTTGACGTAGGTCAAATTAACGGTAGATACTCTTATGCATAGTGTTACGCTTCATAGTACGAAGTGCTTCCTTGAAGTGTTCTAGGCTCTGAGTTGCAACCTTCTGCAATTCTTCACGCTCAAACGGCTTCATTGAATCATAGCCGTTTAGGAAGTCAGCCATAACAGCAACAGGGATGCTCACCTTATCACCGTCCTTGAAGATAACAGGCGAACGACCACCGTTGTCAAGAGCCTTCTTGAACTGCATTACGATGTGAGGAACCTTATCAGTATCCGGATCGTCTACGATGTCAAGTTCTTCTTCGTCATCAAACGATTCCATGAGCAGTTCGTTAATCTTCATTTTATAACCCTTTTTGTTTTGATAGAGTATTTATCACTGCTGACAAATATCACTATATCATTGGTGTGTACCGTTGTCAACCTTTTTTATGCCATTGGCTCAAATAATAATTGGCCAGGCTTAGCAAACACTAGCTTGCCATCTTGGTTACGCATTGCAACCTCTAGTTGCTCAATGATTTCCGGTGTAAAGTGTCTGGCTCTGATTTCTCCGTAACCAAAGATATGAACTTCACATGGCTCATCACCTTCTACTTTCTGAATAGCGAGCATACGATTGCGACCTTCATGCCCTACAACTTGTGCATAGTTCAAGCCAGTGAAGTCACCATCAAAGTATTTTTCAGGAATGTCAATGATCAAGAATGGAGAACCTAAACTTCCACCCTTTTCCATGTGCTGTACGATATAATCAACGCTTGTTGGACTTGGAAGATGTGCAGCAAGTGATAAGAAGTCACTTGGCTTCATCAATACTCTTAATCCACGATAGTCTACGTTACTGTTATAACCAGTGGTGCCAAGTCCCTTACCGTTTATATCGTTATCAGCTTTGTATTCGTCTAACTCATCTTCTCTAACATATGCTAGTTGATGTAGTGCTTGAAACTTTTTATCTCTGTCGGCTAATCCATGAAGACCAGAGTTGATATGTTTAGTAGCCTGTTCTGTGTCAGTGAAGTCATTTACCTTAGGTGATACACGATGCTGCCAAAACCATAATGCAACCTTAGCTGCTACATTAGGCTTCTCAACTAACTCAGGATGTTTCTCTAATGGAAGTCCTAATGCAGTGCCTGCTTTCTTGTAGTTTTCACGACCAGTTAATTGAATAAATCCGCGCCCATGATATTTGACACCATCACCGGGATTAGTATTTCCTAGTATTGCTGCTTTCTTTGGTGCATATTTTGGATCATATTTTCTAAAGTCTAATGAGCCGCCGAACTCTTTCAATGAAGAAAAGTTCTGAGTTTCGTGGGCGCATTGTGCCATGAACTGTTGCAACTCTGCACCCTTCAACCCTGCTTTAATAGCAGCATTTTTTAATATCTTTGCAGCGGGCTTATTCATGATTGCTTTAACTTGATGCAATACATTAGCAGCTAGTGGTTTTGGTGCGGACAAATCAATTCTAGTAACAGGCTGAAAGTCATTTTTTGGCTTCATAAGAGAATGAGCACCTAATGCTAATGCACCAGCCGCGCCTACTGTGCCTAGAGTTTTCTTCCAGTCTTCATCCAACTGTTGACTGGTTATGAATTCATTAGCTCTCATTAGTTACTTGCTCGTGTAGCATACAATCCCGCAGATCGTGGGAACATTGCAGGATATTCTCGTCTTGCTGTGTTAATAGCATCCTGCATATCAATAGCCGGGAAATAGCGAGCTTCTCCGGAGTCTACATTTTGAACTCTCCAAGACTGTCTAGTAGATGATGGTTCACTAAATGCAGGCTCTGGAGATCCAAATGATCCGCTAAATTGTGGATTAGATTGTCTTAATGCCTGCTCTCTTGCGGCTTGCTGTCGCAATAATCTATTAGCATCCATTTGCGTAGCGGCACCATATCTCTCTGTTCTTATTTCATCATTGAAGATATCAGGGTATAGTCTAGCAGCGATTGTATGCGCTTCAACTGGTGTTCTTGCTGCAATAAAGATATTGTCGCCGCGGCCATTGCTTGTGTCATAAACGCTATACTGCTCAGGTTGAGTAGACTGCTCAAGACGGGCTAACTTTTCTTGCTGACTCTTATACATACTACGCATTAACGAAGGCTGGCTGGTAGATACTAAACCTGATTGATCTTGTACCGTAATATCTTCTGGACGAACAAACTTATCAGGTTCTAATTTCATAGCTATTTCAACAGCCTCAGCACCATTTTCAGCAACAAAATATGCATAACCATTGTAATTGCTTAAACGATATGTCTTTAGATTACTAATGTCAATAGTTTCATCTTCGCCGGCTTTATTGAACTCAGTAGTTTCTCTATCTCGCTGTCTTTCTTGTTCACGTTGTTGAATTAAATCTTCTTGCGCTTTTTCATATTCTTGATATGTGTCCTCATCAGGATAGTTTTGATCTATATACATATCAAACCCTTGCATACCTTCTACGTCTTCACCTTCAAGTTTATTCGCTACATTAATTGCGTTATCTCTTGTAGTTGCAGCTATAAAGAAGTAGCGTTGATAACCATTTGATCCATCAACTACTCTAACACGCCAAATCTTTGGACGCTGTGACCATTCTAGACCCTCACGAACTTTATTAGTTTGCCATTCAATCATCTGATTAATTTGACGCTTACTAGCATGTTCGTCAGTCAACGTGATTTCAGTATTGGGATGTGCTGCAAAATATTCCGGATTCATTGCTAGTACATAATCTCTTGCTTCTTCTTCGTTTTCTGCAACAACGCTGGTAAGCCCATGACCATAGTCAGCACGATATAGTTTAAGATCATCTAATGAAGGGTCAAACTTAAATGGCTTTACAGTGATATATTCAATCGTGTCTGGTCTAAACCAATTTGGCTTGAACTTTTGTGCGGCCTTAAATGCGGATGACTCATCAGGAACTGTATCAGTGTTTGCAATATAAATGGTATTTTCTTTCTTACCATCGTTATATTCTACTACCCAATCGTTTTCTTCAACATCATCTGGGTGAAGGATTCTAATACCTTGGTCTTTAAAACGTTCGGTGCGAGTTTTTTCAAGCTGCTTAGCATATTCTGAGCGAGTGATTTCCCCAGCCATATAACGAGCAAGATAGCTCATATCGCTCTTTGGATCCTTAGGCTTGAGCAACTTATACAAACCCTTTAAGTATTCTTTCTTATACTTCTTTGGATCGCAGGCAGCATCAAGTGCTACTACGAATCTCAATAATGTATCTTCAATCTTATCAAAGTTTTTGTCAAGCCAATCGCCACCTGCACTACGGAATTCTACGTAGCTATCTTTAGTATTAATACTAGTATACTTGTTAGTGCGACCACTGTGAATTAATTTACTAGCAATAGTTTCCATATTGCCTTTTAATTGCTTTAATAGTCTATCAACATCTGCTGGACTATTAGCTCTTTCTTTAATAATGTCAAGTGCTGATTTAGCATATGTATTGCCAATACGTCCAAACTTATCTAATACATACTTGTCGCCAAGTAATATAGCTAACTTTACATAGTCAAGGTCATCACGACTATAGTTAGGAACACTAACGTTAATGTGCAGACCAGTTGAATTATTAGTATATGCTCCGCGGTCATCAGCCCATTCTTTAACTTTCTTTAAGTCTTCAATCATTTCATCAACAGGCATGGGAGGACTGATAAACTCTAATCCAGCTTCACCTGATCTATGATTAATACTACTATCAGTTTCTAATGAGTATGCATCCGGTGCTCTACGTGCGCCGTGATAATCACTGCTTGAATAAACTTTTTTGCCAATTGCCTCACTAAAATCATCACCGATAGATTCAATGGCTTCACCACCACCATAACTAGATTCCGGCGCAGTGTAATATGGCCACGAAATATTTGCGTTAACTCGTCTCATAACATCCGACATCTCATCAATGCCAATGTCGTGCAAAAAGTCTCTTTCGCTAAAGTCACCTTCGTCTCGTTTAGTTTCAATATATTCTTCATAGGCTCTATTATAATTATCGCCCTGTTCGTCCCATTCATCTTCAATAAACTTTTCCCAATCTTCTTTGTCGGGAACTGTTTCTCCGAATAAGTCTTCTCCTTTGCCTACATGCTCGGCAACGTCTTCATCACTTATGTTATTGTGACACCAGTCTCTAAAGAAGCCTTTACCATCTGGACCATTCCAATCATTGTCAATCTGCTCAGTTTGCCATTCATGAAACTTTTCAGTAAGTTCTTCGCCTAGTCGTTCTACTTCACGATCACTATTCTGTTGTCCAACATACTCGTCTTCACCACCAAAGAAACGAACGATGTCATCAATATCATCGGGACGTGGATCATGGCTATAATCTTCTTCTGGCTCGTCATATCTATCTTCATCATCAATTTCAACATCAGGGACGACCATTTCAAACTCTATGCCAACTTTGGCACCAGGAACACCAGCGGCCAACTTCTTGAGATTTGAAGGACTCATTTCAACTTCAAATAACTCTTGCTGAGCCTCATATAGTTCAAGAAAATGTTTTGCTCTCATTATGCTCTCTGAGTTTTAAGAATACTTCTCAACATCCAATTATGCTTGGCGTGAGCATCAATGCGCTCTGCAATGAAGTTCGCAATGCCCTGTTCATCTGCATCATTAGCTACATGAAACGCTTGCTTGTACATAGCAAGAATCGTAGCGTTATCATGATATAGTTCCTGCATCATCAATTCAGCACGAGGAACTTTAGTCTGGTCTGAGATTTGTGACAACTCAGCAAAGCGAGTGAGACTGCCAGGAGCATATTCATCTAACTGGCGAATAGTTTCCGCTAGTCTATCAATAGTGTTTCCATAAACTTCTTCATAGAAGTTGCCTAGAAACTCGTGATACTGGGGGAAGTCAGGGCCTTCAACGTTCCAATGAAACTGTTGAGCCTTGATAGAAAGCGTGTAGGCTGAAGCCAAAAGTGTTTTAAGTGTTTCTGGTAGCATGATTATAGTCCTATAGACTATTTATGCTTATATGTCTTCTTCTTCACCAATGTCAACAAACTTGATTGGACGATTAGACAACACTGCTGCTAACGCTCTATGATTGCCGTCAATGATTCTACCATCGTTCATTACAATGATTTGATCACTGAGATTAGGATCATTTTCATAATGTTCTACTGTTTCTCGTTGATCTTCATCCATCATATCAAATAGTTCTTCAATATGTTCTATTCTATACTGGCTAGTCAAGCATAGATTTAGTTTGTTTGGATTAATAGTTTGAATCATGAATGGAGTATCAAGGTCACTGGTGCCGATATAGTTCCAAATCAATTCATTATGATCTGGGTAGTTGTTATCGTAGATATCACTTAATGTAGTAGTATCCTCAGTCATGGTCATGATTCTACGTTGACCTCTACTCTTTACCATACCATATTCTTGCTCATATGTAGTAGGGCCGCCGACCATTGAGCCACCATTGTTACCAGCACTACCACCGCCTAGTCCAGTGCTTACTGTTTCATTAGTTTGTTTAACACCTACCCAGGCCTTGACAGTCGGTACGCCCAGTGCCCTTGCTGTGTTTACTCTATGATATCCATCTATTAGATAGCCATCACTGTCTACTACAACGGGAGGTGCCTTTGAAAAGTCCATCTTTTTGTATTTTTCAATCTTGTCTTTTTCCAATCCGGGCAGTTCATTATAAATTGAATTTGTAGGAATGGTCTTGAAGTCAAAGTGATCGTGATCTAAAACACGATTTCGCCAATGATCATAATCGTCTCTATCTATAACAGTACCCATGATTGATCGTAAATAGTCAAGAGTCTGTTCCGATGACATTCTCTGTTTATTGTCTGTTGCTGACTCATTTAGCTTTTTACCACTACGACCAATGATCATATAACGAGTATATTCTGTTTCAGGATCAGCTAACTCTTTCTCGCCAGTATAATAAGTTTTGTTTAATGGGAAATATTCAACAAATTCTTCTAAACTATCTGTATCTAATAATACATTGTCAACATTATTACGAGCCTGTAAACAACATAATACATTATCAGGAAGTTTTGCTAAGAATACTGGACCTGTTTCATTGCAGCTAGTATTAATTACTACGCATGGCTTTTCATATACAATATCTTCTGCATTTTGATGAATTAATATGAGTTTACCGTCATCATTTAGTTGCTGTAATAAGTCTTTACTACGCATTAACTTTTCTTCGTCTGGTTCAACTAATACTAGTTTCTTAAAGTTTACACCAGCTTGCTGTAAGAAGATACCCATGTTGCCATACCAGCTACCTAATACATAGATAGTACCAGCATTCTTGCCCTTTAGACCCTTAGCTAACAATTTAGCTAACCATGTCTTACTCTCAACTAAGTCTGGAGTGAAGCTACCCTCTAATGTATCGGGGCTTGCTTCAATGACTGGTTCTTCAACTGTCTCATCAATGTTATCTGGTTCGCGCTCACCGTAGCTGCTTGACTTCGTTAAGCCAACATAAGCAGGGATCGTCTCATACCCTAAACGAGCATAAGCATTAGCACGATGCATACCATCAATCACTGAACCTGCAATGGGGTCATAAACAATAGGTGGCATTGTTTTGGGTGAGTCTTTGATATATTCAATATAGTCTTCTACTAAATCTTCATCAACATAGAACTCATCTAAGTTAATCTTTGATAGTGGTAGTTCACTTTTCTTATATTCATCAAACCAATAAATACGATCAGGCAAGTCACCTTCTTCAATGTCGCTAAACTCTCTGTGAATATCTTTCACTTGATTGAAGATTGTGCCAGGATCAACAGATTCAACTATACCTTCTTCACGAAGTTCTTGCATTGCTTGTAATAGTGGATGCACTTTGTTTTCTTCTACTATTTCCTCAATTGGTTCAGGAACTTCCTCTGACTGTAGCATATCAATATATTCCATTAACTTTGCTAAATCAGAGGTCATTCTTATTACCTCTTAAGGCCCTTCATAATGGCTGATTCTTTTTTGAAAGTGCCGGCACTCTTTGGAGTAAACTTGCGATAAGATTCACCTGAGTGACCTTGACCCATGCCACCTGCGTATGAAGTGTCTTCGTTCTTTACTGCTTTCTTGTTGAATGCCTTGATGAGTTTGATTTGATCCTCTAGATCATATTCACGGAACGCATCGCACATATTGCTATGTGCAAACATACTGAGTTGTTCGCTGGCGTCATCAATCGCTTCTTCTAAATCGCCTAGATCAACATATTCCCAATCATAGCGTTCTCTACGCATTTCACTATTTAAATCCTTTGCGAATGTCATGATGTCATCGGTATATCTACTTTCGCTTACGCCGGCACTTTTTGATTTATAAGTTCTCCAACCGCCTGGCTGAACACCAACTGCACCTGAAGTGTCTGGCATTTCACTCAATGCAATACCTTCACTGATAGCACCTCTAAACTTACGATCCTTTAACCCACCATATGGATTAACTGCAGGAGTCTTTTCTGCTGCAAACTCTCCAGTATAGTCTTCGTTAACCCCGTCATCATCATTATTGCCTAAGAACTTATTCATTGCACGGTTATATGCGTCATCACGAGAAGCTGCACCGGACACTCTCATACCCTTAGGCAATTCAGGTTCTTTTATTTTTTTCTCTCTGCCTACAATTACGCCAGCATCAACAAATACATCATAAACTTTTCTATGTGTAGCGTTATCTTTGGCACCAATGACAATCATATCCTGCCCCATACCGCGATCCTGATAGTATATTACTCCAAAATCCTTTTTCGGGCTTAAGAAAGTGGTCCATGTATAACCAATGCTAGCAGAAACTTGTTTACTACCGCTCATTATTGATAGTCTATTTAAATTGAGATATTTAATAACCGCATCAACATTTTTCATGTTAGACATGCTTTTTAGGAATTGCTTATCATCTAAATGCTTCATTGGGTCAGCACTAGATAGATAATCTAGGCTTTTTACTGCACGGAATCCTACCTCTGCTCTACGAATCAAATACTGCTTTACAATAGGATAAATATGCTTTAAATATTCCATTGCTTCAAAAAAAGTATGGTCGTGTTGAACGTTATTGTTTCCTTGTTGCCAATCCATTGCTTCAACGAAATATCTCTTTGCCATTTCTTCTTCGGCTGCTGCGATAGTGTTAAGTGTGTTAGCGAGTTGCTTGATATTGTAGGCTGCTGCTTTGAATGAACCTTTACTAATGTCATTTGCTAATGCAGTAGCTTCACCGTGCGCTTTCTTCTTTAATCGTGATAGACTCATTGTTCCAGCACCACCGAGAATAGCAACTTCTGGATCTTTAGCATCGTGTCCTACGATTACGCCCTCTTCTAAGTTATAGTTGTATCCCGGTGGCACTCTGCGCCCAGTTTTATCAACCCCATACTTTTTGTAATAAGAGAGTAATATATCATTTATTCTGTTAACTGCATCATATCCGGCTTGTGTTTGTTCCGCCGTTCTATAATCAGTGTCCGGAGTTTTAACACCTCGTTTTGCCATATATGCATTTCTAGCAGCTAAGTTGCCCGCGCCGACATCCAGTAGATTAACAAATGCTTCTTTGAACTTAGGATCCGAGGCTAATTCAGCTTTAAATTCCTTGGATTGTTTATTGCCAAACTTATTGATTGCAAACTGCATAACGCTGTTAATATCTTTATTATCCATCCAATTTTGAAGTACAGAGATAGGATATGCGCCTGCGCCTATGTGAATGTTTTGCACCGGTTCTTTTGGATTAGCATCACGATATGCTTTCTGTTTTGCAAGGTTTTCTGCTCTCTTAATAGGATCCAAATCCTTTTTGTATAGACTTTGCTGCATAGTAGCATTGACCATTGCAGGTGTTCTAAACATTTCTACACCACCAGGTGTGCCTTTTGCCTCATTCTTTGGCTTCTTATGATGCTTTTTCATATTGATAGCGATAGCGGCCTGTTGTGCAGGATTAGCGGCTTCTTCTACGCTCTCGCTCTTGGTTCCCCAATTCTTAGCACCTTTCTTGCGACACTGAACTAATGCACCGCTAGCATATGCACTTGGCCAAACCTTATAGCGACTCTTAACTTTATAATAGCAGGCATCTTGCTTTTCATTAAGCATTGATTCATGATACATTGCTCCGCCGCATTCTGGGCATTGCTGTGTTTCTTGAATGTCTTCATTCTTTTTGCGTCCGGCACAATGTGCTTTTTGACTGAAGCCTTTTGGATGTGAGCAATCAATACTGCGCTTATACTTTGCGCTCCACTTTTCGTCCAACTCTTGGTCTTCGTTCTTTACACAGTTGGGAACAGTCTTGCCGAACATCTTCTTGTTACCTTCTTTATGATAACCCTTCCAGCAATTCTCATCCATCATTTCTTCATTGGTCTTTTTCTTTGTAGCAACATTGTGTGCTGGGCCATGACGATCTGGGTTTGGATCTTCTCTGCGCTTTTTACTAGCAGCATACTTGCGACCCTTTTTGCCAATAGAGTGAGCTTTGCTTTGCGGTAGGCACTTTGGCTTACCTTCACTATCGCTACCTCTAGCACAAGCACCGCGAATCTTACCATCAGGTCCAAAACGTACCCACTTTTCTTTGAACCATTTATGAAGGTTTTCGTCAAGCTGGACATCTTCTCTCATTTCTTGCTTGACTTCAATCTTCTTGTTAGGGAACTTAGTACGCATACGCTTTGCATCTTCTTCTGCTTCATGCGCTCTTGCGTATTTGGTTGCTGCCTTACCGTCAATGTAGATTACAGCTACGTTTTCCCCTTCGTCAACGATACCCTTCATGATAGAACTCATATTAATCAGCCTTCTTGTTTTTATCTTTTTCAGTAATAGGGCCGCCTGTTACCCATGCTTTGCAACTGCGGCTGCCTGCGCACTTGAAGTGTAAGAAATTACAATAACCTAAATCACTAAGATTGATTGTAGCATTACTGTCAATATTTTCTTCATCACCTTTGATGCCTTTACTAATGCAATCGCGCATACTGTCACTAACATCAAATGCAGCACAGTTTCCGCACATCATAGACTTTGCGGTTGCTTCGTCTACTTTAAAAACGTTGCTCATATCTTTCCAGTATGACCCAGGCTTATTTGGATTCGCAGGACCATACATATATTCGTCAATAGCAATTTGACGATTCTTAAGATTTAAGTTAATATCGTGTGTGGCACGGGGGCAACCTTTTTCAACTGCTTCTAAGAGATTGATAAGATCACGCATTTCCTTTAGCCTCTTCTTCCATACTATCAGCAACGCTATCTAAGTAGTCACTTGCTAATGTGATATAGCTTTGCTGCCATGCCATTAGTTCGTCACGCTGATCAAGCATTTGATAGATTCTCTTTGCAGCTTTGGCTGCACTACGCATTTCACCCTTAGCCATGCTAATTTCATGGTCAAAATGTTCTTGACTTTCACCAACGCCGCCACCTGCAATAACACCTGCCGATTCACTATACTCTTGCTTACTGATAAGATATTCAGTTACATTAGTCATCATACTCTTAATAGTGCCAATCTTTTCACTAACCCATTCAGGAAACTGATCACTATTTTCTAATCTAGTATGAAGTTCTTTGGCATTACGTGCAATTGTTCTAAGACTATTCTTTAATGTCTCACCCTCATGCTCTGCTTTATCTGGGTCAAACGCATGAAAGCCGGTCTTTAGTCTATGACCTTGACCTGGAACAAGAATCAAATCGTCTTCTTGTAAGTCAGCTTCATTAACTTCATTCTTTGACTTTGGACGCAATGAAGGAGGAGTACCTAGTGAAGCGATCATCTGTTCTTTACTAGTACGATACTTCTTTTGGAAGTTGCCATTATCCATGTCTCTAATATCAATAGCAAGTTCTTTCATCTTGCTTTCATTGACAGAGTTGGCATACTTCTTACTTGTCTTTTTACCTGTAAGTAATGTACCTGGCTTCTCGTTGCCATAAACTCCCTTACCAACTCCACTGCGCTTTTGAGTGGTCATTGGTGTAGCTACAGTAGCAATAGCGCCAGCAGTCGTACTTTCGTTGATGAATTCATTGATCTTCATGGGGTAATCCTATATAGTGATATAGTATTTATCAGCCGCTGACTATTCTCCATCCTTTAGCATGACTATATTTTCCATTAATAACTTGGCTGATATTGCTTTTTAGTTCCGGATACGTTGAGGTCATCTCTAATCTAGTAGCAGTTAGTTGTTCTCCGGTATTAATGTTTTCCCAAAGATATACAGTATCTACATATCTAGGATTATTTTTCCCCAACGGCTTTTTATCCGGATTGTTTTTATAAAAAGTTTTTCTACCATTACTATAGTTGGTGTGCATCTGTTCTGTCATCACTCTATTAGCAGACGCCGCCCGTTGTATTTCTTTAGTTTCATCAGTGTGTTTACGACCGTAGAAGGGATTATTTTTACCTTTGTGTTTTTCGCTCATATACTTGCTATGTAGAATAGCTGCTTCCGCACGTATCGCAGCTATTTCGGGAATTAGGTTATCTCCTATTATTCTTTGTTGTGTTTTACTTTGCGGATTAGCCATTCGCACAGCAGCTAGTGTCATCTTCCTAATGTTCTTTTCTTCACTGACCATTTTAGGTAATAGCAAATGAACTCTTAAGTGTTCCTCCGCAGTTAACCACACTAAGTTAGATTTCTCGTCGGTGCCTCCCATTGATTTAGGTATTATGTGATGACGTTCGGTATAAGTTAGTATGGTCTTTGCTTCTCTCCTAGAAGCAGATTGCGGAACTCTTGTAATAGCATGATTGACAATATCATAGTATTGTTCAGTAAAGTTGTTTTCCAGGTACATTGCAATCTCCTTTGATAATCTATTTATCACTCCTAGAACCTTTTACGAAAACTACTACTCATAAAAAGGAAGGGGAGATTATTGTCTCTCCCCTCCTAGTTTTTAGTTGATTACGTTTCCGTTCTCATCAACTAACTTAATCTTTCCTGCCTGAAGCTGTTGTTCAAGGTACATAGGACCGATATTCTCAATGAGGTAGTTCATGTTTTCCTGACAGAACACGTAGGAACCAGAGTGACGAAGAAGGACGCGCTTGTCAACCCAGATACGTCCTCCCAAATCTCTATGGTTCTCGCAAAATGTCCAATCCTCGGAATAGTAACGATTCTGGCGAACAGCAGTATCAAAATATGTCTTCAAATGCTGATCATATTTCGGGTCAAGGCCGATATCGTTCTTGTACTGCTTAACTGCTGGGTGACTGTTCATCTTTTCAAAGACATGCTTCTTCATAAGAAGGAAGCCGGTGCCTGCCTTTGAAACTTCTTGAAGACCATCAGGACCTTCTTCGGCACCATCAAACCCGTTGACAACCCACTTGATGGGCATAGTCTTCATTGGGTACAAACCACCGATAACGTCAACGTCCCTGTTCAAGAGGACTAGCAAATGCCAGGGCTCCCAACCGATATCAGCGTCAACGAAGAACAAGTGTGTTGCATCGGGCATGTCTAGGAACTTAGCAGTCAGAGTGTTTCTTGCTCTGCTGATAAGTGATTCATTTACCATTGTTTCAAGCGTCCAGTCAATGCCCAACTGGCGAGCAGTATTTGCCCACTTGATGAATGACATAAATGTTGATTCAGTCAACATACCACCGTAGCAAGGCATTGCAATATGCACCTTAGTTGTACGGAGGAAGTCAACGTTAACTTGAACCTGACCCTCAGCCGGGGCCTGTTCTTGTGCAGCTTGCTCAGCAATTTCCTGCAACTGTTCAACTGGAACAGTGCGTTCTTCGCCGTTCGGGGCTACATTCTTCTTGGTATTCTTAGTAGTAGGTTTACGTGCCATTTGGTCCTCTTTCGTTGTAAACTATAAAGATATTTACAACGAGAAGAGGCTATGGAATTATTTTTCTTCTAAATAATCCATATTTTCGGATACATTGTTTTGATCAGTAGTGATTAGCTTTTGAATACTTGCTTCAATTGCACCCGGTTCATTGCGATATGGACTCATCTGAACATGACCAACTAATCTATATTGATCAGGTCCTTCAAGATGATAAACTGAATAGCCTTCTTTAGTGAATCCTTCATCGTCATCATAGCTGTCATCACCTAGGAAATAACCATTGCCTAGGTCTTCAATGATAGATGCCATACTAGCAGAATAAACAGTACCGGCTGCTTCACTTATCATTTCTTCATCACCGACATGCTTCTTAATACCAAGCACATCACCAAGCATATTCAAACTTGCTAGATACTTTTTCTGTGATGCTGCTGCTCTTTCAGGACTCCAATGTGATTTGTCGCCTGTATAGTTCATGTAGTTGTCGCAATACTTAACCATCATTGCTAATGGGTTTTTGCTATTAATAATCTTGCGAATATTGTCAGCATAGGACAATGACTTGTCTTTGGTTAATAATTGTACAGCTTCAATAACTTCTGGACTAAAGCCCTTCTTGGCAAGTTGTTCTGGAGTATAAGGTGTATCTTCAAGAACATCGTGAAGTAATGCTACCTTAACTGCATCTGGGGTAAACTTGGGACCAAAGAACTTCTTACCAATTGCAGCTACAGCCTTAGGGTGTGATGAATATGGCATTGAACCATACATCTGACCTTGTTCTTTATCGTGCGCTCTTTGAATGAACTTCTTAGTCTTACGAACGTTGTATTCGTCTAGTTGACCATCTGCTTGACTTCCATCACAATCATAATCACAGTTTTCATCTCCGCAATACGGACATTCAATCCATCCTACACCATGTCTATGCTCATCATTGTGTTGTTTAGAGAATGCATCTGCGTACTTGTCGTATTGTGACTGCTTCCTTTTAAAGGGAACTACCTCTCCTTCCGTCAAGATAGATTTAGCCTCGCTCAACAGTTGAACGAACTTAGCCTTCTGTGCAGGGGATGCTTCACTGATCATAGGCTTGATTGCGCTGATAAGTCTGCGAATGCTCTCAGTAACCTGAAGGTTATTGTCAAATACTTGCTTCATTTTCTCTGCTGCATCCCCATATAAATCTCTAAGGATTCTCATTTTTGTTTTGTCATCTGCGCCTGCATATGCTTTACGAATAGCACTTGCATCGCGCATTGTTTTGCCAGCGATAGGGAATTCTGCAACATCAGTTGACATTACATAACCATGATCCGACATTGGCTTGACTAAATCTTTTCCATATGGCTGTAAGTAAGAAGGACTACCGTCTCGTTTAGGATTAAAGCTAAAGCGAGGATCAGGGGCTATACCTAACTTAGGATCGCCCTCCATGTCCTTCTTACTTACGCCAAATACAATTGCTGTTTTCTCGGGATCAAGGTTCAGTTGATCAATATATTCTTGAGCCGCGTATGGATTGCGGACAGCAATTATATTCTTGCTTGGAATGCCAAGAGCCATTGCCATCTTTGCGCGATCTTGCGCTGAGAATGGACTCTTTGGCTGTTCCTGTTTTGCTGAGATAGCGAGATAGGTATTATCCAAGCCAAACTTCTTTGCTAGCTGCTTAAAGCTAGCAGCATGACCCTTGTGAAAAGGATGAAATCTACCTGGATATATACCTATTACGCGCATATCTTACTTTGCTTCTTTACGTGCGTTCTTTTCTTCGGTGATTTCGTTACGACGAGTCTTGCACAACTTTGCAAGTTCACCAAGTGCCTTACGAGCGCGGGTACCTGCGGCTGCATTACCTGCTTCAAACTTTGCGTCTTCTAGTAGAAAGGCGTCAAGTTGCGCCTTGATTTTAAAACTTGTACTTTCCATTTTCTTCTTTCTTTAATAGCTGAGTTTAATGTAGTTTACACCACCGTTGTTGAAATCTTCAACCTTCGCTCTCATATAAACGAAGTTGCCCTCAACGTTGGTGTACATGCTTGCATTGCTTGCAATTTGAGGGGCTGAGTTAGCTGGCGCATATGCATTAGCTTCAAGCTCATATACAGTGAACCAGTCAGTGTCAGCAGGAGTCGATGCAAGAGTTGCCTCAAGCACGATATTGCCGGAGCAATTAGTTAAACTGATGTTAACAGTTTGTAAATCTTTATTGCCTAGATAGTATGCGGCAGCGGGCTGACTGTTACCAACAACAGTATATGGCGCGCCATTACCAGGATTTTGATAGACTGTCTGTGGCAATAGGATCAAAGTAGTTTGCTGAGACATTAAGCTCTCTCAACCTCTACTAAGACCCCATTACCAGCGAGTTCCTGTGCTACTTGTTCTAGTGCTGTTTGAATGTCCTCGGTGACAATAGTATCGTCTAAGTCACTGTCCTTAACAAGTTTGCTCAACTTGATAACGAGTACATCCTCAATCATTTTAGCCATGATAATACTCCATTTGATAGAGTATTTATCTCTAGCCTATTTCTTTTCTAATTTGTACGTCTTTCCAATAGCACCGGGGAACATCAACATTAGCATCATAAGATTCCTGTCATCGTCATAATCTAGGAAGTAATTATTCCAAAGCCAAATATCATACCGATGCATCATATTACGATTCAAGAACGTTTCAAATGATTTACTAGGGCGAAGATCAGGTGTTCTCTGTAGATATTGAAGCATATCATTTCTAAATTCCGCCGGCACTCTATTGCTAGTCATATATGCTCTATACTTAGCCGGGGGATCATTCTTGAAATACTTAACACCCTTAGGAGCAACATTTGCCTGATTGATTTTGACATCGGGTTTTACAGCAACAATACTTTCTACAATAGGCAGTTCGTTAGTATAGACACAAATAGTATTACTTTCGTATCGCATACCAATATTCTTATTCTTTTTGTAGTAGGTTTTGCGAATATCAATAAGATGTGTAATAAGAGGATAGTCTACTGGATCAGGTGTATATCTTTCTCTATAGTAAGGCCAATAGTTCTTGTCATCTTTCTTTACAAGATAGTTCTCATGTTCCTCTGCTAGCCTATTACAATATTCATCAATGTCATTCATATATTGCACCCAATATAGATTAGGTGCGCTAATGTAGACCCGATAGAGATACTTGTTGAAGTACAAGTTATCTCTATCAATAGGCTTAATTTTCAATTTGGATGATGCCATCGTCACCAATCCTTGCAGCTTGCTTAGCTGAAATATGGAAAGCAATGTTGCCTTCTTCCATCACAGCCATAACATTCGCATTATTGATACGCTCAAACAGTACCTTCTTACTAAGAGGAACACGAATCAACTCATCAATCTTACGAGCAAGAGGACGAGCGCCCATCTTACTATCGTAACCAACTGCTGCAAGATGATCAACAACTTCCTCAGTCAAGTTGAGGGTGATGTTGTGCTTGTCAAGAAGTGGCTTCTTGAGTTCTTCAACGAACTTGACAACAATCTTCTTGATTGAAAGACTATCCAGCTTATTGAACTTGCAGACCATATCAAGACGATTACGGAACTCAGGCTTGAAGAACTGCTTAAGTGCCTTGTCTTCTTCACCAGTCTTATCAAGACTACCGAAACCAATAGCATTGTTTTCGTTATCAGCACTGCCCAAGTTACTAGTAAGAATGATAATAGTGTTCTTCATTGACACCTGCTTACCATTACTACCAGTCACAATTCCCTCATCCAACATCTGCAAGAAGATGTTGAAAATATCGGGGTGAGCCTTTTCAACTTCGTCAAACAGCAGGATTGAATGAGGATTCTTGCTCAAGTCTGAGATTAGACGCCCGCCCTGCACCTGCGAGTCGCTAAAGCCCACGTAACCCGGGGGCGGACCAATCAAGCTGCTTACGCTATGCTTCTCGCCATACTCACTCATGTCGTACTTGAGAAGCGGCATATCCAGATTCTTGGACAGCAGCTTAGCCAATTCAGTTTTACCCGTGCCCGTTGGGCCCAAGAACAAGAAACTTGCGATCGGCTTCTTATCGTTGCCGATACCTGCGAACGAAACATAGACACGTTCAAGAACACTGTCAACAGTTTCATCCTGACCATACAATTTATTCTTGACATTCATTTCAAGATTCTGCACACGATCCATGTTATCACCACTGAGCTTATCAGCAGGAACGCCAGTGAACTTTTCAACCTGTTCAAAGATCAGTTCCTTAGTGATAATTGCATCCTTGTTTTCAAGAACACGTTGCTTTGCACAAGCTGCGTCAAGCAAGTCAATACTCTTGTCAGGGTTCTTACGATCATGGATATAGCGATCAGCATTGTCAACTGCGGCTTCAATTGCTTCCTGAGTGATGCTGACTTCATGGAAGTCATTCAAACGAGCAGCAAGGCCACTGAGAATACGGACAGTGCTGTCACGGCTGGGTTCATCAATGCTGACCCGATAGAATCGGCGCATCAATGCACGATCCTTTTCAAACGACTCGTAAAACTCTTCCCAAGTCGTGCTTGCGATGACCTTAAGATGACCCTTAGTGATTGCGGGCTTGAGCATATTAGCGAAGTCAACGCTACCGCTACTACCACTTGAGCCTGCGCCCTGCATAGTGTGGGCTTCGTCAATGAAGAGGATTGCATTCTTCTTCACGGACAATGCATCAAGGACGTTCTTGACCTTTTCTTCAAAGTCACCGCGATAACGACTGCCAGCAAGCAATGAACCAACTTCAAGCGAATAAAGTTCATAACCTGCAAGAAACTCAGGGACTTCATCATTGACAATAGCGTTAGCAATGCCTTCTGCGATTGCAGTCTTACCAACGCCCGGGTCACCAACCATCAATACGTTACTCTTGAAACGCTTAGCAAGAACATTGATGATGTCATCAATTTCCTTACTGCGACCGATAACAGGTTCTAGCTTGCCTTCACGAGCAAGGCTAGTGAGGTTGATAGTATATTCTTCAAGAATTTCCTCAGCCTGATTGTCAGTGATTGCAGTAACAAAGTCGCCGCCTTTATAATGCTTCTGCCAGTGAGCAAGAAACTCACCCTTAGTCACACCATACTTAAGCAGGAAGTAATGGCCATGCGAACTAGATTCGTGAACGATTGACATGTAAAGATCAATCGTAGTAACCTGGCGACGACCAGTGAACAGTACCTGCGTAACTGCACGATTCATTACACGCTCAAGAGTATTAGTGCGCTTGGGCTGATAGTTAGGATCCTTGCTCTCAATTGCATGAAGCCCATTAAGATAGGATTCAATTTCCTGAGTCATAAGATCAGTGTCAACATTGAAGCTGTTCAAACACTTCTTGAACGGAGGGTGTGACACCAGTGCCCAAAGCAAGTGTTCAACAGTGCAGTATTGATGCTGCCTCTGCTTCGCTGCTTCAATGGCGCGTTCAATAATGTTTTCAATTTCAGGACTGTTTTGCAAGTTATTTTCCTTTACTTAGTTTGGTTACGCTTAATGGCTTCAAGTACTTCAGTGTTAATATTAGCAGGGATATAAGGTTTTAGCAATAGTATTTGGTTACCTCTTGTTCCATTTGAGCGAGTCATGCCATAACCCGCAATTTTAACTTGCTGAGTAGGCTGTGTATTTGGTGCGATATCAACCTCTAATGTCTTACCATCAATGGTATTAAAGTTTACCTTGGTACCAACAATAAGGTCTAGCACAGAGATTGGGAAGTTCGAATATAAATCATCACCCTGTCTATCAAAACGTAGATCAGGTAGAATCAAAAACTCAATGATTAAGTGACCGTCATCTATGATATTATCATAGCGAATGCTGCTACCAGTATGAATACCTTTAGGAATCGTAATGTTAATTACTTTGGTTCCTTGAGGAGTGCCCAACTGCAATACTTGATCAGCGCCATTGAACACATCGACCAGTGATACAGTTACCCGTGTGCGATAGCTTGGCTTTTGCGGTTGCTGTTGTTGAAATGGATTACGATGTCCAAATGCCTGACCGAATAAATCGTTCAAGTCAAAGCCATTCATGTTGAAACTGAATCCGCCGGGATGATCACCGAATGGATTATGCTGCTGTCTTGCGGATGGGTTATCGTACTGAAACCGCTTATCAGGATCGCTTAATGTTTCATAGGCATTACTGATTTCTTGGAACTTGTTGATATCACCGCCTTTGTCCGGGTGATATTGCATCGCTAGTTTACGATATGCCTTTTTGATTTCTTCCTGGGAGGCGTCACGTGGAACACCCAATGTATCGTAATAATTAGTCATATAGTATATATTATCATGTTATCGTCGCATTGTCAACCAAAAAGATAAATAAAGATGTAGTTCGCGGGACGGCAATCCCCAACTACTCTAATGCTAGAAAGGAGCATCAGCAATGACTATTTATTCACCTATTGGCCATCGTAAGATATATGAGCAGCATTTTGGACCAATCCCCAAAGACGCAAATGGCCGCTCATATGAAATACATCACATCGACGGTAATCACCACAACAATGATCCATCAAATTTACAATGTGTGACTATCCAAGAGCATTATGACATTCATTATTCACAAGGTGACTGGGCAGCATGTCATCGGATGTCAGCCCGGATGCAATTGACACCGTCAGAAATATCAAACCTGTCTAAAAAATCGAATCAACACCGAATAGATTGCGGAACTCATCATTTTTTGGGAGAAACTAACCCGTCTCGCAAAAAAGTAAAAAATGGCACTCATCATTTTTTAGGAGGAGCAATTCAAAAAAGTCGTGTAGATGCGGGAACGCATCCTTTTGTAGGTCCTGGAGCACCGAGTCAGCAAATGTGGGTCTGCCCCCATTGCGGTAAAACAGGCAAGAGTAAATCTAACTATACAAGATGGCACGGAGAAAAATGCCCATCTAAGAATTCTTAGATGGGCAACATATTAGGTGTCAAAAGTCAAGTATTATTTTCCTGGTAGTCCCGGAATAGCAGCAGCTACATCAGTGCTGTTGTTTGAGACACCTTCAATCTTTTCCTTAGTACGACCATAAGTAGCGATACCAAGAACTGCACCCATTGCGATGTGGAATAGACCAGCACCCTGCAATGTAATTGGCTGCCAAGGAGTAGTTACGCTACCACCATGCACTACCTGCAACAGTGACCAAAGAATAGGGAATAGAATGAAGTCAAAAGTACATACTGCCATGTACATCCAACCCATTGCAGGACGCCACTTCTTGTTAATCCAATCTTCATTGTCATTCTTAACAAGAACTTCTGCATTCTGCGCTGCGTTGGTGCCGGCTTGTGTCAATGCAGCATTGTTTAGATTCATAAGCTGATTAGCTTGTTCGTTTCTCTCGTGTACCTGTGCCATAAAACCCTCGTCATGTTTCATTGAATCTTCATGCTCATCATTCTTAGCGATAAGCTGTAGTTCTTCACTTGCGTTTGGCTTTGGTAGAACCAAGCCCATTGCTGATGATGCTGGAATGCTAACTGCTTCATGTGCATCAGTATCTTCGTCTATGTTTGCCATATTATAGTCCTGCCATTGCTTGTAAGTTTCTGATATAATCGTCGTTGGGATTATACTTTAACTCAGTTTCGAGACCTGCAAGAGTACGCATCTCGTTGATTTCTTCCTCTTTGCCTTCTCTTTTTTCTTCATATTGGTTTGGATTGAGAATCATCTTTTGTCTAATGATTTCTTCATCTGCATCATATTCATCGCCATCAATCTCAACTGACCAGTCTTTCAACTTCATACCAGTCAATGTTTCTAAGTCAGACAACAATGTAATAATTCTATTTGGAACCTTTGAGCGACGATCCAATTCAACGAATACGATCCACTTGCCTGGCTCAATTTCACCATCACTTAAACTAGCATCTAATACCCAGTCATAGCCACGTTCAAGCCAAGTTACCAAATCCTTAGCAGCGAGCTTTGAGTTTACCGTAAATGCTAAAGTAACAATATCCGAGTCACTTCCCATCTTAGCTGCATATTCATCAATGGTCATCAAATCTTTAATTTGACCTTCCATATCAAGGTAATCAAGACCTTCAGTGAGAATAGACATTACATCGGTGCTCCCATATCTGCGGCTTGAGCTACTGGCTGATTCTGATCCTGCATAGTTTCAGGACCCTGATCTTCTTGACTCGCGCCGCCTTCATCAAGGTCTTCGTCATATGCATCTTGAATATCACTCAAGTCAATTGATTGGTCAGCGAGGTCGATAGAGCCTTCCTTGATGTCATCCATAAGTTCGAATGGAATCTCAATTTCAACAAACCAAACTTTACGCTTATGCATCTTTGGATATCTAGTGCCAGGAACAAAGTCTTCGTAGTCTTTTACTTCTACTGGAACTTCAAGCTCACTTTTACCAAAGCGAACCTTGCATCCAATGTTCATTAGACGTAATGCACCCTTTGGATTAGGCATCAACTTATAAGGCCACATAAAGATGCACTTGCAGCTATATCTACCAACTGTAGGTCCTTGTACAAGCTCACCTACGATCCAGTTCTTATACGCATACAAGTCTGCTTCATCAAGGACACGTTCAAAATCTAATAGAGTAGACATGGATCCATCACTCATGTAGATACCCTTGATCGTATCCACAATGCTAACGAAGTCTACATCGTTAAAAAACTTATCTGCTGGCAAAGTACTCATGAATGTATTTATCTTTCCTGAAACAGAAAGTAGGAATCGTGCTTGTGCTTACAGAAACGAGCAATATATTTATCATAGGAAACTAATTTCCACATGCTCATACTTTACTCAAATGCCTAACCTAAATACGAATGAGAGCAAACGCCCTCACACATACAGTATCAAATCTAGGAGATATTTGTGACTAAACGCAAAACTAGCGCATTAAGACAAAAAGACACACACTCAAGACGTAACGAGAGTAAGGCATTCTACATGAATGAATCGAAGACAATAGATTTTACTCAAACCCAACCCAAAAAGGCCAAGAAACCTGTCGAGCTAATTCCCCAAAGTAGGAACCAGGAAAAATATATCGTCGCACTGACTGACCCTGAAACAGACATCGTAGTGGTTAGTGGCCCAGCTGGCACGGGTAAAACTTACCTAGCTATGCTTGCAGCAATTCAAGCTATGAGAAGAGGAGACTGCGAAAAGATACTACTTACCAGACCAGCCGTGGCCGTCGATGACGAGAAACATGGATTCTTACCTGGCGATCTAAACCAAAAGATGGAACCGTGGGTAAGACCTCTATTTGACGTACTACGAGAGTTCTATACCACCAAAGAACTTGAATATATGGTTGAAGAACAAGTAATTGAAGTTACTCCATTAGCTTTCTGCCGTGGTCGTAACTTTAAACACAGTTGGATCATACTAGATGAAGCTCAGAATGCTACTCCTAGCCAGATGAAAATGCTAATGACAAGAATTGGTGAGGGCAGTAAGATTGTCATTACTGGAGACGTAGAACAGACTGATCGTAAAACTCCCGACAATGGACTATTAGATTTGAAATCACGAATTGAAAAGTTCAATGTCCCTGGCATGAAAACATGCGAATTTGATACTAAGGATATTAGAAGACATGAAATTATTGAGCATGTCTTAAAAATGTACTCATAAGGTAAACGGGGCGAAAGCCCCGTTTATCACTTCTTCTTGCCGGGAACAATCTTAGCGGCTAATTTTTCCTGTTCCTTAGTGATTACAGCTTCTTTTTCAAGCTGTTCAATCAACTTTGGGTAGACTCTTGCATAATAGTCACGCATTAGGGTAAAGTCACTGTCATGCTGCTTGCCTTCAATGACTGACTTGACAATCTTTTTGTCGGCAAAGTCAAGAATAACATTGCAGCTATTCATATCCGATGTGCGGACACGCTTAGAGACTGACACCATTTCGTCAATCTGTCCACCCATCTTACGCAAGAAACTGATTAATAGATATCTCATGACCACTCCTTTACTTCTTCTGGATCGTCATAGTTGATATAACGATTCTTGTCATAGTTCCAATGCCTATTGTCATAAAAATTAATGATTAAGAAATGTCTGAATAGGCTAAGATCAAGCATCACTCCTGCATGGTCACACCTCATGTTACATCCAAATGCGACGCCAATAAGAGTGTTACCTGCTTTACTAAGCTGAATCTCTAATGACTTGTGCTTAGATAAACTCCATGTCTTTTCTATATAGTCGGTTTGGTCGCCAAAACTTTTAAACCAAGGCCAATTGATGTTGAATGAGAAATTGATCATATCGGTGCCCATATCTTCATGAAATTATCATAGCAATCCTGCGAATCGTATATAATAGTAAACCCAAAGGAATCACTTTCAGTATGGACTCCGAAGATTTCTCGGCGCCATTCCGCTGCCTGCTCATCTGTAATCTTTAAAATATTTCTAGTATACGCAGAACACATGCTAATCTGCTCCGGTTGGCTTTCTCCCCAACTATATTTTATTTGAACACTCATAATATCAATCCTCAATGTATTTACTGCGTTCTAGCAGTATAGTCAATATTTCTTCATTAGTGTCATGTTTATTAGACTTATTAAGATTATCTTTCCAAGGCAGCAATTGCAGGTTCTCCACAACTGACATAACAGTAACTGGAATCTTTAGCTGATATCCTACTGAAATAGGAACTTTGTGATCTATTTGGTGAGCATCAGGAGTCCCTGATCGTCCTAATAACAACCCTTTCGGATTCAGCAAATTAACATTGCTATTATATGTTTTCCTTGATGCTGTGTATACTGCTCTCTTGTATCTTTGATAATCCTGATAATCTTCTTCCGAAATCTTTCGTCTCGGGGGCATTGAGTATCCGGTTTTACCTTTGTTCCAAGGTACTTGAACTCCAGTTTTACCTTTGTTCCAAGGGTCTCTTGGGTTCAGTTCCCGATGCTTTTTGTTTGCTATACTTGACTTAGTTCTACTACTTTCTTTAACTGGTCTGCCCGTTAATTTCTCGCTGCGTTTCTTACGCATTGCTTCTGCGTTAGCCCCATGCAACTCATTATAAGACTTACCTTTTCGTGTTGCTCCACTATTTGTTCCTATTTTTTGTTTAACAACAGGGCACTTAGGGGCTGATTTATGACAACATAGTAATCCAGCTTTATTAGTGAAGGTTGCTTCTAATCCACATCCTCTATGACATAACATAACAAATCTCCTTATTGTTATTTATGCCAACTCCACTAAAGTAGCAGTTAAAGTGTAGTCAATTCACAAAGCGTAGCTGCCATACTGATTTCAGGAATGCCAACGAGTGGAAGATTTGCAAGACCATTGCGAATGATAACAATGTTTGCATCCTTCTTTTCTTGTGCAGTTCCCCAAAGATCAAGATTGTCATACATCCATCTATATGTATCTTCAATGCGAGTCGGGTACAAGGAAATATACTGCATCAACTGTTGACGGCCCTCAAGAATCTTACCATTCTTGAATAGTTCAGCAGCAGCCATCAATAGTTCATCTTCGCCACTACCAGTTGACTGCGGCTTGTTGAGCTTTCCAGTAGTTGAATTCTGCTGTAGTTGATTCAAACACTTACGAAGATCGGGGTATGATCCGCGAACATAAGTGTCAAGATCATCAAGCTCAAAATCAACGTTTTCAGTAAGAAGAACTGTTGCAGCACGGGCAGTAAAGTCAGTCATGTCGGGTCTAGCGATATGAAACTTATAGCAACGACTTTCGCGCAATGCCGGGATGATCTTGTGTTCATAGTTACAAGTTAGAATGTAACGACAAGTATCAGCATATGCTTCCATATCATTACGCAATGCTGCTTGTGCTGCCTGAGTTAGATAGTCAGCCTCGTCAAGAAGAACGACCTTGAACTTACCAAATGGCATAGTCTGCACAAAGCCATTGATTCGTTCGCGCATGTTGTCAATGCCGTTCTCACGGCTAGCGTTAATCTCTAGAACGTCAAATGCATCAACGCCAAGTTCATGAATGAGAACCTTAGCGAGAGTAGTCTTGCCTGTACCCGGATCACCGCTGAGAAGAAGATGCGGAATCGTACCTTCTGCAATCCAACTCTTTACCTGCTTACGCTGAGTTTCATCAACGAACACATAATCAGATACCTTATTCGGGCGATACTTTTCTACCCAGAGATTATTTTTCATTATGTCGGTCTCTCATTTCTTTACGAATGTTGTATAGTGAGTTTAGTGCCTCATCGTTGCCAAAGTCAAGATCGAGGTTAGCCAATTCTTTTAGAGCCTTGCTAGTTCTAGAGAATGCAATGGTAGCTGCTGCTGCGGCTGCTCCTACTGCTGCAAGTGCAGCAATATATGGTGCGTAATCTTTGAGAGTTTTGTTTGTCATTGTAATAGAATACTTGATGTTGTGTGAAAAGTCAAGATATTTGGGGAAGTGATTCTCGCCTCACGAGCCTCGTAGAAATGTTTCTCACTTCCCCAAACGTATTAGTATTCTTTATCTGTCATTGTATAATCGTTAACTTTTTCTTTACTTACTAACAAAATATCATTTGGATCTACTTTGCGGATGACTTTCTCGCCGTCTTCGTCTTCAATAGTCTGACCACGTGACCAGCGACCGTGTGCTATCATAATATAATCGCCTACTTCTATATCGGCTGTTACTTTAGGCCCTAATGCGTAGACCTGCGCCCAACGTGGACGAATGCCTGCGCTTTTCATATCGTCATCAATAATGATGATGCCACCACGACTGATGCGCTCTCTAAATTCCATCCCATGAACTAGGATGTGATCTCCGATTGCTCGGAACTCGTTAAACTTTGTAGTAGATAAATTGCGTTTTTCTGCCATGATTACTTTTTCTTGGTGGTAGTAGTAGTTACGTCAGGCATCACGAAGTCTGGTGCTTCGCTAGCAGGCTTGATCACGATCTTTTCTGCTTCTGCTGCCTTCAATGCTTCAATTTCTGCTGCTTCATTATCGTCTTCAAACTCCATTTCTTCTGGATGAAGTTCTTCGACGGGTGGCTGAATATCAGCAGGTGCGTCCTTTGGCTTTAATACGTTTGCAGCACGATTAGATACTGTACGCTGATATGCATCACCGACCTTCTTAGTGACAGGTACAACTACCTTACCATGACTGTCGATAGTGTCGCCACGTGCGTTTACGTTCATATTACCTACTGCACGAACATGTTCGTTCCTAGCAGCAATCTGGCCCATATCAATATTTCTTCCTAGGGCAGAACGATGAGTTACCATGAGTTTTTCTCCTTTGTCTTATATTTATGCTCAAAAACGTGGGTTATTTCAAAAACTCGTCTACTGGTAGGTCGTAGTACAATGAATTGATCTTGTGTACGCCAATAAGAAACAACACAAAACTTGCAACACTTGACCCTCTACCTACTCCCCAAACAATGTTGTTGGCTCGCATAGTATCAACAAGATACTTTAGGTACCGCAATAGCGGAAACATATCACGTTCTTGATACAATAGTAGTTCTTCCCCTACTCGTTGAAGTTCAGCTTCACTTTGGCATTGATCCAGTACAAACTTTGCAATATCAAACTTAGCGTATTCAACTGGGATAAAGAAGTTTTCTTGACACTTCATGTCAAATTCTTCAACTGTCATACTATCGTCAACGATATACTCAATGAGTTCTGGAATGTTTTCTACATATAGGCTGTTATTGAAGGTTACCTTATCAGAAACCAATACGTTCTTCAAACGAATGTCAGGGTTGGTTAGATATATATTGCAGATGTCTCTTTCAGAATAAATCTGCTGCCCATATTTGTCTGTGATCATGTTGCTATTATAACACAGCAATTTGATGTTGTCAAGTTATTTCCAACCCAACTCTAATGCGATCCATTCGTTATCGTCAAACAACTTGACAATATTGGATTCGTTGTTTGGTTCTTCGTCGCTGATGCTGAGGTCGGATTTGTTCCACCAATATGATCCGGGATAATAGTTTTCTGCCACTTCAGAGACTATATTATATCTAACACCCTCGCTCAATTCTGAGCCTAGGATAAGATCAGTGACTTGGACTCTACCTCTCATTATGGCGTTTAGTTTAAGAAGCAATAATGAAGCAAAGATTTCATCATGTGGCTCAGCAGGAAGTTTGCATACTTTCAAGCCTGCATTTTCGTATTTGTCAATACTTTCTTGATCGTTTTCGTCAACAAGTATAGAGTTTTGAATTACATTTCTAATATAATGTGTAGCTCTGCCTACAGCAATACTAGGTTCATCTGGGCTATCACATTGCTCAACAAGCATTGATAACGTGATTGCATAGGAATTGATCCAAAATGTATCTTGGTAATGGACTCCTGTTTGGAAATAGTAGTCTTTTTCAATTCTTGTGTTCATTGTCGGACGATATGTTGATTCTGTTGTTTAGTTTTTGCTTTTCGAAAATCTCATCCATCTTCTTTGCATGTTGGGCCTTATATGTCCCGATAGCCATTTGAAGTTGATGGATGAGAGGACCGTTACCGGTACGATACGCAAAAGTAAGTTTGGTATTTAAGCTAGAGATAGTATCCTGAAGTTGCTCCAGTGTCTTCTCTTGTAATTCGTCTTTATTGATAAATGGATGTTCCATAGTTTACCAAGAAGTAAGAGCGATTCTTTTCCAAATATCATTGCCTTCAGTGTAGATAGTAGCTACTCCGGACAATCCTGTTGTAGTGCCGGGAACAAATGCAGTTCCAGCAACACCATTTACTCGTGACTGACTGATAGTTACGTTAGGTGAACTGATAGTCTTAATATAATATACAGTTCCTGCAACGATATTTGTGTTAGCTGTATCAACGTTGCCGCTAAAAATAATTGGAGCATTTAGTGTTGCGTTGGCTGTTCCGCTTAATGTAATAATATTACCAGTTGCGTAAGTGTTGACCAAACCCTTACTGTATGCATTTGAGTTGTAATCATCGGTGCTGATGTACAAATATGAAACCGGGTTAGCATACATTGCAGCAGTTGGAGTACTATTACCTGCTAGATTTACATTTCCTCCGCCTACTGAAGTTGCTACAGTAAAGGTAGTAGTTGACACCACGTTTCTTACATAGTAAGTTGTACCAACTGTGATGTTAGCTTCCATGCTAGTACCAGTGAATACAACAGGTAGATCAGGATATAGCTGTGCAGTATTACCTGTAGTTAGATAGTCTGCTGCATTAGTGCTAGTGATGTTCAACTGGTTTACAGAAGGACCAACAGCGATTGTTCCATTAACATCACCTGGAAGGCCAGTCGGTGGAATGTTTCTTGTTTGAATTTCAGTTGACTGGTAAGGGCGATTGATTGGTTCTACTGTGACTGTGTTACCGCAGTCAAGAGATGAGAAGCGAAGTTCAATGATGTTTGCGTTAGCAGGAGCACTGAGTGTAGCAACACCACCTACGTTTTCATAGTTCTCAAGTAGTGTTACACCAAAGTTGTTGTTTGAACTAATGCAGCTACTTGGAAGTTGTACATATGCAGGACCCGTATTAGCATAAGTCAATCTAACTACAACGTTGCTTTGTGTGTTAGTGGGTGCCCAATTACCAAACTGTAATGTAACATTTCCAGTTAATGAACCAAACTGTACATCTGCACGATTAACGTCAACGAGTACAGTTCCAGCAAGAGCATTGCCTAGGTTGTAAGTAGTTGCTCTAAAGCCGCTCGTTGATGCATTGCTGATAAGAGCATTGCCCATGTCATTGTTAAGAGTTGTGTTGTCAAGTGCAGCCTTGAGAACAACCTTAGATTGCAAATCGGTGATTTCATTGGCAGCAGTGTTGAACTGCCCTCTGATTTGAGTAAAGTTATCTCTAAAGCCCTGAGAGCTATTGTTGACTCCCGGCACTGGATAATTTACATTGATTCCGTTTGTGTTAATTTGACTGGTCATGTTTCTCTTTTTCCGTAATGTATTTATTGCCTGTATTGTGTCGTGTCAGGTAAAATAGTTTCACGAGGGAACAACACATAAAAGTCTTTACTATCAATAGGATTTGGAGTAGGAGTAGCACTTGGTAATACAGTCCAGGCTGCTGGATTGAGAGTATTATCAAAGTTGTAAGTTGCGCTCTTGTTCACTGTAAATCTATCAATTTCAAAGTTGATAGTATTTAATGTCTGCACTTCTCCTACTTCGTTTTTCCAATTATTCTGAATCTGATATTGAATGTACTCTGCGTAGCTAACAGTTTGGCCATTTAGTGTAGTTGTACCCGGCTTGCAATATGCAATGACCCAAGCCGGAGTATAGCCCAATGTAGAACCATTAAGTTGCTGACTTGTCATCCATAAGGGCAATAACTTGTAGTTATAGTCTTGCCCAAGAACATCTACTACCTGCTGTCTCATGTTGGGTAATGAGTTAGGATATAATACTCTAGCGAAGCCTGGTGTTCTACTGGTATAATACGTAGGAGGAGGCGAGTTTTCTCCCTCATAGCTAGTATAAATGTTAGTTTCAGTATCATACCATGGACCCAAGAATAATGGTATAGCTCTAGGCCAGTATATTTCTTTAGCTACACTCTCACCTTGAGGTGTGATAATATTAGATTGACTCTCATTTGAATAGTTATTATCTACTTCATTATAGTTCACTAGATTGTCATAAATCTCACTATAGACTACTTCATACAGTATTTCGCCAGTATTCTCATCGCGGGCGATGGCTGTTTTGATTTCACCTAACGTGATATTTCGCCAATAGTGATTCTTTTCTTGAATAGCAGCAACATATGCGTCTAGGTTATTTGCATAGATTCCATATGCGTGATCATATATGATATTCGTAGCTTTTCCAAAGAAAGGATCATCTGCTCTATAGAGATAATCAGTTGGGATAAGCGAGTCATTGTTGAGCAAAGTCGCTAATAGATTTCTATCCGAGATGCTAGGTGTGCATTTGCAATACAATGTGTCAACTGGTCTATCAAACTCTTGATATACGCTTAACGTAAATGTCTGAGATGAGTTTACTATCGGGTATTGTTCAGAGTATGCCTGCACAGTAAACGTAAAGTCAGTTGAAGTATTAGGAGATTGAATAGTAGTAGTCGGCTGAAAAGATACGATTCCTGACAATTCACCGTTTGGTAACAGTGTTAGGTTTGGTGGAAGAGTTCCAGAAGTAAGACGATATTGCAATGGAACATCACTTACAGCTTGAACATATTCTATGCTCGTGATGCCATTTAGAACCGTACCCATATTAGCAGGAGTGATCCAAGTAACATTCCCGGAGACGTTATTTGTGATATTGAATGAGAAGTTAAATGTATCCGATACAATGTTAGTATGTATGACCTTAGATACATAAACACTAAAACTGAACTGACTTATGCTGTTATCACTGATAATAGGATTTCCAGTGACCCATCCTGTATTGCTATCTCCTACTAATCCTAAGGGCAGATTAGAGAAAGTATAGGTTAATTGATTGCCATCAAAGTCATGCCCTAATACCTGAAAGTTGAATATATTATTACTTGTGAAAGACCCAATATACGCATATTGGGAAGGTGAATAGGTATTTCCATGTGAGTTCGGCGGGATGACATAGTATCCATATTCTGCGATATTACTATCTAGTATATATGTTTCGGGTCTAGTGTTATAGATCGTAGGTATTCTAGTATTAGGCGGATAGCCCGGACCACCTTGATTCAACGGGGTGTTTTGATTGATGACTGAAATTGTATAAAGCTGAGTAGCCGATCCAAGTGGACTTTCTAACTTCAATGTGAATGAATATGATTGATTGATAGGTTCACCAACAGTAATATTGGGAAGAGTCGCAACCATGTAGCCAACAGCATCATCCATTGCAACTACTGATCCATTGACTGTATGCGCGACCGTGAATTGAGTTCCATTGAGTACAGTCTTTACGTAGTATGTTTGATTAGCTACAATTGACCCAAATGTGGCGCCGCTGAAAATAACAGGTCTACCGGGACTAATATCTGCTGTACTCAAGCAAGTTAACGTATTGGTTACTGAGGTAGTCGCCACTACAAAGGTCACTACAGATGGAAGATTGACATCGGTAGTGGGAGGGGCAGCGTATCCTCTGATCAATCCATACTCGTTGATTTCTATGCCTGGTGGTAATATCCCTGATATTTTTCTAATAGTGACTGGATTTGTAGAGATTGGATTATTATATTCAATTGGTAACTCAGTCCAAGTACTATCTAGTATTGTGGCAATAGTACCACCGGGCGTAGTGAATGATGGTATCGCACTACCAGACATCGTTATACTGAATGTTCTGTCTCTAATGTTACCATAGTTGTCAGTTACTCTAATAACAAATGTACTAGTAGTATCAATAGTTACTAACAAAGGTGTTCCGGAAATTAAGCCAGCAGTGTTCATTGTTAATCCTGCAGGGAATGAACCGCTTATGAGTGCATATGTCAATGTAACTGCCGGCAACTGAGGAGTAGCCGACAACTGATAAGCAAACACAGTTGCAGAAGGAAAGTTTCCTAATGAACCTGCTACGGTGTTCCAAACTGGCTGTTGCATAATAATCCTTAAGCTAGTGCTTTAAGTGCTAGATCGTAGTGATGCTGTCTATCAGCGAGACCAATAGTTCCGCCGTTGATTCTGCGAGTAAGACCAACGAAGTCGCCCTTGTCAGCATATACACTCAACTTGTTTGCGTCCCAGAACCATGCAGCACTTGCTACAGCACCTTCAGCGGTTTCAAGATATGCAACTGTCTCATCAAGTGACTTGCCGATTGATGCAGCAAACTTGGTGTAGTTCTGCTTACCAGTCAACTGAATCAACCCACGACCGCAGAACTTGTATCCATCGCCTGAACTTTCAGGACCATTACCCATACGATTTGCATAGACCTTATTAGCAATCTTAGCAGGTTGTCTTTCATAAGGCTTAGCAGCAGCTAATGTTGGGAAGTACTTGTGAAATACCTTGTTCAACGATTGTGCGCTATAGCTAAGACCTTCTTTGGTGAAGTTGAATGCACCTGACTCGTGTGCTACTTGAGCAAGGAATGCAGCCATTCTCTTTGGATTTTCAAACAATCCAAAGTGTTCACCCACAGTGTTAAGAGGATCTACGTACTTCTCTAACACTGCTGGCTTAGTATGTGGGCATAACTGCTTCAATAAATCTAATGTTACTTTTGCCATTGTTAACTCCTTATGGTCTACCCTGGCCGCGATATGCTTTGAAGTTTCTACGCTTATTCTTATTCATAGTACCAAACTTGATCTTACCTAGACCAATTGTAGTACCACCCTTGTGGTTGTCTGAAAAGCTAATTTTGCCGGTGCCTGTTTTGCCACTGCTTGAACCTTTTGCCATGATAATATCTCCTTATCATGTATTTATGCTAGCATGACGATATACTAAGGGTCAGTGTATTATTTGTTAAGTACTTGGATGTTTCCGGCGATTGAGATTCTATGCTCATCTACTGTTTGGAATGAATATACCTGATGCTTGAGATATGACGGGAACATCATTAGTACACCTTCCCATGTTTGGTCAATATCAATGTCATGCATATAAATGCCGCCGTCCAGCCTGTTATACACGAATTGAAACTTTGATGCTACATTACTGTTTGATTCTTTCATGCTAGGAAGATTCATTTCTTTTTGAAGATCATACGGTATGGTAACCCAAATAACCCAAGAAATATCTTGATAATGAAAGTGCAATGGATTGTATTCGTGTTTCTTTTGAAAGTTTACCCATGAGCTAGCATCAATTACATACTCATTATTACGATAGAAATCAAATCTTTCTCTGTATTCTTGGAATGTTCGGTCTATACATTCCTTGAACGAACCATTTATATTGTACTGTAGTTCAGTTTCTAAGTGACCGGCCAACTCATTATTGTATTTCCTGGGCTTAGCGTCTACTTGTCGTTGTAGGTCTGCGGTCAACTCAGCAAACACCCTGACGGGGATTCTTGTCTTGAGAACACCGGGGTTGTGTAATTTTACTTCAGTGAAATCTAGTTCCATATTATTTGCCCCAAATCTGAATAGTATATCTTGGTTCTACTGAAAGATCACTGACAGTGGTCACCATGTGTTGAGTATGGTCATGGTTTAAAGCAAGCATGTTTTTCTTTGGACAAATAGCCTTATATCCATCTTTGTCTTCCCATATAAAGATTCCACCATATGCCATATCCCAGTTCTCATTTAGATAGATAGTAGCACCAAACTTATAGATACCATCATCATGCATACATATTCCGCTTCCCCTAAACCATATATAATGCTGGATATACAAGTCATCATGTTCGGGAAGATAAGATTTGATATGTTCAAGGATGGCATGATGCAAATCAGAACTTACATGAGACGCTGAGCAGATTCCAGTTACCCCGGTTTTTATATCATCGTCCCAAAACAGTTCGCTGCAATTCCATACTTGTTTATACCTGAATTCTTCTCTTTCTCTATTGATCCAGGTGATGAGGTCATCACTCAGTACATCATCATAAAACTTCATGATTTTTCTTCCTCTAGAGGGTTAATAGTAAGTGTTGATGTTTCTCTGTCTATTTCCAACGAGCCTTCACAACACATACTCCAATCCTCACCTGTTTTTGCACCATAACTAGGTACATTGATCTTAACGTGCTTACAGAGATATTCTTTTCCATCTTCAAATACACGCCAAACGTGGTCTACTGTTCCGCGATTAATCTCACCGCGTGATTTGTTAAATCTGATCATGAAACTTGACATTATAATCTTGCCTCTAAGAAATCAGTATTACCTATTTTATTCCAACCACCATTGACCTGATAATATAAGTTTAGCTTGTTATTTAATGTATATTGTATAGCCCAACTAAGAACATCTGCCTTCATTGGCGCGCCCGCTTCGATCAATTCAATATATGAGATATCATCAATGGTTCTCGAAGTTAGTATTGCATTTGCTTCGTCTGGCTTCATCCATTCTGGAATCTCTTGATTTTCATCTTGCAACCACATGCACTTATACGACTTGCAGGGATCATCGGGACGAGTACTATAGATAGAACATCCATTACCATTCAAGAAATGACATTTTCTACTATTCCAAAACGCATACCCGTATGCTTCTCCGCGTAAATGACCTTCACAGCATTTGTGACATGAACCGCACTCTCTCATTAGATAATCTCCGCTGATGCAGGATATACCACTGGAACAGGATTCAATCTAGTAGCGATGTTCATGTGAATAAACTTGAATGGCTTAGTAGATGCATTGCGCGTGAAGCTGTGAGGTAGCCAAGAGTTTGCAAAGAATAGCATTCCGGGAGTTGGAGTGAAGTTAATAATAGAAGTAGCCATTGAGATGTTACTAAAATCGGCTTCGGGAAGATCAATCATTACCTTAGATGGTCTAGGATCATGTATTACTAGTTTGGGTGGATTACTAGGACATTCAGTGAAATAAAACGCAACAAGGTTACAATCATTATGATTGTGATATTCCATAGAAGAATACTTGTGATGTTCTTGCACCCAACTTTCTGTGAAGTAAGTAGATCGGTTGTCCATGTTGTATCCCTGATCGCGCAACAGATTCCAGGCAGTGTTGATTACATAATCATGAAACTCAATTAATTGGTCATGTCCTGATACATCAGCCTGAATGACAGGATATATTTCGTCTATCTTATTTTCTTTGCGTTGAATATGCAATACATCATTGCTAGCCTTTCGTACAGTATCAAGAAACTCAGGTTTTTTGATGCTATAAACGGGTGAGGCAAAGTAATGCCATTGATCAAGTACGTCAGTCATGTGTAATCCTATTTGAAGCGAGGTCCGGTCAACCAAACAACTAATGTTTTTCTAGTTCCTTTAGTAACCGGTGTCACTCTATGTAGTACAAAAGAAGGGAAGGCAGAAATTAAACCTTTCTCTTTTTTTACTTGAGTTGGATTTGGTCCTTCAAACAGTTCTAAGTCTCCTCCCTCATACTCAGATGGGTCTGATAATTGTAGAACCATTGACAACTTTCTGGGAGTATCAGAAGTAGATCCTCCCCTATCTAAATGCCAAGTGTAATGTCCGTCTCCACCGTCATAGATTGTATATTGCAAGTCTTCAACGAAACCCCATATATCAAAGTCAAAGAACTGTCCATTCAATTGTCTTGCTATGTAACCTAGCTTATCGTAGATGAATTGAGTATCCTCATTGAGGCTCATCCATCCTGTTTTAGATTGTCTTATTCTATCACTAACACAATTATCTTGGCCTACAGTAGCAGCAGAAATTGCAAGTTGATCCCCTATTTCTATGATGCGAGCAAGTTCCTCATCTGAGAATCCATTATGCCATAGTGCAAAGTTTAATTCTGGTACAGCAATAGGAGGCGGCGGAGTAAGTTGATAAACTGACATTACTTAAGTTTCCAGACGTTATCCCTATAGTGAGACTCGTGGCTTTGACGTTTACGATGAGTATCATTTAACTCTTTAAGTTCATTTTCATTGAATGAGCGTATTACATGTTTAGTAAACAATGAATCTCTTTTTATAGGTATAACTTGCATCAATGGGGTGCCCGCCGGTATAATCTCATTTGCATTGGGCTTGTTCCAAACAAATGGGAAGTTAACAAACTCAAAATATCCATCACAATCAACCATACCCGAGAAACAAGTGAAACGTTCATCTGCTCTATTCAGTGGTGGAACAAACAACAATGAATATCCTTCAGGACATTTGATGGCCCAATAGTTTAACCATTTTATAGGTGGTTTGGGAAGATGTGGTGCGGGGCATTTATCAGATGTTACTTGACTTTGTAAGTGATTTTCGATCATGGGCCGCGGGAATTTAGTATCATATTTTATATGAGAGCAGTCCTCATTGGATTCAACATGCACATCAGCAACTAGAGGTATAATCCATCCAGTAACCATTGCATCAAGAAAAGGAGGGCATCTCTTTAGTGTTGATTGCTCAAATCCAGCACCCAGTTTCATAGGTAGTGCTTTATACCAACTTGGCATAAGTTTTCTTGCAGGGTAGGGTTCTGGAATGTTACCTAGATCATCATCAAAGCAAAGAAACTCTAGCTTTGGTTCTTTTTTTCTCAAAAACGAGAACATTAATTTTGTCCATTTCCTGGTTTTTCGTAATGCACGCCTCCTGATTCAATGAAGGCTTTGCATCTTTCAACTTCTGCGGTCCCGCGAAGAATGTGATCATCATGCAAACTAAAATGTAAACCTGAAATCCATTCTCTTAGATGCAATGGGAGCTTATCATAACACCGCATGACTAACATCATTCGTTTACAATCTACGGTGTAGTCTTCCAAAAGTTGTCTCTATATAGTTAGAGTGCTAGTAGTTCAACTAGATTACTATTCGTAATTGCATCAAGTCCAATTAGAGCCTGTTTTGTGATCGTGAAGTCATCATGCTTCTCGTCGTAAATTACGAATGGGAAGTCGGTAAACTCACCGATGCCCCATGTATTCAAAGCTGCGAATACACTAGAATGTTGAGCTGGATCACCATACCATAGGTTATCGTGTGGAATATTGTTATCAATCATCCATTGCAATGCTATAGCAGAATCATTTCCACCATTAGGTGTAAGGCCAGTATAGAGGAAAATATCTTTAATGCCAACAATCATTTTTTAACTCCTAGTGATTTAATCGTGGGTCTCGACCCATGCTGTTTACTGTTGTATTTATTACCAGTAGACCGGTGCACGTATTTATTACCAAGAGACAGTAACAGCACCATTAGCACTACCGGTGCCGACTGTTACTGTTATCAATTGGTACGGATAAACTTGCACAGAAGTTGCGTTAGTTGTAGACGCAGTACTTCCTGGGTTTCCCGCAGTTCCTGGATTACTGGTGCCAGCCGTGCCTGCTGTAGCACCAGTACCGGCAGATCCTGAAGTTCCGGTAGTACCGGCACTTCCGCATTTACCCGGCCAAGTAGCAGGAGCTGCGCCGCCTGCTGTAGCACCAGTGCCAGCACCACCTGCTGTGCCAGCAGTACCTGGTGAACCAGTTTTTCCAGACCAGCAAGTAGGAGCAGCGCCGCCTGCTGTAGCGCCAGTTCCAGCAGATCCGGCGTTACCGGCAGTACCTGCCGTGCCGCACTTACCTGGCCAAGTAGCAGGAGCTGCGCCGCCTGCTGTAGCACCAGTACCAGCAGATCCGGCGTTACCGGCAGTACCTGCCGTGCCGCACTTACCTGTCCATGTACATGGTGCAGCACCGCCCGGTCCGGCACCAGAGCCAGCCGTGCCAGGATTGCCGGCTGCACCAGGAGTACCAGCATTACCATTGCCCCCGGCTAGACCAGTAGATGCAGTAAGTGATTGGGGACCTCCATTGCCGCCGGCGCCGCCGTTACCGTTAACTCCCGGTGAGGCAGTGCCTGCTGAACCAGCTGAACCCGGGCTGCCCGGGCCGCATGTCTTGTTACCGGCGCCGCCGCCTCCGCCGCCACCGCCTCCGCCGCCACCGCGAGTACCAGCATTACCTGCTGTACCAGGATTGCCGGCCGTGCCAGCAGTACCGCCCGGGCCTGCTGTGCCATTAGTACCTGGATTGCCTGGTCCGCCTATAGTGCCTGGATTGCCGGCTGCACCAGCTGTACCACCTGGGCCAGCAGTGCCATTTGTTCCTGGATTGCCTGGTCCGCCCTGTGTGCCTGGATTACCGGCCGTGCCAGCTGTACCACCTGGGCCTGCTGTGCCGTTAGTAC